>Ga0315910_10005731_pt1 | contig 10145 bp, 9 predicted proteins | sample EdamamesoilMG_FD_204470 | JGI IMG/M metagenome (GOLD analysis project Ga0315910, IMG submission 204470) | Garden soil microbial communities collected in Santa Monica, California, United States - Edamame soil | ecosystem: Environmental > Terrestrial > Soil > Garden | place: USA: California... | reverse complement strand
GCCGTGTTCAAGATGGCCAGCACGCGCATGGCCGGCGTTGTGCCGAGCTTCGCATCGACGACCATCTCGTTGGCCTTGACGTTCCAGTCGGTGACCACGTCGGCGCGCACCGACACCGTGGCCAGGCCCATACCGAGCAGGGTAGACACTGCGAGCGTGAGTTGCGTAGGGCGTTGCATCTGGATTCCTCGAGGTGAAGACGGCCTCAGTGTGCGCGTGACCCCCTGCAATTCCATCCACCAGGCAGATGGTTCTGATGCGGACGCAGATCCACGCCCCTAGTCAGAACGGATGATTCGCTACTGCGGCGGCAGCAGTCCGTGTCGCGCGGCGAACGCTGCCGCTTCGGCGCGATTGGCCGATTGCGTCTTGTCGAGGATGTTGCGCACATGGATCGCTACCGTGGCCGGGCTGCGGTGCAGCGCTGCCGCGATCTGCGGGTTGGTCTTTCCCGCGGCGACGAGGCGCAGCACCTGCAGCTCGCGTTCCGACAACCCGGCCGCGCGGGGCAGGGTGCCTGAAGCCCGGACAAGCTGCTGCTGCAGCGCCAGCGCACGCTCTTCGATGCCGCCCAGGCCCAGCCCACGAGCTGCGTCGAGCGCGGCAGCGGCCAGCGAGTGCGCGCGCTCGCGGTCCCCTGGCCCGGCGCGCTGCACCAGCATGGCCGCGAAGTCGCAGCGCGAACGAGCCAGCCAGGGGCGGCCGCCGCTGCGCTCGTCGAAACCGAGTGCGAACTCGAAGTGGCGCTGCGCCGCGTCCCACTGCCGCAACGTCGCCGCCAGCAGGCCGAGCAGGCGCGCCGCCGCGCCGAGCGATGCGGTATGCGCGCCGAAGACGATGCAACGCTCGGCGTAGGGCTGCAGAAACTCCTGGAGCGCGGGCGCGCGGCGCGCGTCGCCGAGCCAGGCGCAGACCTCGGCCAGGTAGGCGAGGCTGGCAATGCGGATGGCGTCGTCGGCAATGCCGGCAAAGCCGTCGCTGGCCAGTGTCTCGAAGACCTGGCGCGCTTCGTCTTGCGCGCCGAGCTCGCAGTGCAGGATCGCCAGCCCCGGCCGCCAAGGGCTTGCCAGCGAGCCCTGGTCGAGGAACTGCCTCAGCACCGGCGCCAGTTCGCGCAGCCGTCCCTGATGGCGGCGCAGCGTGAACATCTGCACGCCGAAGATGCCGGCGGCATTGGCGCGGTCGAAACGCTGGCCGCAGCGCAGCGACTGCATGGCCAGTTGCTCGCCTTCAGCAAATCGGCCCTGATGCGTGGCGATCATCGCCTGTGCCGCCAACGCGGTGGCTTCGTTGAAGGGTTCGCCGGTCGCGCGGCTGTGTTCGAGATGCATGCGGGCCGCGGCCAGCGCGGCCTCGCTGTCGCCGGACTCCATCATGTCGCCGGTGTGCCAGCCGAGAAAAGTCGAATGCGACCAAGCCAGGTGCGGTGCGCGCCGCACCAGCTCGATGCCTTCGCGAGCTGCCTCGATGCGCAGCGCAAGGCCTTCGGGGTACCAGCGGCCGGAGACGATCGCGCTCAACGCTTCATACAAAATCTGCGGGTCGCCGAGGCGGCGTGCGATGGCGACGGCTTCGCGTGAGACCTGCTGCGCTTCCATCGGCCGGCTTGCGAAGAGCAGCGCACGGCACAGCGCACTGAGCAGGCCGACGCGTTCGCGACTGTCGGTGGGGGCCACCAGCGACAGCGCTTCCTGCAGCAGCGTCACGGCGGGCGAGCCGTCGCTGCCTTGTCGCCAGATGGTGTTGCCGAGCCCGATGGCGGCAGTGGCAAACAAACCGGCATCGCCCAGCCGCCGCGCCAGCGCTGCGGCGCGGGCGAAGGTGGGCAGCGCGCCGGCACTGTCGCCGGCGCTGTTCTGCGCTTCGCCCAGGCCCAGCAGCAGGCGGCAGCGCTGAGTGTCGTGGCTACCCGCCGCTGGCAGGGCCTCGGCGGCAAGCCGGTAGTGCCGCACTGCTTCTTCGTGCGCCAGCATGGCCGTGGCGCGTTGCGCGGCACGCGTGGCGTACTCGATGGCCTGCGCCGAGTCGCCGGCAGCATGCCAATGGTGGGCCAGCGCCGACAGCGGGGGCCGCGGATCGTCGGCGTGCTGCCGCTCCAGGGCCTCGGCCACGCGGCGGTGCAGCGCCTGACGCTGTGCCGCCGGCAGGTCGTCGTACAGCGCATCGCGCACCAGCATGTGCGAGAACTGCCATGTGCCGGCGTCGCCGCTTTCGTCCGCCAGGCTGGCCTTGCGCGACTCGTGCAGCAGTTCCAGGCAGCCCGTCGCGCCCGCTGCGTCGGTCAGGCGGCAGAGCAGGGCCACGGGGAACTGCCGGCCGATCACCGCGGCCTGCTGCAGCAGATCCAGGCAGGGCGGCGTGAGTGCGTTCAGCCGGGCGCCAATGACTTCGCGCACGCCCTTGGGCAGGCGCTGCAACGGCCTGCGGGGGTCGGGGCCGGTTGCTGCACGCGCAGGCGTCATGTCGCGCATCATCTCGGCCAGGAACAGCGGATGACCTTCGGTCTGCTCATGCATCAGCGCTCCCAGCTCGGGCGTGGCCAACCCGGCGGCTGCAACGAATTCGGCGGTTTCGGCGGCGGAGAAGCCGCCAAGCAACAGTCGCTGCACGTGCGCGTGGCGATGCAGCTGCATCAGAATCTCGGTCAATGGGTGCTGGCGCGTGACCTCCGCGTCGCGATAGGTGCCCAGCACCAGCAGGCGGCAGCGGCCGGCTTCGGCCATGACAAATTCCAGCAGGCGCAGCGAGGGCGCATCGGCGCGGTGCAGGTCATCCAGCACCAGCAGCAGCGGCTGGCGCGCCGCCGCACGCTGCCAGAAGCTGGCCACCGCATCCAACAGCCTGAAGCGCGCCTGCGCCGGATCGGCCGCGGCCAGCTCCGGCGCGGCCGGTGGTAGGTATTGCGCGAACTGCGGGTCCAGCGAGGCCAGCGGTGTCGCGGCATCGAAGACGCGTGCCAGCTCGGTGTCGTCCTGCACGGCAATCCAGCGGCGCATCAGCTGCACCCAGGGCCAGTAGGGCGGGGCGCCGGCCTCCTCGGGGCAGCGGCCCCACAGCGCGAGCACATCGTGCTGCGCGGCGATGGCAATCATCTCCTGCGCCGTGCGCGTCTTGCCGATGCCCGGCTCGCCGGTCAGCAGCACGATGCCGGGCTGTCCGTTCAGGGCGCGCTGCAGCGCCTGCCGCAACGCCTGGAGTTCGGTGTGGCGACCGACGAAGCGGCGTTCAGTGAGTCGGTCCATCGGCTCCAGGACCGTCGGCGCGCTCAGGCGAAGGCTTCGGGCCGCAACTCCGTGACTTCGACGATGACATCGGCGGGGATGTCGGCGCGCCGCGCCGCTTCACGGATTGCTTCTGCGTTGGGTGCCTCGTAGAGGCAATAGGTTTTTTTCCTGTCGGCCGACAGGAAGGAGAACAGCCAGTGCACGCCGACGTCGCTGTTGACCTGGCCTACCAGCCGGGCGGCCTCGGGGGTCATCTCCAACTGCTCGGCGAATTGACGTTCGATCACGAACAAAGCCATGGTCGTTCCCTTCTTGGGAGCAAAGAAGATCGACGCATTCTGAACGCCGGGTCGGTTCGTTTCAATCGGCTGTCCTCAAGCCACAGGATCAGGCCACCTGCGCCGCCGCCTTGTGCCGTTGCACGTCGCGCAGCAGCCGTTCGACGATGAGCTTCATGAAGTAGAAGCCCAGCTTCGGGTTCTGGTAGTAGAGCTGGTAGATCTGTTCGTCGGTCATCATGTACAGATCGCAGTCGGTTTCGCAGACGATGGTCAGCGTGCGCTTCTTGTCCGGCGAGAACAGGGCGATCTCGCCGACCAGGTTGTCCGGGCCGATGGTGGCGCCCACGCCTTCCAGCCGCAGCGTGCCCCGGGCCACGTAGAAGATCTCGTCGGCCTTGTCGCCTTCGCGGAACAGCACGTGCCCGGCCTTGTGCTTGTGCAGGTGCATGTGCGGCAGCAGCCACTCCGACACCGGCGACTTCTCGGTCACCTTCTCGATCTCCCGGGTCAGGCGCAGGATCTCGACCAGCCGCTTGGCGTTCAGGGGCAGCAGGATCACGTTCAGCAGGAACTCGGGCAGCACGATCAGCTGGGCCCAGTGAAACTTCAGGTGGAACAGCGCAAAGATGATCAGGAGCACGTTGCTGCACAGCGACAGGACGCGCAGCGGCACCATGCCGCGCATGTAGTGGCTGGCGAGATAGAAGGCGCCGCCGAGCAGGCCGATGGCGGTGATCAGGTCGAAATGCATGGAATCTGTGTCCTTGGTACCGGGTCTCGTGAGCCTTGTGCCGCGATGCGGCATGCCGCGACGCACGATTGTGTTGCATTTCCCGGGCCCGGCCATGCCCGCGGCCTGCGCTCGGGCTTCGTCTGGCCGGTGGGAATTTCGTTAGCATAGGCTGATGGAAATCCATCGATGCTGCTCCGTCGCACTGCTTGCCGTCGCCCTGCTGGCCGCGCCGGCGCTGGCTCAGTCACCCGCCATGCTGGTGCCTGCACAAAGCGAGGTAGCCTTCGTCACCAAGCAGATGGGCGTGCCGGTGGATGGCAAGTTCAAGAAGTTCGACGCGCAGATCAGCCTCGACCCGAAGAATCCCGCGGCCGGCAGCGTGGCCTTCAGCATCGATACGGGCAGTGCCAGCCTGGGCGTGCCCGAGAGCGATGCCGAGATGCCCAAGGCCATCTGGTTCAACGTCGCCAAGTTCCCACAGGCCACTTTCAGGTCCACGGCCATCAAGGGGCTGGGCAACGGCAAGTTCGAGGTCGCCGGCAAGCTCGACATCAAGGGCAGCGTGCGCGAGATCGTCGTGCCGGTGCAGATCACGCAGTCGGGCGCCAACTCCACCGCCACCGGCAGCTTCGTCATCAAGCGGCTGGATTTCAAGATCGGCGAGGCCGAATGGACCGACACCACGGTGGTGGCCAACGACGTGACGGTAAAGTTCAAGCTGGCCCTGAGCGGCCTGGGTCCGCTGTGAGCGCCGGCTATCGCCTGGCGCCGTGCCTTGCAGCGGCGTGGATTTGCGCGGCGCCGGCCTGGGCGCAGGCGCCCAACTACGCCATCGACCCGACACACACCTTCGTCAACTACGAGAACGGCCACTACGGCACGACGACCAACCGCGGGCGCTTCAGCACCAAGGACGGCACGCTGTTCTTCGACCGCGCCGGTCAGCAGGGCAAGGTCGAGATCATCATCGACATCTCATCGGTCAACACCGGCGTGGACTTCCTCAACCGGCAGATCCAGGGCAAGGACTTCTTCAACGTCGCCGACTTTCCCACGGGCACCTTCAAGTCGGACAAGTTCGTCTTCAACGGCGACAAGGTCAGCGAAGTACAGGGCCAGTTGACACTGAAGGGCAAGACGCACCCGGTGGTGCTGAAGGCGATCAAGTTCAATTGCTACATCAACCCGCTGTTCAAGCGCGAGGTCTGTGGCGGGGACTTCGAAACCAACATCGTGCGCAGCCAGTGGGACATCCTTTGGGGCCTGCAGTTCGGCTTCGAGGACGCGGTGAAGCTGATCATCCAGGTCGAAGCGATCAAGATGCAATAGCCGCCGCCGCGGCTACAGCAGTCCTTCGGGCGCGATCACCGAAAGCACCTCGAGCATGACGCGCGTCCACATGTCGGTCTCGGGCTCCTCGACCACCTCTTCGCGGCCGCCCGGTCCCGTGGTGGTCCAGATCATGTCCTTGCCGTTCGGCGCCAGCATCACCTTGTAAGCGCCTTGCTGGCGGATCACGTCCACCAGCTTCAGCATCTGCTGGGCCAGCGCCGGGCTCTGGATGAACAGCCCCATCTCGGTGTTGTGCTGGTCGGAGCGGGGGTCGAAGTTCATCGAGCCGATGAACACGCGCTCGCCGTCGACCACCGCGCTCTTGGCGTGCAGCCGGCCGATCGAGGTGGAAAAGCGCCCCAGGCGCAGGCTGCGGCTGACCTTCTGCGGGCTCAGCTCGTACAGGTTCATGCCCAGCTTCAGCATCTCCGGCCGGTAGCGCCGGTAGCCGGTGTGGACCACCGGCTCGTCGGTGGCGGCCAGCGAGTTGGTGACCAGCGTGTACTTGACACCGTGGCGCTCGACCGAGTTGCGGAAAGTCTCCAGCCCGGCTTCGCCCGGGATCAGGTACGGGCTGGTGATGACCACGTCCTTGCGCGCGCGCCGCATCATCTCGACGACGTTGTAGCGCACGCTGTCCACGTCGTCGATCGGCGCCACGCCGTAGGTGGAGACGCGGCCGATGACCTTGTCCGGCGAATCGGCATAGGCCTGCGCATCGGCCCAGATCAGGCCCACCTTGCCGGCGTTCAGTTCGTCGACGATCGGCCCGTAGCCGAGCACGTCGTTCGGCGGCGGCGCTTCGGGCTCGGGCGTGCCGCCGGTGCTGCCGATGACTTCCACCGTCTCGCTGAGGCCCATCTCGGCTGGCATCGGGGCGACGCGCAGGATCGGCACCGCCTCGGCCGAGGTCATGCGCTCGAAGTCCTGGCGCAGTTCTGCGTCGGAGCGCTCGGTCTGGACGATGGCGCGGATGGGCAGCACGCGCTCGCTGTTCCAGTATTCGTCGAACAGGCTGGACAGCCGCGGCAGGATCGCGCCGATGACGAAGGTGTCCAGGTCGACGAAGTTGGCGCCGGCGCTGGCCATGAAGTATTCGTCGGCGATGTTGCGCCCGCCGGCCACCGCCATCACGCCGTCGGCGATGAACAGCTTGTTGTGCATGCGCCGGTGCACGCGGTCGAACTCGCGCCAGTTCACCGCAAAGCGCGTGAGGAAGTTCTTGCGCCCCGCCGGGAAGGGGTTGAACAGCCGCACCTCGACGTTGGGGTAGGCGTCCAGCCCCAGCAGCAGCGGGTCCTGGCCCGAGGTGTAGAGGTCGTCGATGATGAGGCGCACGCGCACGCCGCGTTCCGCGGCGTCGCGCAGCGTGCGCAGCAGGTAGCGCCCGGTGCGGTCATCGTGGATCTGGTAGTACTGCACGTCCAGCGTGCGCTGCGCGCGCCGCGCTAGCTCCAGCCGCGCCTGCAGCGCGTATTGCCCGGTGGGCATCAGGCGGAAGCCGCTCTGTTCGGGGTCGACCGTCGAGGCCTTGACAATGCGCCCCAGTGGCGTGTCCAGCGCCGCGCCCTGGGCCTTGGAGGCCTGGCGCTCGACCTTGTCGGGCAGGCTGGCGCAGCCGGCCAGGCCGGCAGCCAGCACGAGCAGCACGAACCCGCGCCAGACGGACGGGCGCAGGACGCGCAGGAACCGGAAAGCCGGTGGCGGGCGATGCATGGGGGCAGCAGGGCGGGAGGCGCTAGCGCGCAATGCTAACGGCTGCCCCGCGCCAGCCGCAGCGCTAAGGGGATCGCTTGCGGCCCAGGCGCTTGGCGTTGGCGACTGCGCGACGGTGCACCGGCCGGATGCCCTGGCCCAGCACGTCCAGCGCTGCCTGCTGCCAGGCCGCGGCGGTCTGCGTCAGCGGGGCCGGCCTCACGCCGCCGCGCACGGCGCTGGTCGGCCACCAGCTGCGCATCATCGACGCGGCGAGCTGCTGGTTCGACTTGAGCATCTGCAGCGTCATCGCCTGCCAGGCTTCGCCGAAGGCCGCGAGCTTTTCCGCACCCATGCGGTGGAACTCGCGCTGGTCCTTCGCGCTGGGCCGCGGCCCAGCCACCGCCATGCGCCCCAGGCGGTGCGCCACCACCTGCGGCGCGGCGAGCATCAACTCGGAGGCCTGCGTGCTCAGGCGCGTGGCCTTGCGGCGCGAGGTCGCGTTCATGCGAGCGCCTTCAGGCCTTCTTCACCCAGGACGCGCACCAGCCCTTGGCGGCCACGGTCTTGCCCGGGAACAGCGGACAGGGGCCGTCGGCGGCACCGGCCTTGCCCTGGAACAGCTGGCAGTTGGCACAGGTCTGTGCGACATCGTGCTTCGGGTACTTCTTCTTGTCGGCCTTGGCCGTGTCGGCCACGTAGCCCAGCGCCACCGCGGTGGGATCCTTCTCGTCCAGCTTGGCTTGGGCCATGGCGGCACCCGCGGCCAGCGCGGACGTGCCGGCGGCCAGGGTCATCATGAATACGCGGCGATTCGTGGGGTTCACGGCGGGCTCCATCGGTGAAGGTTGAGAGGCGATCTGCCGCAGCGTCGGCGCTGCGGCCACGGTGCGGGACAGTCTAGCCGATGGTTCCTGCAACGCCTGCTGGCCACGCACGGTTGACCGCGCGCCGCACTGCCTAACATCGAGGCATGGACGACCCATCGATCGTTGCGCTGGCTTTCGACCTGGACGGCACGCTGGTCGACAGCGCCCCGGACATCGGCCACGCGCTGAACTGCGCGCTGCACGAGTCCGGCCTGCCGGGGTTTGCGCTGGACCAGGTGCGCGCATGGATCGGCGACGGACCCGATCCGCTGATCGCCCGCGCGCTGGCCGCGCTGGGGCAGGGCGAGGCCACCCCGGCCTTGCGTGCGGCGCTGCGTGCCGCCTTCGACCGAGCCACGCTGGCCGCGCCGCTGGCGCATGGCCGGGTGTTCGAGGGCATCGGTCCCCTGCTGCAAAAGCTGCAGCCGAACTGGCCGATGGTGGTGATCACCAACAAGCCCACCGCGCTGGCGCGTGCGGTGCTCGATGCCGCCGGCCTGCTGCCGCGTCTTGCTGCCGTGTACGGTGCCGACCTCGCCGCCTTGCGCAAACCGTCACCGGCGATGCTGCAACAGGCGGCGCGGCTGCTGGGCGTGGCGCCGCAACAGCTGCTGATGGTCGGCGACAGCGTCGCCGACATGGGGGCCGCGGTGGCGGCGGGCGCGCCGGCGGTGTGGGCCGGCTGGGGCTATGGCCTGCTGCACGCCTTGCCGACGGCGCCGCGCTGGCGCATCGACCGGCCCGGTCAGTTACTGCAGATCCTCGGCGCCTGACTACGGCCGTACGCGGTCGATGCTCAGCTCGATGCCGCTGCTGCGCCCGGCCAGCGCTGCGGTCTGGCCTTCCAGGTCACCGCTTTGTGGCATGGCATCGCCGCTCTTCGAGATGCGCGCACTGATCACCACGTTGGCAAAGCCGGAGAGCTTCAGCTCCGGCGACATGGCCATGCTGTCGTCGAGCGTGAAGTCCAGCGGCAGTTCGGCGGCGCTGCGCTTCACGATGGCCAGCGGCATGCGTGGGCCCTCGGCGGCGCGGGCGAAGACGAAGAGCGTGTCACCCGGCGCCACGCGCGAGGCCAGCGCCGGCGCCACACTGACGCGGCCGCTGATCGACTTTGCGGCGGCCGCCGGCGCTGCGGCGGACGCGGCCGAGCCGCCGGCCGCGGCGCGCGCGTCGGCGATGCTCTGATCCAGGCTGCGTGCGAACTCGCTGTCCCGCGGCGCGCCGGCGCGTGCGCGGCCCCAGTAGCCGACGGCGCCGGCGTAGTCCTTGCGGTCGAAGGCGGCGGTGCCGGCCAGCGCCAGCGCCTTCAGGTTCGACGGATCGTTCTGCAGCGCCTGCTCGAGCAGCCGCAGCGGCTCGCCCTGCAGGTTGCCGCCTTGCTGCATGGCCAGCACGTCGGCCTGGTCGACGAGGATCTGCGCGTCGCCCGGCATCAGTTGCAGCGCGCGCGCGAAGGCGCGGCTGGCCTCGGGATAACGTTGCATCACCGCGTAGCTGCGCCCGAGCATGACCCAGCCCTCGGTATCCGCCACATTGCCGGGCGGCTGCTTGTCCATGCGTTCGGCCAGCTGGGCGACCATCGCCTCCACCTGCTGCGGTGTCGGTTCGCCCGGCGTGGCGCGCGCCTGCGGTGACAGCGCCGCCGGGTTGCCGATGAACGCGTACAGCCCCAGCACCAGCACCGGCACCGCCACTCCCAGCAGCAGCAGGGTCGCGCGCGGCGAGCCGGTGCGTAGCGGCGCCGTGGCATCACTTTCTTCCTCGAGCACGCGGCGCTCGATCTCGGCGCGCGCTATGAGGTGCTGTGCAGCATCGAGGCTGCCATGCGCCAGGTCCTGGTCGAGCTGCTGCAGCTGGGCTTTCAGAACCTGCAAGTTCGACTGGCTCGCGCTGGGCGTGGCCGAAGGCGCCTGTGGGCGTCGCAATCCGCCCAGCACCATCCACAGGGCCAGCAACAGCAAGGCGGCCGCCAGGGCCCAGAACAAGGCCATGCTCAGCTCTTCTCCTC
>Ga0315910_10005730_pt1 | contig 10145 bp, 8 predicted proteins | sample EdamamesoilMG_FD_204470 | JGI IMG/M metagenome (GOLD analysis project Ga0315910, IMG submission 204470) | Garden soil microbial communities collected in Santa Monica, California, United States - Edamame soil | ecosystem: Environmental > Terrestrial > Soil > Garden | place: USA: California... | reverse complement strand
TCGATCTCGTTCGCATCCACCCCCTCGCTCGCGCCGCGCAGGCCGCGGAAGATGTTGCCGCCGCCGACCACCACACCCACCTGCACGCCGGTCTCGTGGAGCTCCCCGAGCTCGAGCGCCGTGGCCTTGAGCGTCTCGGTGTCGATGCCGAAGCCCCCTTCCTTGCCACAGAGCGCCTCACCGCTCAGCTTGACGATCACGCGGCGATAACGCAGGTCCGGCTTGCCAGCTTGCACGGCTTCTCCTTACTCCCGGGGGCTCGCCACTGCAACGCGCTCGGCGTCCCCACTCGTTCTCCCTACGGCGCGCCGAGGAAACTATTTGTCACGAGGCCATTTGGCCGGCTAAGGTCCGCTGCCTTGTCCGCGACCCGCCCTCACGCGACCGAGCCAGCGCTCCCGGCGCGCTCTGCGCGAGCGTGGACGCGCCGGCGTGCCGAGTCGGGTCAGCTGTCCGCTGCGCGGGCACCCCGCGATGGCGATCGCGCGGCGCGGCGCGCACGGCTGGGCGTCAGCCTGCTCTGGACAGGGCTGCTGGTGGGCGGCGCGAGCGGCTGCGACGGCTGCTCCCGCGACGAGCGGCCCGACAGCGTGGCGGACGCCGGTGTGGCGCGCCGGCTCAGCCCCGAGCGGGCGAGCCAGGTGCTGGCGCGCGTCGGCGAGCGGACGATAACGCTCGGCGACTACGCGGCCGCGCTCGAGCGGATGGACCCGTTCGAGCGCATGCGCTACCAGACCGAGGACCGCCGGCAGGCGCTGCTCGACGAAATGATCAACGTGGAATTACTCGCGCGCGAGGCCGAGCGGCGCGGTATCGACCGGCGCCCGGAGACGGTCGAGCTGGTGCGCCAATACCAGCGGGACGAGGTGCTGGCCCGGTTGCGGGCGTCCCTGCCACGTCCGAGCGACCTGCCCGAGGCGGAGGTGAGTCGATACTATCAGGAACATCGGGCCGAGTTTTTCGAGCCGGAGCTGCGGCGCGCCGCCGAAATCGTGGTCGACGACGCCGCCGTCGCGCGCGACATCGTGCGCGAGGCGGCCGGGGTCACGCCGGAGCGCTGGCTGGAGCTCGTGCAGAAATATTCGCCGAGCGCTGCGCCGCCGGCGGGTGACAAGGTCGCGCCGCGGCCGCCGATCGAGGTGCCGGGCGACCTCGGGTACCTCGCTGCGTCGCCAGACCAGCCGAGTGACCCGGTCCCGCCCGCCGTGCGCCAGGCGGTCTTCACGATCGCCGAGGAGGGGCAGGTCCACCCGGCTCCCATCGCCGCCTCCGGCCGCCAGCACGTCGTGCGTCTGATCTCCGTGCGCGCGGCGCGACAGCGCTCGCTCGCCGAGGTGGACGCGCTGATCCGCGTCCGGCTGATCGAGGCGCGCCAAGCCGCGGCCCGGCAGGAGCTGCTCGGTCGGCTGCGCGCGAGCACGCCGATCCAGGTCGAGCAAGCGGCGCTCGATCGGGTCGAACCGCCCTCGCCCGCCGCCGGTGCGAGCCCGCTCGAGCCTCGATGACAGCCCCCCCCGATCACCTGGTCCCTCTGCGCCGGGTCGAGCCGAAGGAGCCCCGCCCGCACGACTGGCGCTGGCAGCTCTCGAGCTCGCTGACGAGCGCAGATCAGCTCGCGCGCGCGCTGCCGCTCAGCCTCGCCGAGCGGCAGGGTCTGGCGGCGCTCGGCGAGCGGGGTTTTCCCGTCGCGATCACGCCGTACTACTTCGGGTTGATTGACCCGAACGATCCGGATTGTCCGATCCGGCGCCAGGTGGTCCCGCGTTTCGACGAGCTCGAGCGGGTACCGGGCGACCTCGCAGACCCGCTCGGCGAAGCCGCGCACGAGGCCGCTCCCAACCTGATCCAGCGCTACCCCGATCGGGCGCTGTTGTTTGCGACCGACCGCTGCGCCGTGTACTGCCGTTTCTGCACCCGCAGCCGACTGGTCGGGGCCGGCGGCGGAGCGCGCTCGCTGGAGCGGCTCGCGCCCGCGCTCGACTACCTGCGCGCCCATCCCGAGGTCAGCGACGTGATCATCAGCGGCGGCGATCCGATGGTGATGAGCACCGATCGCCTGGCGCGGCTGGTGGCGGCGGTCCGGGAGATCGAGAGCGTGCAGACGATCCGGCTCGCGACGCGCGTGCCGGTGGTGCTGCCGCAGCGGATCACCGACGAGCTGTTGTCGGCGCTGCGCCCGCACCATCCGCTGTGGGTGATGACGCACTTCAACCACCCCCGAGAGCTCACGGCGGAGGCGGCAGGGGCCCTGAACCGGCTCGCGGACGCCGGCTTCCCGGTGATGAACCACAGCGTCCTGCTGCGCGGCGTCAACGACGACGCCGACGTGCTCGCCAGCCTGTTCCGCGGCCTGGTGCGACATCGCGCCCGACCCTACTACCTGCTCCAGGCCGATCCCGTTCAGGGTACAGGCCACCTGCGCACGCCGCTCGCGGTCGGCGTCGACATCATGCGACGGCTGCAGGGGCGGCTCTCCGGCATCGCCTTGCCGAAGCTGATCGTCGACACGCCGGGCGGGCTCGGCAAAGTTCCGGTGGGGCCGGACTACGTCGTCGCTCGCTCGGAAGGCGTGACGCGTTTTCGCACCCATCGCGGGGTGGAAGTCGACTATGTCGATCCTCCGACGGGTGACGGCGAGGCGTGACGAGCAAGTCTTCGATGCTGGAGCGGCTGGCTGAGCTCGACCGGGCGGCGCTCGAAGGGGGCGGCAGCGAACGCGTCGCGAAGCAGCACGCCGCGGGCAAGCTGACGGCGCGCGAGCGCCTGGAGCTGCTGCTCGATCGCGGGAGCTTCGTCGAGCTCGATCGGCTCGTGAAGAGCCAGCTCGATGGTGATGGCGGCAAACGCGTGGCGATCGGCGACGGCGTGGTCACCGGCACGGGCGAGATCGACGGGCGGCGCGTGTGCGTGTTCGCTCAGGACTTCACGGTGCTCGGCGGCTCGCTGGGCGCCGCGCACGCTTCGAAGATCGTCAAGGTCATGGACCTGGCGCTGCGCATCGGCGCGCCGATCATCGGCCTGTCGGACTCGGGTGGCGCCCGCATCCAGGAGGGCGTGCAGTCGCTGGCGGGCTACGCCGACATCTTCCACCGCAACGTGCGCGCGAGCGGCGTCGTGCCGCAGATCAGCTGCATCATGGGGCCGTGCGCCGGTGGCGCCGTGTACTCGCCGGCGATCACCGATTTCGTGTTCATGGTCGAGGACACGAGCTACATGTTCATCACCGGCCCGGACGTGATCCGCGCCGTCACGCACGAAGAGGTCAGCAAGGAACAGCTGGGCGGCGCGGCCACGCACGCGAAGAAGAGCGGGGTCGCGGCGGTCACGGCCAGCGACGACGCGGCCTGCCTGGCCGCCGTGCGGCGCCTGCTCGGTTACCTGCCGCCGAACAACCTGGAGAGCCCGGCGGACGCCGCGAGCGACGATCCCTTGTCGCGCGAGGTGCCGGAGCTCGAGCGGCTGATCCCGAGCGAGAGCAACAAGCCCTACGACATGGTCCAGGTGCTGCTCGCCGTGCTGGATCAGGGCTCGTTCTTCGAGACCCACGCCGCCTATGCACGCAACATCGTGACCGGCTTCGGCCGCCTCGGCGGCCGCGCGGTCGGCGTGGTCGCGAATCAGCCGGCGGTGCTCGCGGGTGTGCTCGACATCGACGCCAGCATCAAGGCCGCGCGTTTCGTGCGCTTCTGCGACGCCTTTAACATCCCGCTCGTGACCTTCGTCGACGTGCCCGGCTTCCTGCCGGGCGTCGACCAGGAGCACAACGGCATCATCCTGCACGGCGCCAAGCTGCTGTACGCCTACTCGGAGGCGACCGTGCCCAAGCTCACGGTCATCACGCGCAAGGCCTACGGCGGCGCGTACGACGTGATGAGCAGCAAACACATCGGCGCCGACGTCAACCTCGCCTTCCCCGGCGCGGAGATCGCCGTCATGGGCCCGGCCGGCGCGGTGAACATCATGCATCGCCAGGTCATCGCCGAAGCGCAGAATCCCGAGGCGCGGCGCGAGGAGCTGATCGCCGAGTACCGCGAGCAGTTCGCCAACCCGTTCAAGGCCGCGGAGCTCGGCTTCCTCGACGAGGTGATCGAGCCGCGGCGCGTGCGGCGGCGCCTGGGCGAGTGTCTGCGTCTGCTCGAGAACAAGCGAGACGACGGCCCGCGCCGCAAACACGGCAACATCCCGCTGTAACGGCGCCCCTCGAACCGCTGCGGCCCGCCGCCGCGAGCCGTTCGCGCGCGCTCAGCTTCGGCGCAGCCCGTGCTCGACGATTTCGGCCTGGAAAGCGTTGAAGGCGCTGCCTTCGGGCCAGGCGGGCGCGGCCGACACCAGCGCCAGCGCCTCGTCGCGCCGACCTTGATCGAGGTGCACGACCGCCAGCGCGTAGCGCATGGCCCAGTGCACCAGCGGGTGGTGTTTGGCGGCGAGGCGCAGCCGCTCGGCGTCGTCCTTCTCGGGGCAGTGCGCGAAGGCGCGCGCCAGCGCACCCGCAGCGCCGCGCAGCACGCTGGCGCGGCTCTTGGCCCACGGCGAAGCCGGCAGCGGCAGCGCGCGCAGCGCCCGCGCCTTGTCCAGCGCCTGCGCGCGCCGACCCTCGAAGGCGTCGAGCAGAGTCTCCAGGAACAGGCGGTGCTCGAGCGCGTTATCCCAGGCCAGGCCGCGCTCCGCGCGTTCGAGCACGCCGCGAGCGCGATCCGTCAGGCCGTGCGCCGCGAGCGCGGTCGCTCGGATCAGCGGGCCCACCGTGCGGTGGTGGGGTAAGGTCTCGATCGCCTCGTTCCAGAGCTCGAGGATGGACCTCAGATCGCCCGAGCTCAGCAGCTCGCGCAGGCGCTGGCGAGCGCGCAGCTGGGGCAGACCGAAACCGAGCAGCGCAAAAGCCAGAATGACGCCCAGCCACGGCTCCTGCAGGGCGAAATGCAGTGCCAGGGACACACCCGCGGCCGACGCCACGAAGCGCGTCAGCGCCCAGGCGCGCGTGCCCATGGTGGGCTTGAGGTAGTCATGAGGAGGCACGACGATTACGGCAGGCGGATTCCGGCAGGTGACAGCGGGGCGAGTTGGTAGGGCGGCAGCCGCCAGAAAGTGGCGGGCACGCCGGGCTCGAAGGGGGCCGACCTCTTAGCAGGATTGGACGCCGCAGATCACCGGTCAAGGACCAGCCCCATCCGGGAACGGACGCACGAACTGGCCTGCGCGGCTCGATGGGTCAACTGGCCGGGAGGCGCCCCCGCGAGCGGCGAAAAGGTGAACGAAGCCGCGCACGGGGCTCTCGGATTTCTCTCGAGTGCGCTAAGGTCCACCTCGGGTCCGTCAACAGCGCACCGCAAACCCCGCCAGGCCTGGAAGGGAGCAACGGTAGTGGAGAGCGGGTGTGGCGGGCCTCTAACTTATCGCTTTCCTGCCCCCGGCGCCGCGCGCCGATTGCCTGGGCAGGCGAGCCTGAGCGGCTGGTCTCGCGCTCGAGGAGCCGTGCAACTCGCGCGGCGGCCGTCGGTTTTTCACGAGTGAAACACCGGGAGCGGCGCACTCGTTCGCCGCGCTTTGCTTCAGGTTGGACGCGAGCTTCCGTCTTACCCAGGCACGCCGCGGCTCGTGGGGAGCGGCGCCGAAAGTGTACGCTACATGAAGAGTCTGGTGGCTGTTCTCGCTGCATGGATCGCCGCGTCGGCGTGTACCGGACCTGCCGGTCCGATGGGGCCGCAGGGCGAGCTGGGCGACCCGGGGGCGACAGGCGCCACCGGCGCCGTGGGTGAGCAAGGCGCGCAGGGCGAGAAGGGCGACCCGGGCGACCAGGGCGAGGTGGGCCTGCAGGGTCTGCCGGGTAGCGATGGCTCCTCCACCGCCTCAAATGGGGTCGACGTCGCCAACGCGGTCGGGCGCATCGCCGAGCGCGCCGACGCGCTGGTCATCGTCCAGTGCACCAAAGACGATGACAACTATCGCCTGGGCAGCGGCACCAAGACCGCGACGGGCACCGTGATCACGGCCGAGCACGTCATCGCCGACATGACCTCGTGTGACATCTTCTCCGAGGCGCCGATCACGCTGCTCGGGACGACCAGCGAGTTCACGCAGCAGGGCGAGCGCGACCAGGCGGAGCTGACGGTGACCTGGACGGACGACGGCGAGGCGATCGAGGGGCTGACGCCCACGTTCGGCGTGCAGCCGGCGGTGGGTGAGTTCATCGTCGTGGTCGGCCACCCCGGCGTCGGCTCCAGCATCTTTCTCGAGCACCAGTATACGACCGGCTACGTCACCTCGGCGAACCCCGCCGAGACCCTCGACGACCTCGGCTGGGGCACCTACTGGGAGCGTGGTTACGCGACGGACGCCGTGGCGTGGCACGGCAACAGCGGTGGACCCGTCTTTGACGAGGCGGGCACCTGGATCGGGATCCTGGTCGGCGCGTTCAACGGCGGCCGGCAGAACGAGGGCCCGGATCTGGCGCTCGTGTTGCCGTTGCTCTGAGCGGCTCGGCGCGTTTCGCGGGGCGTCGAGGAAGGCGACGCCGGGTGATGTCGCCAGCGATGACGCCGGGTGATGCGCTCGGTTGTCGGCGCGTGCCGCCATCGTCACCAGGTCGTGGGCCGTAGTGCGACCCTTGGTGCCGAACGCCGTCAGTCCTGGCAGCTGAAATGGCAACTCTGCCGCGGCCGAGCGATGATCGGTCAGGCCGTGCCGGAGGTCCTTCTTCTTTCAGGAGCATCCCATGAATGCCAAAATTGGCCTGATCCCGGTCCTTCTCTTGGCTTCGGCGTGTGGTGACGATGACGACGGCACCACCGTGGCCGACGACCCGGTGGCCGTCGTCGCCCGCGGTAAGTACATCGTCGACGTGGTCGCGGTCTGTCAAGATTGCCACACCCCGCGCGACGAAGCCGGCGCGCCGATCGCCGCGCAATACCTGGCGGGGGCCGAGTGCTTCGTCGAGCTCGAGAACGGAAGCTGTCTGAACACCAAGAACCTCACCAGCGATGAGACGGGGCTGCTCAATCGCACCGACGAGGAGATCAAGCGCATGATCCGCGACGGCGTCCGTCCTGCCGTCACGGGCGACGAGGCGCTGTCGCCGGTGATGCCGTACTACGTGTTGCACAACATGTCGGAGGCCGACTTGAACGCCGTCGTGGCCTATCTGCGCACGGTGCCCGCCGTCGCGCACGCGGTCGAGCGCAGCGGGCCCGAGTTCGAGGTGCCGGCTCCCGCCAACCTGCTCGATCGCAGCCTCGTCCCCATGCCGGTCGAGGGCTACGCCGATCGGGACGCGGCGCTGCGCGGGCGTTATCTCGCCGGCGAGGTCGGCATCTGCCTCGAGTGTCACACTCGCCACATCATGGGCGATCCCAACGTGCTCGACTATGCGGGCATCTTTGCCGGCGGAGAAGAGTTCCCGATCGGGCTGCCCGTCACGCCCATCTCGAGCAACATCACCTCGGACGCAGAGACGGGGCTCGCCGACTGGAGCGTGGACGAGATCGTCGCTGCGCTGACCGCGGGCACCGACAAGGACGGCGACGGCATCTGTCCGCCCATGCCGGTGGGGCCGATGGGGCCATTCGTGAACTTCACAGCGGAAGATGCGCGCGACATCGCCCACTACGTCAAATCGCTGCCGCCGATCAACAACGCGATCGCCGACATGTGCACGTTCCCCCCGATGTGATGCTCGCCGCCAGTCATCGTCCCTGCATCGATCTGCGCTTTCGCTGTCGGGCCAGCTTCGCGCCGGCCCTCATCATCGCCGCGCTCGCGGGCTGCGGCGATGACGGCCCGAGCGTGCCGCCGGCAGCGACCGAGCCCGGCTACACGTGGCTGAGCGAGACGGGCCTGTACGCCGACCTCCCCACGCGCACGCTCGCGGGTGACGTGCAGGCGTTCGAGCCCACGTACGCGCTGTGGTCGGACGGCGCGGACAAGGCGCGCTGGGTCGCCTTGCCCGCGGGCGCGACCATCGACACGGCGGACATGAACCGCTGGGTCTTGCCCGTCGGCACGCGGCTCTGGAAGGAGTTCTCGGTCGGCGGCGCGCGCCTCGAGACCCGCCTCATCGAGCGCTGGGGCAGCGGACCCAGGGACTACTGGATGGGCGCGTTCGTCTGGCTCCCGGACGGCTCCGACGCCAGCTTCAGCGAGCTGGGCGAACAGGATCTGTTCGGCACGAGACACGACGTGCCGGCGCGCGAGCGCTGCGGCTCTTGCCACAACGGCGAGCCCGGCCGCGCGCTGGGCTTCTCGGCGCTGCAGCTCGCGAGCCCTGCCGCGGGGCTGAGCCTGGACCAGCTCGTGGCTGACGGGCGTCTGTCGGCGCCGCCGCAGGCCGACCTTGCCATCGCAGCCGAGCCGGACGCCGCCCTCGCGCTCGGCTACCTGCACGCCAACTGCGGCAATTGCCACAACCCGCGTGGCGCCGCCTGGCCCGACACGCAGATGCTGCTGCGCCTCGATGTCGACGTCGCGGGCGCCGACCCGACCGCCGTCGTGAGCGGCCTCTCGAACATCCCGCTGCAGTACTACCGCGCCGAGCAGGGCGGGCCGACGCTGCGTGTCGTTCCGGGGCACCCCGAGCAGAGCGGCCTCGTCGCCCGCATGAACGTGCGCGGGCCGCGCGAGCAGATGCCGCCGCTCGCCACCGAACAGGTCGACGAGCAGGGCGTGGCGCTGGTGAGCCGCTGGATCGAGGGCTTGCCCGAAGCGGCGCCCTGAGCCCGCGTGCCGCTGCTCGTGTGGGCGCTGGTCCCCATCCGGGTGGCTGCGGGGCCATCTGTGCAGCGCCACGCCTTTCCGCCATGCTCAGCTCTGAGCTCGACCTCGGGGTTCGAGACGGACGCTCTGGCCATGCACACGCAGCTGCTCATCGACTCGATCGTGCGACAGGTGACGGTGCTGATCGCGCAGCTGGCGACGTCGGGCGGCGTGCGGGCACCCGTCGCGCACATCGCCAATCAGGTCTTTGTCGAGCTCGCCCGCGAGCTGGAGGCTCAGGGCGTCAGCCGCAAGGTCAGCGCAGACATGTTCGGCATGGCGCTGCGCGGCTACCTGCGCAAGCTGCAACGCTTGACCGAGGGCCAGACCGACTCGGGGCGGACTTTGTGGCGCGCGATCCTGGACCACATCGTCAGCCAGCCGCTCGCGACGCGCGCGGACATCTTCGAGCGCTTCAAGCGCGACGATCAGCTGCAGGTCAGCGCGGTGTTGCGCGACCTGAAGGAGAGCGGCTTGGTCTTTTCCTCCGGTCGAGGGGATCAGGCCGTGTACCGCGCCACGACCGACGACGAGCTCGGGTTGATCTCCCGCCTGGAGGGCGATCACGGCCTGGAAGAGCTGGCGTGGGGCATCATCTACCGCGAGGGCCCGCTCGACGTCGCGACGCTCGGCCAGCGCCTTGGACGCTCCGAGGGCGACGTGATCGGCTGGGTGGACGCGCTGCTCGCCAGCGGCCGCGTTCAGCGGCGAGCGGATGGGTTGCTCGGCGCGGACGAGTTCGTGCTTCCGCTCGGTTCGAGCGCGGGCTGGGAGGCTGCCGTGTTCGACCACGTGCAGGCCGTGGTGCAGACCATCTGCCAGCGCTTGCGCCTGCTGGGGTCGCCAGCCACGGCGGCGCGTAGCGTCGGCGGCAGCACCTACGGGTTCGAGCTCAGCGCGGACCATCCCTTGCACGACGAGGTGCTGGGCCTGCTCGAGCAGCTGCGGACCCGGGCCGGCGAGCTGCGACGCCGTGTCGATGACTACAACCGCGCGCACCCGGGGCAACGTCCGCTGCGCGTCGTCACCTATATCGGTCAGTGCACGATTGGATCGGACGCGCCCGGCACCTCGGAAGCGTCGGATGAAGGAGAAACGCTGGAGCCATGAAGGTCTGTCGCCCGTTTGTTTCGCTTCGCTCGGCAGCGCTCGCGCGCGCAGCGCTCGGTGTCGCGCTCGGCTCATCCGGCCTCTCCTGCGTCGAGAGAACCGACGATGTCGGCGCGACCGGCAGCGAGACGCACTTCTTGATCGAGTGCTCGGAGAGCTGCGCCGCCGGTCTCGACTGCATCGGCGGGGTGTGCACCAGCCCGTGCACGAGCGATGAGAGCTGCGCGATATGGAGCGCGGCCGCCGTCTGCTCGGCGGATCCCGCGGCGCTGCAGCCGGGTACGTGCGAC
>Ga0315910_10005729_pt1 | contig 10147 bp, 5 predicted proteins | sample EdamamesoilMG_FD_204470 | JGI IMG/M metagenome (GOLD analysis project Ga0315910, IMG submission 204470) | Garden soil microbial communities collected in Santa Monica, California, United States - Edamame soil | ecosystem: Environmental > Terrestrial > Soil > Garden | place: USA: California... | reverse complement strand
CACGCCCTGGGCATCCCAGCGACGCAGCTTCTGCACCGGGATGCCGAGCTTGGCCGCGGCTTCCTGGATCGTGTACTCGGGCAGTTCCTGCGCCATTTCGCGCCTTGCTTTCCGTTTTTGCCGGTTGGTCGAGCCGGCAAAACCGCGTTGCCGGCGCATCAGTGCAACTGCATTCCTGCTGTCGCATCGCCACGTGCGGGCGCGATTGCGGGGGCATGCTGCCGGGGAAGGTCGTTCTGCCGGTTTACCAGGCGCTGCATCAGCTTGAGGTCGCGGCTGCGCAGGTTGAGGGCGGTATCCACCCAGACCTCGACCACGCCGAGCAGCTCTTCGTAATCGAGCTTGTGGACCCGGCGCCGCGCGGCGGCTATGCCTGCCATGCCGTTGCGATTGCGGTTGCGGGACTTGATGAAATCGGCAACCCCGGCTTCCCCCCGGCCCTCGTCCACGACGAGGTCAACCACCCCCATTGCCAGCATATCATCGGCGCTGTAGAGCTTGCCACTGGTGATCAGCTCCTCGGTGGCCCGTTTCCCGATCTTGCGTTCCAGGAAGGAATACGCCCCCATGCCCGGGAACAGGTTGAACAGGATCTCCGGGAAGCCCATGCGGGACTGGCGTTCGGCCACCAGGATGTCGGATGACAGGGCGGCCTCGAACCCGCCGCCCAGGCACTCGCCCTGGATCAGGGAAATCGTGGTGATCGGCAGGCCGTGGCCCTGGTAGTTGCGGTACAGGACGTCGACGCAGGCCCGTCCATAGGCCAGGAGGCCCTCCCGGTCGTGCCCCTCGATGAGCATGGTGAACAGGTTCAGGTCGCCGCCCAGGTTGAAGACGCCCGGGACGCGGGAGGCGAGCACGGCATATTCCAGGGGGGCCTTGCCATCGGGATATTCCGCCGACGGGGCGCATTGCACTTCACCCCGCGTATGGGCCAGGAACTGGCAATACCGGTCGAGGTCGGCGAGCAATGCCGGGTTGAAGTTCGGGCGCGGACTTGGATTCCATCGCAACCACATCGCACGCTGGTCCCGTTCATAGAACGAGGACAGCTGTTCGGAGAAGAAGTATTCGGTGGTGGCACCCTCGGATTGGTTGCCGGATATTGCGGGCGCGAGGAGCTCGCGCGGCACATTCATGTCCATTTTGTTTCTCCTGTGCTTGTGGTTGACCAGACGTAAAAGCCGCTTGCGTGCCTTCCCCCGAAGGCAGCATGCGATTTGACTCTAGACGATGACGCGGCGGGATGGCAAATCTAACACTTTGATAGATTTGAAAATCACGACGACCGGTCAATGTGTTGCATGAAGTTGTCTCTGTAAGGAGACAAAAAATTCAACAAAAATTCATCCTGGGCGGCTGCCCATGACATGCGGGTATTACCTCAAGAACTTGTTGCAAAGTATGGATTTTGTTGACGTTGTCATGACAATCGCGGTAGAAAGAGAACCCATAGATCGAACGGATTGAAGCCTCGTCCCATGCATTTCGCATTACGTCTGGCGCTGCGGCTGCTGCTCAGAATCCGGGTCCTTGGAGACCTTGCCGCGTTCGGGACGGCCGATCGCCTCCTGGTGGTGTCCAACCACCATTCCCGCCTGGACGCCCTCCTGCTGGGCCTGTTCCTGCCCCGCAATCCCGTCGTCATCGTCCCGCCGGACGACAAGCCGGGAAAACTCCTGGGCTGGCTGCTGCGCCACACCCGCCATGAGGTGCGCGACCTGAACAACCCCCTCACCATGAAGCGCATCCTGCGATTGTTGCGGGCGGGGCGCCCCGTGGTGGTGTTTCCGGAGGGCCGGCTGGCGCACAACGGTTCCGTCATGAAGGTCTATCCGGTGCCGGCGCTCGCCGCGCTGCGCAGCGGGGCGGTGGTGCTTCCGGTGCACGTGGAGGCGGCAAGCCAGTGGTTCAGCCGCTCCGGTTCCAGCTCGATCCTGAGGCGGCTGTTTCCGCGGGCAACCATCCGGGTCTTCACGCCCACGCACATCGATGGCGGGGCCGCGGGCAGCGCGCGCCGCCGCCGCGCGTTCGCGACGCGCCGCATGGCGTCCATCATGCAGACCATGGCGCTCGATTCCCATGCCTGCAAGCCGCTGTTCGAGTGCTTCCTCGATGCAGTCTCCGCCCAGGGCCGCGGCGCGGAACTGATCGAAGACCAGAACGGCCAGCCGCAAACCTACGGCCAGCTGCTGCGGATGATCCTCGCGCTGTCGCGCCTGCTGAAAGCCGAAACCGCCGATCGCGAGAACGTGGGCGTGCTGATGCCGAACGTGACGACCGCGGTCGGCGTGGTGATGGCCTTGTCGGCGATCCGGCGCGTGCCCGCAATCTTCAACTACACGGCCGGCCCCCTGGGCGTGGAAAGCGCCGCCGTCGCCGCGGGCGTGCGCACGGTCATCACCTCGCGCCGGTTCATCGACCAGGCCAGGCTGGAACCGCTGCTGGTCGCATTGAAGGACTGCCGCATCCTCTATCTCGAGGATCTGCGCACGCGCTTCGGCCTGCGGGACAAATTGTGGCTGGTGGGTTTCGCCATGCGCTTCCCGCGGCTGGTGGGGATGCGCCAATCCACCCTGGATCCCGCCGTGGTGCTGTTCACGTCCGGAACCGAGGAGCGACCCAAGGGCGTGGTGCTGTCGCACCACGCGATCATCGCCAACGTCGCGCAGATCCGCGCGGTGTTCGATTTCTCGGCCGACGACAAGATCCTCAATCCGCTGCCGCTCTACCACGCCTACAGTTTCACCGCCGGCGTGATGCTGCCGCTGATGACCGGGGTCAAGGTCTACCTCTACATCTCGCCGCTGCGCTACCGCGCGATTCCGGAGATCTCGTACCGGCGCGATTGCACCTTCCTGTTCGGAACCAGCACCTTCCTCTCGTTCTACGCGCGCTATGCGAATCCGATGGATTTCCTGCGCCTGCGCCACGTGATCTCGGGCGGGGAAAAGCTGTCACCGGAGGTGGCGCGAGTGTGGATGGAAAAATTCGGCGTGCGCATCATGGAAGGCTATGGCGCGACCGAATGCGCGCCGGTCATTGCGCTGGGCTCGCCGGCGGCCTATCGCCGCGGCGCGGTGGGGCGCTTCCTGCCCGGGGTGGATTACAAGGTCGAGCCGGTCGAGGGCATCGACAAGGGCGGGTTGCTGCACGTGCGCGGCCCCAACCTGATGCTGGGTTACTACCGGTATTCCAACCCGGGCGTGATCGAGCCGCCGAAATCCGCGGTCGGCGAAGGCTGGTACGACACCGGCGACGTGGTCGAGGTGGACAACGACGGGATGGTCGCGATCTGCGGCCGCGTCAAGCGCTTTGCCAAGATCGCCGGCGAGATGGTGTCCCTGGACATCATCGAGCACGTGGCGCGCGAAGCATCACCGGAGTTCCATCATGCCGCGGTGCTGACGATGCAGGAGTTCGGTGGGGAAACCACGGTGCTGTTCACCACGGATCCGCGCCTTACGCGTGCCCATCTCTCGGATGCGGCGCGCGTCCTCGGCACCCACGACCTGTCCGTGGCCCGGCGCATCGTCCCGCTGAAGGAAATCCCGCTGCTGGCTTCCGGGAAAGTGGACTACATCGAGCTCAAGGGCCAGATCGAGGGCGGTGCGGTCAAGAAGCTGCTCGCCGCCGCGATGGCGAATGCCTCGCGGGACGCCCAGGGCTGACCGGTCCCGGGCGGGGACGGCGCCGTTCCCGCAGCGGCACCTTACTTCCCGTAGGTCACGCGATAGACGACATTCGCCCCGTCGTCGGAAACCAGCATCGATCCATCCGGCAACTGCAGCAGGTCCACGGGCCGGCCCCAGGCGCGCTCGTTCTCCAGCCAGCCCTCGATGAAAGGCTCGGATTTCTCGACGGTGCGATTGTCCGCCTTGAGCGTCACCATGATGACCCGGTAGCCGCTCTTGCTGCTGCGGTTCCACGAGCCATGCTGCGCGATGAAGATGCGGTTCCCGTATTCCGCCGGAAACATTTTTCCCGTGTAGAAGCGCAGGCCGTTCGGCGCGACGTGCCCGCCCTGCTTCAGGGCGGGCGGCGTGAATTCGGCGCATGCCTTCTTGCGGCCGAACTCGGGGTCTGCGGTGTCGCCCTGGTGGCAGTAGGGAAAGCCGAAATGCTGGCCGGCCTTCTGCGCGACGTTCAGTTCGCACGACGGCATGTCGTCCCCCATCATGTCGCGGCCGTGCTCGTTGAACCAGAGCTCCTTGGTCACCGGATGCCAGTCGAATCCCACGGTGTTGCGCACCCCGCGGGCAAACGTCTCGAGCTGGCTGCCGTCCGGCTTCATGCGATGGATTGCGGCAAAGACGTCTGGGTCCGCTTCGCAGACGTTGCAGGGGGCGCCCACCGGCACATAGAGCAGGCCATCCGGGCCGAAGGCGATGAACTTCCAGCCGTGGTGCCCGTCGCGCGGGAACTTGTCGCTCACGACCACGGGCCTGGGGGGATTCCTCAGGTTCGCTTCGATGTTGTCGTAGCGGAGGATGCGATTGATTTCCGCGACGTAGAGGGCGCCGTTGCGATAGGCCACGCCGTTGGGTGAATTGAGCCCCTTGGCCAGGGTGATGACCTCGTCCGCCTTGCCATCGCCGTTGGCGTCCGCCAGGGCATAGACCGAGCCTTCCGAGCGCGTGCCGACGAACACCGTGCCCTTGTCGCCCAGGGCGAGGGAACGCGGGTTGTCGAGGCCCTCGGCAAAAACCGCGATGTGGAAGCCGGGCGGCAGCTTGAGGCGGTCGAGCGGGGGGGCGGCGAAAACGGCAGTGGCGGCCAGGGCGGTGACGAGGCCGATCAAGCAGGCGGGCAGGCGCATGGTTATCTCCTTGAGAAGCAGGGACAGCGGAGTGCGCAACGAGGTTCCAGTCGCGCCCTTGAACGCCTAAGATAGCGCCCTCAAATGAAACTGCTGTAACAATTTAAGAGGAGGCATGCCCATGGCCGAGTCCGCCAAGGAGACCCTGGGATTCCAGACCGAAGTCCGCCAGCTGCTGCAGCTGATGATCCATTCGCTGTACAGCAACAAGGAGATCTTCCTGCGCGAGCTGGTTTCCAATGCTTCCGATGCCTGCGACAAGCTGCGCTTCGAAGCCCTGACCGAGGCGCGGCTGTTCGAGGACGATTCCGACCTGCGCATCCGGGTGTCCGCGGACAAAGCCGCCCGGACGCTGACCATCTCCGACAACGGCATCGGCATGTCGCGCCAGGAAGTGATCGACAACATCGGCACCATCGCCAAATCCGGCACCCGCGAGTTCTTCGACAATCTCACCGGCGACCAGGCGAAGGATGCCCACCTGATCGGCCAGTTCGGCGTCGGCTTCTATTCGTCGTTCATCGTCGCGGACCGCGTCACCCTGGTTACGCGCCGCGCGGGCCTCGAACCCGGCCAGGCGGTTCGCTGGGAATCCAGAGGCGAGGGCGACTACACCCTCGAAGCCGTGGAGAAGGCCGGCCGCGGCACCGATGTGATCCTGCACCTGCGCGAGGGAGAGGACGACCTGCTGGACGGCTACCGCGTCCGCGCCATCCTGCGCAAATACTCGGACCACATCACCCTGCCCATCCTCATGAAAAAAGAGGAATGGGACAAGGACAAGTCCGAGAACGTCGTCACGGAGGAAGACGAGAAGGTCAACCAGGCTTCCGCCCTGTGGGCGCGGCCCAAATCGGAAATCACGGACGAGCAGTACCAGGAGTTCTACAAGCACGTCGCCCATGCCTTCGAGCCGCCGCTGGCCTGGACGCATTCGAAGGTCGAGGGCCGGTCCGAGTACACGCAGCTGCTCTACCTGCCGCAGCGCGCACCCTTCGACCTCTGGGACCGCGAGCACCGCCACGGCGTCAAGCTTTACGTGCGCCGGGTGTTCATCATGGACGATGCCGAGCAGCTGCTGCCGGCGTACCTGCGCTTCGTGCGGGGCGTGGTGGATTCCAGCGACCTGCCGCTGAACGTGTCGCGCGAGATCCTGCAGGAATCGAAGGACGTCGAGGCCATTCGCAAGGGATGCGTCAACAAGGTGCTGGGCCTGCTCGAAGACCTCGCGGAAAACGGCAAGGACAAGTACACCGCGTTCTGGACGGAGTTCGGCCGGGTGCTGAAGGAAGGCACCGGCGAGGACTTCGCCAATCGCGAGCGGCTCTCGAAGCTGCTGCGCTTCGCGTCCACGCAGGCGGACTCGGCCGAGCAGACCGTGTCGCTGGGCGACTATGTCGCGCGAATGAAGGAGGGCCAGGGCGGCATCTACTACATCACCGCGGAAACCTTCGCCGCGGCGAAGAACAGCCCGCACCTGGAGATCTTCCGCAAGAAGGGCATCGAAGTCCTGCTGCTCTCCGACCGCGTCGACGAGTGGGTGACTTCCAACCTGAACGAGTTCGAGGGCAAGCCGCTGGTTTCCGTCGCCAAGGGCGACCTGGACCTGGGCGCGCTGGCGGACGAGGAGAAAAAGGAACAGGAGAAGGACGCGGGCGAGTACAAGGCGCTGACGGAAAAGATCGGCAAGGAACTGGGCGACAAGGTCAAGGAGGTACGGGTGACCTACCGGCTCACTTCGTCACCCGCCTGCCTGGTCTCCGACGGGAACGGCATGAGCCAGAACCTGGAGCGCATGCTCAAGGCCGCCGGCCAGAACGTGCCCGGGGCCAAACCCATCCTCGAGATCAATCCGCACCACCCGCTGGTGCAACGCCTGACCGGGGAAAACGGGGACAAGCGCTTCGCCGACTGGAGCCACCTGCTGTTCGACCAGGCCCTGCTGGCGGAGGGCGGGCAGCTGGAAGATCCGGGCACGTTCGTGAAAAGGCTCAACGAGCTCATGATAGACATGACCCCTCCTCCCGCCGGGGAGAGGGCGCCATAAAGCGCTAAAGAGATCGGGCGGCCAACTGGCCGCCCGATTCGTTTGTGTTTCTGAGTTCCCTCTCCCCTCGTGGGAGAGGGTCAGGGTGAGGGGGCGAGTTGGCTTGCTACTTGTGCTTCCACTCCGGTTTTCTTTTTTGCGCGAAGGCGTCGATGCCCTCGCCGACATCATCCGCCATCATGTTGCAGGCCATGACTTCGGCGGCGTATTCGTAGGCCGCTTCCATGCCCATTTCCATCTGCTTGTAGAACATTTTCTTGCCGGTCGCGACAGCGACCTGCGACTTGGCGAGGATGGCGTCGGCCAGCGCCTTGACTTCGGCGTCCAGGCTCTCCGGCGGGGCGACGCGATTGACGAGGCCGCGGGTTTTTGCGGTCGCCGCATCGATGAACGCGCCGGTGAGCAGCATTTCCATCGCTTCCTTGCGCGAAACGTTCCTTCCCAGCGGCACGCTGGGCGTCGAGCAGAACAGCCCGACATTGATGCCGGACACGGCGAACTTCGCGGTGTCCGCAGCCACGGCGAGATCGCACTGCGCGACAAGCTGGCAGCCGGCCGCGGTCGCGATGCCGTGGACGCGGGCGATCACGGGCTGGGGCATGCGCGAGAGGGTGAGCATCACGTCGCTGCATTGCGCGAACAGCTTGTCGTAGTACGCCTTCTTCGGGTTGGCGCGCATCTGCTTCAGGTCGTGCCCGGCGCAGAAGGCCGTGCCGGCGCCGGCCATGACGACGACCCGGACGGATTCGTCGTTGCTGATCGCCTTGAGCGTGGCCTGCAGCTCCGTGAGCAACTCCTCGGACAGCGCGTTGTACTGCTTCGGCCGGTTGAGCGTGACGGTGGCGACGCCGCCTTCGTCGTGGCGCAGCAGGATGGGTTCGCTGGGTTGCAATACGGCTGACATGGGCATTCTCCGGAGCGTGCCTGGAGAATGATTATAGGCGCGGCATCGGGGCTTTTCCACCGCCCCGCGGGGCGTCAGGCCTGCAGGTAGCTCGACGAGTCGTTCTCGCCCGCGCGCCCGAGGAAGCGCTCGAATGCATCCGCCGGCAGGGGTTCGCTGAACAGGAAACCCTGGATCTCGTCGCAGCCGTGCGCATGCAGGAACTCGGCTTGTTGCGCGGTCTCGACGCCCTCCGCAACCACTTCCAGCTTCATGTTGTGGGCCATCGCGATGATGCTGCGGGTGATCGAAACGTCGTCGCGGTTTCCGGGCAGGTCGCGGATGAACGAACGGTCGATTTTCACGCAGTCGATCGGGAAGCGCTTCAGGTAGGCAAGCGAGGAATAGCCGGTGCCGAAATCGTCGATGGCGATGCGCACGCCGGTGCCGTGCAACGCGGTCAGCAGGCGCACCGCCTGCTCGGCATCCTGCATCACCATGCTTTCGGTGATTTCCAGTTCCAGGTTCTGCGCCGGGAAACCGGTGTGGTCGAGGATGTCGGCCACCCGCCGCGCGAGCTCGTCGTCGAACAGTTGCCGCGCAGAGAGGTTGACCGCCACGCGCAGGTTGCGGTGGCCGGACTCGCGGATGGCCTGGCCCTGGCGGCAGGCTTCTTCCATGACCCAGTCGCCGATGGCGACGATCAGGCCGGTCTCCTCGGCGATGGCGATGAAGTCCCCCGGACCCAGCAGGCCGCGTTCCGGGTGCCGCCAGCGCAACAGCGCTTCCATGCCGGCGACGGTGCGCGACGACAGCCGCACTTTCGGCTGGTAGTACACCGCGAATTCCTGGCGGTCCAGCGCGCCGCGCAGCGCGGATTCGATTTCCATGCGCTGGCGGGAGTGCAGGTTCATTTCCGGCGAGAAATAGCGATAGCCGTTCTTGCCGGCTTCCTTGGCCCGGTACATGGCAAGGTCGCTGCTCTTCAGCAGGGTCTGCAGGTCGGTGCCGTCCTCGGGATACTTGCTGATGCCGATGCTCGCCGTGACCAGGAATTCCTGGTCTTCGATGACCAGGGGGCGCGATGCCACTTCGAGGATCTTGTCGGCGACCGCCGTCACCGCCTGCATGTTGGCCGCGTCCTGCATCAGGATCACGAATTCATCACCGCCCAGCCGGCAGATGATGTCGCTGTCGCGCAGGCACGCGCGCAGGCGCGCCGCCATCTGCTTGAGGAGCTGGTCGCCGGCCTGGTGGCCGATGGTGTCGTTGATGATCTTGAAGCGGTCGAGGTCGACGAGCATGAGGGCGCAGTTGAGGCCGTAGCGCTGGCTTACCGAGACGGCGTGGTCGAACTCGCGCTGGAAATGCGCCCGGTTCGGAATGCCGGTGAGCTCGTCGTGGTAGGCGAGGTATTCGATGTGCTCCTCGGCGCGCCGCCGCTCGGTGATGTCGCGGATGATCATGCTGGTGCAGGGCCGGCCGGCGCGGTCGTTGAACATCGCGGCCGACAGCTCCACCGGCACCTGGCTGCCGTCCTTGCGGCGCATGCGGAACTCGCCGCGGGCGGAGCCGTTCTGCGCCAGTTCGTCCATCAGGGATTTCACCCGCGTGTCCGCCGTGTCGAAGATGCGGTCGCGTCCCAGCTTGCGCAGTTCGCCCTCGGTGTATTCGAGCATGCGGCAGGCTTCGTCGTTGGCCGCAAGGATGGCGCCGTCGGGATGCATCAGCAGGATCGCATCGATGCTGTTGCGAAACAGCGCCCGATAGCGCGCCTCGCTCTCGCGCAGGCTGTCGGCCAGCGAGCTGCCGGGCGCCGGGTCGCCGCGCCGGGCTTCGCGCAGCACCAGCCAGGCCAGCACGATGGTCGCCAGCACCAGCACGACCACCGTCGCGGATGCGACCGACCGCCGCTCGCGCCACGCCGCCAGGGCTTCGTCCTCGCCCACGCCGGCCTGCACCATCAGCGCAGCGCCCGCCACCGGGCGGACATTGACGATCCGCGCCACCCCGTCGATCGGGCTCGCCGCCCGCAGCATCCTGCCGGGCATGCCCGCGCCGAAATCGCGCAACGTGATGCCGTTGCCGGTCGGCATGCCCAGCCACTTCGTGGTTTCGGGAACGCGCGCGATGAGCTCGCCGTTGCCATGCAGCAGTTCAATCGCGCCGTCATGGCCGGCGTCGAGATCGCCATAGAGGCTTTGCAGCGCTTTCACATCCAGTGCGACGACCACCACGCCGGAGAAGCTGCCGTCGCCGGTCGACAGCCGACGGCTGGCGGCGAGGAACCAGTCGCCGGTCTCCTGGCTCATCCCGGGCTTCCCGATGTAAAGGCTGCCCGTGCGCGTGCGATGCCAGTTGAAGTACTCGCGGTCGGAAAAGTCGCCGGCCATGATGG
>Ga0315910_10005728_pt1 | contig 10147 bp, 3 predicted proteins | sample EdamamesoilMG_FD_204470 | JGI IMG/M metagenome (GOLD analysis project Ga0315910, IMG submission 204470) | Garden soil microbial communities collected in Santa Monica, California, United States - Edamame soil | ecosystem: Environmental > Terrestrial > Soil > Garden | place: USA: California... | reverse complement strand
AGGCCGCCCTCGAGCTCGCTGATCTCGTGCGATTCCTTCACGCTGCCGTCCGCGTTCAGGTACAGGACCCAGACCGAGCCCTGGTTCACGCCGCCGTCGTCGTTCAGCACGGCGCCCACGACCACGTCGACCACGCCGTCGCCGTCGAAGTCGCCCAGGTTGGCCGAGGAGTGCCCGAACCAGTCGCCGGGGCGCAGGCGCAGGTCCTCGGTCGAGCGGCTGATGCGGTGCGTGCCCTTGACCGTGCCGTTCGCGTTCAGGAACAGGACGTAGAGCGCGCCCGTGTTCGTCCCGCCGTCGTCGTCCTCGGGGCAGCCCACCAGGATGTCGGTGTGGCCGTCGCCGTCCAGGTCGCCCAGCGACGTGATCGAGCGCCCGAACTCGTCGTGGATCTTGAGGTCGAGGCCGAGGTTGCCCTGCAGCGAGCTGATCTTCTGCACGCTCTTGACCGTGCCGTCGACGTTCAGGAACAGCACGTAGACCGCGCCCTTGTTGGCCCCGCCGTCGTCGTCGTAGTTCGAGCTCACCACGACGTCGGTGACGCCGTCGCCGTCGAGGTCGCCCAGGCACGCGGCCGAACGCCCGAACTGGTCGCCCGGGTCCAGGTACCCGGAGAAATTCCCGTACAGGTCGCTGATCTTCTGCCAGGACTTGACGAAGCCGTTCGGGTACAGGAACAGGATGTACACCGAGCCGCGGTCGACGCCGTGCAGCAGCGCGTCGTCGTCGGTGTGCGCGGCGACCATGATGTCGGTGACGCCGTCACCGTCCAGGTCGCCCAGGTTGACGATCGAGCGCCCGAACTGATCCTGCTCCTCGAGCACGGCCGTGAAGCCGCCCGAGGTGTCGCTGATCTTCTGGGCGTCGACGACGTGTCCGACCTGGGCTGCGGGTGCCGCGCCCAGGAGGGACGAGATCGGTAGCAGGGCGGCGAGCACCCTGACGAGCAAGTGTCTCTTCATCCTCTCCGGGGGAAACCAGCTGTCCGGCGGGGGAAAGCGCCGGAGGCTCCGGCAGAACTATGCCCGGCCGACGGGCGACGTGCGGAACGCGGGGCTCAGAACCCGAGCACGAGGTCGTAGGCGTTGCACAGCTCGGCCACGCCGCCCGTGATGGTCGGCTGCGTGGCCATGAAGCGCCCCAGCAGGGTCAGGTCGAGCGGCATCGGGAAGGTGCGCACGTCGACGCCGCCGCTGGCGAGCCAGGACTGCGCGAAGAGCTTTCCACCGGAGATCAACACCTCGCGCCCGCCGCGCAGCGTGCCCGAGGCCGGGCGCTGCATGCCGTTGAGCTGCACGAATTTCGCGCCCGGGTGCCCGGTGGTGTCGACCGTGACGGTCCAGTCCCCGCCCAGCACGGCCGGAGTCGACTGGTAGCGCAGCGCGTTCAGGCCCAGGCCGTTGCGCAGCGTGGCCGCCGCGCCGGGCACGAGACGGAAGTCGTCGACGTAGCCGCGCGAGGGCCGCGCGCCGTCGCCGCCGTTGCCCACGCTCACGCGCAGCGTGAGCGGCGTGCCCTCGACCGCCTGCGGGAAGAGCGCGCGCAGGTCGACGTGCACGCGCTCGAGCGCGGTCATGGAGAGGCCGTCCTTGGCCGAGGTGCGCGTCAGGGCCGAGAAGGTGTCGGCGTAGAAGAGGTTCCGGTTGGTCGTCCCGTCGGACAGGTCGACGCTCATGAAGTCGTTGGTGAGGGCCGAGCCGGCCGGCTCGGCGCAGGCGAAGGCCGCGTCGAACAGGAGGTGCGGCGCCAGGAGCTGCAGCGGGAAGGTCTGCTGCACGCCGGCCGCGCCCGCGGGCGCCGCGCCGGCGCCGTGCGGCTGGGCGGGCGGCGTGGCCGCGCTGGTGCCGTCGGCCGCGACCTCGAGCCACTTCTTGCCCTCGCTCGGGAAGCCCTGGTCGGACGTGACCAGCGTGGGCTGCACGAGCGCGGCCGTGTTGCCGAAGCGCGTCCAGGGCGTGCGCGGCGCCTGGCCCGAGAGGCCCTTCTCGAAGCCGCCCTCGGTGACGGTCGGCAGGCGCAGCGCCTGGATCGGGCCGTGCGTGATCGAGCTCGTGCCGCCCGGGCCGGTCACGGTCAGCGTGACGAGGTAGCTGCCGGGCTTGCTGTAGGTCTTGATCGGGTAGCGCACGCTCGCGCCCGTGCCGTCGCCGAAGCTCCAGCTCCAGGACGTGGCGCCGAGCGAGCGATCGGTGAAGGCCACCGGCAGCGGCAGGAAGCCCGTGACGGGCCCGCACGAGAACTCGGCCACGGGCGGCGGCGGCAGCACGGTCACGAGCGCGGTGCGCGTCTCGACGTCGCTCCCGCCCGGGCCGGTGACGGTCAGGCTGACCGTGTAGGTGCCGACCGCGCCGTAGACGTGCGCGGGATCCTCGTCGCTCGAGCTCGTGCCGTCGCCGAAGCTCCACAGGCGCGTGTCGACCACGCCCGTGCTGAGGTCGGCGAACTGCACGGTGAGCGGCGCGACGCCGCTGGTGGGCGCGGCCACGAGATCGGCCACGGGCGCCGGCGGCGTCACGTGCACGAGGTCGGTCTTGGTCTCGACGTCCGTGCCCGAGGCGCCGACGATCGTGAGCGTGACGCTGTACGTGCCGGGCACGCCGTAGACGTGGGCCGGAGAGGCGGCGTTCGAGCTCGTGCCGTCGCCGAAGTTCCAGGTGCGCGTGGCGGCGCCCGTGGACTGGTCGCTGAACTGCACCGTCAGCGGCGCCGGCCCGCCCGTGGGCGTGGCGCTGAACTCGGCGCGCGGCAGGGCGGCGCTGACGTGCACCGCGTCCGTGATCGTGCGCGCGGCCGTGCCGCCCGGACCGATCACGCTCAGCGACACCGTGTAGGTGCCCTCGTTGAAGGCGTGCTGCGGATTGCGGTCGGTCGAGGTCGTGCCGTCGCCGAAGTCCCACTGCCAGTCGGTGGCGCCCGTCGAGGTGTCGCTGAACTGCACGGCCAGCGCCGCCGGCCCGCTGGCGGGCGTGAGCGTGAAGCCGGCCTGGGGCGGGAGCACCTGCACCTGCACGAAGCCGGCCTTGGTCTCGACGTCGCTGCCACCGGGGCCGGTGGCCGTCAGCGTGACGGTGTAGCTGCCGGCGTCGGCGTAGACGTGGTGGGGCTCGGCCTCGTTCGAGGTGTTGCCGTCGCCGAAGGACCAGGCCCAGCTCGTGACCACGCTGGTCGAGAGATCGTCGAAGGCCACCGCCAGCGGCGCCGCGCCCGCGCTCGAGGTGGCCGTGAAGTTGGCCGTGGGCGCGGGCGGCAGGACCGTGACGTAGGCGCTGCGAACCAGCGTGTCCGTGCCCGGAGGACCGCTCACCGTCAGCGTCACGGTGTACTGGCCCGCCTGGGAGTAGAGGTGCGTCGGCTCGGCGGCGCTCGAGACCGTGCCGTCGCCGAAGTCCCAGGCCCAGCCCGTGACCGCGCCCTGGCTCTTCTCGTCGAAGGCCACCGTCAGCGGCGCGTGCCCGACGGTCGTGGGCGCCGTGAAGTCGGCCAGCACCCCGCCCGCGACGGTGATGTACGCGCTCTTCGTCAGCGCGTCCGTGCCCTTCGGCCCCTTGGCCGAGAGCTTGATCGTGTAGGTGCCCGGGTTCTGGAACACGTGCACCGGGTTCTCCTGCGTCGAGGCCGGGCCGTCGTTGAACGTCCACACCCAGCCCGTGACCTCGCCGCCGGTCTGGTCGGTGAAGCTCACGCTGAGCGGCGCGAGGCCGCGGGTGACATCGGCCGTGAACTCGACGTAGGGCGCCGTGCCGTCGTTGAGCTGGATCAGGTAGATGGCGCCGTTGTTGCCGCCGCCGTCGTTGTCGTAGCGCGCGCCGGCCGCGAAGTTGAAGAGCCCGTCGCCGCTCGCGCCGCCCAGGCGCGCCACGGCGCTGCCGAACCAGTCGCCCACGTCCAGCGCGTAGGGGAAGTCGCCCAGCAGGTCGCTGACCTTCGACCACGCCTTCACCGTGCCGTCCGTGCGCAGGTAGAGCACGTACACCGCGCCCACGTCGGCGTCGACGTCCCCCGGCTGGCCGCCGTCGTCGTCCTTGACCGCGCCCACGGCCAGGTCGACCACGCCGTCGCCGTCCAGGTCGCCGATGTTGGCCACCGAGGTGCCGAACTGGTCGATGTCGTCCAGCGGCAGGCCGGCGGTGAGCTCGCTCAGCTCGAGCTCGCGGTACACCGTGCCGTCCGCGTTCAGGCTCAGGATCCAGACCGAGCCCTGGTTGAAGCCGCCGTCGTCGTCCAGCACCGAGCCCACGGCCACCTCGCGGCGGCCATCGCCGTCCAGGTCGCCCAGGTTGGTGCCCGAGAAGCCGAACCAGTCGCCGGGCTTCAGGTGCACGCCGTCGGTGAGCTTGCAGATCTTGTGGCGATTCTTGACCGTGCCGTCGGCCTTCAGGAACAGGACGTAGGCGGCGCCGATCTGGAAGCCGCCGTCGTCGTCGCCGGGCGCGCCCGCGAGCAGGTCGGGCACGCCGTCGCCGTCCAGGTCGCCCAGCGGCGTGAGCGAGCGCGAGAACTCGTCGTGGATGTCGAGCGTGACACCCAGGCCGCCGCTGAGCTGGCTGATCTTCTTGACGCCCTTGACGGTTCCGTCCGTGCGCAGGAAGAGCACGTACACCGCGCCCTTGTTCGTGCCGCCGTCGTCGTCGTAGTTGGCGCTGATCGCGACCTCGGTCACGCCGTCGCCGTCCAGGTCGCCCAGCTTGCAGGCCGCGCGCCCGAACTGGTCGCCCGGGTCGAGCCAGCCCGCGAAGCCGCCGTGGCCCTCGGAGATCTTGGTCTGCGAGGTGACGAAACCGTTGGCCGCCAGGAAAAGGATCCACACCGAGCCGCGGTCGGGCCCGGCCGTGGGCCCGTCGTCGTCGGTGTGGGAGCCGACCAGCAGGTCGGAGACGCCGTCGCCGTTCAGGTCGCCGAGGTTGACGATGGCGCGGCCGAACTGGTCCTGCTCGTCCAGGCTGCCGCCGAAGCCGCCGGCGGTCTCGCTGATCTTCTGGGCCTTGACCACATGGCCCAGCTGGGCCGCGGGCAAGGCGGGGACGAGCGTCGAGAACAGGGCCGCGAGGGCCCAGCTGGGGCGAAATACCTTCATCTTCTCCCTGGCAGCTCTCGCCGTTCCTGGGCGGCGGGAGCGCGTTGGGGAAGTATGCCCGAGTGCTCGCACCGCGGTCGGCACGCCGCGGAGCGCGCTCCTATCTCGGGCCGCCGTAGAGCTCGACGGCCCTTTCGAGGCTTTCTGCGAGCTCCGGCGCGCGCCCCTTCAGCCACGCGAGCTGGCGTTCCGCGCCGGCGCGATCGCCGAGCGCGAGCTCGGCCAGCGCCAGGTTGAAGCGCGCGTCGACGTGCTCGGGCCGCAGCGCGAGCGCCTTGCGGTAGAGCTCGCGCGCCTCGGACGTTCTTTCCTGCCGGTGCAGCACGAGCGCGAGATCGAACAGGGAATCGAAGTGCCGCGGGTCGGCGGCCAGGGCGCGCCGGAAGAAAGCGACCGCCTCGTCCAGGCGCCCCTCGGCCGCTGCGCGCCGGCCGAAGTCGTGCAGGAGATCGGCCGGCCGGGCGCGCACGACGTCCAGGCGCCCGCGCGCGAACTCGCGCGCCGCGGCGGCGAGGCCGCGCGCGGCCAGGCGGCCCTCGAAGTAGTCGGCGTCCGAGGGCAGCACCGGGAACATCCAGCGCCCCGGGAATGGCGCGGCCGCCTCGAGCAGCTCGCCCTCCCCGAGCGCGAGCAGCTCGCGCTCCGCCAGCAGGGCCTCGGCCGACAGCCGCCCGGTCTCGAGCGCGCGCAACGCCCCCGCGGCGTCGACCAGGAAGCTCGCCGGCGGCTCGAGCGCCTGGTCGCGCTCGAGCAGCGCGCCGCGCAACCCTTCGAGCAGCGCCAGCGTGCCGGCGCTCGCCTGCGCCCAGGGGAAGGGCCACCCGAGCTCGTCGAGGAAGCGCTGCGCCGCCTCGCGCTCCTCGGGCGGGTCCGCGCACAGGGCCAGGAAGGCGATGCCGCTCCGATCGAGCTCCTCGGCGTGCTCGACGAGGGCGCGCAGCTCCTCGGCCGAGGCCGGGCTCCTGGCCGAGAAGAGGTCGAGCAGCACGGGCCTCTTCGTGCCCGTCCCGGCGCCGCCGGCTTGCAGGCCGAAGAGGCCGAGGGCCGAGCCGTCGGGGCTGACGAGCTCGAGCTGCGGCATCGGGACCGGACGCGCGAGCACGACTCGCCCCGGACGCGATCGCCACGGGGTTGCCGCGTCGGCCGCGTCGCGCCCTTCCTCGGACGCCCGCGGCGCAGCGGCCCGCGCCCAGGCCTCGGCGCGACCGGCCCCTTCGACCAGCCGCCACGCGCCCCCGGCGACGACCCCCGGAAACTCCTCGGCGCTTCCGCCTGGCCAGCGCACGAGGACGCGCTCGACCTCCGTGCCCGCCGGCCCGAGGCGGATCGTCAGGCGCGTCGACGACTGCGCCGGTCCCTCGCCGCCGCGCACCGTGCGCACGAGCGTGCGCCGCTCGCTCCCCTTCCCCCCGCTCCCCGTGCTCAGGGTGAGCTCCACGCGCGCGCCGATGCCGTCGCGGTTGGACTTCGTGCCGGCCAGGACGAGGACGACGAACGGGCCTCCTGCGCTCGGGGCGTCCCTCAGGAGGAGGCGCAGCCGGGGGGCGCCGCGATTCACGAGCAGGACGTCCTCGTCGCCGTCCTGGTCCCAGTCCAGCGCGGCCGCGCCGCGCGCGTCGTCGGCGAGGTCGAGGCCGGTCGCCGCGGAGACGTCGGCGAAGGCCGCGGCGCTCCGCCGGGCCAGGAGGGCCGCGTTGCGCCCGTGGCCGGCCAGCGAGGCGCCGCCGCGCAGGGCGCCGTCGAGCCGCGTCCAGGCCGCGAGATACGGCTCGAGCGCGGCGCGCTCCGCGGGCTCGTCCTCGAGCGGCGCGCGCGCCATGACGTCGCGCCAGAAGGAGCTCTCCTCGTCCTCGTCGCGCTCGCCGGTGACGAGGCCGCCGGGGACGACGAGGTCGAGCGCTCCATCGAGGTCGAGGTCGCAGGCGAGCGCGCCCGCCGCCCAGCCCAGGCGCGACACGCCGCGCGCGAGCTCCTCGAACGCAGCGCCGCTGCGGTTGCGATGGAAGGCGTCGCCCCGCGTCCGGCGCAGGAGCTCGGCGCGCGCGCTCGCGCCGGCGTCGGGCCGGAAGCGCGGCGAGGCGGCCAGGCGCTGGCCGGCGGGCGAGCCCCAGCCGCCGGCATAGAGGTCGCTGCGCCCGTCGCCGTCGAAGTCGAGCCACGCCACCGCGCTCGCCGAGCCCAGCCCGCTCGCCCGCGCGACGTCGACGAACGCGCTACCGTCGTTGCGGTACAGGCGGAGCGGCGCGCAGGCGCCGGCCACACACAGGTCGGGATCGCCGTCCTGGTCGTAGTCCTCCCAGGCCGCCGCCCGGCCGAAGCCGGTCGCGCCCGCCAGGCCGCGCGCGGCGGTCGCGTCGACGAACACCCAGCCGCCGTGGTTCTCGTAGAAGAGGTCCGGCGCACCGTTGCGCGCGTCGAGCCAGGGCACGGGGCGCGGGCTGCCCGTATCGAAAGGAGAGACGCCCGAGCACACGTAGAGGTCGAGGTCGCCGTCGAGGTCGGCGTCGGCCGCCGCCAGGGCCGCCGCCGCGGGCGCGGGCACGACCGCCTCGAGCCAGAAGCGCGCCTGACCGTCGTTCGACAGGAAGAGGAGCTGCTCGCCCGCGCCCACGGCGAGATCGCGGTCGCCGTCGCCGTCGAGGTCGAGCAGCAGCGCCGCGCGCGCGGGGTCGAGGAAGTCGACGCCGGCCTCGGCCGAGCGCTCGACGCAGCTCCCGTCGGGCCGGCGCAGGAACAGCCGGTTCGGGAGCCCGCCCGGCTGCCCGAGATACAGGTCCTCGAGCCCGTCGCCGTCGACGTCCCCCAGCGCGAGCGCGCCCGTACCCGTCAGCGGGAAGCCGAGGCGCGCGTCGAGACGTCCGCGCCAGCCGGTGAGGCCGGGCAGGAGCTCGTCGCGCCACGCGCCCATGCCGCCGAAGACGCTCGCGCTCGCGTCGTGGAAGAGCGGTCGCGGCGCGTACGCGACTTCCTCCTCGAGCGGCACGACCTCGCGCAGCGCAGGCGGGCCGCCCTCGGCGGCCTGCCACTCGCAGCGCCAGCGCGCGCGCACGGAGAGCCGGACCGACGCGGCGCGCGCGCGGAGCGTCAGCCAGGCTTCGGTGGCGAAGCCCTCCTCGGTCGTGCGCGAGCTCCGGCCGTCGGCGCAGAGGTCGACCTCGCGCGCCCCGGGCTCGCCGACGGCGACGACCGCGAACTCGGCCTGGACGCTCGCGCCCTCGAGCTCGAACCGCGTGCGCAGGTGGGCGAGGGCGGCGCCCAGGTCCGCGAAGCAAGGCGCCTCGGGATCGGTGCGGGACGAGCAGCGGAGGCGCAGCTCCCCGCTCTCGGTCGTCGCCTCGACGGCGAGCCAGGTGCCCCAGGCGAAGGACCCGGCCGCGACGCCGGCCAGCGAGGTCCGGGGATCCTCGAGGAACGCGGCCACCCGCGCGAGCTGGGCGCTCGCGCCCTCCGCGCGCACCTCGCTCTCCCAGGCGTCACTCCCGTCGCCCGCACGCTCCTGACCCGCGCTCGCACCGGCCAACGAGAGGAAGAGCGCGCTCGCCGCCGCCGGCGCGCATCGAAGGAGGCGCATCACGCCCCACTCTAGCCCGCTTGCCCCCCCTGTTACCGACCGCTACGATCCCCGCCCCGCAGCGGAGAGGTGGCCGAGAGGCTGAAGGCGCTTGATTGCTAATCAGGTGACTCCAATTTACGGGGTCCGCGGGTTCGAATCCCGCCCTCTCCGCCATTCGCCCCCGCGACGCGGGTCCACCGTGATGCGCGCCCTCCTGGCTCCGCTGCTCCTCGCCCTGGCCTCGGCCAGCTGCCGGACCTCGCGCTACCTCGAGATCACGACCACTCCGCCCGGGGCCGAGGTGCGCCTGGACGACGACGCCGTCGGGCGCACGCCGCTGCGCATCCCGTTCGAGCACTACGGCACGCGCCGGGTCACGTTCTACCTCGAGGGCTACCGCACGAAGTCCGGGCGCATCCGCCTGAAGGCGCCCTGGTACGCGCGCTTCCCGCTCGACATCGTCTTCGAGGTGCTGCTGCCGGTCGGCCTGACCGATCGGCGCGTGTACCACCAGGACCTGGTGCCGGGCGAGGAGGTCATGAGCCTGCCCAGCCTGCGCTCGGTGATCGACCGCGCCAACGTGCTGCGCCAGTCGGGGCCCGAGGGTCCGCGCAACCTGCCCGAGGTGCGCCCGGAGGTCGTGCCCAGCGGCGAGCAGGAGCAGCCGGAGCCCCCCCCCGCGAACGACGGAGGGGGGCCGTGAGCCTGCGCGCGGTCGCGCCCGAGGCGCACCGGGCCTTCGCGGGCCGCCGCGCGCTGGTGATGGGCCTGGGGAGCTTCGGCGGCGGCGCCGGGGCGGCGCGCTACCTGGCCGAGCTCGGCGCGCGCGTGCTCGTGACCGACAGGCGCCCGGGCGAGGGGCTGGCGGCGGCGCGCTCGGAGCTCTCCGACCTCGAGCTCGAGTTCGTGCTGGGCGAGCACCGCCCCTCCGACTTCGCGCGGGCCGAGCTCGTGGTCGTCAACCCGGCCGTGCGCCCCGACGATCCGCTGCTCGCCGCCGCGCGCGCGGCCGGGGCGCATCTGACCTCGGAGATCGAGCTCTTCCTCGAGGCCGTGCGCGCGCGCGTGGTCGCCATCACGGGGACGCAGGGCAAGAGCTCGACCACCCACGCCCTGCACGCGCTGCTCACGCGCTGCGGCCGGCGCGCGCACCTGGGCGGGAACATCGGCGGCTCGCTCCTGCCGGCGCTGCCCGGGATCGGGGTCGAGGACGTGGTGGTGCTCGAGCTCTCCTCCTACCAACTGGAGTCGCTGGCCGGGAACCGCACGGCGGCGCGGGCCGAGGCCGTGGCGGTGGTGAACATCCTGCAGGACCACCTGGAGCGACACGGCACGCTCGCGGCCTACGCCGCGGCGAAGCAGCGCATCCTCGAGCTCCTGCGCCCGGGCGGGCTGGCCGTGCTGCCCGGCGACGACGCTCGCTTCCGGAGCTGGCCCGTGGTCGGCCGCACGCTCTTCTTCACGGCCGGCGAGGCGGCGACCGGGCTCCACCTCCGCGACGGACGCTTCCGCCTGGAGGA
>Ga0315910_10005727_pt1 | contig 10149 bp, 5 predicted proteins | sample EdamamesoilMG_FD_204470 | JGI IMG/M metagenome (GOLD analysis project Ga0315910, IMG submission 204470) | Garden soil microbial communities collected in Santa Monica, California, United States - Edamame soil | ecosystem: Environmental > Terrestrial > Soil > Garden | place: USA: California... | reverse complement strand
GACCGTGAACGCGGAGGCCGGAACCACCGTCTCGCTCACGGTCGGATTGTTCGAAGCCGTCGCGGAGCTCGACGAGATCACGGTCTCCGCGAGCCGTTATGACGTGACGAACGACCTGCAACCGTCAGCCGCCTATTTCTCGCGCGACGAGATCGAGGCGTTGGCCTCGATTGGCGACGACACCGTGCGCGTTGCGCATCGCCTCCCTGGCGTCGCGAGCAATGAGTTCTCGGCGAAGCCGTACGTGCGTGGCGGCGCCTCCAACGAGTTTGCGGTTTTTCTCGACGGGGTACGGTTGATCGAGCCCTATCATCTCCGTGACTTCCAGGGCGTCGTCAGCGCCGTGGATCAACGAATCGTCGACACTGCCGCGATCCATGCAGGCGGGTTCCCGGCCGAGTACGGCGACGCACTGAGCGGTCTCATGATCGTCGAGCCGCGCGAGCCGACGGAGCTCGAGCACGAAATCGGCCTCAGCGTGCTGTACACCTCGTTGCTCTCGAGTGGCACGTTCGCCGACGGCCGTGCTTCGTGGTTGGTCTCTGCCCGCAGCAGCAATCTCGATCGCGTCGTCGTCGACGAGATCGGTCAACCTGCCTTTGGGGATGCATTCGTGCGAGTAGGCGCTGACCTCGGTGCGAGGCACCGGCTCACGTTCGGGGGTCTCGAGTTCCGCGATGATCTGATTTTCACGCCCGAGGACTCGCTTACCGACAACGAGCAGGCGACCGGTGACACCTTCGGCAGGCAACTCTGGGTTCGGGTTGCCAGCGAGTGGAGCGAGAAGCTCACGAGCGACCTATGGCTCTACTCCGCGCGGTTCAATTCGACGCGCCACGAAGCCGTCGTCGACACTGAGGAGATCATCGGGCGCGTCGACGACTATCGTCAGCTCGACATGGTCGGCATGCGGCAATCATGGCGTTACGCGTTGTCGGATAACCAAGCTCTGGATTTCGGTGTCGAGATCGACGACACGGACGCGGTGTATCGCTACTCGAGTGCCGTGACGCGGCTTGGCCTGTTGGCCACGCTCGGCGGAACGGCGCCGCCGCTCCGAGATCTCACTGCTGCGCCGAATGGGCGAACCTACGGTGCTTACGTTACGGACAGGGTTCGTGTGACTCCGAGCCTGATCCTCGATCTAGGTGTGAGATGGGATCGCCAGGACTATCTTCCGCCGGAGGTCGACCATCAATACAGCCCGCGCGCAGGGTTGCTCTATCGAGTCGGGGAGCACACCGACTTGCGCGTCAGCTACGGCAGCTTTTTTCAACCGGAAGGGTTGCTGGACCTGCAAGTCGAGGACGGCGTGGTCGATTTCTCGCGCGCACAAGACGCAACGCATTCGATCATCAGCGTGGAACGGCGCCTCGCGGGGACGTTGGCTATCCGGGCGGAGTACTACCGCAAGAGCACGCGGCATGCGCGTGCGCGTTATGAGAATCAGTTCGATCCGTTGGTGCTGATTCCTGAGTTGCGCGCGAGCCGCGTGCGAATCGCGCCGCAGCGTGCCCAGGCTCGGGGGCTCGAGCTCATCGTGAGCGGCGAACAGCCCGTGTCGTGGTGGGCCGGCGTGTCGTTCGCGCGCGTCGTCGACGAGATCGACGGCACTCTCGTGCCGCGAAGCTGGGATCAGGCGAGCGCGCTCACTGCCGGCGCGATCTGGGGCGTCGGCGACTGGGACTTGAGCCTCGCGGCGAGCGTGAATCGCGGCTGGCCCGCCACGGAGGTGACTGTGACGACGCTGCCGACCGGCGAGACCATCGCTCAAGCGGGTAGGCGCAACGACACGCGCCTGTCGCCCGTACGCCGGATCGATTTTCGCGCGAGCAAAGACTTCCGAGTCGGACCCGGCGCTCTGCGGTTCTTCGCTGAGGTCGCGAATCTAACGGATCGAGACAACACGTGCTGCCTCGCGTTCGAGCCCATCACGCTGCCGGACGGCTCGCCGAGTCTCGAGCGCGAAGAGGTCTCGCGCTTCGGTGCCACGGGCAATATCGGATTGCTGTGGCAGTTCTAGCGGTCAGAACGACCGCTTCGTCTCGACGACGAATTGCATGCTGTCGATGTCTGGGCCGCCGTTCAGGGGGAACGCGAGATCGATGTGAACGACCGAGCGGCCGCTCGAACGCGGCGACGTGAGCCGCAGTCCCACACCGACGTCGCTCAGCATGCCGAGGCTCGGTTGGCCTCTGGGGTCCGTTCCCCAGACACGACCCGTGTCGAAAAATACCGCATAGCCCATGCGCACGAGGCGCCACGGATACCAATCCGTGTAGAACCGTTCCTCCACGGACACCGATGCGCGTCCCGTGCCGGCCTGATAACGCAGCGGATAGCCGCGCAGCCCGTTGTCGCCGCCGAGCAGCACCTGGTTCTCCGCGTCGAGGTTGTCGGCCGCCAGCGCCTGCAAGCTCACGGAGAACAGACCCTTCTCGAAGTTGCGTTGGAAGTAGCGCGCGCCGGCGTACACCGTCGAGTTGTGCAGGCCGTCGTTCTCGTCGCGTGTGGATGCACCTGCGTTGAACGTCAATAAGTGGCCGTCACCGCCGGGCTCCCAGCCTTTCTGCGCGTCGACATGAAACAACGTGGCGTCTCTATCCGAGCCGAACGATTGTTTCGCGAATCCCAAGCTCATCGTGACATTCAGTCCGAGCGAGATATCTTCGGTACGGCCCATGTCGTTCAGCTCCGACATCTCGCGAAACTGATCCTCGACCCATTGGATGCCCACCCACGGGAACACGAGCTTTCGGTCCTCGGGAACCAGCATGGGTTCCGGCCGGTCGAGCGCAGGCGCGAATCGATCCTCGACGGAGGTAAACCCGTAGAGCCAGCGGCGGGCGCGACGATCCACGAGGCCTCCCGAGAAGCCGCCGCTCAAGGTGAGCTCGCGCACGTCGTGCTGAAACTCGTCTACAACCTGGCCGAGGTCGTACATCGAATCGACGCGCTCCTCGTCGAGCAGCGTCCCGCCGAGCGACCAATTGGAGTCGAGAGAATAGAACGCTCGGCCGGCGTTGATCGCGTGACGATACCCGTCGCTCGCGTCGGACGCCCATGCGCTCAGGTGAACCCGGCTGCCCGCTACGTTCGTGTCCGTATAGCCGAGCTGCGTCTCGTTGCGGTCAACACCGCTCAGATATTTGACCGTGAGGTCCTTGCCCGTGCCGAACAGGTTGTTGTCGGCCATCCCGATTCCGACTTCAGTCGCGCCACCTTTATGGCTCAGCTTGAAATCCGGAGCCAGTGTCCACGAGTCCCGAACGCGGACGTCCACCGCGACGCTGTTCGTTGCAGCGTCGTAGTCGCGAGCCGCGACCTCCGCCTTCGAGAGGAAAGGCATCGCTCGCAGCACGCGCGCCGATTCGTCGAGTAGGCGGCCCTCGAACGTGTCGCCCTCGGCAAACAGCAGCAGATTCTCGATGACGCTCGGGTGCGTGGGCGTGTGCATGTTGTTGGCCCAGCGGTAGAGCCTCTTGTCCTCTTCGGGGTTGTTCGCGTCGAACACGTTGTCGACGATGACGTTCACGTCGCGAATCGTCGCACCGCGGCTCTCGAGCTCGGTGGGGGTGGGTGTGACGCTCCGCGGCGCGTCTTGCGCAAGCGCCGGAGCTTGCACAAGTAGGGATGCGCCGAAGAGCGCCACACCCCATCTCGTTAGGTGGTGTCGGGCCATTCGCCACGTTGGACGGTCATATCCGCCACAAACGGTTGTGGCTACCGCGCTCTGCGACAAAAAGTTGCCGCTGCGACCGGTCGCGCGTGGGCCGCACGTCCTACACGCACCAAGGAACCCGTTTTTTCACGATGAACCTACGCGCCGAGCTTGCGGCCCTGCTCTCGAGTCTTCGCCCCGTTGCCATTTTCGTCGGCGCGGTCCTCGCCGTGCTCATGGCTGCGCGGCTCGGTCTCGTGCTCTGGCAAAGCGAGCGCGTGCTTGCGGCGCGGATGTTGGGTCCCGTCGTGCTGCAAGGCCTTCGGTTCGACGTCGTGTTGCTCGCGGCTCTGTTGTCGCCGCTCGCGGTTGCGCTGCCGTTGTTCGGTACGAGTCGCGTCGGTTTACACATCGGGCGCTCACTGTTGCTCGGCTATTTCGTTGCGTGCTTTGCCGGCATCACCTTCATGGAAACGGCGACGCCAGCTTTCATCACGCAATTCGACGCGCGGCCCAACCGGCTATTCTTCGAATACCTCATCTATCCGAAGGAGGTCGGCAGCACGCTGCTCGCCGGTTATCTGCCGCAAGTCATCGTGGGCGTGCTGGCGGTGGCGGCCTGCACCTGGCTGCTGCGACGCGTTCTCCAGCGTGCGCTGGCGGCGGCCCGAGAAATCCACTGGCTGACAGCCACTGCGGCGGCACCGATCCTTTTCGCGCTCTGTGTCATCGGTGGCCGTTCGACGTTCGATCATCGCGCCGTGAACCCCAGCACGGTCGCGATGTCGACGGATCCGATGGTCAACGACCTCGCGCTCAATTCTACGTACACGGTTCTTTATGCCGTGTATCAGGAGCACCACGAGCTTCCGGGCGGGTTTCGGTACGCGCCGATGCCGGAGGACGAGGTGCTGCGGCGCGTGAAGGAGGGCATGCAGCTCGACGGCGCCTTCGGCACTGCTGCGATTCCGACGTTGCACAGCCAGACGGCCAGTGTGCCGAGCGCGCGCCCGAAGAATTTGGTGATCGTGGTCGAGGAGAGCCTGGGCGCGGAGTTCGTCGGCGCTCTCGGCGGCAAGCCGCTCACGCCCAGGCTCGATCAGCTCGCGCGCGAGGGCTGGTGGTTTGCCAACATGTATGCGACCGGCACTCGTTCGGTCCGCGGTCTCGAGGCGGTGGTCACCGGGTTCACTCCGACGCCCGCGGAGAGCGTGATCAAGCTCGGACGCTCGCAGCGCAACTTTTTCTCGATCGCCCAGCTGCTGCGCGACCAAGGATTTGAGACGAGCTTCATCTATGGCGGCGAGGCGCAATTCGACAACATGCGCCGATTCTTCATGAACAACGGATTCGACTTCGTCGTGGACGAAGATGATTACGTGAACCCGGTGTTTCACGGCTCGTGGGGCGTGGCGGACGAAGATCTGTTCGCGCGTGCCGACGAAGAATTCTCGAAACCGCGGCAGCGACCGTTCTTTTGTCTCGTCTTCACGACCTCGAACCATTCGCCGTACGAATATCCGGACGGTCGTATCGAGCCGTACGACGTGGACGACCCCCACACTGTCAACAACGCCGTCAAGTACGCGGACTACGCGCTAGGCCAGTTCTTCGATCGCGCGCGCATGCAACCGTACTGGAACGACACCGTATTTCTCGTCGTGGCTGACCATAACTCGCGAGTGTTTGGTGCGAAGCTCGTTCCGGTCGAGCACTTCCACATCCCGGCGCTGATATTGGGTGGCGGTATCGAGCCTCGCGTCTACGAGCCCGTCGCAAGTCAAATCGACCTGCCGACGACGGTGTTGTCCCTGATTGGCGTGTCGGCCGAGCACCCGATGATCGGTCACGACCTCGCGCGGCCCGAGTTTGCCGAGTGGCCCGGCCGCGCGATCCTTCAGTACGGCGACACGCAAGCGTACTTACAGGGCCAAATGCTCGCCGTGCTACGTAAGGACTTGCCGCCCGAGGTCTTCGAATACGACGGCCGCGGGATGCTGACGCCGGCTCGCGAGGATCCGGAGCTCGTGGCCACGGCAATAGCACATGCCGACTGGTCATCTGCGACGTACGAACGCGCGCAGTATCGGCTGCCGGCCGCTCCCCGTGCCGCGATCGCGGCGTCGACCGCGACCGATTCCCCGGAGGTGACCCGTCTAACGAACTAATGAACGCACGAAGTCCGCGCGAGGTGCCTATCGGTCCCGTGAGAACGGCCCGATGGGTGCTTGCAGCATTCGCCATGACGCTTGCTGCGAGTGTCTGTCAGGCAGCGCAGTGGACATACGCGCTCGGTCTTCACGACCTCGTCGTAGAGGACGTGGACTCCAGCACCTACGGTCTCGGCGGCCACGCCGAGGTGGATGACGTCACGGCGCTCGGCAGACACCGATTCGCGGAGTTCGACGTGTATCTCGATCACGATACGGACCACCTCGACCCCGACCACATACCGGTTTGGTGGGAAACGGACCTCGGGATCGACGGCAAGTTCGGGGCCGGCGACCGGAAGGGGTTCTTCGGCTGGGAAGTGGCTCAAGACACTCGGATGAACACCACGAGCTCGATCGAGCGTCAGCTCCATCTGTTACCGGCGGTAATGGCCGGACTTGCAAGCAACTCCGTGGACGCCTCGTTGAAGGCGGGGGTCGGCTACAACTTTCTCGAGATCGACGACGACGCTCCGAGGTTGCGCGGATACGATCGAACGAATCTTCGTCAAACCACCACCGCCGGCGCTTTGGCCGCAGACGTTCACGCGCGGATCGGAGCGTCGTGGGAGGTCTTCGGCCACGGCGAAGAATGGCGCGACAGCGACGATTGGATTCAGACGCAATACGTTGCTGGATTCCGCGTTGCGGCCGAACGTTGGGGCAAGGGTAGCCAAGTGGCGTTCAGCATCGAGCGCAACGAGTACAACCTCGATCGCTACTCCACACCGGGGCTCCCTGCAGTGCTGGCGTGGGACGACGACCTCATGCTCAAGCTCGACTTCCGCTTCGTGAGACCGACATCGCGTGGGAGCGAGTGAGACTCAGTGTCATCTGCACGGGTCCGACCGATTTTCATGCCGACAGACGTCCAATCTGCACGTGAATCGAGAAAGACCACACGATGTCGACATACGAAGCGCCTGCAACCGCCGGCCTGGCCTCACGGGATACTGCACGACGCGAGACACGGGCGGAGCGCGCTCGCTGGCGTGACTTCTTTGCCGCGCCGCTGCTGATCGCGGCCGTCGCGCTGTTCATCGTCGCCGTAGACAACGATTCGTTGTGGCGGGCCGCCTTGCACGCGACCGAGAACGACGAGCACCGGCTCGGGATTTTCGCGACGCTGTTCGCGCTGACGTTCGTCACGCTCACCACCGTGATGTCGTTGGCGCTCGGCAGGAAACTGCTGCGTGTAGTTGCCGCGTCATTGCTGGTCGTAGCGGCAAGCTGCGGGTTCTTCATGGCCGAGTACGGTGTCGTCATCGACCAGTCCATGATCCGCAATGTGGCCGAGACTACAGTGCTCGAAGCCACGCCTCTGCTGAGCGCAGCGTACGCCTGGCACGTCGTTCTGTACGGCGTGTTGCCGGCGATCGCGGTCTTCGCATTGCCCTTGGGGCGATTGCGCTGGCGAACAGAGGTGCTCGTCCGGGTTGGCACCGCGGCAGTCGGAGTCGCGCTGTTGGCGGCGACGTTGTACATCAATTACGCGGCCGTTGCGTTCTTCGGCCGCGAGAACGACGGGCTGCGATTGCAGATCAATCCGGCCTATCCGATTTGGGCGGCCGCCACTTACGGCATGAAATCGGACGCCAGTGCGCTGAAAGCACGGACGCCGCTCGACATCCAGCTCGTACCCGCAGCAGCAGCGACGCGCAAACCCGCACTCGTCGTGCTCGTGATGGGCGAGACCGCGCGCGCGGATCGATTCTCTCTGAACGGCTATTCGCGCGACACGAATCGCTACACGAGCAAACGCGACGTGGTGAATTTCCCGCGAGTAGTTTCCTGCGGCACGTCGACCGCCGAGTCAGTGCCGTGCATCTTCTCGGGCCTCGGCCACGCCGAGTTCTCGCACGAGGCGGCGATGGCCAGCGAGAGCGTCGTCGGTGCGATGCAGCGCCTCGGCGTCAGCACGTTCTGGCGAGACAACAGCACGGGTTGCAAGAACGTGTGCGATGAGCAGCACTTCGAACAGCGCGCCAACTGGACCCACCCGGATTGGTGCGACGACACCGGCTGTTTCGACGAGCTGCTGCTCGAGGACTTCGACTCGTTACTCGCCGATGGTGCCCGAGATCACCTGATCATCTTCCATCAGCGCGGCAGTCATGGTCCCGCTTATCACACGGACGTGCCGCAGTGGGCCAAAGAGTTCGTGCCCGAGTGCGATCTGCCGAACCTGCGGAACTGCGATCGTGAGGCGATCAACAACTCGTACGACAACACGATTCTCTACACCGACTATTTCCTGAGCCGCGTGATCGACGAACTCGAGAAGCGCAGCGGGCAATTCGATACGGCGATGTTGTACGTCTCCGACCACGGCGAATCGCTTGGCGAGAACGGCATGTATCTGCACGGCCTGCCGTATTCGATGGCGCCGCGCGAGCAGATCGAGGTGCCGATGCTGTTCTGGGCATCGCCGGGGTTTTACTCGGAGCGCGCCAAGGTCGATCCGCAGTGTTTGCGGCGCTCTGCGCAACGCGACACGAGTCACGATGCGATCTTTCACACACTATTACCGTTGTTCGGGATGCGATCGTCGCTATACGACGAACGACTCGACGCCATGGCACCCTGCCGCGGGAACATGTTCACGTCGGTCAAGGGTCGCTGAGCGACGCGCGGCACCATGACCTTTCTCGACTTCTACAGCAGCCACGACGGCCGACGCGTCCTGCTATATCACGGCATGGCGCTGGCGGCTGGCGCCATCGCATTGGCGTTGGGCTTGGGCGATGGACGTGTCGATCTCTCGATCGCGCGGTGGTTCTTCGATGACGTGAGGCGCGCCTTTCCTCTGACCAATCACTGGTGGCTGAAGACCGTCCTGCACGACACGGCTCGCACGACGAGTGTCATCGCGGCGCTCGCGCTCTTCGGGCTCACGATCACGAGCTACGTCACGCGGTCACTGCGAGCTGTGCGACCACATCGCGCTGAGCTGCTCTTCATCTGCTTGGCGATGATCGTGAGTGGTGCGGTGGTGGGCACGTTGAAGCACTTCAGCTCACACGCGTGCCCGTGGAATCTGGCAATCTTCGGCGGCTCCGCGATCTATCACCCACTGTTAGGTGCTACCGCAGGCGCGTCCGACGTCGCCGGTTGTTTCCCGGCGGCGCATCCGGTCACAGGCTATGCCTGGCTCGCCGTTGGGTTCGTGCTGTATCCCGCGTCACGCCGTCGAGCATGGCGAGCATGGGTAGTCGCGCTCGGCGCGGGCACGTTATTCGGCGGCGTGCAGATCATGCGCGGCGCGCATTTCTTTTCCCACGTCCTGTGGTCGGCGTGGGTCGTCTGGGGCGTCGATCTCGCGCTATTGGGCGTGAGTGCTTACGTGTACGCCAGAATCCGCAGCGGACGTGCGGAGAATGCGGATGCGAGCATGCGCGGGCTCAGAACCGATAGTTCATGCCCACCGTGACCGTTTGCGTCTCGTAGAAGTTTTCGTAGACGGCGTCGAAGCCGTCGCCGTCGATCATGTACCGAATACCGAACTCGTTGAACAGATCGGTCACCGAAACGACGACCTCGGCATCGCGGAACACGGGTTTCTTGAATCCCACATCCACGGATGAGCGGGCCGCTTCGCGTCCTTGCGCGATCGGTTTCTCTGCGTAGTAAACGACCGAGAACTGAGCTTCGATCCCGTTCGGCAGCTTGAGCAAGCTGTTCAGCTTCATGTCCCACGTGTCGTCCTCGCTGCGAGGCACGGAGAATGGACGTACGTAAGGGAACAGCAACGTCGTCTCGGCTGCATCGATCACGTTGTTGTAGAGGTTGGCGCTTCCGGACAGCTCCCAATGCTCGCCGATGTCATGCGCGAAGATCAGCTCGACGCCGGTGTGCGTGCCGCTCCCGACGTTCTGATAGATGCGGTTCACGACGTCGTAGTCTGGGTTGCTCTCGTCCAGCGCGAACACGCGCACGAACGGATCCTTGATGTCGCGTCGATAGAGCGAGACGACGGCGTTGCCGCGATCCCAGACCCGCTCGTACGCGAGCTCGTACCGTTCCGTGAACTGCGGCCTCAGGTACGGATTACCGACCTTCAAGATTTCCGGATCGTCGTATTTCGGGAAGATCCGGAGCTCGGGTTCCCCGGGTCGGTCGACACGGTTGTTGTAGTACATGGCGATGCGGTCGTTGGCCCCCAAGTTGTAGGTGAGGCGAACATTGGGGAGGGGCTCGAAATAGTCGTAGGCATCGCTCTGGTTGTAATAGATGTTCTCCGGCGGTAGGTCGTACCGCACATCCGTTTGCTCGGCGCGG
>Ga0315910_10005726_pt1 | contig 10149 bp, 7 predicted proteins | sample EdamamesoilMG_FD_204470 | JGI IMG/M metagenome (GOLD analysis project Ga0315910, IMG submission 204470) | Garden soil microbial communities collected in Santa Monica, California, United States - Edamame soil | ecosystem: Environmental > Terrestrial > Soil > Garden | place: USA: California... | reverse complement strand
CCCGACGAAGAAACAGCAGAACGCGAGCGAGTTCAAGCTCGACGAACACATCGCTTGGTTCGAAGCGAACCGCGCTGAAGTTCAAACCGTGATCCCCGGCGCCAACGACGTGCCGCTCGACGCGCGCGGCGTCGCCGTTCCCGGGCTGACACAGCCCAAGGGTTTTCGCGCGGCCACCGAGCTCACTCCGAACGAGCTGTTCGGGGGTCGGCAGGGCGACGGCGAGGTGCCTTTCTGGGTCAAATCCGGGCGTTCGATCCCGAACGTGTCTGGCTTCGACGTGCCCCAGTATGCGGTGTTCGCCGATCGCGTGCGGCGCAAGACAGGGCTTTCGTTCGTCGACGCCTTCAACACCACGAGCGAGGATCTAGAGCGACGCTTCGCAGTCACGGTGGACATGCGCTTGATCCCCACCACCAAGGTGAAACCCGACACCGGGTCGCCGTTTCATGGCATCGAGATCGGCGCCGGCATGCACATGCCCTTTGCGTGGGTGAACAAGCGCGACAAGACGACGTACACCCTGATCAAGGGCACCGACGAGGCGCGTCCCGCCGAACCGGTGCCGCGCCGCGCCGTGGTGCCCCTGAGTGGCAACGCGCGCATCAAGGGTGGCGCCCGCTACTACCAGACGCTCAAGGACAAAACCCGTTGGCTCCGCGCCGATGACCTCAGCATCGTCAGTCAGCCCCCACGCTGGCCCGACTACGCCGAACGCGGCGAAAAATGGATCGACATTTCGATCCGCCAGCAGACGCTAGTGCTCTACGAAGGTAAGCGCCCCTGGTACGCGACCATGGTGTCGACCGGGCGCGATCGCTTGGGCGACCCCAAAACCTCACTGGCGACGCCGATGGGTGAGTTCGAGCTCCAGAGCAAGCACATCGCCGCCGCGATGGACTCCGAAGAGAACTCGAGCGTGTCCGGAGGGCAGAAAACGCGAGCCCCTTCCTTGGACGCCGAAGGTCAGGCCACCGCGGCGCGGCTGAAGAAGGCGGTCGACGCCGGGCAGAAGTTGGACGACGCGGACCAGCGGCGCTGGCTCAACGTCCAGAAGGGCCGGCATCCGGAGTACGGCGTGACCCGGCGACGGGGTTCGGCAAACTTCGAGCTCCGGGACGTCCCGTGGATTCAGTACTTCGCGTCCGGCTACGCGCTGCACGGCGCGTACTGGCACGACGTGTTCGGCATTCCGCGCAGCCACGGCTGCATCAACCTGGCTCCCATCGACGCGCGGCTCGTGTTCTCGTGGTCCGATCCGCCGCTGCCAGCGGGCTGGCACGGTATCAACATTGGGCAAGACATGGGCCAAGGAACGCGCGTTTTCATCCATGAGTGAGCGGGCCCGCGCTCCGGCCAGCAAGCTGAGCGACGGGGAAAGCGCGCCTGCCGGTTGACCTTTCGAGCGCTGGGCCCATCGTGATCGGGTGCAAGCGCCGAAACGACTTCAAACGGGACTGCTCCTCGCGGTACCTCTGTTTGGGGTCGACTGCGCCAAACAGGATGCGCCCAAGGCCCAGCTGAACTCCAGCCACTCTGGACAAGCCGTGAACTCCCCACCTCCCAAGCCGTCCAGTTCTGCGTCGGTTGAGCACCCGGCGTTCCAGGAAAGGATCGCGGAACGCGATCGACTCGTCAAACACGCGCTCGAAGCCGAGGGGATTCAGGCGCGCCAGGTGCTGCGGGCCATGCGCAAGGTGCCGCGGCACCGCTTCGTCCCTGCTGCATTTCGAGGCGAAGCTTACGCAAACCGGCCCCTGCCCATCGGTCACGGTCAGACCATCAGCCAGCCCTACATCGTGGCGGCGATGACCGAAGCAGTGCTCCCCAAAGCGAGCGACCGGTGTCTCGAGATCGGGACGGGCAGCGGCTACCAAGCCGCGGTGCTGGCCGAGCTCTGCGAGCGAGTGTTCAGCATCGAGTACTTGCCCGAGGTCGCGGCGTTCGGTGCGGCGAACCTGCGCGCGATTGGCTACGTCGAGCCGCGCGTGATGCTGCGGGTGGGCGACGGTTTCCGCGGCTGGCCCGAGGCCGCCCCCTTCGATGTGATCGTGGTGACCGCCGCACCGGAAGAGGTGCCCCAGCCCCTGCTCGATCAACTTGCGATCGGCGGCCGGCTGGTGATCCCGGTCGGCCCGCGTGAGGGTGTCCAACAGCTAGAGCGGTGGGTCCGGCTGCGTGCTGGGACCGATCCCGCGGCGCTCCGCCGAGAAATACTCATGGGCGTGCGATTCGTGCCATTCCTCGGGGATGCGAAGAACTAGGGCTCGCCAACGCCGGCCTCTGCAGCAGGTGGGTGCCCTGATGCTGGGTGGCCTCGTCCTCGCCCTCATGATGCCGTACCCAAGCCTGCGTGCTCCGCTGCGGCTCGAGCCCGAGCTTCCGATCCGAGGCAAGTCGCCGACGGTAGCGCTCTCCGCAGCTCCAGCGGCGGTCGTCCCGACCGACCTCCGGCCGCCGAAGCGACAACCCCAGCTGCCAGCCGCTCCTGCCAGCGCAGCTCCTGCCGCTTCCGAACCGGCCTCAGCTGCCGTCGCAGCCTGCCCGGCCGATATGGTGCTGGTGGAGGGCGAGTACTGCACCCACGTCCGGCACACCTGCGAACATTGGCTGGACGACGAGAAGCTCCCGTTCGCCCGCTGCGGACGCTACGCCCGCCAGGCTCTCTGTGTCGGAAAGCGAGTTCGGAAGCGCTTCTGCATCGATCGCTTCGAGTCGGCCGATGCGGATGGCATCCCGGTGCACCACCAGAGCTACCAGCTCGCCCACCGGCGCTGTGCGGCTCAGCAGAAGCGGCTCTGCAGCGAGAGCGAGTGGAATTTCGCCTGCGAAGGCGAAGAGATGCTGCCGTATCCCTACGGCACGACTCGGCAAGCGCTGTGTAACCAGGACCGCAGTGACCTCTACGAGAACAACCCGAAGCGGCAGATCTTGAAGGACTTGACCGCGTCGAACGACCCAAACAGCCGTTGTGTCAGCCCCTTCGGCGTCTACAACCTAGTAGGCAATCTCGACGAACCCACCCAGCGCGAAACCGGGCGGCAGCCCAAGTTCAACAACGCACTGAAGGGGGGCTGGTGGATGGCTGGGCGCAATCGCTGTCGTCCCGCGACCACCGCTCACGACGACTACTACACGGACATCCAAATCGGAGTGCGCTGCTGTTCGCCCCCTTTGTCCCCCTAATTTCGACCGGAGAGCCGAGTGGTGAAATCCGTTCCCGATGCGGCTTTGATCAGCGAGCCGGTTGCGCGCCCGAGCCTAGAAACTTCATTTGAAGTAACTGGTAATATATCATAATAAAAGACTATTTTCTGGAGCAATGCATCGGAGCTCCATTGAGCCCCTTTGGAATCTGCGCCAGCGGGCCGTCACAAACCGCTTGACCCTGTCTCCGACTCGCCGAAAGGTGCAGACTCCGCGTGCGCTTCACTAAGTTCACCGTTCTGCCGTCGGCGCTGGCCCTCATGGGGCTCGGATGCGAATCCGAGTTGGACCTGCCAGGTTCGGCGCTCCAACTTCGGATGCAGCTTCCCGAAGCCGCGGTCGCCACGACCCCCGCCGTGGTCGAGACCGACAAGGCCGAGTTCCTCGCCCGCTCGCGCGAACAGCGCGTCGCACCGGCGGCCGACGCCCCCGAAGCGTGTCCCGAAGACATGGTGTTGGTCGAGGGCAACTACTGCCCCAACGTCGAGCAGCGCTGCCTGCGCTACCTCGATCCGCCGGGGCGGTACGAACAGTTCCGCTGCGCCGAATACGCGAAGCCGGTGTGCCGGTCGAAGGAGCGCAAGCAGCTCCGCTACTGCATCGACCGCGACGAGTACGCCGATCCCGGCGAACACTTACCCGCGAATCACCGGAGCTTCACCCACGCTGAAAAGGCCTGTGGCGCCCTCGGCAAGCGGATCTGCCTCGAGAGTGAGTGGAACTTCGCGTGTGAAGGCGAAGAGATGCTGCCGTACCCCTACGGAATGAGCCGCGATCCGAGCGCCTGTAACGCCGATCGCACCGACATCCTGACCAAGGGTGGTGAGCTCCGCGATCTGCGAGCACCGGCGGGCGCCTACCCGCGCTGCGTAAGCCCGTTCGGGGTGCGGAACCTCTCGGGCAACTTGGAAGAGTTCGTCGCCATCGACGGGCCCGGTCCGGCGCGGCCAGCGATGAAGGGGGCGTACTGGCAGCCGAGCCGCAACTTCTGTCGCGCCGCGCAGACCGCGCACGATCGCTACTACAACGGCACTGAAACCGGGTTCCGCTGCTGCAGCGATCCCAAAGAACCGTGAGTCACGGGTAACTACCCGGCTCGGCAAGGGTGAGCGCCTCATCCCAGCCGAACATCAGGTTGAGGTTCTGCACCGCCTGGCCAGCGCCGCCCTTGACCAGGTTGTCGAGGGCGCCGAATGCGACCACTTCGCGCCGCCCGCCGCGGAGGTCGCCACAGACGACGCCGACTTCGGCATAGTTCGAGGTTGCCACCGCGACCACCTCGGGTAGCCGCGCTTGCGGGACGCGGACGAAGCGCTCGTGCGCGTAAGCGGCGCCGAGGAGCTCCTGAAGCCGCGCCTCGGACACGTCCGCCGCAACGGAGAAGAAGCTCGTGGCGAAGATACCGCGGGTGAGCGGCGCCGAGATGGGCACGAAGGCGAGTTCGAGGCTCTGCGCCCCCCACAGCTCGAGGTTTTCGACGATTTCTGGAGTGTGCGCGTGTTCGAGCGGCTTGTAGGTCCGAAGGTTGTGGGCGCGCGTCGGGTGGTGCGTAGTCGCGAGGGGGCTAGCGCCGGCGCCGCTGGATCCGGTGAGGGCTACCGTGCGCACCCCCCCGGAGAGCAGCCCGGCGCGCGCAAAGGGAGCGAGCGACAGCTCGATGCAGGTCGCGAAGCAGCCGGGGCTGGCTACGTACCTGGCGCCGCTCAGCTGAGCTCGGTTCCACTCGGGTTGCCCGTAGACGAACTCCGTCAAGAGCTCGGGGTTTGGATGCACCGCGCCGTAATAGCGCGCGTAGCTCGCTGGGTTCCGCAAGCGGAACGCCCCGGAGAGATCGAGCACCCGCACGTCGCGGGCGCGGGCGGCCTGCATCACTTCGATGCTCGCCGCCTGCGGCAGCCCCATGATCACGACGTCGACCCCAGAAACCGCCTGCTCGGCGCTCAGCTCTTCGAAGCGGAGGTCCGTCAGACCTTCCAGGTGAGGGTGGGCGGCCGCCACTGGCTGCCCGAGGTGATCGGCTGCGCCGAGTCGCACGACTTCGATTTCGGGATGACGCAGCAAACGCCGCAAGATCTCGGCGCCCGCGAAGCCGGAACCGCCAAGGAGCGTAGCCTTCTGCATGCGCTAGCTTAGCAGCTTCTCACTCGGTGATCCCGATGGGGATCCACAGCGCCTTCACGCTGGTGGCCGTACCCTCGCGCTTGTAGCCCGCGAGGCCGTAAAGCAGATTCCACCAGTGCCCGTCCGGCGTTTCGCCGTAGCTGAACACGGGGAAGAAGTGCACCTGCCAGTCGAGGCCGCCGTTTCGGTACTTCTTCTCGCTGTAGTACACGTTGCCGATGAGCTGCGACAGTGAGTCGGGCTTGGCAAAACGCCAATAGAACGGGAACACCACGGTCGCGCGGGAGTTCGGACTCGCAAAATCCCAGAACACCGGGGCAACCACTGTGTGCGAGCTGTTGCCGTTGCGACCCAAGTACAAGATCGGGTGGATGTTGGTTTGCCAACCGCGAACGTCGGTCGTGTGTTGGAAGAACGGCGTGATCCAGGTCGATTCGCTCACCCCGTAGCGTTCGAAATGGCCCCAGAACGGAAAGAACACCGTGTTCGACTCGCGCGGACTCGTGCGCGTGTACAGGAACGGGAAGAGCAGCTTCTGGTCGAGGTTGATGGTCGGGTCGCGGTAGTGCCAGTAGAGCGGCGTCACCATGTCCAACTCGGTGCGGCCGCGATGGCGCGCATACAGCCACGAGACGAACGTGTCCTCGCCCTCAGCGCTGTGATGCTGCAAGTACAACGGATTCACGAACAGCGTCTCTTCTCCCTTGTAGCCATAGTGGAAGAACGGAAACACCGTCGTGTGGCGTTCGTTCTTGCCCCAGATGCTCCAGTAGAGCGGCAAGAGATGGAGGTAGTCCCGCTTCTCGGTGTGGCTGCGATAGTAGGGCCCCCAGACGTTGGTCCACGACAGCTCGCGGTCGTTGTAGCTGTAGTAGTGGAGCAGGGGAGGGATAATCTCGTACTGAGTGCGCTGATTCTGCCCGAAGAAGTAAAAGGGAAAAACGCCGAGATCGATGTCGTGTGCGGTGCGCGTGTCGCAGTTCTGCCCGCCCTTCCAGGAGCAGAACGCGGGGCCCACCAGGTTGAAGCCGCCGTGCGCGTCGTTCGACAGGTAGGTGAGGAGCGGCGGTATCAGCGTGTAGCCGCCGTGCGGGCGCTTGCCCGTGGCGTACAGCGGCAAGAGCCAGTCGTCGCGCTCGGTCTTGGTCACGCGATTGACGAATGGACCGACGACCGTGGTGCGTGACCCCTCGACCTTGTCGTTGAGGTTCCACACCAGCGGGAACAGCACGTCGTCCGCCCGCTCGGCGCTGCGACGGTTGTAGTAGAGGCCGCCGAAGAGCGAAGCCCGGTCGGTAACGCTCGGATCGGTGCGCGAGGGCTGCAAGCGTTCGGCCCACACCGGAAACGCCACTCGGTAGCGGTACTCGCCGCTCTGCTCGTTGTAGTAGAGCCCGTAGAACTGGCGTTCCGTCTTCGGGCCCACACCTTGCGGTTGCTCCGTCAGATCTACGTCGCTGCCGATGGCCGCCGCGGTCTGCTTCGAAGTCTTCAGCGGCTTCGAGGGCAGGGCAGGCTCGTTCCCTTCGGGCACGATGCTGTCGCTGGCACCTGACGCCGCGTGCGTCTCGGGCATGTTCGAGGGCTTGGGCTCACCCCCCGACTGCGGTGGCGGGCCTCCGGACCCCATCGGCGCGACGCCGGGACCGTACGGGTCTTGCGCCCGCGCCGGCGTCCACCAGAGGCCAAGACACGAAAAGACCAGCGCGGCTGTCGCGCGCGACGCTGACCTCGAGCTCAACCGCGCGCCTCGCTCTCTGTGCTGTTCGCAGGCGCGCTCACTCGGGCGGCGAGTCGTTCGGCGAGCGTCGTGAGCGGGACCTCTTCTTGCTCGTGACGCTCGAGATCTTTCAGCTGCACGACGCCGCGCGCCAGCTCGGCCTCGCCGATCACGACGCAAAATCGGGCGCCGCCAGCGTTGGCTTTGCGCAGCATACTCTTGAGCGAAGTGCCGCGGCCATCGACCTCGGTGATGAAGCCGTGCTGGCGCAGGCTCTTGGCCAGCGTGAGCGCCGGGTTTCGCTGAGCTTCGCCGAGCGGCGCGAGCGCCACCCAGCTGCGCGGCGGCAGCGCGAGGTCGCCCAGGGCGAGCAGCAAGCGTTCGAGGCCCATGGCAAACCCGATCGCGGGCGTCGCCGGGCCGCCCAGTCCCTCGATCATGTCATCGTAACGACCGCCGCCCAGCAGCGCATTTTGCGAACCGATGGCGCCCGTGGTGGAAGAGATCTCGAAGGTCGTGCGGGTGTAGTAGTCGAGGCCGCGCACCAGCTGCTGGTCGACCTGGTAGGGGGTGCCGAGCGCGTCGAGTGCCCCGAGCAAGCCCTGCCAGTGGGCGCTGTCTTCGGGAGTGAGCAGATCGATGATACTCGGGGCACCTGCCGCTGCGGCGCGGTCGCGTTCGTCCTTGGAATCGAGCACGCGCAATGGGTTTTGCTCGAAGCGCTCCTGCGCGTGCGGGCTGAGCTCGGCCGCACGCGGTTTGAGGTAGCGGATCAGCTCGTCGCGATAGCGCGCGCGCGATTCGCTGCCCCCGAGCGAGTTCACGCTCACCTTGAGCTCGGCGATGCCGAGTTCGCTCAGGAAGCCGTAGAGCATGTCGATCAGCTCCGCATCGCACAGCGGGCCCGGGTCGCCGTAGACCTCGCAGCCCGCCTGGTGGAACTGGCGATAGCGACCGCGTTGCGGCTGCTCCGCGCGGAACATCGGTCCGATGTAGTACCAACGGCTCACCGGTTGCTTCGCGTACACCGACTCGTGGATGAAGGTGCGGGCGCAGCTCGGGGTGCCTTCGGGTCGCAGCGAAAGCAATTCGGAGCCACGCTCGAGCGTGAACATCTGCTTCTCGACGACCTCGGTCGTCTCTCCCGTCGAGCGCTGGAACAACTCGGTCGCCTCGAGCAGCGGCGTCCTCACCTCCGCAAAACCAAAGAGCTCGACCGTGCGCCGAAAGCGTTCCTCCACCACCTGCCAGCGGCGGACTTCTTCGGGCAGGATGTCTTGCATCCCCTTGACGGGTTTGAGCTTCATGGGCTGTTCGATCTCGTGGGAAACCGCGGGGACGCGGCGGCCTGCCATTCGTAAGGGGGGCTTATGCAAAGAGGAGGCGGGCCGGTCAAGTTCGCCGTTCACACGCAAGCGCGCGTGGGGAGCGCGGTGTCCTGGAAGCGCCTTGTCCATGGCAGCGCAAGGCGCGGAGGAACGTGCTAAGCCACGCTGCCGAATGCGAGCCGTTGCGATTGACCTCGGAAAAGTGCGCGTGGGGGTGGCCGTCTCGGACGAGCTGGGTCTGTTGGCTCATCCAAGACCGTTTCTCAGCGGATCTGACACGGGTCGGCTAATCGACCAGCTGATCGCCCTGGCCGGGGAGGAAAACATCGAGCTCTTCCTAGTCGGGTTACCCCGGACACTCAAGGGGGCAGAAGGGCCACCGGCGCGACGCGCGAGGCGTTTCGCCGAGAAGCTGGCCGAGCGCTCGCGACTCCCGGTCGAGCTGATCGATGAGCGCCTCACGACGCGCGAGGCGAGTCTCAGGTTGAGCGAACAGGGCCTCAACGCCCGCGCTCAGCGCCTGCGCATCGACAGCGCCGCCGCTGCTGTGCTGCTGCAGGCGTGGCTCGACGCACGGCGACCTCTGGCGAGTCGAACCGAGTAGCTAGTACCCGAGTAGCCCGCGTGTCCGACTCGAACCAAAGCCCACGACGGCGGAGCACCAGACCCAAGCCGAGGAGCAGGGCCGGCGGTTCTGGCGGGAGTCCCTCGAAGGCTCCGCGCCGCCGGGGGCCCCGGCGCTCCCGCAAACGCTGGTGGTGGGCGTTCGTGCTCGTGCTCTTCGCCGGCCTCCTCCCAGTCCTTGGTCTCGTGGTTTGGGCGAGACAGCCCGGACCGGGCACGGGTCAACTCGTGCGCCTCGAGTTGACCGACGCCACTCCCGGAACGGCGGGCCGCGTGCTGGCCGAGCGGGGCTTGGTGAGCAGCGCCTGGCTGTTCTCGGCGTACGTCGCACTGCGCGAGATCGGCCTCGAGCTCGAACCGGGCGAGCACCTGCTCCTCGACACGCTCTCGCCCAAAGACTTGGTGGGTCAGCTGGCGCGCCTCAAGAATCGCGCGAGTCAACGCGTGACCTTGCTCGAGGGTTGGACGCATCAAGACATCGGCAAGCGCCTCGAAGCCAGCGGGATCTGCTCGAGCGACGCGTTCGCTGCGGCGGTTTGGGACGAAGCTCTGCTCGAACGCTTGGGTGTGCCCGGAGAGAGCGCCGAAGGTTATCTGTTCCCCGACACCTACGAGTTGCACCGGAACAGCGACGCTGACACCGTCGTCGTCACCTTGGTTCAAGCGGCCAAGCGACAGCTGGCAGATCTGCGCCAGAAGCACCCAGACGCGAGCGCGCGCATGGCGGAGAGCTTCGGGTTCTCGGAGTTCCAATGGGTGACGCTGGCCTCCGTCTTGGAGAAAGAAGCCGTCGCCGCCGAAGAGCTGCCGGCGATCGCAAGCGTCTTCTTCAACCGCCTCACCGACCCGACGTTTCGACCCGAGCGCATGCTGCAGTCCGATCCGACCGCAGCGTATGGCTGCCGCGTCGAGCCCGATCGCGCCGCGAGCTGCAAGCGATTCCAAGGTCGCATCGTCCCTGAAATGCTGCGCGATGCTGACAACCGTTACAACACCTACCGCCACCCCGGGCTACCCCCAGGACCGATTGCGAATCCCGGCAAAGCTTCGCTCTACGCAGTGCTCGCGCCCGCCGAAACCGACTATCTTTTCTTCTTCGCCGACGGCAAAGGTAGGCACACCTTTACGCGAACCTTCGACGCGCATCGT
>Ga0315910_10005725_pt1 | contig 10151 bp, 7 predicted proteins | sample EdamamesoilMG_FD_204470 | JGI IMG/M metagenome (GOLD analysis project Ga0315910, IMG submission 204470) | Garden soil microbial communities collected in Santa Monica, California, United States - Edamame soil | ecosystem: Environmental > Terrestrial > Soil > Garden | place: USA: California... | reverse complement strand
TTGGCGCGCCACGTGCACCCAAGAAAGGGATGCACGGAATCCTGCGGACGGCGCTAGCATCCGAGCACTCCATGACCGTCCCACCCGGCGACCTTGGTCGTCACCTGAGAAGGTCCATTGTTCCAGCGCTCGCTGCCGCGATCGCCGTGGGTGTGGTGACTTGGTTCGGTGCGGGGGTGCTGTGGGCGGCTCTAGCTGCCTTCTTGGGCGCGTTCGTGAGCCTCGCGCTCACGAGCCGTGTGGCAGCGGCAGCGCCGCTCGGGCCTACTCCCGTCGCGGCGCGTGAGATGATGGAGCTGGTCGTGGAGTCAGCGCCCGATGCGGTGCTGTTCTTCTCGGACACCGGTGTGATCCGGTACGCCAACGCAGGTGCTCGCGAGCTCTTCTTCGACGGGTCACGGCCCGAAGGCGAGAATTTTTTGACGCTCGTGGCGCGCGCTCCGGCTTCGCTGCGCGAGGCGCTCTTGGGCGACACCGACCAGCTCTTCAGCGTCACCGTAGAAGGCCGGCATGAAACCTACCATGTCTCGCGCCGCACTTTTCCGCTCGAAGGCGACCTGCACACGATTCTGACCGTGAAGCACCTGACCCGAGAAATCGCGCGTCGTGAGGTCGAGGTGCTGAAGCAGGTGGTCCGCGTCATCAGTCACGAGGTGAACAACTCGCTCGCGCCCGTGAGCTCACTGGTGCATTCCGCCCGGATCATCGCCGCGAGCCCGGTCGCGGCCGAGAAGCTCCCCCTCGTGTTCGACACCATCGAAGAGCGGGCTCGGCACCTCTCCGGGTTCCTCGAGGGTTACGCCGCCGTGGCTCGCCTGCCGCGACCCAACCCGCGGCGCGTCGATCTGCCGCGCTTCGCCCACCAGCTCGCGCTCTTGCACCCGGAGGTGACCGTGCACGACACAGCGAACGACACGGCGTGGTTCGACCCGGTGCAGGTCGAACAGGTGGTGATCAACCTCGTGAAGAACGCGCGCGAGGCGGGCAGCGATTTGCCGGCCATCGAACTTCGCCTCGGCCTGGACCGGGACGGGCACGCCGCCATCGACGTGTTGGATCGCGGCCCGGGTTTTTCCGAAGAAGCACTGCAGAATGCGGTGTTGCCGCTCTACAGCACCAAGGTGCGCGGCAGCGGCACAGGCCTCGCGTTGAGCCGCGAAATCGCTGAAGCCCACGGCGGCAGCCTGGCGCTTCAGAATCGCAGCGATGGCGGCGGGGCGCACGTGCGCGTGGTCCTGCCTGGCAGGAGCCCGGCTGGCGCCAACGTCACACGCTCGCGCCTGACGCTGAGCCGTGAGCTCGACCTCGAGCCGAAGCGGTGAGCTCGGGGTGTGGCCGGGTGCAGGCCGTTATCCGAGCGACGAGCAGCGCAGGGTGCGATCGTTGCGCATCAGGGTGACCATGTTGTGGCCGACCTCTTGATCCGTCACCGTGCTCGACGAGAACACCGTCTTGAAGTTGCTCTGCAGCGCGCGCCCGAGGGCGGCTTCGTCGCCGCAGGCGGCCAGGGACGACAGGCTGGCGATGGTCTCGCCGCGGCCGCGCGCGGCTTCGACGGCGAGCGTCGCGCGGTTGGCAGCGATGAAGGTCTCCACATTGCGCGCCGAGCCACCGCCCGTGTCGCAGTTGCTGGTCCCCGACGTGATGCCGAACGTCTGGCTGCCCGAGAGGCTGTTCGTGGTCGCTGCGAACACCTGCATGAAACTTTCGCTGGGTTCGAAGACCAGTGACCCGAGCCCGCAGCCCGCAGACCCGTACTGGTTGCCGTGCACCACGTCGCCCTTCACCCCGGCTTTTTCGGCGACGTCTTTCGTCGTTTTCTCGATGCCTTCCTGGGCTTCTTCGAGCACGCCCTCCTCTTCTTCTGCGAACGCGGCTCCGGATACGACCAACAGACCAACGGCGGCACGAATAAAGATGCTACGCATGAAAACACCCTCCTAAACGGGCAAGCACACCATTACCCGTGCAGCGCAGGTGCGTCAACAGTCCATCGGGTTCAACCCCTAGGCCGGCCGGGTGCGCTATTCGATGATCGAGTCGTCGATGATTTGCGTCGTGTCCTCGTGCATCGAAATGCTGGGGAGCACGTTCCAGCCGCCGCCCGTGTTGTCGCGGATCACGGAATCTTCGATGACCAGGGTTCCGTCGTGGTTGTTGCTCACGAAGAAGATGGCGCTGCCGTAGGCGTTGACCTGGTTGTGTTCGATGAGGGTCCCGCACACGGAAAGCGTCATGGTCTGACCGTCGTTGTAGATGGCGCCCCCGCTGCCGCCACCCGGCGTATCCTCTTCGGCAGGGTTGCCGCCTTCGCCGATGGCGCGGTTGTGCGAAAACACGCTGTTGATGATGCTCCACGACACGCCGATACTGCTGATGCCGCCGCCGTTCGAGCAGGTGTTGCCGAAACCCTCCTCGCCGCCGAAGGTGGTGTTGACGACGTACGCGGGTAGGCCTTGGTACTGGCTGAACACGCGAACGGCGCCGCCCACGTCGGGACCGGTGTCGGCGCACACGTTGTTGAAGAAACGGGTATTCACCAACTTGAAGCGCCCGCCGCGCGCCCAGATGGCGCCGCCACCATCGCGCTCTTCGTCCATGCTCGGCACGTCCTTCGAGTTGCCGTCGATGAACGTGATGTTCTGCACGGTGAGCTGGGGGAACTCTTGATCGTCGCAGTGCTCCGTGGTCCATACCAGGTCCTCGTCGCACGTATTCATGTACAGGATGCGGCTCTGCCCGCCGCCGCTCAGCGTGACGAGGCCACCGCCGTCGATGACGACGTGGTCGCTCGCGTCGTTGTAGACCAGCGCGGGTTCGTCGAGCGTGATGGTGACGGGTTCGGGACCGCAGTCGAACGTGATCACGCCGCCTGCCGCGACGGCGTCGATGAACGCTTGGGCGGTGCAGCTCTCGGGGGCGCCGCTGCCGATCACGTGGTCAGGGTCCGCGACGCTCTCGAGCCCGGCATCGGTCGGAACCGCGCACTGTCCATCGGGGTTGCCGGCGGGGGGGCCATCTTCCGGATTGGTGAGCGGGTTGTCGATAGGGCCACCGTTCGAGCTGCTGCCGCTCGAACCGCTGTCGCTCGAACCGCTGTCGCTCGAAGCGCCGCCGGTGCTCCCTCCCGCATCCGTGGTGTCGCCGTCCGAAGCATTCGAACTGCCGCCGCTCGAGTTGCCATCGCTGCTGCCGCCAGCGTCATCGCCGGAAGCGCTAGAGCCTCCGGAGGCGCCGGCGCCTCCGCTGCCCGCGGCACCGCTCCCAGCGTCACCACCGCTGCCCGCGCCACCTGAGCCCGTGGTGCCCGCGCCTCCTGAGCCGCTCACGGTGCCGCCGAGCGGGATCGGCCCGTCCGTGCTGGTCGTGGAGCTCGCGGTGTCGCTGGACGCGGTGTCGTTCGAGCCCCCAGTGCTCGCGGCGCTGTCGCCCGAGCTCGCGTCGTCGTCGTTCGGGGCGCCCGCGCTGGTGCCGCCGGAGCCTCCGACGGTGCCGCTCGTCAGCGTCGTGTCCTCGGAGCTGCCGTGCGCGCTGCTCGGCCCGTACGGGGGCGGCTCGGGGGAACCACAGGCAATCACTAGTGAAACGGCGAGGAGGGGGCTTCGAGCTGCCATCACAGCGGTATGAACCGCGAGGCCCGCCGCACGGGTCAACGATTCCAGGACCCCGCGTGACAGTGGAAAGCTACACGCGCTACGAGTCGCGGGCGGGATCTGGCTCGACCACCCGGACTAGGGACGCAGCAGGACCTTCAGCGCGCCGCTGTCGCCACGTGCGTACAGTGCCCGGAACGCCTGCTTGTAGTCGGTGAGCGGGAACTCGTGCGTGATGACTTCCGTAATGGGGAGCGTGCCCTTGGCGAGCAAGTCGAGCACGACTTCGAAGGTGTGGCGCCGCTCACCTTGCCAGAGCTCCGGACCATAAGCGAGGAAGCCCCGTACCGAGAGCTGTCGCGCCCACAGGAACGTGAGGTCGACATTTTGGATGACGGTGCAGCAGCCGAGCATCGCGACGCTGCCGCCGGCGCGCGTCATGCGTACGGCTTGGTCGAGGCTCTGGCTCGAGCCGACGCAATCGAACACGGCGTCGAAGCCGCCCACGTAGACCTCGGGCCCGACCAGGGGCTTGTAAGCCCGGCCGCCGATGGACAACAATGCTTCGCGCACGGACGCGCCGGGGCTGACCACCGCGTGGGCACCGACCCGTTCCGCGAGGCTGCGCTCCCGCGCGCGCTTGACTTGCGCATGAATGCGGCCCGGGTAGCCCAGCGCCGTGAGCGCCCAGATCGTGCCGAGCGCGATGGGGCCGCTGCCGATGACTAGCACGGAATCGCCGAGCGCCGGCCACATGCCGATCACGGCGTGGGCGGCGACCGCGAGTGGCTCCGTCAACACCGCAGCTTGGTCCGACAGCCCCGCAGGCACTTTGTACAGTTGCTGGGCGGGAGCCATCGTTTCGTTCGACCACCCTCCGGGCAGCTGCGCGTGAAAGCCGATGAAGTTGCTGCGTGCGAGCGCTTGGCCCTGGATCTGCAAGGGGCCTGCCTCACCGGCGCGGCGACAGGCACCGGGGATCCCGTCGGCGCAGCTCTGACAGCGGGCGGCCACGTCGAGCCCGCGGGTCTGACAGCTGATCAGCGGATCGACGACCACGCGATCGCCGAGCGTCGTCCCGAGGCAGTGTCAACGCGGGGCGATCGACGGAGCGTAGTCCGCCGAAGCCTCCCGCCGCCGCGGCTTTCGACATACTCGTTGCCGCTCGCGTGAGCAGATACTGAGGAACACTGACCCGGAGCTCCAAAGCGCGGCCCATGGGCGCAGCCTAGTGTCGTGAATCTGGGATTCGCTACACAAATCAACGGCCCGCTTGGGAAAGGCACTGTAGCAGAGCAGGCCGGTTCAGCTGGGATCGTCGTCGAAGAATAACGCTTGTTCGTGCGCGAGGAAGTCTTCGATGTGGGCCCGCGCCGCGGGCTCGAGTTCGAGGAAGCGCAGCCCCATCCCCGGGCCGGTGTCGCTCTGCTCTGCGTATTCGCGTAGCCAGCGCACCTCGCACCTACCGGTGATCGGGGCTTCGGAGCCGGGGAGTCGAATCGCGAACTCGAGTTGCTCGCCGATCGGCTTCTTGATATGCGTGCCGACGAAGATGCCGCTCGCCGAGAGTTCGTCGGCGAACCCCTGATAAAAGGCGTGGCGCTGGCTGTTTCCCAAGCTGAGCTCGACGCGGACCTTGGCGTTGCGCAACTTGACCGACTCCGGTCGTGGCTCGATGAACTCTGCGACACTGGCGGGCGACTTGTCCATGGCAACGGTCCTCCTAGTTTCGTTGTAGGTGGTTTGTGAGAGCCATGCAACTCGAAGTGTGCGCGCGAGCACGAACTCACGCGAGTGTCAGGATCGTGTCACGGCGATCGTCCAGGCGAGTTGACAAGTCGCGACTCGCAGCTGAAACATCCGCGCGAACAGCCGCCCCCTTGACGTTGGCGGCTAGCATTTCTATCCAAGTCGTCGACGATCACGGCGGGAGGCATTCATGCAAAGAGCGATGCAGACGAGGGGACCCAACGCCAGCGCTGGGGAAGTCGGTTGCGGTTGCAGCGCGCGGCGCTTGGGGAATCGGCTCCGGACGCTGACGGCTTTGGCGCTGCTCGCAGTCCACACCGAGGCTGCTGCTCAGACGGCCGACACCGACGCTCAGACGGCCGACGCCGACGCTCAGACGGCCGACGCCGACGAGCCGAGCGGGTGCACGGGTCCGTTCTGCCGAGGCGGTATCGGCGTCACGGTCATGATCGGCAGCGCCTCCGCCGGTTCGCGCGACTACCTCATCCTCGGCGCGGGCGTCAGCTACTACGTCATCGACGGGCTCTCGCTCGGGCTCGACGGAGACGTTTGGCTCTTGGAAGACCCGACGGTGTACACGCTCACGCCGCAAACGCGCTACGTGCTCTACTTCGTGCCCGTCATCAAACCCTACCTTGGTGCCTTCTATCGGCACTACTTTCTCACCGGTGACTTCGACGACCTCGACAGCATTGGTGGGCGTGTCGGCGCCTACATCGTGCCTGGCGCCGGCAGCTACGTCGGTCTCGGCGCCGTTTATGAGAAAATGCTAAGCTGCGAGGACAGCGCTTTCCGAGACTGCGACGGCTGGTACCCGGAGATAACGATCGGCTTCTCGCTGTAGCCCTCAGCTCTCAGCTCTCAGCTCTCAGCTCCCGGTCGCGGTACGAGCAGCGACTGTTCTCACGAGGCTTCGGTGAGCGATCGCGCGGTGGCCTCGCGGCTGCCGGATGCGCACTCAGTGCCGCGCTGGAAGCACGCTCAGTCGGTCTTGCTGAACAGGGAGTTATACACCACACCGCCGAGCGCGCCGCCGATCAGGGGCGCTACCCAGAACAGCCAGAGTTGGGAGAGCGCGGCGGTCTCGGCGAAGAGCGCGACGCCGGTGCTGCGTGCGGGGTTCACCGAGGTGTTCGTGACCGGAATGCTGATGAGATGAATCAGCGTCAGCCCGAGCCCGATCGCGATGGGGGCAAAGCCCGCTGGCGCGCGCGCGTCGGTGGAGCCCATGATGATGAACAGGAAGAAGAACGTCAGCACGACCTCTGTCAGCAAGGCTGCGACTAGGCTGTAGCCGCCCGGACTGAGGTCGCCGTAGCCGTTCGACGCGAAACCGCTGACGTCGACGCCGGCCTTGCCAGTCGCGATGACGTACAGCACACCGCCTGCGGCGATGGCTCCTACGGTTTGGGCAACGATGTAGGGGACGGCTTCGTTGGCGGGATGGCGCTTACCGAGGACGAGCCCAACGGTGACGGCTGGGTTCAAGTGGCAACCCGAAATGTGCCCGATCGTGTAGGCCATCGTGAGCACTGTCAGACCAAACGCAAACGAGACGCCGACGAAGCCGAGGCCTAGGTTCGAGTCGGTACCTCCAAAAGCGGCAGCCAGCACCGCGCTGCCACATCCGCCGAAGACCAGCCAGAACGTTCCCAGGAACTCCGCGATCAGCTTCTTCGTCATGATTCCACCCTTTCTCGATTCTCGATTCTCGATTTCTAGACTTCCGGACGCGGGGAATTCTCCCCTCGGAGGGCTCGCACAATGCGGTGGATCGCGCGCGGCGTCATCCAAGAAAATCGAGGCCTTCGCTGGCAGCGCGGCCGACCGTCCTGCTTCTGACGGTTTGCGCCCTGCGGGCTACTCTTCCACGCGGATGACGCCGAGAACGCGGGGCTCGGAACCGCCCTTGAAGTGCACCTGCATGACTGGGTGCAAGGTGTGACGGCGCGCGGTGCGCAGTCGGTAGATGCGGTAGCGATCGTCGTCGTGGATGGGGATGCACACGCGGCCCTGCTCGCCCACCAGGGTGTCGAAAGCCACGTCGTCGTGTTCGTCGAGGACCTGGACCAGGCCGCTCGTGACGAGCCCGTGGTACACGCTCATGTCGACGGCGCACAGCTGGTGTCGCGAGATCTGGAAGTGATCGAGCGGGGTGACCGCTTCGAGGTAGCGGTGGCCAATGATGCGTGCGCGGTGGTACAGGGCGTCTACCAGATAGGCTTCGGCGTCGGCGTGACCGAGTTCGCCGGTGGCGACCACCGCGCGCAGGAGCGGCTCGTCGAAGCGCAGCACCAGCTTGGCGGCCCAATACTTGTCGCTCGCGTCGGCTTCGTCGAAGGGCCAGTACGGCGACATCGGTCGCCAAGTTTCGGGGTCGAACTCGCGGGCTGAGAAGATCCCGATGGACGGCCAGCGGGTTTCTCGCAGGTGTTCCCAGGGGCGCGCCCAGATGCCGAACGAAAGCGCCGCGAGCGTATTGTACTTGTAGTCGATCCAGTGCTCGTAGCCCGTCTCGGGCTTGTTGGCCTCCGCGGCCTGGCCCGCGAGCGCTTCTCCGAAGTCGAGCAGGTAGTGCTTCAAGTAGCGCTTGCCGCCCTCGTCGACGTAGGCGTCGAGCGTGTTGTCCTGCTTGATGTCGGTGTGATTCAGCCAAGCTGAAAACACACCGAGTGCGCGGACTTCGCGGCGGTGCTCGTGAGGAACGCGGTCGTTTCGGTCGTCGTCACGCACGCCCTCTTTGGTCCAGCCGCCCTTGGGGATGCCGGCGATGAACTCGCTGGCGCTCGCCCTGAACCAGCCTTGTGGGTAGCGCGGCGCGGAGGCCAGGGTTTCGTCGAGGTTGGCTTCGGTCATGGGGAACTTGCGCCCCATCTCGTCCTTGAGCGTGGCGTCTTTACCGACGAATAGCTGCGCGCGCGTGAATGAAACGATGGTATCGTTCGGCACGTTGTAGCCGAGGGTCCAGAAGATGCGGTTGACGATGGTGTTCGTCGCCGTCTGCATGCCCGGGTTTTCTTTGGTGTCGAATTTGACGACGAAACGCCTGCCCTCGGCGTCTTTGGCCATCATGCCTGGGTTCGCTCCGCCGGGCTTTCCGCCGGTGACTTCGAGAGGGAGGCGAGGCGGGCCTTTCACGGAAGCGCCGAGCGCTGCTTCTTCCGGTGCTACGTCGCGGATCCCGATCCGGTTCTGGAACCAGGTCGAGTCGGGCACTTCGTCGAGCGCGTTGGTGTTGTGGGCGGCCTCGCGATCGCGGAGCTCGAGCAGACGTGTGACGCGCCGTAGGGCGAAGGCGTCGGCCAAGGTGGTGTAGCGATCGAACGGCAGCTCTTCCGGTTCGTCGATGTGTTTCTGGTCGTCGACCTGCCACACGACGGGCTGATCGCTGAACTGCCCATGAGACACGCAGCCTGCGAGCGTGAGGGCGCCCACCGCAGCAAGGACGGAGCGCGCGTGGAACCAGCGGAACACCACGGGACTAACCTACTGAGCGGCGCCTGCTCTGGCAAGCGCTGCCCGCTGCCCCTGCGCTACCCCAAGCGGCGCTCGAAGCGCGGCCTGGCCTTTGGGCCCGCCCCCGGGCAGCATGCGGTGTGAGCGCTCGCCGGTCGGCTTGACGCCTGAACCAACGCCACTACTGTCCCTGCATGCCCCGTTTCATTGCACCTGCCGTGATCGCGCTGGTGGCGTTCGCCGCGTGCCGTCCGACTGAGGTGCACACGGCGAGGTTGCCCGAAGCTTCGCAGGGGATCCCTGTAGCTCGGAAAGACGCGCCGCGCCCAGCGCCCGAGCTCGGCAGCTTCGGGATCGACCTGAGCGCGCAGAAGGCCAGCGTGCGTCCCGGGGACGACTTCTATGCCTATGCCAACGGTGCGTGGCTCGACAGTTATCAGCTGAAGGCCGACGAAATGCGCTACGGCGCGTTCATCGAGCTCGAGTACCGCGCTGAGGATCAGGTGAAGGCCATCATCGACGAGCTCAGCGCGAGCGAGTCTGCCCCGGGCACGCCAGAGCAGCAGATCGCGGACTACTTCCAGAGCTTCATGGATCGCGAGGCGCTGAACCAGAAGGGCATCGAGCCGCTCAGACCCGAGCTGGCAGAGGTCGCTGCCATTCGCACGAAGGACCAGTTGATCGACGCCTTCGGACGTGCCGGCCTGCTGGGCAGCGCGGCTCCCATCTCGAGCTTCGTCGAAATCGACCGCAAGAACCCGAACCAACATCGGTTGAACATCATCCACTCGGGCCTGGGTCTGCCGAATCGAGACTACTACCTCGAGCAGGGGTTCGCCGAGATTCGCGGCAAGTATCAGGCGAACATCCAGCGTCTGCTGGAGCTCGCAGGCACCCGAGCACCCGAGGCGAAGCTCGCTGCCCAAAAGCTGCTCGCGCTCGAGACCGAGATTGCGAAGGCGCATTGGCCCGAGAGCGAGCTGCGCGAGATGGACAAGACGTACAACCCGATGAGCGTCAGCGAGCTCGAGGCCGCCGTCCCCGGCTATGCGTGGCGCCGCCACTGGCACGCCGAAGGCGTCGACGTGCAGAGCTTGAAAGAGGTCAACGTCGCGACGCCCAGCGCGCTCGGTCCGCTTGCAAAGTTGATCCGAGAAACACCGCTCGCGACCTGGAAGTACTACCTCGTCCATCACCTGGTGAAGAACCACGCGCAGCTCTTGGGAGACGTTTTCGACGACGCCGCCTTCGAGTTCCACGGCAAGGTGCTGAACGGACAGCCCGAGCAGCGAGAGCGCTGGAAGCGCGGTATCGAGCTCTGCGGGGCTCACTACGCGCTCGGCGAAGCCATCG
>Ga0315910_10005724_pt1 | contig 10152 bp, 7 predicted proteins | sample EdamamesoilMG_FD_204470 | JGI IMG/M metagenome (GOLD analysis project Ga0315910, IMG submission 204470) | Garden soil microbial communities collected in Santa Monica, California, United States - Edamame soil | ecosystem: Environmental > Terrestrial > Soil > Garden | place: USA: California... | reverse complement strand
AGCCCGTCGCGGCGAGCATCATGCGGAGCGCCGTGCCTTCGCCGCAACCCATGCACGAACCCGCGCCGCCGACGTAGAGCAACGACCGCTCGGCGAGCATCATGTCCGTGAGCAGTTTGTCGTTGATGAATTTCTTCGGCGTCTCGGGCATCTTCGTATAAAAATTCCACGTGCGCTGATACCGCTTCAACGTGCGGTCGTCCTTTTTGAGCATCGCGAGCGCGCCATGATCGCCGCAGGCGTCCACACATTCGGCGCAGCCTTTGCACTTGGTCGGGTCAATGAAGATGCCGAAGTAACCTGGCTCGTCGCCCTTCTTCTCGTACACGTTCCAGAACTTGGTCGTCTTGCCGAATTGTTTGCGATAATGCTCGCGTTCGGCTTCGTCGGGGATGGCGGCGAGTTCGGCTTCGAGCTTCGCCTTGGGCACGACCTTGCCGAGGATGGCGGTGTCCGGGCACTCGATGACGCACGCCATGCACGCGACGCAATTCTCGCTGTTGAGCAGCGGAATCTCGGGCGCGATGTAGGAAAAGTCGCGTAGGATGCCCGTGCCGGCGGGGATAAACGAGCGCAGCGTGGAATTGTCCGCGGGCAAACCAAGTTCGGCGCTGCCGTCGTTGTATGCGCCAACGATGCGGTTGTTGAAATCCGCGACGTTGAGGACGTCATCGGTGATGGGGACTTGGTTGACGCGATTGGGCGCGGCGGCGGGGGCGGTGAGGGTTTCGCTCATAAAATCATTCGGTTAAAACTTTAACTGTGTTGCATTTCTTCTATCGCGTAGTTCAAATTACGCCGGACGTTCTGCGAGGTTTCTGATGAGGCCTGCCGTTCAATCAAATCAGCCAAGTCTTTGCGCTTAAACTGCCCGCATCGGGACGCTGCAAACGAACGGACCTGCTCAGATGAATCTTCCAGCCCCTGCTTTAATAATTCCGTCAAATACGGCTCGGGAACGGTATTGGTGAACTGAGACTGAACCGCTCGAAGTCGTATGGCTGCTTTTGCATCACTCGCGAGGTTTCTGAATCGACTCATTGCGTCGTCGAAGTAATGAGACAGAATTACTAAGTAGTTTCCCGCCGTTTCCCAAACAATCTTGTGAGAGTTTCGGAAGGCTGCTTCAAGTTGATCGAGAGTGTCCGGTTGAAGCATCCTCGTTTGAACAACAGGATAAATCGCATCTACCAATGTCGAATACGCATCCAACGCTTCTGCACTCTTTGTGTACTGCTTCGCGTTATCCTTCTCCCTTGATATGGGTTCGAGAAGGAAGATGCTTGGCTTGCCTTTGTCGCGGAGTGTCGGCATCGGAGTTGATTCAGTAATTACTTCGCAAACACCACTTCCTCCTCCGCCTTCGCCTTCGGTTGCGCCGGCGCGGAGATGATGCTCCACGGGATTTCCATCACGCTCTTCAAACCTTCGCGCACGCACTTCAGGTTTTCCTGCACGACGTGTTCGCCGCGCTTGCCGAAATACTTGCGGATGTATTTTTCCACCGATTCCAGCACGTGTTCATCGCTCATGCCGGAGCGCGACGCAAAGGGCGTCACCCGGATGAAGATGCCCACGAGGCAGACGCCTTGCATGCGTTGCTGAAGATCGGGGTCAGTGGCGATCTCCTTCGCGATCTTCACGGTGTCGAGGTAGAAAATCTTGAGCCGCTTGTTGCGGATCAGCTTCTGGCCGTAAGCGGGGATGTGATCCCAAACGCGCTGCGGATCGGTCTCCGGACTCTGGATGAACACGCTGCCTTCGTCGGCGATGCCGTCGAGCGGATTGCCGAGGTTGAACGCGTTCACGTCGTTGAGCGGGATGAACTCGACGTGCGCCAGTTCGCTGTGCGTGCGGATGTGTTTCTCCGCCACAGTGAGGTAATAAGTCGTGGGCAAACCTTTTTTCTCCGAGCCGTATTTCGGATACGCCTGAACGTAGAGGTTGAACAATTCACCGACGAACGACGCGATGAGTTTGTTGGTCGTGACCGAACCGAACCCGCCGACGGAATGCCCGCGCATCGAGAACGCGCCCTGCGGACGGAGATCCGGGTCGTCATGCTCGGGCAACGTGAGCGCGTGCTTGATGCCGACGGTGAAATACTCGCGCGGTTTCTCGGCCAGCATGTTTTTCACGATGGCGATGAAATGTCCGCCCGTCACATCGCGCGAGCCGAGGCCGGCGGAGCAGGCGTAAATTTTCGGGATGCGCGAAATCTTCGGATACTTGAACTCACCATTCGAGCCGTAGCTGATGCCGGTGAGCGCGTCAGCAAACGCGGCCTTGATGCCTTGCACGAGCGGATTGGATTGCGCGAGCGGATTATCCATGCGCTCGGCAACCGTGATGGCCTTCACGCCTTTGAGCGCGTCCACGAGTTGTGTAGCCGGGAACGGCGCGAAACACGTGACGTGAACCACGCCGACCTTGAGGTCCATTTCATCGCGCATGTAATCAGCGGCGGCTTGCGCGGTTTCCATCATGCCGCCCATGCCGACGAGCGCATATTCCGCATCGTCCATGCGATACGTGTCCACCATGCGATAACGCCGACCGGTCTTCGCGTAATACTCGTCCATCGCTTCCTGCACGGCGGACTGGACTTTGTCGTAGAAAAACCGTTGGGCAATCTTGCCCTTCATGTAAGAATCCTGGTTCTGCACTACGCCGGTCATCATCGGATTCTTGGGATCAAACAAGCAGCGCAGTTTTTGGTTCGGATCACCAACGAACTCTTTCAAGAAGTCCAGTTCCGGCAGCTTGATGTTCTCAATGGTGTGCGTCGTAAGAAAACCATCCTGCACGTTCATGAACGGCGTTTCGCACGCTTCCGCCGCGCGCCGCGCGATGGCCGCCATGTCACACACCTCCTGCGCATTCCGACTGAACAAAATCCCCCAACCACAATCCGAGCAACTCATCACATCATCGTGGCCGCAATGTACGTTGAGTGAATGGGAAGTCAGCGCCCGTGCGCCGATATGGAATACCACCGGCAACCGCTTACCTGAAATCGTGTAGAGCACTTCCTTCATCAACACGAGCCCCTGACCCGAAGTGAAATTCGTCACGCGCCCGCCCGCGAGCGCGAAACCTTCGCACGTCGTCGCGGCGGAGTGTTCGGATTCCGGCTGCACGAACGTGAGCGTATCACCCCAGAGATTTTTCTTCCCATCGGACACGGCGGTTTCATAGCCCGTGCCCATGGTCGTCGAGGACGTGATGGGATACGCGCACGCACCGTGAGTGATATTGATTTCGACCCACACGACGCCACCGGCGCCGTCCGAAGTGGTGGGGATTCCAGGGTAAAGAGGATTCTTGGCTTCGCTGCTCATAAAATATTACGAGCGACGACGTCATTCACGCCGGCCACCATGAAACCTTGGTCGGCGCGATCGCTGCCGCGCCCGCCGTTGAATTGTTCCGGCAAAATCTAGTGTCGCAGTCCGGGTGAGGCAAGGGATTATGTTGGCAAAGCCTGCCCAGATTTTGCCATGAACATCCCGGGGGCGGGGAATTCAGTGGAGTAGCTTTGTCAAAGTCGCCGGCTCGTCGGTCGGCGGCTGACAGGTCGTGCCGGTGCAGACATACGCGGTCGCTTCGCCCTTTGCTGGTAAGGTTTTAGCAAACGGTTCAACGGATCCCGTGCTGCCGAGCACCACCTTGTTAGGCTGATAAACCGAATGAGCCGCGTGCAGAAGTTCCCGGGCTTTGGTGGAACGCGGGTCGCCGACCATCACAATGCGATAGGGTTCTTGCAGAGAGAAATCCAAGGCGTGCAACATGAATGGGACAGCCTGTGGCGTGCGCTCAAGTTTGGCCGCGGCCCATCGCAAGGTGGCTTCGGCCGGTTTGCGAAGATCTGTGCGGTCGGTGATGGCCGCAAGTTTCAGCAGGGACAATGCGGCTACGGAATTGCCGGATGGTTCGGCGCCATCGTAATCATCCTTCGCGCGAAGAATCAGATCACTGGCCGAAGCTGTCGCCTGCCAGAAGCCGCCGCTTTCGGCGTCGTAGAACTTTGCGATCATTGCTTCGGCCAGCGCGATGGCAAAGTCGAGGTGCTTTGGATCAAGCGTGGCTTGATAGAGTTCGATGACTCCGGACAGCAGGAACGCGTAGCTTTCGAGCAATTCCACCCGGTCGCACTCACCGTCGCGCCAGCGGTGAGAAAGCGTCTTCGTTTTTGCATCCCAAAGTTTGGCGCGGATGAACGTAACGTTCTTTTCTGCCGCGGTCAGATACTTCTTCTCGTTCAGTACCACGCCCGCTCGCGCCATGGCGCCAAGCATCAGCCCATTCCACGACGCAAGAATTTTGTCGTCGAGATGCGGACGAATGCGTTTGGTCTGCACCGCGAGCATTTTCTTGCGGGCGGAATCCAGCAGCGGCTGATCAGGAGAGTTTGCCGGCAACAGATGGACCACGCTCAGCACGTTCTGCCCGGGCAACGGGCTCGGATGGCTGTGGTCCACGAAATTACCCTGTTTGGTGATGCCAAAGTATCGGGTGGCCACGTTGAATTCCTCGGGCGACAGCAGTTTGGACAGCTCATCGTGTGTCCAGCAGTAGAACTTCCCTTCGTGGCCCTCGCTATCGGCGTCTTCGGCGGAGTAGAAGCCGCCGTCCGGATGCGTCATGTCGCGCAGGACGTAATCGAGAATGTCGCGAACTACTGCTGCGTGCCTTTCATCACCGCTGACAAGAAATGCGTCGAGATACAACTGCGCCAGTTGGGCGTTGTCGTAGAGCATTTTCTCGAAGTGCGGCACCAGCCATTCCGCGTCCACCGAGTAGCGGGCAAATCCGCCCCCGAGTTGATCATGAATGCCGCCCGCCGCCATGCGGTCGCACGTGTGCAACACCATGCGGGTGGCTTCGTCGTCGCTGAAGCGCTTTGCGTAACGCAGCAACAGTGATGGGATGCTCGGTTGCGGAAACTTCGGCGCACCGCCAAAGCCGCCATGGCGCGGGTCGTAGCCGTCCTTGAACAACTGACCGGCATTCCGCAGCGCAGTATCAGTAAGCAGTAAGTTAGAACTCGTCACGCTTGTCGTGACAACTTCCATGCGCGCATGAATTTCATCTGCGGACGCAACCACTTCGCCATGGCGCTCGCGCCAGACGACGACGATCTGTTCCAGCACTGACATGAAGCTGCCGCGGCCATAGCGATTGTCCGGCGGGAAATACGTGCCGCCGAAGAATGGCTTGCGATCAGGCGTGAGAAAAACGTTCAGCGGCCAGCCGCCGCCGCCAGTCGTCGCCTGGACGAACGTCATGTAAATCTTGTCCACGTCCGGGCGTTCCTCGCGGTCCACCTTGATGCTGACAAAATGTTCGTTGAGACAGGCGCCGATTTTTTCATCCTCGAACGATTCCCGTTCCATCACGTGACACCAGTGGCAGGTCGAATAGCCGATGCTGAGGAAAATCGGCTTGTTTTCGCGCCGGGCCTTGGCGAACGCTTCATCGCCCCACGCGAACCAGTCAACCGGATTGTGCGCATGTTGGAGCAGGTAAGGCGACTTCTCCTGAGCGAGACGGTTTGTGTGCTTTTGGGTGGCGGCTTCCGGTTTCACGCTGATTCTTGGATTGATGGCCGTTTGGCGACAGGCACTCAAAGCGAACACGCTGAACAGAAGAAGTCCCGTCTGCAACGACTTCATGTGCCACCTTAGACTGCTGAACCGAAAAGCCAAATCCGAAATCTTGCGGGTTCGGTTCATGGAATTTTCCATCGTCAGTCCGTGTTCGCTCGCTTAACTTGCCGGGGTGCTGACCGACAAAGCCTGGCGATCCGAAGCCATTCTCCGACTCTTTTTGAGCGTGGTGGTCTGCGGGTTTCTCGGTGCACTGGCGATCGCAGCGGTGAAAGCCGCGCGATTCGATCTCGCTGACAAGCGGGTGTCGTTCATTCTCCTGGCCAGCGGTGCGGCTGTGTTCGCAACCGGCGCGCTGGTCTTGTTGCGCAAGCCCTGGGAACTGGCGCGGTTCACCCGGAGCTTCGCCATGCTGCTGGTGTGCATTTACGTCGGACTCACCCTGGGTTCGTTCGCCATCAACCTGACCGCGAAATTCACCGGAGGCAGCGACGTACTGCTCATGGCGATCCGCGTCCTGAGCTTTCAGGGCGCCACGCTCTTTCTCATCCACCGCTTTCTGGCAGATCACGGAACGAACTGGACCCAGGGATTCGGCCTGGGCCGGAACGCAGGCATGGCGGCCCTCTACGGCTTCCTGGTGGCCGCCACCTTTCTGCCCATCGGCTGGCTGGTCCAGATGGGTTCTTTCAAGGTGTTGACCCTCTTGCAGCAGACGCCAGAGGCGCAACCGGCGGTGCAAGCCCTCAAGGAAAGCGTGATGTGGCACGATCGCGCGATGCTGGCGCTGGTGGCGATCTTGTTGGCACCGCTCGCCGAGGAAATGCTCTTCCGGGGAATCCTGTATCCCGCCATCAAGCAGGCTGGTTATCCCAAGCTGGCCTTATGGATCACTTCCGTGGCGTTCGCGGCTGTTCACGGTCACGCGCCGTCGTTTCTTTCGCTGCTGTTTCTGGCGCTGTTGCTGGTCTGGATATACGAACACACGCAGAACCTCCTCGCCCCCATCATGGCCCACGCCTGTTTCAATGCCTTTAACTTTCTCTCCGGCATCTTCGGCGAGCAACTTAACGCCGCCTACCAGCAGTTGTTCAACCGTTCCTGACCTGCTGTGAACGAGTTCGAACTCATCCGCCGGCTTACAGCGTCGCTCCCGACCAACCCGGAGGTTGTGACCGGTGCGGGCGATGATTGCGCCGTGTTGGCAGTCGGCGCGGCCGATCGACAGCTACTGTTCAAGACAGATGCGATCGTGGAAGGGATCCATTTCCTGCCGGACACGCCCCCGGAGAAGATCGGCCGCAAAGCGCTGGCGCGATGCTTGAGCGACATCGCCGCCATGGCCGGAACTCCATCCGCAGCATTGGTGACCCTGGGGCTGCCAAAAGATTTCGCCGCGGGCCGGATCGAGAAAATCTACGAAGGATTGAACGCGCTCGCGCGACTGCATCAGGTGGCGGTGGTCGGTGGCGAAACCACCACGAGCCCGGAGCGCATGTGGATTTCCATCGCCCTGCTCGGTTTTGTCCCCAGCGGCAAAGCGGTGCTGCGGTCCGGCGCCAAAGCCGGCGATGCGATTTTTGTGACCGGCGAACTGGGCGGTTCACTGGCCGGCAAACATCTGGATTTCGAACCACGGCTTGTTGAAGCCCGCTGGCTGGCAGGGCAATTTCCGCTCAATGCGATGATGGACCTGAGCGACGGATTGGCGGGCGACTTGCGTCACATCCTCAAAGCCAGCGGTGTGGGGGCGGAGATCCTGAAGCGCGCCATTCCCCTCAGCCGCGAGGCAAAGCTGAAGAGCAAGGCGGGTGATGCCGCGAAACCGGCATTCGTTGCCGCGTTGACGGACGGCGAAGATTTTGAATTGCTCTTCACACTCGCGAGCAAGGACGCTGTGCCCCTGACCGACGCGTGGAAAGAAAAATTCCCGGACCTCAAGCTGAGTTGTATCGGCAAGATCATCCCGGGCGAAGGCATCAAGCTGCGCGATGAAGCCGGCGTCCGCCCGTTGACCGCACATGGCTACGTTCATTTCTCATAGCCCGGCAGAGACCGAATCGCTCGGAGAGCAATGGGGTCGCGCGGTTCAGCGCGGCTGGGTCTTTGCCCTTTCGGGCGACCTGGGCGCGGGCAAGACGCAATTGGTTCGTGGTATTGCGCGCGGACTCAGGGTCTCGTCACGGGTGCATTCGCCGACGTTCACGCTGGTGAATGAATACACCGGCGGGCGGTTGCCGTTGTTCCACCTCGATCTCTACCGGCTCGAAACGCCCAATCAGATCCACGGAGCGGGCCTTGATGAGTTTTTACGACCCGATGGCGTCGCCGTCATTGAATGGGCGGAAAGGCTGGCGGATGGAGGCTGGAAGCTGGAAGCTGGCAAGTTCATGACGGTGAGAATCGAAGTCACGGGCGAGTCGAAGCGGCAAATCATTTATGAAGATTCTGGCGCTTGAATTCAGTTCGGCATTACGCAGCGTGGCCGTGGTCCACTTCGCGCCGGAGGGCCGGATGCTGGCCCGCAGCGAAGTCGTGGATGCATCGCCCACGAACACGATGAAGCCGTTTGAACTCATGGAGCAGGCACTGCGCGAGACACAGCTTGAACGCGAAGCCATCGAGTGCATCGCGGTCGGACTCGGACCAGGTTCTTACACCGGCATTCGCGCCGCCATTGCCATTGCGCAGGGTTGGCAACTGGCGCGGGAGGTGAGGTTGCTCGGCATCAGCAGCGCCGAGTGCATCGCGACTCAGGCATGGGCGGAGGGAATTGCGGGACGGCTCTCGGTGGTGATTGATGCGCAGCGCGGCGAGTTTTATCTGGCAAGCTACGAAACGATGAACGGCAGTCTGGAGGAAATCCTGCCGCTGCGGATTGTCTCACTCACAGAAGTTGAAGCGCGGATTCAAGCTGGCGACGTGTTGCTCGGTCCGGACGCGGCGCAACTGGCCGCGACCGGGCAGAAGATTTTTCCTGGCGCGTTGATGCTTGCGGGCCTGGCGCGCCACCGCCTGGATTTCATCCCGGGCAACGAACTGGCGCCGATTTATCTGCGGGAAGCGAATTTCATCAAGGCCCCGCCGCCGCGGATCACCTGAGCAAAGCCGGAGTTGGGAGTTTGTGTGAGCGTATGCCTTCGCCGTGGTGTTCGGCCTGTCTGCAAACCGCTTTTGACATTGGGCGCCAGTCTGACAAAATCTGCGGCTGATTCGCGTGGCGGGTTGCACTTCCCGCACGCTATTTGAACCCAACAAGCAGACATCGAACTGAACATGAAACGAGGAAGAATGGGAATTTTGGTTGGCGGCGGTCCCGCGCCCGGTTTGAACGGCGTGATTTCCGCGGCCACCATCGAGGGCATCAACCAGGGCTTTGAAGTCATCGGCTTTCGCGACGGCTTCAAGTGGCTCGCCGCCGGCGATCTCCAGCATTACACCAAGCTGACGATTGCCGACGTGAAGGAAATCCACCTGAAAGGCGGCTCGATTCTTGGCACGGCGCGCACCAATCCTGCCAAATCCGAGACCAGCATGCACAACGTGCTCGATGTCTTGAACAAGCTCGATGTCAAGGCGCTCGTCACCATCGGCGGTGATGATACCGCGTTTTCTGCGAGTCACGTCTATCGGCGCGGTGCCGGTAGCATCCGCGTGGCGCACGTGCCCAAGACGATCGACAACGATCTCCCGCTTCCAGGTTCGACGCCGACTTTCGGTTTCGAAACCGCGCGGCATTACGGGGTGCAACTGCTCCGCAACCTCACTGAAGATGCCCGCACCACTTCACGCTGGTACATCATCATCAGCATGGGACGCGCCGCCGGTCACCTCGCGCTTGGCATCGGCAAGGCCGGTGCCGCGACCATCACGATCATTCCTGAGGAATTTCGTGGCGCTTCGGTCACCGCGGAGCACGTCGCCGATCTCATCATCGGCGGCATCATCAAACGTCGCGCCGAAGGTTCGCAATACGGCGTGGCGGTGCTCGCAGAAGGTTTGATCGAATCCATGGGCGAGAAGGGTCTCGTCAGCGCCGTGCCGGGTGGCAATCTCGAACGTTACGGCAAGGTCATCCGCGACGACCACGGCCATCTGCGCCTGGGTGAGATCGAGTTCGGCCGCCTGATGAAGGATCTCGTCACGTCGCGCCTTGAACAGCTCGGCATCAAGATGACGATGATCGACAAGGACCTCGGCTACGAACTGCGTTGCGCCGATCCGATCCCGTTCGATGCGGAATACACGCGTGACCTCGGCTATGGTGCGGTGAAGTTCATCCTGTCGCCGGACGCCGGAAAATACGGCGCGATCATCAGTTTCGTGGACGGCAGGATGGTGCCGCTGCAATTCGAGAAGATGCTGAACCCGAAGACCAACCGGTTCACCGTGCGCACGGTGAACGTGGATGGCGAAGCCTACGAATGTGCGTGCCACTACATGATCAAGCTGGAGAAGTCGGACTTCGAGGACGTGACGCAGCTCGACAAGCTGGCAGCGACCGTCTCGATGACGCCAGAACAATTCCGCCAGCGCTTCGGCT
>Ga0315910_10005723_pt1 | contig 10154 bp, 9 predicted proteins | sample EdamamesoilMG_FD_204470 | JGI IMG/M metagenome (GOLD analysis project Ga0315910, IMG submission 204470) | Garden soil microbial communities collected in Santa Monica, California, United States - Edamame soil | ecosystem: Environmental > Terrestrial > Soil > Garden | place: USA: California... | reverse complement strand
TGCGCACCGTACCGTGGACGATCGCCCCTATGGCGGCGGACCCGGAATGGTGATGATGTACCGGCCATTGCAGCGCAGTATCAGCGCTGCACGCGCGGCATTGCCGGGGGCGAAGGTGCATCTGTTGTCGCCGCAGGGAAAGACACTTGCGCAGAATGACGTGCAGGCTCTGGCGCGGATGGATTCCCTGATACTGGTAGCGGGGCGATATGAAGGCCTGGACGAAAGGCTGATCGAAGCCGAGGTGGATCAACAGTGGTCCCTTGGTGATTACGTGTTGAGCGGCGGCGAACTGGCATGCCTCGTGTTACTGGATGCCATGACGCGATTGTTGCCCGGCAGCCTGGGCCACGCGGATTCCGCCGGCGATGATTCGTTCGCCCACGGGCTGCTGGAACACCCGCAATACACGCGGCCGGAGGAAATAGACGGACACCGCGTCCCGGACGTGTTGTTGAGCGGCGATCATGGCGCGATCCGGCGCTGGCGCCGGAAGCAGGCCGTGGGCCGCACCTGGCTCCGCAGGCCGGACCTGCTGCAGCGGGTGCCGCTGGACGCCGAGCAGAAACAGTTGCTGGCGGAGTTCCAGGCGGAGCAGGGCAGGGAACCAGTATGACTGCCGCAGTGGCGGCGCACCGGCGGCGGGCAAGAATTGCAAACAGGAGTAATGAAACATGAGCAATATCATCGAACAACTTGAAGCAGAGCAGATGACGCGCGCAATCCCGAAGTTTGCCCCGGGCGACACGGTCGTGGTGCAGGTCCGGGTGCTGGAAGGGCAGCGCGAGCGGCTGCAGGCGTTTGAAGGAGTCGTAATCGCAGTGCGAAATCGCGGTCTGAATTCCTCGTTCACGGTGCGGAAACTCTCCTACGGTGAAGGCGTGGAACGCGTGTTTCAGACGCACAGCACGGCGGTGGCAAGTATCGAGGTCAAGCGCAAGGGTGATGTGCGCCGCGCCAAGCTTTACTACATGCGTGACCGCCGCGGAAAATCCGCCCGCATCCGCGAAAAGATTCGCGCCGGTGCCGACGCGGAACCGGAAGCGACAGCGGATTCGGCAACGGAAACAGAATAACTCCCGGCAACGGACGTGGCCCGCGCGTGCCACGTCCGTCGCTGACTCCGTCCCGTGCCACAGTCAGCCGCTGCAGACGCCGACCGGGACCTGATCGACGCCTTCCTGGATGCGCTCTGGATGGAGCGCGGCCTGAGCGCCAATACGCTCCAGGCCTACCGCTCGGATCTCCGGCACTTTCTGCAGTGGCTCCATGCCCGCGGTGGCCGGCTCAGTGGCACCGGTGCCGCCGATGTCCAGGCATTCCTGGCGCAACAGGGCGGGCGTTCGGTCCGTACCGTGGCGCGCCGTCTTTCCACCTTGCGGCGCCTGTTTCAATACCTGCTGCGCACCGGGCGCGTGCACGTTGACCCCACCGCGAATGTCGAATCCCCGCGACTTGGCCGCTCGCTGCCGAAATCCATGACCGAGGCGGAGGTAGAAGCGCTGTTGCAGGCGCCGGATTCGCGGGCTGATGCCGGCATGCGGGATCGGGCCATGCTGGAGTTGCTTTACGCCACCGGATTGCGTGTTTCCGAACTGGTCGGGCTGCGCATGGACCAGGTCAACCTGCGGCAGGGAGTGGTACGGGTCCTGGGCAAGGGTGGCAAGGAACGCCTCGTGCCATTGGGCGAGGAGGCCGTGTCCTGGCTGGAGCGATACCTGGGTGCGGCCAGACCCGCGTTGCTGCGTCATCAACCGGGTTCGACGCTGTTCCCTGGCAACCGCGGCACACCGCTGACGCGACAGGCCTTCTGGCATGCCATCAAACGTCACGCCCGGAAGGCTGGCATTGCCGGCAATATTTCACCCCACGTGTTGCGCCACGCATTCGCGACACACTTGCTCAATCATGGCGCAGACCTGCGCGTGGTGCAGATGCTGCTCGGCCATGCGGACATTTCCACGACGCAGATCTATACGCATGTGGCGCGCGAGCGATTGAAGAAATTGCACGCGGCGCATCATCCGCGGGGTTGATTTGCCCGGGACAGGAGGAGGGCGCCCGATGTCCGGGCGGGGTTTGCCGGGGACCGAATTTGGTCAGGTCGCCGATATCTAATGCCGCACCGGTGGCACCACCGACAACACCTCCTCCAGCGTGGTCAGGCCTTCGGCAATTTTCAGCGCGCCACTGAGTCTCAGCGTGCGCAGCTTCTTTTTTACGGTCAGTGAATGGAATGCCTGCAGGTCGGCCCCGGAATTGATCAGGGAGCGAAAGTCATCGTCGATCATCAGCGATTCATAGATGCCGATTCGTCCCCGGTAACCGGTATGCCGGCACTCTTCACAGCCGACGGCGTGATAGGCGGCCTTCGGCGCCGTCAATGACGCGGGCTCCACCAGGCTTTGCCATGCGGCGGCATCCAGGGGTCCCGGTTTGCGGCAATGGGGGCAAAGCGTGCGTATCAGCCGCTGCGCGATGACGCCCAGCAGCGTCGCTGCAATCAGGTAGGGTTGTGCCCCGATGTCGACGAGGCGGGTGATCGTCGCCGGCGCATCATTGGTATGCAGGCTGGATAACACCAGGTGCCCGGTGAGTGCAGCCTGTATCGCCACCTCGGCCGTCTCCCGGTCACGGATCTCGCCGATCATGATGACATCCGGATCCTGCCGTAGCAGCGTGCGCACGCCGGCGGCGAAGGTCACGTCAATGACCGGCTGTACCTGCATCTGGTTGAACTGCGAGTCCACCAGTTCAATGGGATCCTCGATGGTGCAAACATTGATCTCGGGTCGGGCAATGTGTTTGAGGGCCGAATACAGCGTGGTGGTCTTGCCAGAACCGGTGGGGCCGGTCACCAGCACGATGCCGTGTGGATTCGCGACCATGGTTTCCCAGTGCTGCTGTTCGTAGGGCGTAAAGCCGAGCTCCACAAACGACTTCACGAGCATTTCGGGGTCGAATATGCGCATCACAAGCTTTTCCCCGAACGCGGTGGGCATGGTTGACAGCCGCATTTCCACTTCATTGCCGCTTGGCGCCTTGGTCTTTATGCGCCCGTCCTGGGGCCGGCGTTTGTCGGTGACATCCATGCGCCCCAGGGACTTCAGCCGGCTGGTTATTCCCCCCATCAATGCCAGCGGGAACTCATGCACTGTATGCAACAGGCCATCAATGCGAAAACGCACGCGCCCGTTTTCACGCCGTGGTTCGAGGTGAATGTCGCTGGCGCGCTGTTCAAAGGCAAATTGCAGCAACCAGTCCACGACGCTGACAATATGCCGGTCATTGGCGTCGGGTTCGCCCACCTTCCCGACTTCCATCAGCTGCTCGAAATTCTGGACGCCGCTCAAGGCCTGTCTGCGCGCGTCGGATACCGCCCCCAGAATGGACCTGCTGATGCCGTAGAACTCCACCAGGTAGCGGTCAAGATCATTGGGATTGATGATCACGCGCTTGATGCGCATCCGGGTGGTCTTCTCCAGTTCGGTTTCCCAGTTGCGGATGAATGGTTCACAGGTCGCAACGGTGAGCTCGGTTTCGGTGACCTCGACCGGAAGTATCTTCAGCTTGGCCGCATAGGCCTGGGAAACGACGGCAGTGACGCGATTGACGTCTATTTTCAACGGGTCGATGCGCAGATAGGTTTGCCCGGACCTGCCGGCCAGCCAGCGCGTCAATTGCTCCAGGGTCAACGGGTACGGGGGGCGGGTGCTGCTCTGCCAGCCCTGCTCGGCGACGATGACCAGCGGGTGGCGGGAGTCGTCGGCCCGCGCCAGGGTTCGAAACTGGGCCAGTTGCTGGGCGGAAATCACGCCGTCCTTGCGCAGGTTTTCGAGTACAAATTCGAGCTGCACTCTCCCCTCGGTCGCAGGTGCGCGTGCGGTTTTCATGGTTGATTCCAGGCTGAACGAGTGGCTTCGATTTTGGTCTGATACCATACCTCAAATCGGGCAATTAGGCCTATGCCGGCCGGGCGGAATCAATGACTCTTGGAAGGGATTTTATGCACAGGATGGGAGCATTCGGGATCTGTTTGCTGATTTTGGGACTGGGTCCGGCGGCGCTCGGGGCAGATGCGCAACCCGCGGTCGATGCGAGGTTGGCGGCGCGGTTGAAGACGGTGTTTCCCGATTTGCAGGTGACCAGGGTGTCTCCGGCGCCGGTGCCCGGCCTGTTTGAAGTCCTGGTCGGTACCGATGTGTTTTACCTGACCGCCGACGGCCGCTACCTGTTGCAGGGCGACCTGCTGGATTTGACCGAGCGCCGCAATGTCACCGAGCAGCAGCGCTCCGTGATGCGCGCGAAATTGATCAGTGAAGTGCCGCTGGCGGACGTGATCGAGTTTGCCCCGGCTAATCCCAGGCATGTGGTCTATGTATTCACCGACATTGAATGTGGTTATTGCCGGCGCCTGCATCGCGACATGGCCGAGATAAACAAACGCGGCATCGCCGTGCGCTACCTCGCTTACCCTCGCGGCGGGATCGGTTCCAGTGCATTCAAACAGATGGAATCAGTCTGGTGCTCGGATGACCGGGGCAAGGCGTTGACGGCGGCGAAATCGGGTATGCCGGTGCAGGCAAAATCCTGTGCCAATCCCGTCGGCACCCAGTATGAGCTTGGCGAAACTCTTGGTGTACATGGAACGCCGGCCATCTACACAACCGGGGGCCGGCTGCTTTCGGGTTACATGCCGCCGGCCGAACTCCTGGACGCGGTTACAGGCAAGGATCAGCAGTAATGTTTCAAGGCGCACCGGGCTGTTGAAGCCCGGTCACGGATTTGAGGACCACCAGCACCTTTGAGCCGTCTTTTTCCTGGTATTCAACCTGGACCGGCAGATACTGGAATTGCGGCGCACACCAGAGGGTCGTGATCCGGTCATCTCCGAGTTTCTGATGCCGGAACTTCATGGACCTGAATTCGCCCAATGACGTCTTGATGGTTTCTTCGCCGAGAGGTTCGATTTCATATACCTTGATCTTTCCCTCGTCGGCCACCGTGTAGTTCAGATCATTTTCACCCGCGCGCAAATCCGTCATCAGTGCAAACTGATAAAGCAATTTGTCCACCACCTGCGGCACGGCGGGCATGCGCCAGGATTCGCCATTGAGGGTGTTGGTTATGCGCCGCGTGTCCCAATCGAACCGCACCGCCACGTTTCGCTTCTTGTGGCCGCTGCGCGTGTAAGTGTAGGCAATGGAACGCGGGGAACCATCCACGACCTGCCAGCGGCTTTCCTCTTCGATGTGGTCCTTGCGCACAAGCGCGAACAGTCCCGTGGTACGGGTCGATGAACGAAACACGTGATTTCCGTCCGCCCCTGTTTCCATTACGCGGTGCATTTCCGCAACCTTCACGCCCCGACTGTAGAGGCTGTAGTCGGCGGTGAATTGCGGTGGCCACGCACTGGCCGGTAGAGGCGCGGCAGGCATGTCTGCTGATTGCGCAGGCCATGCCATGGCCAGTGCGAGCAGGGCCGCTGCGACCGTGCGACTGGTGGTTCCGTGGTAACATCGCGCCGGAGAAAGCATGCCTAATTTGACCGCAAATCCACGTTAAATGCTGCAGCATTTTCAACCCAGGAATAAGGCGCGGGTCCTCGTCGTAGGCGACGTCATACTGGATCGGTACGTTTATGGCGTGAGCGAGCGCATTTCGCCGGAGGCCCCGGTGCCCGTGGTCAAGGTCACGGCAACCGAGGAGCGCCCGGGGGGCGCTGCAAATGTTGCCATGAACGTGAAGAGTCTGGGTGTGGACGTGCAACTGCTCGGCATCACGGGCATGGATGCCGCGGCGGCGACCCTTGAGCAGCAATTGGCCGGCGCCGGTATCCGGTGCGATTTTGTCGCACAATCCGGACTGCCCACGATTACCAAGGTGCGAGTGATCAGCCAGCACCAGCAGTTGCTGCGCCTGGATTATGAATCCGAACATTTACACTCGGGTTTGCTCCTGTCCCGCTTTTTGCAACTGCTCCCCGGCAGCGCCTGTGTCGTTCTGTCGGATTACGCCAAGGGCAGCCTTGACGGGGTGCAGGACTTGATCGGCCAGGCGACGGTTGCCGGCGTCGCAGTACTGGTGGATCCCAAGGGAACCGACTTCAGCCGGTATCGCGGCGCCACGCTGTTGACCCCCAATCAACGCGAATTCGAGGCGGTGGTGGGTAAATGCCGGGACGAAGGCGAACTGGAAGCGCGTGGCCGGGCGTTATGCAGGGACCTTCGCCTGCAGGCCCTGCTCATCACACGCGGCGAGCGCGGCATGACACTGATCGAAGGCGGGCAGGGCGCCACGCTGCATCTTCGTGCGCGCTCCCATGAAGTGTTCGATGTCACGGGCGCCGGTGACACCGTAATCGGCGTTACCGCGGCCGGGCTGGCGTCGGGGTATGGCCTGGCACAAGCGGTGGAATTTGCCAATGCCGCCGCGGGCATCGTGGTGGAGAAACTGGGCACTGCCGCGATCAGCCTGGCGGAATTGAACCGGGCGCTGGCGTCCACAATTCCCGCGGCACGCCGCGTGCTGGAAGCGGACCAGGTTGCCGGTATCGTGCAAGCCGCGCGGGACGTCGGCGAGCGCATCGTGATGACCAACGGGTGTTTTGACCTGCTTCATCCCGGGCATGTCGAGTACCTTGAACAGGCGCGCCGGCTCGGCGATCGGTTGCTCGTGGCCGTGAATTCCGACGCGTCGGCTGCGCGGCTCAAGGGCCAGGGACGGCCGATCAATCCGCTGGCGTCGAGGATGCGAATGCTGGCGGCCCTTGCCTGTGTGGATTGGGTCACGTCGTTCGATGCGGACACGCCCGCCGAATTGGTGGCGCGCCTGCGGCCTGACGTGCTGGTCAAGGGTGGTGACTATCGGATCGAACAGGTGGCCGGGGCACAGACTGTGCAGGGTTATGGCGGAAAGGTCGAGGTGCTTCCCTTCCTGCCCGGGCATTCCACGACCAACATGGTTGCGGCAATTATCGCGGGAACGCGCAAATGATCGTGGTAACGGGCGGCGCGGGGTTTATCGGCAGCAACCTGGTGCGCGGGTTGAACGCCATGGGACGCGACGACGTGATCGTAGTGGATGATCTGTCCGACGGCCGGAAATTTCAGAACATCGTGAATTGCCGGATTGCCGATTACGTCGACCTGGAGACCTTTCGTGCCCGGGTTGCCGCGCGCCGCGGCACATTGCCGTCACTGGAGGCAATTTTTCACCAGGGTGCGTGTACCGACACCATGGAACGCGATGGACATTACATGCTTGACAACAATTATGCCTATTCCAGGGAATTACTGGATTTTTGCGCGCAAACCGGGACCCGGATGATTTACGCCTCCAGTGCCGCGGTCTACGGTGTTGGCGTGAATTTCGAGGAAGCACCGGCAAACGAGTGCCCGGTCAACGTCTATGGTTACTCGAAGAAGCTGTTTGACGACGTGGTCAGGGGCACGCTGGCGCGACGGCAATCCCAGGTCGCGGGGTTGCGGTATTTCAATGTTTACGGTCCCGGGGAATGGCACAAGGGGCGAATGGCGAGCGTGGCACTGCATGTGCATTCGCAGCTGCGCGCCAGCGGGGTTGCGCGATTGTTCCGGGGCAGCGGCGGGTATGGTGACGGCGAACAGCGCAGGGACTTCATACATGTGGACGACGTGGTCCGGGTCAATCTCTGGATGCTGGGGAATCCCGGAGTTTCCGGGATATTCAATGTGGGTACCGGGGTCAGCCGCAGTTTCAACGAACTGGCTTCAATCATGATTGCCACGCAGCCGGCCGGCCGGGTGGAATATATTGACATGCCGGCTGACATCGAGCCGGGTTACCAGAGCTATACGCAGGCGCACCTGGGCGCGCTGCGCGCCGCCGGCTTCGCGGACCCGTTCCGTGCCCTCGAGTCCGGGGTGCAGGCATATGCGGCGGACCTGAACAGCCGGCGCGTCCTGGTCTGACGACGGTTACAGCGACGCTGCCACCGGAACGACCCGCTACTCCTGTGCTTCGCTGCCAGCGATTGTTTTATTCATTGTTGGTCCACCTGGCGCTGCCACTGGTATGCCTGCGGTTGTTGTGGCTGGGGCTGCGAAACCGTGCCTACCTGGAGCGTTGGTGGGAACGGTTCGGCGGCATTGCCAAACCGGATTCCCAGGCGCCCGTGATCTGCATCCATGCGGTATCCGTCGGCGAGGTACTCTCGGCCGGCCCGCTGGTGAAGCGTCTGCGCGTTGCATTTCCGGGGACGCGTTTCCTGGTGACGACGGTGACGCCGACCGGAGCGGAGATGGTGGCCACCCGTTTCAACTCGGAAATAGAACACGCTTATTTTCCTTACGATTTGCCGTGGGCGGTGGCACGGTTCCTTGCGCGGGTGCGGCCGCTCATGGTGGTGGTCATGGAGACTGAAATCTGGCCGAATTTCTATGCGGCCTGTCACCGGGCGGGCGTCCCCTTGGTGATGGTAAACGCGCGTATCTCGCCGCGCTCTTTTTCGGGTTACACACGCCTTGCACGCCTGACGGCGGATGCACTTGGTAATGTCACGTTCGTGGCTGCGCAGACGCAGTCTGACGCAGCCCGGTTTCATCGTCTGGGTGTTTCCCAGGACAGGCTGGGGGTGTTCGGAAATCTCAAGTTTGACATCCGCATCTCCCGCAGTGTCAGCGAACAAGGCCAGGCCCTGCGGCGTGCATTTTCCAATGATCGGCTGATCTGGGTGGCCGCCAGCACCCACGAAGGCGAGGAGACCATGCTCTTGCAGGCCTTCAGCATGGTGCTCCGCTCCTTTCCACAGTGCCTGCTGTTGTTGGCGCCGCGTCACCCTGAGCGCTTCGGGCGCGTGGCGGAGTTGTGCAACAGTGCGGGCTTCGTACTGATCCGCCGTTCTGAAAAAAGGGCGGCCACGGCGGACTGCAGGGTGTTTCTGCTCGACTCCCTGGGCGAACTGCTGCCGTACTACGCCTGCTCCGACGTGGCATTCGTTGGCGGCAGCCTGGTCCCGGCCGGCGGGCACAACCTGCTTGAGCCGGCAAGTCTCGGCGTGCCCCTGCTCACCGGGCCACACACGTTCAATTTCACCGAAGTCATGACATTGCTGGCCCAGTCGAACGCGGTTTATGTCGTCGGCAACGCCCGCGAAATCGCCGCGCGCGTCGTGGAACTGCTTGGGGATGCCAATTTGCGCCACGCCATGGGGGAAGGAGCGCGCCGGGTGTGCGACGGGAACCAAGGTGCCGCCGATCGGGTCGTACAATTGCTGGTTGACCTGCGGGATCGAAGCAACGTCGCGGGCGCAACAGCGCTTTCGCACGGGTAAGAGGGTTTTGCCAAACCAACCCGGCATGCTAGCTTAGGACTGTAACATTCTATTCGACGCAAATTAGGGAGTTTGAAACATGCGGATTTTTATCTGGTCAATGCTTGTGTTGGTCGCCTTGCCGGTCCACGCCGGGGATTATTCCAGCCGGACATCCTTCACCATGGTTGCAAATTGCATGGATGAAAACGGCGGCCAAACCCAGGAAAATCTCTACACGTGCTCATGCCGCGCTGATTTGATCCAGGCCGGCATGTCCGCTGAAGATTACGAGGATGCCATTACCGTCGAGCGGTACCGGGATGTGCCGGCTGACAAGGGTGCGGTATTTCGTGATTCCAAGAAGGGACAGGTTCTCTTCGCCGCGCTGAAGAAGATTCGGAAAGAGGCGGCGGAAACCTGCCCAATTGTCCGTGCCGTCACGCGGACACCGGCTACAACCGTGGGGCACTGAAGCTGCGCTGATTCGAGTCCGGGTGGACTTGCGCGACACCGGATTGAAACAACCGGCAGCTAGCCTTCGTCTCCGCCGCCGATGGTGTGCTTGGAAACCCAGTTGTTATTCTGGGTGTCGCTTGCCTCCACGGTCAGGGTGCCATCTGCCTTCGGCACGAAGAAGAATCGCAGGCTTGGATCCATGCTCACCGAGAATGTCAGGTCGGCGGTCATGATTTGCGTTCCGGCAAAGTCAATCTTCAAATGACTGAGAAAATGGGCGGGGGGCAACACGCGCGAACCGATTTCCATGGGTTGCAGCCCGGTGATATTCGGGTGCTTGATCATCAGCTGGACGAGGTTGGGTTGTCCAAATATCAGTTGTCCCACGGTCTTCATTTTCATC
>Ga0315910_10005722_pt1 | contig 10154 bp, 10 predicted proteins | sample EdamamesoilMG_FD_204470 | JGI IMG/M metagenome (GOLD analysis project Ga0315910, IMG submission 204470) | Garden soil microbial communities collected in Santa Monica, California, United States - Edamame soil | ecosystem: Environmental > Terrestrial > Soil > Garden | place: USA: California... | reverse complement strand
GCGGTCGTCCACGGTACGGTGCGCATCTTCGGCATGATCGCGGGGATTGAACAGCGACAACTGCACCAACCCCCGATCCACTGCCCGGCTGCTGATGCCCCAGTCGATGTACAAATCAAACATCTCGGGGAACAGGGTAACCACGCCTACCTTGAGCATTTACTGATACTCCGGGTCCCAGTTGACCTGGATGCATCCTGCGCCTCGATCCACCGACTCCACCACGGCGCCGGGCACGAAGGGGATCAGCATTCGATTGCCTGACCCTTCCACCTCGAGCACATCATTGGCACCGGTTTCCAGCAAGCCAGTGACCCGGCCAAATTCCCTTCCCGTCGCGGTAACCACCCGCAATCCAACCAATTCAAACCAGTAATACTGCCCGGCCGGGAGCCGTGGCAATTGCGAGCGTTGCACGGCAATTTCCTTCCCGACCAGTACTTGCGCCGCGTCCCGCGTCTGCGCCGCGTCCAGCTTCACCGTCAGCGCGCCCCCGCTGTGTCCCGAATCCAGAACCCGGCAGGACCGCCAGCCGTCAGCCCCGTGAATCAACCAGGGATCAAAGTCGAGCAGGTTGTCGCGCGGCCGGGTGTGCGACAGGACCTTGACCCAGCCCTTGATTCCAAATACGCCGCTGACCTTCCCGACCACCACCGGCGTTTCGCCGTCGGGGGTATTGGCCGGCACGGCGGACAGACCCCGGACTCAGGCGGCCGCGCCTGCCTTGCGACTGCGGGTAATCAACGCACTCACGCGTTCGGAAGGCTGCGCCCCCCGGGTCAACCAGTGATCCACGCGCTTCAGATCCAGTTGCAATTTTGCGTCCTTACCCGCGGCGACGGGATTGAAGTAACCAATGCGTTCTATATGGCGGCCATCCCGCTTGTTGCGGGAATCCGTCACCACAATGTGAAAAAAGGGCCGATTCTTTGCCCCGCCACGCGCCAAGCGAATTGTTACCATCTCTTTTCGACCCCACCAGTTGATTAATGCAAGAATGATTCGGCTTTGGGCCTGACCGGGCCCAAAAAGGTGCGGTATTTTACGGGAAGTTCACCAAAAAGAAAGGCTTACGTTGCGCGGGTTCCACGCTGCGGACGCCTGTTTTAAAGGGTCAATTACCGTGCCGGGCCGGTATTGCCCGTTTAATGCAGTTTATCGGCTAACTTGCCGAAACATATGGATTTTATCGCCAATATTAATGTCATTTCCCGATCCAATGTCAGAGCGAAAGTCTGCGGTCCGAATGAGGTTGCGCGATCGGCGCGAGAAACTGGATTTGCAGACTCGCGATTCCTTCAGTGCCGCCATCCAGTCGCGACTGTTCGAACTGCCACAATTGGCCCGGGCTGGCGTCGTCTTCTGTTTCATCTCCAGCGGCCCGGAGGTTTCAACCCACAACGTTATTGATCGCCTGCTGACCCTGGGCAAGACCGTGCTGGTTCCGAAGATTCCCTCCTCGCAACCCATGCGCGCCGTGCTCTTCCCTGGCTGGGATCGTCTTTCGCCCGGGGTACTTGGAATTCCGGCACCCAATGACACGGTCGCCTACCCGGGAGGCGCGGATCTCGTGATTACCCCCGGGCTTGGCTTTACCCCCACTGGTACGCGGCTCGGCTATGGTCGGGGTTATTACGACCGGTGGTTTGCATCCCATGAACATGGGCTGCGCGTGGGCGTGGCATTTGAGTGCCAGCTTGAAGACTCGCTGCCGGCGGAGACGTCGGATATCCCTGTTCACATCGTCATCACCGAACAGCGGACCATCGTGATGCGGTAATCAATCCGTCCCCGGGCGCAGCTTCCCCTCTTCCTCGGTCTTCCTGCCCCAGTGCCAGGCCAGCACGGAACCGCTGATGTTGTGCCAGATGCTGAACAGCGCGCCCGGTAACGCCGCGAGCACGGAAAAATAATTCTGCGCCAGGGCGACCGCCAGACCGGAATTCTGCATCCCGGTTTCAATGGAAAATGTACGGCACACGCGCTCATCCAGGCCAAGCCAGCGTGATGCCCAGTATCCCCCGGCCAGCCCCAGAATGTTATGCCAGAAGACCGCCGCAATTACCGGCGCTGCCAACGCGGGAAAGTGCGGACGCGCAACCGCAACGATAATCCCGATGATGAGGATGATCGCCGCGACGGAAATGTAGGGGAAAAACTGCTTCACGGGATGCAACCAATGCGAGAACCTGCGATTCAGGGCAACGCCGGCGGCCACCGGCAGCAGGATGATCATCAGTATCCCCACCATCATCTCCATGACCGGCACGTCCATTTGCTGTCCCAGGTATGCCCAGGTCAACAGCGGCGTCATGAACACCGACAGCAGCGTTGTCGTGGTGGTCAGCGTAATGCCCAGCGCCACGTCGGCCCGGGCCAGGTAGCAGATGACATTGGACGCCGTGCCGCCGGGACAGGCTCCGAGCAATACGATCCCCGCCAGCAACTCACCGGACAATCCCATTGCCCGCCCAACCACGTACCCCAGGGCCGGCATCAACAGGAACTGCATGGCGCACCCCAGCGCAATGAGCCGCGGCCGGCGCAGGATCTCGGCAAAATTCTCCGCGCGCAGGGTCATGCCCATGCCCAGCATGACCAGGCCGAGCAGGGGTTCAATCAGACTGCGTGAACCCTCCAGCACCCCGGGATGAAAGAATGAAAACATCGCCACGGCCACGGCTCCGATGGGGAACAGCATGGTTGCGTACATGGGCGAACTCCCGGGTTGAATTCAGTTGATTGCCACTGCATGCAGATCGTAATCATCGGCAGACTGGATGCGAACGCGGACCAGTGCACCGGCCAGGAGGTCGCGGGCCGGTTCGATAATCACATTCCCGTCGATCTCCGGCGCGTCCGCGCTGCTGCGCGCGATCGCCACGCCATCCTCGACCGCGTCCACCAGCACATCCATTTCGCGGCCGATCTTTTTCTGCAGCCGCGCGGCGCTGATCCGTGCCTGGGTTTCCATGAAGCGATCCCAGCGTTCCTGCTTCACTTCGTCCGGAACCGGCCCGGCAAGACTGTTTGCGACCGCTCCGGGCACCGGTGAGTACTGGAAGCACCCCACGCGGTCCAGTTGTGCCGCCTGGAGAAACGCCAGCAGTTCCTCGAATTCCGCATCCGACTCGCCGGGGAACCCGACGATGAATGTGGAGCGCAGCGTGAGATCAGGGCAGATACCGCGCCAGGTCTCGATGCGGCGCAACGTGTCTTCGGCAGCGGCCGGTCGTCGCATCTGCCGGAGGATGCGCGGGCTGCCGTGCTGGAACGGCACATCCAGGTATGGCAGCAACCCTCCTTCGCGCAGCAATGGAATGATCTCATCCACATGCGGGTAGGGATAAACGTAATGCAGGCGCACCCAGACGCCGAGGGAGCCCAGGGCAGTGCATAACTCCAGAAAACGCGAGGGCAATTCCTGCCCGCGCCAGGTATCGGTCCGGTTGCGCAGGTCGGTGCCATAGGCACTGGTATCCTGGGCTATAACCAGCAACTCCCTGACGCCCGCCTTCACCAGCGCCTCGGCCTCGGCCAGGACGTCACCGATGGGGCGGCTGACCAGTCTCCCGCGCATGGCGGGGATGATGCAGAACGTGCACTTGTGGTTGCAGCCCTCCGCCACCTTCAGGTAGGCATAATGCCGTGGCGTCAGGCGGATGCCCTGCGGCGGCACCAGGTCCACAAACGGATTGTGCGCCGGTGGCGGCAACGCCACATGCACAGCCTGGACCACGGATTCATATTGCTGCGGGCCGGTCACGCTCAACACATCGGGGAATCGCTCCCGGATGAGGTTCCCCCTGGCGCCCAGGCATCCGGTGACTATGACGCGGCCGTTCTCGGTCAGCGCCTCGCCAATGGCATGCAGGGATTCCTCCTGCGCGCTCTCCAGGAACCCGCAGGTGTTGACCACCACCACGTCCGCATCGGAATAGGTCGGCGCTATCTCGTAGCCCTCGGTGCGCAACTGCGTCAGGATGCGCTCGGAATCCACCAGGGCCTTGGGACAACCAAGGCTGACGAAGCCAACCCGGCGTGCCGAACCAGCTGCGCGGGATTCAGTCACCGGTACGCCCGCCGCGGCGCAAGCCAAGCGGATCGGACGGATCCACGCCGTCGCGAAACGGGCGACGCCGATCCACGTGGGTCAACTGGTAGACGGCGCCGATCCAGTTATTGATCACCGCCTCGCCACTGTCATGCCAGGTGTTGTCCAGTTCCGGTGCCAGCAGGTGTTCTGGGAACGCGGGTGCCGGCGCGCCCTGCTGCATTGCGGCTTCGACGCTGTCGCGGTACTCGGCCAGGATGGCGCAGTGCAGGACATTGAAGACGTGTTCCGGTAACGGCGGGTAGGCATCAATTTCACGCTGAATGTAACGACCGATTTCCCGCTTGTACTCCTTCATCAGGCTGATCTGCTCGTATTCCGGGTGACCCTGGAAAAATACGAGGCGTAATCCATCGCCACTGACGGCAAGGTGCACACCGGCTTCGGCGCTCTCCACCAGCACCGGCAGTCCCGCGGCGGCAAACTGGTCACGCCCGATCTCGTTGAAGCGCGAATGCGGCACGTCGAAACGGGTATTGACGCCGACCATCAGCGGATGGGTGCGTTGCGTGACCTGGTGCGAATACACCCCCCAGCGTTTTTCGCGCAATGGGCGCCGCTTCTGGTGGTAACGAAATTCCAGCACTGCGTGGGTGGCCAGGCACGAACACAGCGTGGACGTCACATTCTCGTAGGCCCAGTCAATGACCTGGATGAGTGGCTTCCAGAAAGGCAGTGCCGACAGCTCCGGCCCGGGAATGGCTCCGGAGACAATGAGTGCGTCCAGTCCCTCGCGCCGGATCTGCTCGAAACTTTCATAGTAGCGTTCCACGTGCGCCCGGCCTTCCGGCCCGCGGGCAAGTTCCGGCAGGGAAAACGGATGCATGTAGAACTGGGCGATCTGGTTGCTCTCGCCCACGAGCCGGAAAAACTGCCGTTCGGTCGCCTCCAGGGCCTTGTCCGGCATCATGTTCAGCAGGCCGATGTGCAATTCACGGATGTCCTGGTGTTCTGCGCGGGCGCGGGGAATGACTGTCCCGCCAACATCGCGCAGGCGCTGGAAGCTGGGCAGATCGGTGTTGGCAACCAGGGGCATGGCTATGCCTCCCCCAGCACACTTTCGATAAGCGCGAGGAATTGCCCTTCGTCCCGCACCGCGGCGACCTGGGCCGTGGTAACGACGTACCCATGTTTCTTCGCAATCGCCTCATAGCGCGGCCCGCGCGCCCGGAACAAGCGCGGAAACACCCAGCGGACAAAATCGTCAGGCGTCACCTGCGCGGCGAATTCCAGGCCGCGCGCCGCGAGAAACTCGCCCAGTTGGGCGTCGAAAAATTCCTCGCGGTAATAGAGCGGTTTGGGATCCGACTCCGCGCGCCGGATCAATTCGGCCTCATCCGCCGTCGTGGCCTTGATGTATACGATGAGCGTGTGCTGCGCCAGCGTGGCCAGGACCTGGTCATCATCCAGTTCGCACAGGCTGCCGCTGGCGTCATTGACAAACGAATGGTAGCCGTAGATTTCCCGCGCCCTGCGGATGAACGCGGGGACATCGCGCATGGCTGCGATCTCCCCCTGCCGGTGCAATTGCTGGCGCCGCTTGAATTCCTTCAGCCCGATGCCGCCCTGCGCCGGGTTGCCGACCTTGCCCAGGAATGCCGACAACGGGCGCAGGTTGTCCACCGACAGGTTGTTCGCAATGTGAATGGAGTCGGAGCGCAGCAGGTCCTTGAGCAATGGGCTGCCCATTGCCTGCTCCTTGATGTCATCCAGGATGTCCTCGTCCAGGTAGTGCGTGCCGATTCGATAGTCCGCTGAAAAATGGAACCAGTCCCGCTGGCGCAGGATGCGGGCAAGCCGGGTCTTGCCGACCCCGGACATGCCGAGCAGCGTCACCGCCTTGTGTTCCCACCTGCGAAATGATGCAGCGTCCAGTTTCATTTCCACGACCCGGTTTGCCCCGCGCCAACGTGGCTGGGGGCGCGTATTCTAGCAGGGTGGTGCAAAACACTGCTGCGCCCCGGACATGGGACGCATGGGGGAATGGCGGACGATCAGGAACCCAGTGCCTGGCCGATGATGGGCAGACGCCTGATCCGCACACCCGTGGCGGCATGGATTGCATTGCAGAGAGCCGGGGCACAGGGCGGCACGCCCACTTCACCGATGCCGCCCATGGGCGCATCGCTGTCGAGAAAATCGACGTCAATCTCCGGCGTCTCCGCCATGCCCAACACCGGGTAGTCGTTGAAGTTGCCCTGCTCCACGCGCCCGTCCTTCAGCGTAATTCGTCCTTTCAGTGCGGCGCCCAGTCCGAACAGGATGCCGCCTTCCACCTGGGCACGGGCATTGTCCGGATGCACGATTTCACCGCCGTCCACGGCCGCGCAGATGCGCAATACCCGCAGGCTACCGGAGGCTGAAATTTCCACTTCCACCGCTTCCGCAACAATGGTTCCGAAGCTTTCCTTCACCGCGATGCCCTTGCCGGTGCCGGCCCGTGGCGCGCTGCCCCATCCAATCAGGTCAGCGGCGCGCTGCAAGACGCGCTGGAAGCGCGGCGCCGCACCCAGCAGGCGCAACCTGAATGCCAATGGGTCCACGCCGGCGCGCGCTGCCAGTTCATCCACAAAGGATTCAATGAAAAATCCGTGGTAGGAATGCTCAACGCTGCGCCAGAAGCCCAGCGGCACGTGCACTGCGTGGGGCACCCGCCCGATGCGCTGATTCGGGATGGCATAGGGGATAAATGCCGCCGCGCGGTCCTCGTTGTAGCCGATGTCGGTGTACACGTGGCGCCATGCCAGCGGCAGTCCGTCTCCACCCGGTTCGGATTGCAGCCGCGCCATGACGGCGGGACGGAAAGTATCATGACGGATATCCTCTTCCCGGCTCCACAACAGCTTGACCGGGTAAGCGACGCGCCGGGCAATGTGGGCGGCGTCCTCCACGTAGTTGAATGACCCCGGTGTGCGCCGCCCGAATCCGCCACCCAGGTGCAGGGCATGGACCGTCACGTCCACCTCAGGCACCCCGGCGACCTTCGCCGCCACTGCGCGCGCCCCCAACGGGTCCTGGGTACTGGTCCAGATGTCCAGCTTGCCGTCGTGCAGCCAGGCCGTGCAGTTCATGGCCTCCATGGTCGCGTGGGCCAGGAACGGCACGGAGTACGTGGATGCAAATACGCGCCCGGATGGCTCTTGCGCCCCGGGTGCCGTTCCCTGCTTGAAATCCGTTTTCACGTTGCCGGCCGCCAAAAGCTGCTCGAATTGCGCGTCCAGTGCCACGGAATCCGGCGCCGGGTCTTTCGCGGTCACGAATTCCAAGGGCAGCTGATCCAACGCCCGTTGCGCATGCCAGTAACTGTCCGCGACGACGGCAATGGCGCCCGGCATTTCCAGGATCTCCTCCACGCCGGGCTGACCGGAAACGGTTGCGGCATCAAACTTGCCGATACTCCCGCCAAATGCGGGGACATGGCGAATGGCGGCGTATTTCATGCCCGGCACCTGGGCATCCACGCCATAGATCAGCGTGCCGCGCACTGCACGCTCGACGTGGATCAATTGCGGTGATTGGCCGCAGTAGCGGTAATCCCTGCGTGACTTCAGCGTGGGCGCCAGCGGCGGATCCAGCGCAGCGGCGGCCTGGGCCAGGGCGCCGTAGGTGTGGACGCGTTCACTGCCGACGTGCATGACACGGCCCAGTTCAGCGCGACACTCGGCGGCCGGCACGCCCCATTGTTCCGCGGCGGCCTGGATCAGCATCTCCCGCGCGGCAGCGCCCGCACGGCGCATCCCGAGCCGTCCCGAACTGCGGATGCTCAGGCTGCCACCGGTGATCTGCAAATCAGACAGCTTCGCCATTTGCCAGGCGGCCAGGTCCAGCCGCCGGGCGATTCCCGGCGTGGTTTCACGCTCACCCATCAGGAACGCCCGCACCACGTCGCCGGTGGCGAACATGCTTTCCGCCGGCGCCTGTTCCACGCGCACCTGCGCCCAATCGGCATCCAGTTCATCGGCCAGCATCATTGCCAGTACGGTCTGGCTGCCCTGCCCCATTTCCACGTGGGGCACCAGGATCGTCACCGTGTTATCCGGACGGATCCGCAGCCAGGTCACCAGTGCAAATTCGCCTGCAATCGATCTGCGCACACCCAGCCGGTCCGGGCACAGCACGTAGCCCAGCGCCAAACCACCGCCCAGCAGGGCGCCGGAAACCAGAAATGCGCGCCGGGTCAGTATTGCCACGAAGATGACCTCAAGCAGTCAACACCGAAGGGCGTTGGCCTTTCACGACGTGGTAAAGACCGACGGTGAACAGTGGCCCCAGGAAGATGACCAGGAAAAACCATGCCAGCGTGTTGAACACCAGGTTCAACAGCCCCACCAGCCCAATCTTCGCCAGCAATGTCGCTGCCGTCATCAGCACCAGCGCCACCGCCGGCCGCAGCACACGCGGCATCGCAGTGCCCCGTGTGCGCCACCAGCCGTCAAGCCGCTGGTTGAATGCGTGCACCACGCCGACGCCGGTCTGCACCAACGTCCCCAGCAGGGCAACCTGATAGAAAACCTCCAGTGCCCTGGATCCCATGGCGTCCAACAGAAACGCCGAGGGCAGCACCTGCGCCGAGATGGCTGGAAAATGCGTCAACATGATGATGTAGAACAGCACACCCGGGATCATCGCCACGGGCCCGGTGAGCAGACCCGCGACGAGGGCCTCGCGCCGGGTGTGAATATGATGGAGACAGAAGAACATTGCCGGCAGGATGGACAACTGCAGCGCCGCGTAGCGTGCGCTGCTGGACACCCAGGGCGTGTCCAGCGACCCCCATTGGTCGAACTCCTGCAAAACCCCGCCGAATTTCGCCAGTCCGACGCTGAAGAACAGGATGTACGCGCAATAAAGCAGCAACGCCCAGCCGGCCAGCAGCCGCTCGATCAGGGTGCCGGATTGCCAGACCACGAATGCCACCACGGCCATGAGTCCCACGGTCCCACCCCAATACGGCAACCCGAACGTCGTGCGCACGATCTCGCCCGTCGCGGAACCGATGACGCCGAACAGGACCACAAGCGTGATCAGGAAACCCAGTTCCCAGATGAACCATCCGGAGCCCAAAAGTCCGCGGAAAAACGTGCGGTAATCGTAGGCCTGGCGCAGGCGCGCAAACTCGAACGCCACCAGGGCACTGAGGCTGATGATCGGAATAGCGATAAAGAGAAGCCCAAGCAGCCCGGCCAGCGGACCCATGTTCATGAAGAACACCAGGAATTCCTGCCCGGTGCCATAACCCCCGGCAATCATGATGGATTGAAACACCAACGGCGGAAGGAGGTAAGCCTGAAACCAGCGGGGCATGGCGGACATCCTAGCGGAACCCCGCAGCAACCGGAATGCCGGCGAGTCTTCACCACGACCGGGAGCATCGCGCACGGCCTCCATGTCACCGTCATTGATTCCCGGGCCGGGGTTGCACTCCTCCCAGGTAGCATTCGACGCCCCGGGCAAGCTTCCCGCCGATGACCAGGTTCAGCTTGCCGTCCTGAAGTGCGCCCGGAGTGCGGTTCGCATCCAGCAGGTGCGCCCTGCCTTCGTGCACGACGTAATCGAACTTGCCGTAGTCAAATCCCAGTTTCCTCCGCGCCGGCAGGGCACATGACCTCAAGGTGACCCACCCGACACGACGTGAATTTGAAAACGCCATCGCGGCGCAGCTGTCGGTCTGCGCCGTGGAGTACGGAGAACATCCCCTCGCTTCCCGCTGCCCCATCTTCAACCTCGCCGTCCGCGGCGGCAAACCGGGTTGAGCGGCACGAAAATCAAGCCACTTCACGACTGAATTTTCCCTGCTGATCGGGGATGGGCTAGGTGCAATCCAGCGCCATCAGCATGAATTTGTCGCGCAGCTTGAACCCGGCCCCGGCATATAAACGTTGTGCAGCCGCGTTGGTGCGGTCCACCTCGAGGAACACCGACACGATTCCCAATGCCCGGACTTCGGCAATGACCTGTTCCAGCATGCGCCGGCCGATGCCACGCCCCCGGTAGTTCGCGTCAATGAAAAACTCGTCCACCATGGCATCGCGGCCGCCCT
>Ga0315910_10005721_pt1 | contig 10154 bp, 12 predicted proteins | sample EdamamesoilMG_FD_204470 | JGI IMG/M metagenome (GOLD analysis project Ga0315910, IMG submission 204470) | Garden soil microbial communities collected in Santa Monica, California, United States - Edamame soil | ecosystem: Environmental > Terrestrial > Soil > Garden | place: USA: California... | reverse complement strand
CGCCGCGAAAAATAGATCTGTCCCCTTTTTCAAAAATAGATCTGTCCCCTTTTTCAGCGCGTGATCAGCCACACACCCGAGGCCAGCAAGGCTACGCCTGCCAGTCTGGTAAGGGTAATCGGATGTGCGGGCAGGCCCATCCAGCCGTAGTGGTCGGCGGCGAGCGCCAGGCTCAACTGACCCAGCAATCCCAGCGCCAGCAAGGCGGCCGTGCCCAGCTGCGATGCCACCACCGTAGAAATGGCCACGTAGAACGCGCCCATGAGGCCGCCCAGCCAGGCCCACCAGGGCACCGAAGCCAGGGTCGTTCGGTCCGGCACAGGAGCCCGCGTAACCACGAACAGCACGGTGAGCGCACACGTGCCGACCAGAAAACTGACGAGCGCCGCGGTGTTGGCGCTCTGCAGCAGCGTGCGCAGCCGTGAGTTCATGCCGACCTGAAATGTGATTCCGAAGCCGGCGACGATGCCAAGCAGATAGGCGAGTCCGCGCATGTACTAACTACCTCGCAGGCGCTTCAGGAGCTTGAGGCCCGCCGGAAACCGTGCCACGAACAGGATGATCCGCCAGAACGCGCGCTTGGCCAGTGGTGCGCGCCGCTGCGGGACGACCGCAAACACTTCGGCTCCGACGTCGCGATGGCGCGCATCGCCGGTTGCCGCATCGATGGGCAGGACGGGGTCTGGCATGGGGCGCAAGGATACCTTGGGCCTGTCAGATTGACGCGGTTTCCATTTCCCAGGTGGTGAGCGGCGCCCCGCGCCTGACCCAGAAGCCGACGCCACTCGGCTTGAAATCCTTCTTCAGGCGCTGCGAGTACCAGCCCGCGTCGCGCAGGAACACGTCGCGATCCGTGCGCGTGCGGTCGCAATTCTCGCGCCAGTCCCTGGTCGTCAGCGCCGAGAGGTACAACACGCCGCGCGTGAGACGGCCGAGATTCGCGATGGCGCGCGCCGCCGTGCGATCGTCGAGGTACTGGAGCACGTCGTAGCAGACCGTGAGATCGAACGGGTCCGCGGACCAGTCGGCAAGTGAGCCCTGCGTCCAGCCGAAGCGCTCGCAGAGGTACTCGCTGTACTCGAGACCGGTGTAGTCGGCGCGAGGGAACGCACGCTTGAGCGGCGTGCGCAGCAGACCGATGCCGCAACCCGCGTCGAGCATGCGGCGCACGGGAAGCCCTATGTGGTTGGCGTAGGCTGCAATCAACTCCGCCCTCGCCTTCATCTCCGCACGCGAGACCACCGCCGTGCGCGGGTCGAAGTAGAAGCGCCGGTAGTACTCCTTGTCGAACTGCGAGCTCATGTGGGGAGTTTCGCCAATTCACGGCGCACGGCCCGGCGCACCAGGAAGCCGCCCGCGAGGCCGACCAGCCCCACGATCGCAGCGATCAGCGGACCTAACCAGTTGTCCATGAACAACGCGACTCGCGCGTGCATCGGTTCGCGCGGATCGTAGGTCATCGGCACCTCCTCGCCGATGGCGAAACGTTTGGACATGCCCGCCATCTGACCGCCCACGGTGATGATCTCGCCGTTCTCCGTGACGAATCGGATGCGGGGGATGTAGCGCGTGGAATCGCCGTCGGGGATTTCGCGGTAGCTAACCACCTCACCCGTGGCGGTGAGCGAGTTGCCCGAGAAGTTGCCCGTGCGATACGCCAGGAAGGCCGCCAGGATGAGACAACCGACACCGAGCGCCATCAGCAGTCGGGCCGCAAGTTCCAGGATTCGAAGAGCCATTTGCAGGATTCACGGAATCACAATAGATTCGCGAGTCTATTCGATGTGGGGAGCGCGATGACGGAGCCGGAGAAGAAAGGATCGAAGTGGCCATGGATCCTGGTGCCCATTGGCGCGTTCACCATTTTCTTCGCCCTGCGCGAATGCCAGCACCGCCTGCCGCCCGCCGAACACGCGGCGCCGGCTGACCCGGCGCCGCAAGCTCCCGAGAAGCAATAGCCTCGCCCCAAGGCCCGGAGTATTACCGTTCGTTCAGCTTGAAGGTGACGCGCAGGCGATGCCACTGCGCGATCGGCACGCCATCGCGCGTGGCCGGCAACAGCTTCCAGTTGCGCTTCGCCTCGGCAATCGCCGCCAGATCCAGTTCTGCAAAGCCCGTACTCTTGACCACGCGGGCGTCGGCGACGCGGCCGTTCGGCTGCACGAAGACCTCGACTTCGATCGTGCCCTGGTTGCCCTCGCGGATCATGCGGGCCGAGTACTCCGGTTTGGACAGCGGGTGACGCGGGTCCTGGCGGACTCCGACAATCTTGACCGGCGGAGCGACGGGCGGCGGATCTTCGAGGTAGGGCAGTTCCGGCGGCGGGCCCGTGATGACGTCCTGCGGTTCGAAGGCGAGGTCATCGATGGGAACCATCGGCAAGACCACGCTTTGCTGAGTCGTGGTGACGTCCGGCTCGGGAATGGGTGGCACCACTTCCGGCGGCCGTTTCTCTTCGTAGATGTTCGTCTCGATGGGCGGCGGCGGTTTGATGGATTCCCCGATGCCCAGGCTTCTAGCGATGACGAACAACACGGCGACGTGAAGTCCCGCGACCAAGCCCATTCGACCCAATGCCCCTAATGGGCGCCTCTGCGCAGCAACAGCAGCCATGACGACCTCCGCATGCACCCGGTTGTTTGGGGGTGTTGAAGAGGTGAACGTGGGAATTCTCGGACAGGGGTTAGCCTGCAAACAGGGAAATACCTGCTCCAAACGCCACTTCAGGCCCAGCCCGCAAGGCCGGATTGCATATGTCCGCCCCGCGTCGCACCGCGCTTGCGCCGCGTGTACCATTGCGCCCCCTCATGAGCCGCCGCCAGCCAAAAGTCGGGTTTGTCAGCCTCGGGTGCCCCAAAGCGCTCGTGGACTCCGAGCGCATCATCACGCAGCTGCGCGCCGAGGGTTACCAGGTGGCGCCTTCGTACGATGCAGCGGACGTCGTGGTCGTGAACACCTGTGGCTTCATCGATTCGGCCGTCGATGAATCGCTCGACGCGATCGGCGAAGCGCTCGAGCAGAACGGCAAGGTCATCGTCACGGGATGCCTCGGCGCGAAGCCCGAGAAGATCCTCGACCGCCATCCGCGTGTGCTGAAGGTCACGGGCCCGCAGGCCTACGAAGATGTAATGACCGCGGTTCACGAGCATCTGCCGCCCAAACACGACCCGTTCGTGGACCTGGTGCCGCCGCAGGGCATCCGCCTCACGCCGCGGCACTACGCGTATCTCAAGATCTCCGAAGGCTGCAACAACAAGTGCAGCTTCTGCATCATCCCGTCGATGCGCGGGTTGTTGGCCAGCCGTCCCATCGACGACGTGCTGCGCGAAGGCGAGAAGCTGGCGCGCGCGGGGGTGCGCGAGTTGTTGGTGATCTCGCAGGACACGTCGGCGTATGGCGTGGACATTCGGTATCGCGAAGCCGAGTGGCGCGGCAAAAAATACGAAACCCGCTTCCTCGATCTCGCGCGCGGTCTCGGCGAGCTTGGCATCTGGGTGCGCATGCATTACGTCTATCCGTACCCGCACGTGGATGACGTGATCCCGTTGATGGCCGAACGCAAAGTGCTCCCGTATCTCGACATCCCGTTCCAGCACGGCAGTCCCACGGTATTGAAGCGCATGAAGCGCCCGGGCCAGGTGGAGAAGACGCTGTCGCGCATCAAGGCGTGGCGAGAGGTGTGTCCGGACCTGACGATCCGCTCCACGTTCATCGTGGGATTCCCGGGCGAGACAGAGTCGGAGTTCGAAGAGTTGTTAGCCTGGCTCGACGAGGCTCAGCTCGATCGCGTGGGTGCATTCAAGTATTCGCCGGTGGAAGGCGCGCCCGCGAATGACGTGGCGCCGCACATTCCGCCGGACGTCCAGGAAGAGCGGCTCGCGCGATTCATGGCGAAGTCCGCCGATATCAGTGCGGCGAAACTCGCGGCAAAGGTCGGCAAGACGATGCGCGTGCTGGTCGACGCCATCGACGGCACGACGGCCATCGCCCGAAGCGAAGGCGACGCGCCGGAGATCGATGGTGTCGTGCGCATCGCACGCGCCGGCAAACTCAAGGTTGGCGAGTTCGCCGACGTCGAGATCACCGCGTCGAGCGATCACGATCTCGAGGCGAAGGTACTCAAGCCGAACTAGACGGCGCCGTTCGGCCCGTCGCTCGTTACTCCGCCGGCACGGAAACGAACAACTCTTCTCCCGCCTGCTGGTTGACGCACGCGACGAACTTGTCCATATCGATGCCGTTGCGGCGGCCGAACTTGTAGTTCTCGCTGAAGCAGTGCTCGGCGTGTTTCTTGACGGTCTCGATGCAGGCTTCTTCGCCACCGCACATTCCAATCATTTCTTCCCGCGTCTTCTTGGCTTCACTGCTGCGGTCGTACATCTGCCATGCGAAGAGCGCGCCCGCAGCGGCGATGCCCCAAAGGATTCGCTGGCCAATCGAACTCGTTGCACTCATGCGGTTTTCCTGGCTTTTCTTGTGACGAACGGGTGGCTCGAAAAGAGCCTGTGTCACGTGTGCGGGTTTCGTGACAGCGGGACCCGCTACATCCGCGACGGCGCCCCGAGGCTCGATGGCGGCACGCTGGCGCCTTGATCGCAGAGCTCAGGCGAGTCGCGGATAGGTGAACAGCAGGAAGTGCGTGGCGTTCACACCGAAGTGGACCGCCATGGCGGCTTCGATGCGGCCGGTGCGCAGGAACGCCCATCCATAGCCGAGTCCCGCGACCGTGGCCGCGAGGATGTACTGGACCCCGCCGCCGAAGTGCACCAGGCCGAAGAGGATCGCCGCGACGGTCAGCGCGACGCCCGAGGCGAGCGCGCGATTCGAGCCAACGCGCGATAACTCGTGCTGGACGAAGCCGCGGAAGAATCCTTCTTCCGACAGGCAGGTGAAGAATAGATTGACCGGAAGGAACCATAGAAAGAGCGTCGACCACTTTGGGTCAAAGCTGCTGTAGCCCATGGCAATGACGACGAACATGCCTACGACGGCAGTGACGACGTAGATGGGGAGCGCACGAGCCAAAACGCGACCCAGCTCGGACCAGGATCGAACGACCAGCGGATTGATGAGGCCGAGAATGATGATGCCGGTGGCCACCTTCGGGAAGCCGACGGAAATGCCATAGGGCGCCGCTCCGGGAGACAACACCTGGGGCTCGACGAGCACCACGCGGTGAAAGCCGGGCAGCATTGCGAGACTCATCGCGACGGCGTACACGGCAAACAACAAGCCGGCGAGGGTTTGCCAGACCTCCTTGTTGAGTAGCCCGTGGTCTTCCCGTAACCGGACGTAAAGCAGTGCCAGCGCGGCAAGGATCGCGATCCACACGGCGGCCAGCCAGTGCAATGCCCCGGTGAAAATGCCGGACAGCACTGCGGCCGCCAGCGCGGCCGCCCAGAAAGTCCGATGGATCCATAGCCCGAGGACGGCCGCGAACAGCAGGCCGAAAGTCAGGTAGGTAGTGGTCATCAGATCGCCTGGTACTTGAAGTTCCTGAAGCGGACTTTGCCATCACCCGAGGCGTAGAGGCCAGGCCGCAGGCTCAGGAAATCGTATGCCACGTTGTGGTGATAGCCGGACACTTCCATCTGCACATCGAACTTGGTCCAGGTCGCGCCGTCGGGCGATGTGTGGAACGTGACGATGTGCTTGTTGTTCTCGAAGCGGATGAACAACCGGCGGTCGATGCCCTTCGGCTTGGCGCGCGGACCGTCGATGGCGGTGCGATGACGCACCAGCTGGCGGTCGTTGAATCCCAGGCCGCAGTACATGCGCTTGTTGTAGTAGAAGAGGACGCCACCCGTGGCAGCGCCCTCCACTTCGATCTCGACCTCGCAGCGATAGGCCTGGTCGCCGGTGATACAGGTGATCGGCGAGCAGTTAGACGGACTGTCGCCCTTGCCGGTCATCACCAGCGCGCCGTTCTCGTATGTGACTCTCGCACGCTCGTTCTCGCCCGGGGCGTAGAAGGCCCACTGGATGCCGAACTTGTCCTTCGTGAAGTCGTCGGAGAGCGCGATGCCGTGCGGGCTCTTCGACTTCGCGGGCTTTGGAATCGGTTGCGAGAGGTCCTTGCCGAGAAAGCGGAACCAGCCGTCGTGGGTCCACTCGATGCGGTCGAGCAGGGTCTGGCGGCCAAGCGTCCAGTACGCGTTTTCGTAGCCGTGGTAGACGCTCCACCAGTTGCCGTCGGGCCCTTCTACCAACGAGGCATGACCGCGCGACCACCACTTCTCGCGCGCGTCGGTGGTGCGAACGAGTGGATTGGCGGCACAGTTTTCCCACGGGCCGTGAATGGATTTCGAGCGCGCGGCGATCACCATGTGGCCGGTGGGCGGGCCGGCGGTGCCGCCGACGGCGGTGACCATATAGAAGTACTGACCATGTCGGAGAACCTTGGGGCCTTCGGGCGAGAAGCTCTCGACGACCCAGTCGTCGGGATAACGCCACGGGTCGTAGACGTGTTCGACCGTGCCGTCGGTGGAGAGGCCATCGTCCTTGAGCTTCACTCGGTCACCGCCCGACAGGAACAAGTAGCGCTTGCCGTCTTCACCGACGATGTGACCTGGGTCGATGTGCGCCGGCAGATTGAGATCGACGGGATCGCTCCAGGGGCCGCGCATCGACTCGGCCTGCACTACGTAGTTAGAGCGCCGGCCAGGGGTGCGCGCCGGGAAGTAGATGAAGTAGCGGCCGTTGTGTTTGGCGATGTCGCAGGCCCAGACGGAGCCGACGGGCCTGGTCAGCGCTGGGCCGACGGGCTGCCAGTTCACGAGATCGCGCGAATGCCAGATGACGATGCCGGGGTACGAATCGAATGACGAGAACGTCATCCAGTAGTCGTCGCCGTCCTTGAGGATGGTCGGGTCGGGGCGATCGCCGGAGAACACGGGATTGAGGAAGGTGCCGTCGCCTAGATCGGCGATGCGTTGGCCTTCGAAGCCCTTGCCCCAGCGCAGGTCGGACCAGTCGGTGCGAAGGTGCGTGGCGCAATCCGCGGCGGGAAATGCTTGTTTGGGCTTCGCAGCCTCGGCCGGCGCTGCGGCGACGGCAGCGCCGCCCACCATGAGTGACTTCAGCGCATCGCGACGGCTGGTCTTTTTCATGACGCGACGATAGCCAGTTTGGCCACCGGTGTCATTCGTAGGGTCTGATTGAGTGGGGACAGACTGAAGTCTGTCCCCACCCGTTTATTCGACGGTGACGGACTTCGCGAGGTTGCGTGGCTGGTCGACGTCGGTGCCCTTGAGGATGGCGACGTGGTACGCGAGCAGCTGCAGCGGGATCGTGTAGACGATGGGCGCCTGGAAGTAGCTCACATGCTTCGGCATGTTGATGACGGTGACGCCTTCCGACGGCGTGATTCCCGACTCCGGATCCGCGAACACGATCAGCTCACCGCCGCGCGCGCGCACTTCCATGAGGTTGCTCTTGAGCTTCTCGAGGAGGTCGTTGTTCGGCGCCACGGTGATGACGGGCATGTCGGCATCGACCAGCGCCAGCGGGCCGTGCTTGAGCTCGCCGGCGGCATAGGCCTCGGCGTGGATGTACGAGATTTCCTTGAGCTTCAACGCGCCTTCCATCGCGATGGCGCTGAGCGCGCCGCGACCGAGGAACAGCGAGTGATGCTTGTCGGCGAAGCGCTTGGCCAGGTTGTAGATGATCGGGTCGAGCGACAAAGTCTTCTCGATGATCGCCGGGATCTCGACCAGGCGCTGCACGAGGTTGCGCTCGCGTTCGGCGTCAGCCGCGCGACCCTTGGCCAGCGCCACCACCAGCATGCTGAGCGCCGCCAGCTGCGTCGTGAAAGCCTTGGTCGACGCCACGCCGATCTCCGGACCCGCGCGCGTCAGCATCACCAGCTCCGACTCGCGGACCAGTGAACTCTCGGGCACGTTGCAGATGGCGAGCGACGAGAGATAACCCGCCTGCTTGGCCAGCCGAAGCGCAGCCAGCGTGTCGGCGGTTTCCCCCGACTGCGAGATGGTCACGAACAGCGAATTCTTCGGCACTACCGGATTTCGATAGCGGTATTCGCTCGCGATCTCGACCGTGCAGGGAATCTTGCAGATCTGCTCGATGAAATAACGCGCGACGACGCCAGAGTGATAGCTGGTGCCGCAGGCAATGATGTGTACGTGCTCGACCTTGGCGAACACCGCGGTGGCCGCGGGACCGAAGGCAGCCTCCAACAACCGGCCATTCGCGACGCGCTCGGCCAGCGTGTCGGCAACGGCGCGCGGCTGCTCGTGGATTTCCTTGAGCATGAAATGGCGGTACTGGCCCTTCTCCGCGGCGTCGGCGGAGAGCTCGCTCTCGCGCACCGGGCGATCGGCGGTGTCGCCGTTCTTGTCCAGGACCTTGATGGAAGTGCGGTGAATGTCGGCGACGTCGCCTTCCTCCAGGAACATGAAGCGGCGCGTCACGGGCAGCAGTGCCGCCACGTCCGAAGCCACGAAATTCTCGCCGACGCCCAGGCCGACGACGACCGGGCAACCTTCACGGGCGAGGATGATGCGTTCCGGCTCTTCTTCGCTAACTACTGCCAGCGCGTACGCGCCCTCGAGTTCCGCGACGGTGGCGCGCACGGCCTTGAACAGGTCCTTCTGCGAAGCGAGGTGGAAGTGCACGCGGTGCGCGATCACTTCGGTGTCGGTCTCCGACGTGAACTTGTAGCCCGCCTTCTTCAGTTCTTCGCGCAGCTCTTCGTGGTTTTCGATGATGCCGTTGTGAACGATGGCGAGACCATCGTGCGAGATGTGCGGGTGCGCGTTGCGCTCGGAAGGAACGCCGTGCGTGGCCCAGCGCGTGTGCGCGATGCCCACCGGGCCGTAGGTCGGATCCGCATCGATCGCGTCCTGGAGCACCTTGACCTTGCCGACGGTGCGCAGTCGCTTGAGCTTGTTCGTGCCGTTGAGCACGGCGATGCCCGCAGAGTCATAGCCTCGGTATTCGAGCCGGCGCAGTCCCTCCATGAGGATGGGGACGACGTTGCGCTCAGCGATGGCTCCGACGATTCCGCACATTTAACAGTGCTCACAGGGCTTGAGGGGGGCGCTAGTTTGCCCTACCCGGCTCCGGGAGCGCAGCGGAAAACCCACCCTTAGAGGGCCTTCTGATACCCCGTTCACAAACGGTCACTGGATGGGCCGTAGGGTGTTGGGAATCAACACCTTAGGAGAGCCTCAAAGCAGGTAAAGCAGCCAGGCGGCCGTCAGGCAGCCGGTGGCGACCGCGGTGCCGAGGATCGGGATGCGAAACCAGTACTGAACGGCCATCAGAAGGTAGAGCGAGCTGACCGCAGCCAGCGCGAAAAGCGCCCACGGCGAAAACGCAAAAATCCGGAAACAGGCGGCGACGATGAAGCAGGCCGCCGCGAACATCATGGCGCCCAGGCTGTGGCTGAGATTGAAGCCGACCCATCCCTGCCACATCGTGGATTCGCCGCGCGTCAGCCGGATCTTCGATGACTGCATGGCCGTGATGACCGCCGGATCGTCCGGCACGATGCGACGCGGGTTACGGACGTCGAGGAATGTGTACAACGCATGCAGCGCGCCTAACAAGCCATAGATCGCGCCAGCGATGCACAGCAGTGCGCCGACCATCATGGTGTGAAACTCATGGAATGGACGGATCGATTTGCGCGCGGAACGCCGGGCGCACGGACAGGCGCTGGTAGTACCCGTGAACCGCGTCGAGGTGGGGCTTGTCCATCGGCGTGAGCAGCCAGCGCTGGGTGGATAGCCCGAGAACGACATCGGCCAGCGTGAAGAACTCACCCGTGACGAACTGGCCGCTGTGCGCGACGTGGGAGTCGAGCAACCGCATGTGTTCGTTCCAGCTATCGGCGCTTTTCTCTATCGCCTTGGTATCGGTGTGCTGCGAACTCTTTCGGGAGAGCGCGAGGAACGCGTAACGCCACGCCGTGTTGAGCTCCGTGGCCTGCCAGTCCATCCACTGCTCCACGAGGCCGCGCGCCTGCGGGTCGGCCGGCAGCAACGTGTTGTCGCGCGGTTGTTTGTTCGCCAGGTAGCGGCAGATGGAATTCGACTCCCAGAGCACGAAGCCATCGTCGTCGATGACCGGCACCATGCTGTTGGGGTTGAGTGACAGCAGCTTCTTGTCGCTTTCGAGATGGTCGAAGTGCA
>Ga0315910_10005720_pt1 | contig 10155 bp, 8 predicted proteins | sample EdamamesoilMG_FD_204470 | JGI IMG/M metagenome (GOLD analysis project Ga0315910, IMG submission 204470) | Garden soil microbial communities collected in Santa Monica, California, United States - Edamame soil | ecosystem: Environmental > Terrestrial > Soil > Garden | place: USA: California... | reverse complement strand
GGTTTCTTGTGCCACTGCGCGGCGTGCGGTCTGCCTTACCCGAACAAGATGTCGGAGTGTCCGAATTGCGGATCGAAGGACAGATTCGAGGAGGACACGCTGAGCGGCTCGCTTCCGTCGCGCGAGGCATGGACGCTCGACCTGGTCGTCGAGACGGTGCGTAAGGCACGCCAACTCGGGCGCTGGGCAGACGTCGATCGACTGCTGCGGCGCGCCAGCGATACTCTGGAACACCTGATCACCTCTGGAGAGCCCGTCGATGGACAACAGCTCGACGCGCTGGCGGATGCCGCCGTCGCGCTCTCGGTGGCGTCGGGTCAGGGAGAATGGGCGCGTTGGGTGCTCGGTATCTACGCTTCGCTCGGACTCGTCCCCGGCAAGGAGATCGGTCGCGGATTTTCCAGTTTGCCACCGGCGGAGCGGCACTCGCTGGCGCCGGTTGCCAGCCGTGTCGTGGAGAGTGCCGAGAGTCAAGGCCCCGGCGTTGCCGAACGCGACGCGCTCGACGAAATGCGCTTGTTGGCCGCAGGAGAGCAATGAACGCGTGCTGACGTCGACACGGAACTCTCGGGGCCTCAAAGCTCGCTCGACACCCACCGCGTGCGACGGGTATTGTTGATACGCTGTGACTTCCGACGATCGGCGGGCTTCCAATGTGTTCGACGCTGAAGCGACGTCGCGCACCGTGACGAAGTTCTGGATCGAATACCGCGGCCACAAGATCGAGTTGCGCCCCGGAAACACGCTGATAGGGCGGAGCGCTGCCTGCCAAGTGGTGCTCGACGACGGCTTGGTCTCGCGGCGCCACGCGCAGATCTCGGCGGACAAGCGCACGGCGGTGCTGGAAGACTTTGGCAGCGTCAATGGTGTCTTCGTCAACAACGTGCGCGTGCAGGGCTCCCGCCCCCTCAAGGACGGCGATGTCGTCAGAATGGGCAAGCAGGAGTTCACCGTGCGTGCCTTGGTCATCGATCTGACGGACTCGGCGCAATTCGGTGCCGAGACTCTGCACGGTGGCGTGACCATGTCCCGCGGCAATCCCATTCGCGACACCGCCGAGCGTGCGCCCAGCGGCCCGACGCACGCCGAGGGCTTCGCCGTGCTGGGCAACGTCGCCAACAAGGTGCTGGCGCTGGGGCGTGGCGCCGAGGCCGAGCGCGTGCTCGCCGGAGCGATGCAATCGCTGCTGCTGACGTCGCGCGGCTCCGGGGTCTTACCCGTAGAGGTGGCCGACAAGGCTGCCGAATATGCAGTGCGGCTCGTGATCGCGACGCGTAAGTCGAGCTGGGCGGACTACGCCTTCGAGCTGTTCATGAACTTGCGGCGTCCGCTGCCCGGACCCGTCGTCGACGAGTTGTATTCGGTGCTGCGGGCCGTGTCGGGCGTCGACTTGACGCTGCTCCGCAACTACGTGGCGCTGCTGCAAGCTTTGCAGCACTCCTTCGGTCCCAGCGAGCGCTTTCTGGTCCAGCGCATCGAAGGCCTCGAGCGTATCGTGACGCTCTAGGTTCCGGGCTATTTCTTGCGGGGGATCTGCGCCGCGAGCGAGAGCGCAGCCGCCTCGGCGATGGCCGCGCGGAGCTCGGGATCGTCGACCTGCGCCAAGCGCTCTTGCAAGTCTCTGGGCAAGGGCGCTTTCGCAGGAGCTCGAGGAGCGCTCGGCCGTGGCGCCGCCGGCGGCGCGCCGAGATCTTTGATGCGAAACTTCAGCGCCTGCACCGGGACGCCCGCGCTCTGGAGCCGCGCGACGATGTCGGTGGTCAAGAACGTGAGCTCGTTGGCCCAAGTCGACGACGCGGCGTAGATCGTCAGTGTGCCGCGCACCAATGACCCGACACGCGTCCGCTCGGCGATGCGGGCGCCCACCGCAGCGCGCCAGGTCGTGGGTGTGATCGCCGCGCCCGCGCGCCGAGCCGTTTCCGTCTGGGCTTCATCGAGCAGATCCGCGAGCGGGGTAGGCGCACGGGGGCCAGAGGGGACAGTGGCTGCGGGAGGCCGGTATCTGCGCGGCATAGGGGAGGCGGATTGTGCGCTATCCGGCCATCGGTTAGAAGAGTGGACAGTGCCCGACGGGCGTTTTGCGTTCCTGTCGGTCGTGCCTACCCCGCCTGCCATGCGTGCCCTCCGCGACTCGCCGTTTCCCTTCGAGACCGTCCGAGATCTGCTCGGCATCTTGCGCATGCTGTACGTGGCGACCGAGCGCGAGAGCAGTAGGAACGAACGCCGGCTCGGCGCCATCGCTCGCGTGGGGCGGGAGCTCAAGCAAGCGACCGAGCTCGCGCGCCGCTACGCACCCGGCAGCCTCGGCTTCACCGCCGCGTGGGAGCGCGCCGAGGCCGCCCTGCTCGACCTCGGCGAGCTGGTGGACGGCACCACCCCGCTCGAGCCGACGCTGCGTGCCGCCGGCGATCGCATCCGCCGCCTGGGAGCACCCGGCGATCGCGAGCGGCGCCGCCGCGCCAGCCGCGAGCGCTCGTAGCGGAATCACAGCTTGGGCAGCTGCGTTGGCAGCTCGAAGTCGTCGCAGCCGTAGTAGTAGACCCTGACCTCGTCGTCAGCGGCCGCGGAGTCGGCAGAGCTCCCCGAGAAGTCGAGGCTTTCGACGACGGCGCCCCCGCAGCGGAGCAGGTCGATATCGATCGTTGCCAACGCAGCTTCGCCCACGGAGAGGGTCAGGTGCGCTAGCTGCCCATCAGCGGAGAAGCTGGGGCGCCGCGCGAACTCGTAGGTGTCCCCCCACGCCTCGTAATCGTAGCTGAAACTGTCTATGTCGGTTTCGGTCAAAGCGAAGGGTCGAAACGGAAATGTGTGGCGCGGGACGTCGAGCGCATGGCGAGTACGCTGGTACCACGATCTCTGGTTCTCTAGCCCTGGGGGCGGGTGCTGGGAAAGGGAGTGCTCGTACTCGATATCCCCCACGTATACCCTCGCGGTTAGGGTGTCCTCGTCGAACGCGTGCAGGCCGTACGCGGGTCGGCCAACGTCATCGAAGATCGTAAAGTCCACGTGGTAGAGGCTGTGAGTTTCTTCGATTCGCACGCGGCCGTCCTCGACTACGTGCTCAACGTCGACGGTGCCATCCACCCGTTCGTCCTGCACGATCCTGTCAAGCAGGTCGTCGTCGCCATACTCATAAACCGCCGTCGACCGCAAACTCTCGGTGCCATCCGCGTCGATGTCGAAGTAATCGACCGTTTCGATCTGGCCATCGCTTCTGTATCGATAGCGCATCCCATTGTTGTTCCAGAGTTCTTCGAGAACTCTGCCGTCTTCGTCGTAGGTCGTGCTCAGGCCTTCGTTCGTCGTGATCGTTAGCCCGCCCGCATCCGCGTGCGAAAACTCGTAGAACGGACATGGGTACCCAGCCGTATCGTCGCACGCAATCTCGAGTCGCACGAGGCGCCCTTGGGCGTCGTAGACGTACTGATACTGGGTCGTCTGGTCGTGCCAGACACGCTCAATCTGCCCCGCAGCGTTGTAGTCGAATCGAAGCAGCGGTTCGTCGTTCCGCGAAGAGAGCAGGGCGCGCAGCTTGGGTTCGCAGTGGTCGTGCGGGTCGTCTCCAGAAAAGCTGTCACAGGTGAGGGGCTCGTCGAGGCCTTCGGCTCCGGCCATGCCGGCAGCTCCGGCCATGCCGGCAGCACCCGCCATGCCGGCAGCACCCGCCGCGTCAGGAGCACCCGTGCCTCCCGCGCCGCCCGTGCCCCCGGCGTCGCCGGTGCCCCCCGTGCCCGACGTTCCGCCCGAGCCGCCCGAGCCCGTCAGGTCAGTCCCGCCGGATCCAGCTCCGCCGCTCGTGGCGCTGGTGTTCGTGCTCACAGGCGAGCTCGACGACCCGGAGCACCCGAGGCTCAACGCGCCCAGCGCCCCGACCACGAGGCCCCAACGCCAGCGTTCGACCATCCGCGTCCGAGCTGCCCGCGCCGCGTTCATGTGTACTCCCGCTCCCAGTCCAATGCGCGACCTTAGCAAACTTCGCGCCCGAATCTGACAACGCGGGTTGGCGGTGCTTCGGGGGGCGGATCTCGCAAACAAACGAGAGGTTTGTGCCACATGCGCGTGGCGCGGATCCGGACACTGGTGTCAGGGCCCCAGGTTCCACCGCGTGACAAACCGGTACCGGGGGGCGGCACAATCTGCTAGAGAGCTCGCCGCTCGCCCGAGACGCCTCAAATGGGGTTGTCCACGGCCCGCAAAAGAGATACTAAGCACCCGGAATCAAACAACAAGCCGAAGTGGCGGAATGGCAGACGCGGTGGATTCAAAATCCACTGTCCTTACGGGCGTGGGGGTTCAAGTCCCTCCTTCGGCACCCGACGAAGCGCAGAGTTCAGGTTCGCCTGAAGCGCTGCGGTACCAAGCGTAGGCTGGCCAAGAGCACGCCAAGATTTCTCTTTTTGCGCTAGCCGAGATCCCTCGGGGCTCGTCGAACTCAGCGGTAGGTTTGAGAGTCTTGGGCTTCAGGGGGTGCGCACACGGTTGCCGCGCCTTTGCGACGCGAGTCGCGCCCGCCCCGCCATGCTCTGGAGCCCATCGCAGCAGCACCCTCTCGGTGGCTGGGCTCATCACCCTAGTTCGTTAACGATGCGTCGGCAGTGTTAGCGCTCTGGGGTTGCGCCTGCTCAGCAGCCCGCCTCTCGAACGCCGCGCGTGCAGCACAAAAGCAAGGCCCCGCTCATCTGTTGCCAAATGAACGGGGCCTCTTGAACGGCACGGCCAACCCTGTTTGGGAGCACCGGAGCTAGCCGACCTCGTCTGTCGCGTACTGTCTACGAGAGATCGCTCGCTGTCAACCCGCGCAGCGCTCACATTTCACCCATAGACCTCGTTGGGCCGAGGCTTTTTTGTCAGAAGCGGCGGAATCCGCCGCCCCGTGGGGTTTTGGCGTGGTGTGTTAACCGAGCGAAGGAGTCGCCTTACAGCCGAGCGTGACCTCGACCGACCCGGCACCAAAGTTGGCGCAACTGCACGGGCACACGACGATTTTCGTGGGCTTGCCATCGGCATCGAGCCCGCCCGTGTACCAGCCACCGTTCGGTGCGGTGGCGCAGGCAGCGTAACCACTGACCCTGGGGATTTCTTGCGGATCGCCGGAGCCCGGCGTGTAGATGACCTGCACGGCTTCGGTGTCGGGGGACAGGAACTCCGGGTTGGGGGAGGGCGGGATCTCGAATTCACAGCGCGCAGTGTCAGTCGTGATGTTCTTGAGTGCCGTGACGAGCCGCTCGGTGCTGCCTTCGCCTTCGACGAGGAACGGTTCTCGTGTGCCGCCCGCGGATGCGATCTGATCGAGGTTCCAGACTCCGTCGATGCCGATGACGAACACCGGTACACGCGGCGTTTCGAGCCAGGAAGCCTCGGCGAGATCGGCGATGGCCGTCAGGTCCGTGTCGCACTCGGTGGGGTAGCCGTCGGTGACGAGCACGACGACGGTCTGTCGCGCGGGGTTGTCCGAAGCGTAACCCTTGGCGTAGTCGATCGCGCCCGCCAAGGCAGGATGGGTCGGCGTGAGGCCCATGGGGTCTTGCTCATCGAGCGCCGCGACGATCTCGTCTTGGTTGTCACCCAACTCACCGATCGGAACCACCGGCGTCGAGTAGTCCGAGGCGTCGCACTGGGGGTCGTTGGGCAGGTAGCTCCAAAAGTTGATGCCCATGCCGATGTCCTTGGCGTCCGGATCGGTCACGAACTCGGTGACGGCGTTTTTCAGGAGCTCCCAACGCGTGACTCCGTCGATCTCGTGGTCGACCATCGAGGTCGAGACATCGACCATGAGCAGCAGGTCCACCGGGAAGGACTCGGCCTCGTAACCAGTGCCGACGCAGGCTTCGTCTTCGAACCCGCCGCCATCGTAGGGAAGGCCCTCGCAAGCTTCTCCGAGATCACCGCCGATCGAGGGTCCGCCCGACGTCGTGCCCGAGGAAGTGCCGGAGTTGCCGGATGAGGTTGCGCTCTGGACGTTGGAACCCGATCCGGAGGAAGCGCCGCCGCTGCCATCCGAGTCGGTACCTCCGCTGCCGCTGCTGGTGCCGCCGCTGCCGTTGTTGCCGCTTCCGGTAGTGCTGTTCCCCGTGGTGCTGTTGCCGTTGCCGTTCGAGCTGTCACCGTCTGCATCGCTGCCGAAGTTGTCGTCGTCTTCGTCCGCGGGCGCCGAACACGCGAATGCGCCGACCAAGCCCACCAGCACGGTGCAAACAGCTAAGCTACGAAATCGCTGAAACATATCGATGATCCTTTGTGAATGTCGACGATCGTGGGGAGCTCGCGTCGGGGTCGCCAAATCCTGTCACAATCGCCTCAAGCATGAAACCAAGAAGCATGGACTCGATGAGGCACCCGCGAAGAGGCTTGGGTGATCGAGCCGCATGCAACGAACGGCCTCTTCTATCAATCGATCATTAGCATTGGACCCAGCGCTGAGCACTAGGCGAGCGCGGCAAGTGTATTACCGTGTGTTCTCGGGTTTGATTCGAAAAGTTCGGAACCGCTCGAAAGCAGCCTGCGCTTGCCCAGCAGTGCCTCCGAGTTGGCGCAAACCGGCGCAAGTCGCGAGCCAATTGGACAAGCAGAGAAAGCGCACACTGCCACCTGGTGCTCGAGAGGTGCGAGAGAGGCACACTCGCGGTGGCAAGAAGCCACGTTGCCTGGGGTTCGACTTCGCTTGTCCGTGTGCGCCGGCTGATACCGTCGATCGCGCTCGCATTGCGGGCAGGTAGCAGCGGTGAAATGTTTCACCAAGCGCGTGTGGTGGCGCGAGAGGCCGGGGACTGCGTCGCGGTCAGCTCTTCTTGAGGCGTCCGGCGTTGGGGAAGCTGCCACGGATCGCCAGGGTCATTCCGTCGAGCTGCAGGTTGACGAAGAGCGTGGAGCCATCCGGCGAAAAGCATACGCCCGAGAGCTCGCCCTGACTCTTGGCGTTCTTCGCGATGTCGAGCACCTTGCCTTCAGGGGTGATCGCGCGCACGTACTGTTCGCCGGAGCCGTCTTCGGCGACCACGATGTCACCCCACGGCGCCACCGTGATGTTGTCCGGCATGTCCAGCACGCTCGGCCCTGGCGACTCGACCAGCAGCCGCAGCTGATCGGCGTTGGCGCCGGACCCGACTCCGAGCGCGAACACCTGACCGGCGCCAGCACGCCCGCCGTCGGTCGAGCAGATCCAGACCATGTCGTCCGCGAACCAGATACCCTCGCCGCGGCTCAGTTGGGCGGCCCCGGCGCGAGCCGCTTGCAGGCGCACGCTATCGGTGGAGGGGGTGGGATCTTGAATGTCGACCCAGCGCACCGGGATCGACTGACCCGCTCGGAGCGCCGAGCTCAACGCGAAGTTCGGCTCGTTCGCGTGGCAGAGCGCTTGCAGCGTGCCGACGAACGGATCAGTCGGCTGACGCGGCACGAATCGATAGAGACACCCGTCGTGCTGGTCTTCGGTGAGGTAGGCGATGGAGGTCTTTGGATCGACGGCAGCTGCCTCGTGGCGAAAGCGCCCGTAGCCCGCGATGCGCCGCGGAGCTGCGACGCGTTCGGCAGCCGTCGAACACAAGAAAGCATAGCCGTGGTTGTGCGCTGTCGTCTCTTCGCAGCTGATCCAGCCCCACGGGCTGGGCCCCCCGGCGCAGTTGCGGAGCGTGCCCGCGAGCACGAGGTTGCTCGAGAGACGCTCGCCCGTGCGGGCGTCGAGCACCACCCGCGTCACCCCGCCCGCGGCCCGCGCATCGTACGACTCCGCCGCGGGCTTGCCGCGAAACGCACCGAGCGCCAGGTTGTAGTCGAGCTCGTGGTTGCGCATGAGCACCCACGTGTGCTTCGGTCCGGCGAAACAAGCCATTCCGTCCGGAGCGGCGGGCACCCGGTAACCGTCCGTCATCGGGTCGAAGGCGCGTTCGATCACGCGATACTCGAGCCCTGCCCGCACGTCCAAGATCCCTCGTGGGTCGCGCACGAGCTTGGAGCTGGGTTCTGCGTGCCCGACACGGCGGTGAAACAAGAAAGGCAAAGCTGCTGCTGCGGCGGTGGCGCCGCTCACTCGAAGCCAGGTACGTCGATTCATTCAAGCACCGTGTTCTGAGTCGACCCGAGACTGTCCGGGCGGCTGAACGAGCGATATTCTGTCGCGAATTGGCGCCGCTGCCAAGCCTCGCGAAACCCGCGCATCTCCAGTAGCACTAGGAGTGACAGGACGCGGCGTTTGCCCTACAAGCACCAGGCAAGCACCAAGAAAAGGAGCCAAAAATGCAGTTCGAAGTCCCGCCCCTCCCGTACGCAAAAGACGCGCTCGAGCCTGTGATGTGTAAGGAGACCCTCGAGTTTCACTACGAAAAGCATCACAAGGGTTACATGACGAAGCTGAAGGCCGCCCTCGAAGGCAAGCCCGAAGCCGAAAAAAGCCTAGAAGAGGTGATCAAGACGAGCTCCGGGGGTGTGTTCAACAACGCTGCCCAGGTCTATAACCACACGTTTTTCTGGGACGGCATGAAGCCGGGTGGTGGTGGCGCTCCGCCCGCGGGCGACGTGGCCGACATCATCAACGGCTTCGGCGGCTGGACCAAGTTCCGCGAGCAGTGGGTGACCGAAGGCGCTGGGCGCTTTGGTTCGGGCTACGTTTGGTTGGTACTGAGCGGCGGCAAGGGCAAGCTCGTGACGACCCCGAACGCGGAGACCCCGCTCACGACGTCGGACGTGCCATTGCTCACGACGGACGTGTGGGAGCACGCGTACTACCTCGACCATCGCAACAATCGCAACGCGTTCCTCGAAGTATTCTGCGACAAGCTCATCAACTGGGACTTCGTGGCGAAGAACTTGAAAGCCGCGAAATAACGGATTTTTGAGCCGGACGCCGGGCTTCTGCGTCGAGCGCTCGTCCCTCCGGTCGCGCCGCCGGGCCTTTCGTTAGGCCCGGCGTCTTCGGCCGGTAGACAGCCGCCCTGAGGTTTGCTCGCAGGCTACGCTTCCCCGGTACCACGCTCCAGCCTCTTATCTTCGGTTAGTTATGGAAAAGGTTCTGACTCTCTACAACACGACGATCGGCAAGAAGGCCGTGATGGCCCTCACGGGCATCGTGTTGTTCGGTTTCGTCATCGGGCACTGCCTCGGTAATCTGCAGGTTTACCTGGATGCGCAGCGCTTCAACAAATACGCCGCCTCCCTCAAAGAATTGGGCGTGCTCTTGTGGTGTGTGCGCGGCTTACTGCTGATCACGTTCCTGGTGCACGTCGTCACGGCGATCCAGCTCGGCATCGCGACGCGCCGCGCGCGCCCTCAGCGTTACAAGGTGAAGCCTCCCGAGGTGGCGTCGACCTACGCCTCGCAGACGATGTTCTGGACGGGGCCGCTCTTGCTCTTGTTCGTGCTGTACCACCTCGCGCACTTCACTTATCCCGGCCTCGAGTTCGCGGACTACCGTCATTCCACGCACAACGTCTATGCCAACGTGGTCAACGGTTTCAGTGTTCCGTGGGTGTCTTCGCTCTACATCGCGAGCCAAATGGTGCTCGGCGTGCACCTGTACCATGGCGCCTGGAGCCTGTTGCAGAGCGTCGGTATCTCGAACACCTTGAAGAACGAGCGCTGGCGGAGCGCCGCTCAAGCGCTCGCCTTGGCGATCGTGGTCATGAACATCACCATTCCCCTTGCCGTCGTGTTCGGCCTGGTCCGGTAAATAGGTCCGGTAAATAGACATGCAACTCATATCCTCCGCCCCTACGGGCCCCATCGAAACCAGGTGGGAGCGGCACCGCTTCGAAATGAAGCTGGTGAACCCCGCGAATCGTCGCAAGTACACCGTCATCGTGGTGGGCACCGGCTTGGCCGGGGCATCCCTGGCGGCATCGCTCGGTGAGGCTGGCTACAAGGTCAAGGCCTTCTGCTACCAAGACAGCGCCCGGCGTGCCCACAGCATCGCCGCGCAAGGTGGCATCAACGCCGCCAAGAACTATCAGAACGACGGCGATAGCGTATATCGCCTGTTTTACGATACCGTCAAAGGTGGTGACTTTCGTTCGCGCGAGTCGAATGTGTACCGGTTGGCAGAGGTCAGCTCGGACATCATCGACCAGTGCGTCGCGCAGGGTGTGCCCTTCGCCCGCGAGTACGGCGGGCTGCTCGCCAATCGTTCGTTCGGCGGGGCGCAAGTGTCGCGCACGTTCTACGCGC
>Ga0315910_10005719_pt1 | contig 10156 bp, 14 predicted proteins | sample EdamamesoilMG_FD_204470 | JGI IMG/M metagenome (GOLD analysis project Ga0315910, IMG submission 204470) | Garden soil microbial communities collected in Santa Monica, California, United States - Edamame soil | ecosystem: Environmental > Terrestrial > Soil > Garden | place: USA: California... | reverse complement strand
CGCCAGGCGCTCCAGCACCCAGAGCCCACGCTTGCGATTCTTGAATGCCATCGCATGGCCGACCACACCGCCCAAGAGGCCCCTCGGGTGCCGGAACTGACCGTACAAGCTTTCGCGGAAACTCATGACTCGTGCTCCATGGGCAGAACATGAGACAGACAATCTACTTGTCAAGTAGACATGCCTGTTGTCATCGCGTGCCGCGCGTGCGACGCTGCGGCATGTCCTCGCGTGAAGCGGCATTCCTCCGGCTCGGGGGTGCAGTACGGCAGCTGTTTCATCAGCTGCGCGCCGTGGCCGAGACTGCAACTCCGGTCAGCGACGGCTTCACCGCATCGCACCGCGGCGTGCTGGAAAGCCTGAGCACTCACGGTGCGCAGACCGTTCCGGCGCTCGCCAGAGCGCGACCGGTCGCGCGGCAGCACATCCAGGTGCTCGTGAACGACCTGGCTGCGCTGGGGTTCGTCGAAGCGCAGCCCAACCCGGCGCACAAGCGTTCTGCCCTGATCGCCCTCACGGCCGCGGGCAGGCGGCGGTTCGAGGCGATCCGCCGCGCCGAGTCGGCGCTCCTCAAGTCGCTGCGCCTGTCGCTCTCCCGAAGCGAGCTCGCTCGGCTCGCTGACGAGCTGGAAGTGCTCTCGCGCGATCTCGGCGAGTGGCTCAGCGAGCGGCAGCTGGCCGACTGATCCCCGGGTAGATTGCGCGGGGGTCCGATGGTAGGCTGCGTCGAATGTCCAGCTTGCGAGAAATCCGCGAATCTCTCGTCCATGTCTCGCGGCGCTACAGCCGGGTGGCCCACGAGGTCGAAGACCTTGCCCACGACATCGTCGTCGCTGCCCTCCGGCGCGGGTTCGCGCTCGAGAGCCAAGGGTTCCAAGATAGCGCCCGCGGCGCGGCCCGGCGCCACGGCGCCTTCCTGGCCCGCAGTGCTGGGCGCCGCCGTGTACGTGAGGCGAGCGACGCTGAAGCGCGCGCCGCAAACCCCAATGACATCTCTGACGTCGCTGACGCTGCCAGCGACACTGGCGCCCCTTTGTCGGTGCTCTCGCCTGCCCTGCGCACGACGTTATTGCTGCTGCTCCAGGGACTCGAAAAGGCAGAGCTTCGTCTGGCCCTAGGCGTCAGCGACACCGCACTACGCAAACGATTTCAAGAGCTTCGAGAGCAGGCGCCGCTCGCGCGTCCCAGCCTGCCACGGCTCCCGCGGAGCCCCGCCCTCGTGCGGCTACGCCGCAGTCAAATCGAGCTCTTGCCGCGACTCGCAGCCACGCTCGTGGGTGACCGCCAGTCCGGACGGGCCCTCGCGGCCAGCGACCCGGACGGGCACGGATTAATTTTTGCCGAGTTGCTCACACCGGGGCGCTCCACGGCAACTTCCGATGCGTCCGCAACGAATCAGCGGCGCACGAAAGGAACCCCATGCTCAACGCCCAAATCAAGAACCTCGCCGTCGTCTTCATAGTCCGAGACCTGGTCCGCTCTCACCGCTTCTACGCCGAGACTCTGGGCCTCACGTTCGAGGTCGAAGATTTCGAAAACGGCTACCTGCAAGCGCGGTTACCCGGAGACGTCGAGTTCGTCTTCTTGCGCGGCGAAGCGCCGCGTGGAGCAACGCCGCAGGTGGTGTTCGGCCTCGCCAAAGGCGGCATCGACGGGCTGGTCGCCTCGCTCGCTGCCGCGGGCGTCGAGCTCGTGACACCCGTCACCGAGGCGCCAGGCGGGTGGTCCACCGAGTTCAAAGATCCCGACGGCCACATCCTGGCGCTCTACCAGGACGGCGCGCTCCCGCGTTGACGGAAGCGCGCCTCAGAGAGTCCTGCTCCTTTGCTCAGAAGTCCCCGTCTTTCACGTAGGGGTGACTCCAGAGCGTGACCTGGAGCAGGCACGACTTCACCCACGCGGCATGCATCTTGTCGACGTCTTCGGGCGAATGCCCCTGCTTCGCGAGGAACGGCCGCAGCGTGAAGGTCACCGGGAACACGACCGCGAACAGGTTGCGGAACGGCACGATCGCGGTCGAGGAGACGCCGTCAGTCTGGTTCTTCTTGGCGCGGTGGTGCCTGAGTCCGATTTCATGCTGATAGTCGAGCCAGCGTTGGTCGTAGTCGGCGCGCGCGGTATCGAGGATCCACTGAGCAAAACGCTTGCGCACCGCGCCGAGGTAGTCGGAGAGTGGCTTGCCCTCCGATCTGCTGCTGAACGAAGCCAAGAGCTGGGGCTGGCTGCCGATGAATCCGTACCAGACATCGAGGATCGCTTCGACTTGGTCCTTCACGATGTCGTACGACAGACGCAGCTGCTCGATGTCGGCGTCGCCGAACAGAACGCTCGCCTTCATCTGGTCGAAGTCCGCGAGTGTGACCGGGGACCGTGGAACCGCCGAGGTGCCGTGGGTGTAGCCAGGGATGCTGCTCATGATGGTCGTCTCCTTCTCGGAGCAAAGCTCCGCTCGTGCCGTCAGCCGTTGGGCTGCGGAAACTCATTCGCGAGTCGCTGCCGACGAAGTTGGTCAGCTGGGGCGCAGGAACTGCTCCCAGAGCTCGTTTCGGCTCGCGTCGGCGGCGAGCTGGTGCTCCGGGCAATCGAGGCGAAGCTGTTCGTTCCCCAGGGGAGCATCCACGAAGGCGCAGTGGTGCGGGGCCGCTCCTTGGCGCACGTTCGGGCGAAAGTGCGTGCACGTCACGCACATGCCGCTCACGGGGACGAGCCCCTGCTCCTGCAAGGCGCGAATCATCTTCAGCACCCCCGAAAAGAACGCCCGCTGCTCGTCAGGGCTGAGGTCGTGCACGGCGCCGGCGATGAACTCCGGCCACGAACGCGCGCGTGCTCCTAGCTCGGCACCACGCTGCGTCGGGGTGAGCAAGCTCGCGCGTGGATGCCGCGGATCGCGTGACTTCACGAGGAGCTGCTTGTCGACCAGCACCCGCACCGAGTCGCTGATGGTAGGCAGGGTCACCCCGAGCCGCTCGCTCAACTCCGACCCGGTGAGCGCGCCGTGCGCCAAGAGCGCGGCCAGAATCTGGCCCTGCGTCGCCGAAAGCCCTTCCTCGTTCGCTTGCTGCCACGCCTGTTGCTTCATGGCGAGGCCGATCTTGTGCAGCCCCGTGGCGATCCGCGAGGCTAGCGGCTCGGTGTTCTCGTCGAAATAGGCGTTGTCGCCAGGCAGCAGGCGCTTCCGAGTCATGCCGCAACCTTTAACTTAGGAGTCCTAAGTTGTCAAGGGTCACTCGTTTCCGCGGCGATCGCTCGCTGCACGGCGGCGCGCTCCGAGACGCGCTGGCGATGTTCGACCACCCGCGGAATGCCTGCCGGATCCACACCGTCCGCTTCCAACCAGCCAGCGACGGTGAAGAGATATGCGTCGCAGATGGTGTAGCGCTCGCCCATCACCCACGGGCCTTTGAGCAGATCGCGTTCGATCAGTTCGAAGCATGCGCCCACGGACTCCGGCACCTTGCGCCGCATGGCCGCGATCGAGTGCGCGTCGTCTGCATCGACCCAGCGATAGCCGCGCATCCGGTGGGCGTGGTTCACGTGCAGCGTCGAGCACAAGTAGCTGTTGAACGCCTGCATCTGAGCGAAGGCGAAAGCATCGGCCATCGGGGCGAGCCCGGCATCTGGAAAACACTGCGCCACGTAGACGAGCATGGCGGGCGTTTCGGTGAGAACGCCGCGCTCGGTAATTAGCGCCGGCACCCGCCCCTTGGGATTGAGCTTGAGGTACGCCGGGGAGCGCTGCTCCGTCTTGCCGAGATCGAGCCGCACCGCAGAATAGCGCGCACCTGCCTCTTCCAACACGATGTGTGTCGCGAGCGCGCAGCTATTGGGTGCGTAATAGAGCTCGAGCGCGGCTGGTGATTGGCTCATCGCGCGAGCTAAACAGACCCGCCGGCTCGAGTCTAGCCTCTCGCGAAGGCCAGCAAGTCCGCGTTGAACTGATCCTTGTGCGTCACCATCAGCCCGTGGTCGCCGCCTGGATAGACCTTGAGCGTCGCGTTCCGTAGCAGCCGGGCCGCGAGGTGCGCGGAGTTCGCGATCGGGACGATCTGATCGTCGTCGCCATGCAGCACGAGCGTCGGAGTGCTGATCTGCTTCAAGTCTTCGGTAAAATCGGTCTCCGAAAACGCCTTGATACAGTCGAGCGCAGGCTTCAATCCGGTCTGCATGCTCATCAGCCAAAACTGGTCCGGCAGGCCCTTCGAGGCTCGCGAGCCGTCACGGTTCAGTCCGTAAAACCGCAGCGCCAAGGTTCGGTAGAACTCGGAGCGATGGTCGGACACCCCCGCCCGAATGTCGTCGAACACACTCATGGGCAGCCCGTTGGGATTGGCCGCGGTCTTCAGCATCAGCGGTGGCACGGCGCCCACCAGAGCGGCCTTGGAGACACGCTCGCTGCCGTGGCGGACGAGATAGCGGGTGACTTCACCGCCACCCGTCGAGTGTCCGACCAAAAGCACGTCACGCAACTCCAATCTCTCCAGCAGCCTCGCCAAGTCATCCGCGTAGGTGTTCATGTCGTGGCCGTCCCACGGCTGACTCGAGCGGCCATGTCCACGGCGATCGTGAGCGATGGCTCGATAGCCCCGCGATGCGAAGAACACGAGCTGATCGTCCCAAGCATCGGAGTTCAGGGGCCAGCCATGGCTGAACACGATGGGCTGACCCTTGCCCCAGTCCTTGTAGAAAATGCTGGTGCCGTCTTTGGTGGTGATGCTGCCCATTCTCATGCTCCTGGTGCGAGGTGTGGCCTTTTGGGACGGCGGGGCGATTCAGCACGAAACGAGGCGCGTCATCTGCAAGCGCCGCCGAGTCCGTCACTCCACAGCACGAGACGTGCCAACTGGCCGGATCGCGTCTACGGCCAAAAAACCAGCGGACAACGTGGCTCGCGAGGCACGCTCAGGTAAGCTCGCGCGCGGAGCTTTCCGATGAACGTCCACTACCTCGAGATCGTCAGCGATGACTTAGACACGCTCGTCGCACTCTACCAGCAGATGTATGGCCTCTCGTTTGGCCCTCCAGATCCCGATCTCGGGCAGGCCCGGGTGGCGACGCGCCCGGACGGCACGCTCGTGGGCATCCGAAAGCCGCTGGCGGCACACGAGCAACCGATCATGCGCAGCTACCTCGCCGTCGAAGACATCGAACGAGCCGCGAAAGACGCCGCCGATTGCGGAGCGATGGTCGCCTACGGGCCTACCACGCAAGGACAGCGCGGCACGTTCGCCATCGTGATCCAGGGCGGCGTGCAGCACGGGCTCTGGCAACGCTAGGCGGCTAGAGCTACGCTCGCCCGCATGTATCGCCTGCACTGCTTCGCGCAATCGGGGAACTCTTTCAAGGTCGCGTTCATGCTGCGCGCGCTCCGGCAGCCGTGGGAAGCGGTGTTCGTCGACTACATGAAGGGCGGCGTGACGCGGCAACAAGACTGGCGTGAGCACCACAACGTCATGGGCGAGGCGCCGGTGCTCGAGGACGGAGCACTGCGGCTGTCGCAGTCGGGCGCGATCTTGAACTACCTCGCCGACAAACACGGCGCGTTCGGCGGACGAGACGCCGGCGAGCGTTATGAAGTGCTCCGCTGGCTGTTCTTCGACAACCACAAGTTCACCAGCTACTTCGCAAGCTACCGATTTCTGAAGGCGTTCACCACCACGCCCCCCGATCCGGCCGTGATGGCGTGGCTCAAGCTCCGCGTCGAAGCGGTGTTCGCTGTCGCCGACCGCCACCTCGCCAATCGGCAGTTCCTCGTGGGTAATGGCCCGACGATCGCCGACTTCTCGATGAGCGCCTACCTGTTCTACCCGGAGGCAGAGAGCGGACTCCCTGTCGCGCAGCTCTACCCCAATCTCAGGGCGTGGACCGATCGGCTGCGTGATGTCCCGGGCTGGGGTGATCCCTACGAGGTGCTCCCCGGGGAGCGGATCGATCCGGTCAGGTAGCGGCCCCTACGGCTGCGCGCGGCAAGCAGCGTATTGAGGAGAGTGCCACAAGGCGGTCGTATACTGGTCCGCCGCCGGCAGCCGTACCAGCCGCGTATGCAGGTTGACCAAGCTAGCGCAGTCCCCCGACTGCAACTCCACCATGAGCAAACTGCGTACCGCTTCGGGACGGTCTGGGCGCAGCGCCATCCCGGCCTCGGCAAAGATGCGCGCCCGTTCGATCGATCCCCCGCGCGCTTCCGCCCGCGCGAGCTCTGGGACATCGTTGTCACCGAGCGCAGCGGCAATCTCGAGACCTGCGATGGAGTCGGGTTGGTAGACCCGGGTCGCGATCGCCAGCACGAGTCCGACGATCATGAACCCGGCGGTCGCCGCGAGGGCACGACCGAACGGAGGCTTCTCGGGTCTCGGAAAGTCGGGTTGGATGCCGACCGCGAGCATGCGATCGTAGAGATTGCCATGCGGGCTGGCCCCCGCTCCCATGACCGCTGGCATCAAGGCGTCTTCGTGCAGGCGGCACAGCGCGCGAGCATAGCTCTTCGGATCGGACAGCCGCGCTGCCTCGCGATCGGCGCGCTGTTCCATACGTGCCGAAAGCACGCGACCAAACGCCAGCCATACGAAAAAAGCCAGTAGCGACCAAACCCCTAGCTCGAAGAACAGCAGGAGACACAGCGGTGCTGGCGCGGTCGCAAGTCGACCTGCGCGAACCCAAGCGCCCTCGGTCAGATGCCCCAGCTCATGGGCAGCAATCGCGTCCGTTCCTGTGTCGTCGAGCACCTCGAGGCAGCGCGTCGAAAAAGCAAGCTTCCGCTCGTAGACCAGAGCCACCGCATTGGCCATCGACCAATCCAGCACCCACACCGGCACCGGCTGTTCGCCTGCCCGTTCACAGAGTTTGTCGACGCGAAGCTGTAGGCCTGGGTCCGCCGGACGCGCCAACCTCAGCCACACGACCAGTCGAAACGCGAAGCGCCACGACAGGACAATCACCGCCACCACCCCAACCGCGGCAGCTGCCCACCCTGCAACCGGAAGTAGTAGCAACACCACGAGGTAGCCCGGTAAAAGCAGGACACCAATCAAGACCGCATCCTTGAACACAGTCGCAGCCGACTTCTTGCGGATGTGTTTCTGGTGCCCCCGCCGGTAGCCGCCCCAATAGGCACCTCCGAAGACCGCGAGGCATGCGCCTACATCGATGAGCCCCTCCGGGATCGCGCTGAGCGACCCCACTCGGGTCGTCGTGCCACCCACGAAAACAGCACCGAACACGGCTGCGACGACAGCCACGCGCACACTGAACCGGTGCTGTGCCCGTACCGTCCAGTGCTCGGGCTCGCCCCCAACATCCTCGGCACCCCGTCCTGGAGCGGCGCCGCGACGCATCACCCAACGTACGGCAAACCATGTCATGCCCGCGGATACAGCGAACGTGAACGGAATCCATAGGATCGGCAGGCAGCGCACCCAGTAGGGCAGCAATTGCCCCGCTTGCTCCACGACAGCAGGCGCCGCCTGACTCGCTCCCACGGCCCACACGGCCCCACTCTGCTACGGTCGCGCGCCGGAATCAACAGCAACGCTTTGCGGCGTAATTGGGCAGATGCGACTGGCGTCGTCTCACGCGCGCCTGGCCAGCTGCCGCTGGCGCCGCGCTGCGGCTCGCTTGGCGTGGGTCGAAAGCGCCTGCTTGGAGGCAGCCTTGTGCCCTTCGTGCTCGAGCGCGCTGGTCGTCGCCTTGGAGCGCTTCTTGGACGGAGCCCGCGGCGTTCGCTCGTGCTGTCCGGTCTCGAGGTCCCGGCGCGCGGCGCGCCGGGTGCGCTCGGAGGTCTGCCCTGGCTTGGGCGCCGGCAAGGGGATCCCCGCCCGCCGAGCTTTCGCGAGTCCGATCGCGATCGCCTGCTCGGGCGAACGGGCCCCATGTTTGCCTTTCCGAACGTGCTGGATCTCTTCGTGCACGAACTCGCCGGCTGCCGTCGTCGGGCTCTTACCCTCGCGTAGCTTCTGCTTCGCTTTGTCGACTGTCCTCTTTTCGGGCATTACAGCCTCTACTCACGGACGGTCTTCACCCGTGGTCACGACGTCGCTGGCGCCGCCGGTTTCCAGAATCCGCTTGGCGAGAGTGCGCTGATCATTGTTGCTGGTGTGAACGGAAACGAGAACGTTGCCGCCCTTCACTTTGCCCTCGTACTGCTTGGCTTCGAGCTCTGGGATTCCCATCCCGACGAGGGCACCGCCGACACCACCGACCGCAGCTCCGGCGGCGGCGCCGCTGAGCGTGGCCATGATCGGGCCCGCCGCGATGAAGGGTCCTAGACCGGGGATGGCCAACGCACCGATGCCCGCTAGAAGGCCGAGGGCACCGCCGACCGCACCGCCGGTGCTTGCGCCAGCAACAGCGCCCTCCGGCGCCTTGGTGTTCTGCTCGTACGCAAAGTCCCGCGTGCCCTTTTTGTCGGGGAACAGCACGGAGATGTCGTTGTTGTAGAAGCCCGTCCGCTGAAGTTGGCCGACGATGTTCTCTGCCTGTGCTTGAGACGGCACGAGGCCGATGACTGCTTTCTGTGATGTCATGAATTTTTCCCTTCGCTTACCGACTTGCAATCTCGAGTTGGTTGTCCACTCGCGTAACTCCAGCGACGCGCTGGGCAATGGTCTCGATCGTCGACCGCTCCTGAGCGGTCTTGACCGGTCCACGCAGCGTGACGATGCCCTTGGTCGTGATGATCTTCACGTTTTCGGCGGTCATGGAGAGTTCATCATTGCCGACGATACCCTGCCGAATGTGCTGGGTGATGGTTCTATCTGCCTCATTCTCCCCCTGATCTCCGGGCGTGAGGGCCGTCTCGGTGCGATCCCGTTCGTTCAGCTTCGTGTTGTCCGCGGCTGGCTTCGTATCATCCGCGGCAGAACGAGACGCGGCCTGTACGTCAACGGCTTCCGATCCTTTGTGTTCTGATCGGTCACAAGCCGCGGCGGCGATTGTCAGGACAATGAGAATCGTACGCTTCATCGGAGGCTCCTAGGTCGAAGACGAAACAGGCTCGTCTCAGCTGAGCAGCGCTTGCAAATAGCGATCCCGCAAATAGCGATCCCGTTTGCGTTCGGTGAATCGGTGCAAAGCAACAGGTGTTAGTCAGCGTTCCCGCGAGGCAAGAACCCTCGCGGGGGCACTTCGGTGCGTCGCAGCCTGCAGGCGAGCGGCGTCTTGTGGAGCGCGCGGCAAGCCACACGGCCAGGGCGGGGTTGATTGGCTCGCTGCCTCACCCCGGATCGCTGCTTGCATGCCGCTCAAGCCAGCGGAACGAGCTGGAGGAGCCTCGAGTGCGAGGCCCCAGATACCTTAAATCCTTGGGCAGATTTCCAGGCATACCTCTAGGAAACCCGGACGAACGCGCGGCGGTTCTCGCCACAGTGGGGCGAGAAGGAGTCACCAATGAACCTTTTCACGGATCGACGTCACGCGGGCCGGGTGCTCGCGTCGGCACTGAGTAAATTTGCAGAGCGCAGCGACGTCGTGGTGCTGGCGCTGCCTCGCGGGGGAGTGCCCGTGGCCTACGAAGTGACGCGCGGTCTGGGCGCACCGCTGGACGTCTTCGTCGTGCACCGGCTCGGAGTTCCGGGCCACGAGGAGCTCGCCATGGGCGCCCTGGCCTCGGGCGGTTTCTGCGTCCTGAACCAGGATGTCGTGCGCAGCTTCGGCATCAGCAAAGAGGCTATCTTCGAAGCAGCCCGCGCCCAGAAGCAAGAGCTTGGCCGGCGCGACCGCGCCTATCGTGGCGATCGAGCGCCGCTCGACGTCTCGCGCAAGACGGCGATTCTCATCGACGACGGCCTCGCGACCGGAGCGAGCATGCGCGCCGCCATTCGCGCGCTACGCCAGAGGAACCCCGCACGAGTCGTGGCGGCCGTACCGGTCGCGGCTCGCGAGGCGTGCTGTGAAATGTCCGACGAGGCCGACGAGATGGTCTGCGCAATCACGCCGGAGCCGTTTCGCGCCGTAGGCCTGTGGTACGACGACTTCTCTCAGACGACTGACGACGAGGTGCAAGAGCTGCTCGCGGCGGCGCGACGCGAGCAGCAGCGCCGCGAACTGCTCGATGCAGCCGCGGCGCTGCAAGCGGAGCGTCTGGGGGCCTTCTAGCTACGCCTCACTTCGCCTGAACGAGCTTGAACCCGATGTTCGTGCCCATGCCGAGCGGGTAGCCCAG
>Ga0315910_10005718_pt1 | contig 10157 bp, 11 predicted proteins | sample EdamamesoilMG_FD_204470 | JGI IMG/M metagenome (GOLD analysis project Ga0315910, IMG submission 204470) | Garden soil microbial communities collected in Santa Monica, California, United States - Edamame soil | ecosystem: Environmental > Terrestrial > Soil > Garden | place: USA: California... | reverse complement strand
CGCACGGCAACCCGGCGCTCGGCGCTCCGAATCTTGCCGACGGCACATGGCTGCACGGCGGCTCGCTGGCCGCGGTGCGCGACACCATCGAGAAGGGCCGCAACGGCACCATGCCGGCGCACACCGCGCGGCTCGGCGAGACCCGCGTCAAACTACTAGCGGCATATGTGCTGTCGCTCGGCGGGGCCAGCGTGCCCGCGCCGGCGGCGACGGCGGGGAGCGAAGGCGATGAACGCGTCGCCGCCCGTTGAGCCTGAAAGGAGCGCGGGGCAAACCAACCCGGAGGCGCACGAACTCGGGCGGCGCGCCCGCGGCATCGGGGTCATCGTGTGGAGCGGCTTTCTCGCCGCCGCCATATCCACGATGCTGTGCTTCGCGTTCCTCGATCCGGACGCGATACAGAGCGGCGCCGTTCCGGCCTGGTGGAGCTCGCCGCTGCGCGTCTATGCCGTCGGGTTCTTTTTCTTCTGGCTGATCGGCCTGATCGCCGCCGCGTTGTGCTGGCAGCTTTCGCGCGGGCGAAACGATGGATGACGTGCGCATTCCCATGCACGGCAGCGGGCAGTCGCTGTACGTGGCGCACGAAAAGGTGTACCCGCGCGAAATCGACGGGCGGTTCGCGCGGCTGCGCACGCTCTCAGTGTGGGTGCTGCTCGGGCTGTATTACTTGATTCCGTGGATCGACTGGAACGGCCGGCAGGCAGTTCTGTTCGACCTGCCGAACCGCAAGTTCTTCATCTTCGGCCTGGTGTTCTGGCCGCAGGATTTCATTTTTCTCACCTGGCTGCTGATCATCGCGGCGCTGGCGCTGTTCTTCTTCACGGCCATCGGCGGGCGGCTGTGGTGCGGCTATGCCTGCCCGCAGACCGTCTGGACCGAGACCTTCCTGTGGATGGAACGCTTCGTCGAAGGCGACCGCAACGCGCGCCAGAAGCTCGATCGCGGGCCGTGGAATGCGAACAAGCTGTTCAAGAAGGCGGCCAAGCAGGCGCTGTGGGTGTCGTTCGCGCTCTGGACCGGGTTCACGTTCGTCGGCTTCTTTGCGCCGATCCGCGTGCTGGCCACCGAAGTCTGGACTTTCACGCTCGGGCCGTGGGAGACGTTCTGGATTCTCTTCTATGCGTTCGCCACCTACGGCAACGCCGGCTACCTGCGCGAGCAGGTGTGCAAGTACATGTGCCCGTACGCGCGCTTCCAGAGCGCGATGTTCGACCACGACACGCTGATCATCACCTACGACAAGGAGCGCGGCGAGCCGCGCGGCGCGCGCAAACGCGGCACCGATCCGCGCGCGCAGGGCCTCGGCGACTGCATCGACTGTTCCTGGTGCGTGCAGGTGTGTCCGACGGGCATCGACATCCGCCAGGGTCTGCAGATCGAATGCATCGCCTGCGCCGCCTGCATCGACGCCTGCGACGACGTCATGGACAAGATGGGCTCGCCGCGCGGCCTGATCCGTTACACCACGCAGCACTCGCTGGATCACAAGCCCACGCACGTGCTGCGGCCACGGGTGCTCATCTACGGCAGCCTGCTCGCGGCGCTGGTGATCGGCTTCGTGGTCACCGTCGCGCTGCGGTCGCCGGTGTCGCTCGACGTGCTGCGCGATCGCAATTCGCTGTTCCGGCTGACCGACGACGGCAACCAGGTGGACAACGTCTACACGCTGCGCATCCTCAACAAGACAGAGCGCGAGCAGCATTTCCGCATCGAGGCGCAGGGCGCGTCGCCGCTCACGCTGCTGCCCGAGCGCGAGTACACGGTGGCGAGCGGCGACGTGTATTCGCTGCCGCTGCGCGTGCGGCGCGCGACCTACGATCCCGTGGGCGCGGAGACCATCCGCATCACGGTGCGCTCGATCGACGATCCGAACATTCACGCAACCACGGACGCGAGATTCCTCGCGCCCGCGAGGTAAGAGGATGAACGCATTGGCAGACAGTTCCCGCGCAGATCGACCCTGGCGCGCCAACCCGGTGTTCTGGTTGATGTGGCTGCTGCCGGCATCCGCGGTAGTCGGCAGTTTCGCGACCTTGTTCATCGCGCTGCGCAGCGCGGATACGGCGCTGCCGGCGGCGTACCACTGGGAAGGTGAAAAACTGGATCGTGACTTCGAGCTGGCGCGCAATGCCGCCGCGCATGGGATCGAGGTGGACTTCTCGCACGCAGCCGGTGAGTGCGTGGCGCGCGTGCGCTCGGCGCCGGGCGATGCGCCGTCGTTGACCATGCTGTTCGCCAATGGCGCGGATGCAGGGCTCGACCGCGTGGTGTTGCTGAATCGCGCCGCGCCAGGGGAATACCGCGGCGTGTGCGCGCCGCTTCCCACGGGGCGCTGGCGGGTGTCGCTCGAGGATGCGGCTGCGACCTGGAGTATCCGCGCACAGTCGGTGGGTACTGTCGATCGCCTGGCGCTGCGGGCGCGCAGCCCGGACGGTGGTTAGGACGGCCTGCTGAACATGAGCGCGTCCGCCGAATCCTTGCACGCACGCTGGTCACCCGATGCCGGCGAACACGAACACGTGGTGTTCCTGGTCGAGGGCATGCACTGCGCGGGTTGTGCGCGCAACATCGACAAGGCGGTGCGGGCACTGCCCGGGGTGCTCGGCGTGCGCGTCAACAACGCCACCGCGCGAGTCTCGGTGGAATGGCGCGGGCACGGCGCGACTGGTTTGCCGCAGATCCTTGGCGCGGTGACGCGCGCCGGGTTCCGGCCGGTGCCGCTGGCCGGATCGGCCGCCACCGCGGAGTTCCAACGCGAACGACGCAATGCCCTCAAGCGGCTGGGGCTGGCGTCGCTCGGCATGATGCAGGCGATGATGTACCTGAGCGCGCTGTACGGCGTCAGCGACATCGACGCCACGATGGCTCAGCTCATGCGTGTGACCGGCATGGTCATCGTCACGCCGGTGTTGTTCTACAGCGGCGCGCCGTTCCTCGCCGGCGCCTGGCGCGACATCACACATCGGCGGCTCGGCATGGACGTGCCGGTGGCGCTGGCGCTGCTGCTGGCGTGGCTGCCGAGCGTGGTCAACACGCTGCTCGCCAGCGGCGAGGTGTATTTCGATTCGGTGGGCATGTTCATTTTCTTCCTGAGCGCGGGGCGCTTCGTGGAGATGAACGTGCGGCATCGCAGCCTGTCTTCCGCGGAGGCGCTGGCGCGCAGCCTGCCATCGCAGGTGACGCGGCTGCTGCCGGACGGCCGGCGCGAGAAGATCGCCGCGACCGGGCTCGCGGTGGGCGATCGCTTCCTCGTGCCGAAAGGAGCGGTGGTGGCAGTGGACGCGCAGCTGGATCCAGCTGCGGCCGCGGCGGAATCGCAGGCTTCGCTGGACGAATCGCTGCTCACCGGCGAATCGGCCGCGGTACGGCGCGGTCGGGGCGAACGCATTCGCGGCGGCGCGGTGAATCTCGGCGCGCCGCTGACACTGCGGGCGATCGCGAGAGTCGAGGACTCGACGCTGGCCTCGATGGTCAGGCTGCTGGAACGCGCGCAGGCCACGCGGCCGCAGATCGCGCGGGCCGCGGATCGCGCGGCGAGCTGGTTCGTGGCCGTGATCCTGTTGCTGGCGGTGGTGACGGCACTGGCCTGGTGGCGTGTCGACCCCTTGCGGGCTTTCGGAGCAGTGCTCGCTGTGCTGGTGGTGACCTGTCCGTGTGCGCTGTCGCTGGCGACGCCCGCGGTGCTGGCAGCCGCGACCACGCGGCTGGCGCGGCTTGGATTGCTGGTGACGCGTGCCGATGCCATCGAACGGCTGGCACGGGTGGATACGGTGATCTTCGACAAGACGGGGACGCTGACGGGGAGTTCCACGGGCGTGCTCGACGTCAAACTACTGGGGCCGATGGCGCGCGAACAGGTGCTGGCGATTGCGGCGGGGCTGGAGCGGGGCTCCAGTCATCCGTTGGCAGAGGCTTTCAGGACGTTCGAGAGTCCGAGTTTGCGAGTCGATTCGATCCGGGAGGTCGAGGGGCGGGGTGTGGAAGGCAGCATCGACGGGATGAAATGGCGGCTGGGACGCCGGGATTTCGTCGCGGAGCTGGTGGACGTCGAATTCAGGCAGGTATCTCACGTGGGCAGCGGCAGCCAACTGTATCTCGGCAATACGCAGAGCCTCGTTGCCGCCATCGAAGTGGGAATCCCGCTGCGCGCCGAGGCACGCGAGTCGCTGGATGAGCTGCGTCGCCTCGGTCTCGACATCGTCATTGCAAGCGGCGACAGCGCCGAGGCAGTGGCCGCAACGGCGCGCACGCTCGACATCCGATGCGCACATTCGCGGCTGGCGCCGGACGACAAGATCCGCCTGGTGCAGGAGCTGCGTGCCGAGGGACATCGCGTGTTCGTCGTGGGCGACGGCATCAATGACGGCCCGGTGCTCGCGACGGCGGACGTGTCCTGCGCGATGGGGCAGGGCTCGGCCATCGCGCAATCCGCCTCCGACCTGCTGCTGGTGCACGACGGTCTCGCAATCCTGCCGCGCGCCATCTCGACGGCGCGCGAGGCGCTGCGCGTGATGCGCCAGAACCTCGCCTGGGCGCTGGCCTACAACTTCTCGGCCGTGCCCCTCGCGGCGCTCGGCCTGGTGCCGCCCTGGCTGGCCGCGCTCGGCATGTCGCTATCCTCGCTGGGCGTGGTGCTCAACGCGCGACGGCTGGCGGGTCGCGCATGAGCATTTCCTGGCTGCTGGTGTTGTTAGGCCTGGCGGTCCTCGCCGGCGCGGTGTGGGCGCTGTTCTGGGCAGTCGACGACGGCCAGTTCGACGACCTGGAGCAACACGCCTCTGCCCCCCTGGAAGAAAATGGGGACATTCACCATTTCCCAGGAAACGGGGACAGACCTGACTAGTTGCTGCTTGAACCTGTCCCCGATTCCAAGGAAATGGTGAATGTCCCCATTATTTCGCCAGGGCTTCGTCCAGCATCTTGACCAGCGTGTCGCGATCGTATGAGTAGGCGTGGTTCTCGTTCAACTGCGCGAGCTGCTCGATCTGTTTGCGGATGGTGATCTCGGCCTCGCGCTGGTTGGGAGTGACCAGGTAACGGCGCTTCGGATTCGGCTCGAACAGGGCGAGTTCGACCGCCGCGGCCACTTCGTCGGGTTCCTTGTAGTTGCTGCGGTCGGTGGGCCAGCCGAGGTCCTGGCCCGCGCGCTTTGCGGCACTCGCCGCGATCTCGGAGTTGTAGTTGCCGGGCTCGACGACATTGACGATCACGCCCCGCGACTCGACGTCTGCCGCCAGTGAATCGGTGTATGCCTCGATGGCATGTTTGGTCATCGCGTAGGCGCCGATGCTCCTGCCGGCGAGGATGCCGGAGATGGAACCGATGTTGGTGATGCGGCCCTTGCTTGCGGCGATCAGCGGCAGGAAGGCCTGCGACATGCGCACCGGCCCGTAGACGTTCACCTTCATCTGCAGATCGAACTCGTCCATGTTCATCGTGGTCGTGGACCCGATCGCGGCGATGCCGGCGTTGTTCACCAGTCCGTAGAGCCCGCGCCCGGCTTTGGTGATGGTCGCGACGGCCGCGTCGATGTCTTCCTGCTTCGTGACATCCAAGCGAATCGCCTGCACGTTCCTGATCTTGTTCAGCGCCGCAAGGTCGGCATCCTTGCGCGCGCCGGCGTAGACGAAGTATCCCGCGGCTGCCAGCCGCTCGGTGATCTTGTGGCCGATTCCGGTGCTGGCGCCGGTGACCAGGATGGCCCTGGTGGGCTCGGCGGCGCGCGTGTCAGCCAGGAAGCCGAGTGCGAAAACGAGAACGGCAACATGAACTGCACGCATGACGGACTCCGGGTCTCGGGGCCGTCATGTTAGGTCATCTAACGATTCGTGCACCATCCATAAAACTGCGCAGACTCATGGTCCATCTTCGTCCCGTGCAGCGACAGCACTGCGCGATAGCGTCCCTGGAAATCCAGGGCTCCGAAAACCGTCAGGGCCAGGAGTTCGCCCTCCGGATTGAATCCCGAAAAGTGCACTCCGCTGCCGGTCGCCGTCGCGCTGACCGACACCGCACTCTCGGCCGAAGCGACCGCCCAGGGATGACGCGTCATCAGCGCCGAATGCTCGGCGAGATTGATGGCGTCGAACTCGATCGGGCCGCCCTGCCACGCTGCCGTATGCGGAAATATCCGGCCCTTCGGCCATTGGCCACCTGCACCGGGATCGAATGTGCAGAACACGCTCATCGAGCCCAGTAGTTTGTCGAGCGGCGGGATCGTGTCGCGGTCGCGTGCGTCCAGGTTTCCACCGGGCAGACCCAGCGTCGCCGCCGGCATCGGGGCGGCATTCGAGACGCCGATGTCCGGGTCGGGGGTGCGCGGCGCTGTGCGCTCCGCTGCTTGCGGGCCCGCCTGGGCACCTGGGACTTTTTCGGACGCGGGAACCGCGGTATCCGGTGCGGCATTGCTGGAGTTCGCGACTCGAGACGGGTGAGCCACGCTTGACGGCGCGGATCCGTCCCGGCTTCCGAAATAGTAGCCAATGGTGGCACCGACGCAGATTGCCGCGAGCCATCCGGCGATTGTCCTGATCATCGATGCTCCTGTTTCCCTTGAAACGCGCCTTGCGGCGTTCGAGGTCTCGACAAGAGCAGTCTGGCAACCGGATTTCAATGCCGCCTGAGGTGCACGTCCGCGACCTTGCCGCGATAGTCCTGCTTCGGATCCCGCCCTAACAGGATGCGGATGCCGGCCAGCGCGCTGTTCTCGTTCAGCCAGATCTGCGCCCGGTCGGGCTCGAATCGCAGCAGTTGCAGCTTGGGATCGTCCTTGCCGCCCTCGAACCAGGCCGCGACGAACTTGCTCCACAGTCGGTCGATCATGGCGCGGTCGTTGGCGGGCGTGAGCGTGCCGTGCACGGCCGCGAACAGCTCGTGCCCCTTGGAAGAAAAATGCAGTTGCGCGCGATGCACTTCGCCGATGGCGCGTGCGATGTCGGTGTCTTTCGAGGTGAAGAACCAGATGGGTCCGCCGCGCTCCTGGTCTTCCTCGAGCAGCTGTGCGGTCATGGGCTGACTGTGGCCCTCTTCGACGCCGATGAGGCCCAGCATCGTGGTGCGATCGCCTGTGAGGGCTTTCCAGAATTTCGCTTCGATTTCCTGCGATGTGCTCATGTCGTGCTCCTGTTGATGGAGCCAGCATGACCATTCACCGCAGTGAACGCTGTCGGAAATTCCCCTGCATGGCCACCGGGCTGATCCCGCGCGGAGCCAGGATCAGCGGGCTCCGCGCGGCATTGCAGGGGTATTCCCTTGCTCTTACGCATCCGTCGATCAGTTGGATGCAAGCTCGGTCACGTGCCGGCCGTAGCGGTGGAAACGCGTCACGGCAGGCTTGTTGACATCGGCGACCGCACGCTTGACGGCATCCGTCACGCAGGCGTCGTACTGCTCGCGCAGGCCGAGCACGCGGCTGTCCAGCGGGCTGCAGACCTGCTTGGCGGCGCCACGCAGGCGGGCGTGCAGCTTGCTGATACCGGACCTGGTCGCGAGATCGAGATCGCCATACTTGACGACGACGCTCAGGACTTCGGTCTTGCGGTCGATGGTGGTGGCTGCCTGGCCGACATTGCTCAGTACGAGCGCGGCGGCGACGGGCAGTAGTTTGACAAGATACTTCGACATGGTTTGCTCCTCCGTTCAAGTGGAGGCGCATCCTGCCCAGGTGGAAATCCTGCGTGTTCGGATGTTTTGCAGGATCGATTAGTTTTTCTGAATTGTATTAGTCCCATCCCGTGGGGGCGTTGTAGGGCGCGATGAACCCCATGGCCTCGATCTCGTGAATCTGCCCGCCCCAGATCTTGAAGATGTGCACGGCAGGCAGGTCGAAGGGCTTGTAGTCGATCTTGCGGTAGGGCACTCCGGGCACGCCGTAGGTGGGCCAGTCCACCTTGTCCATGGCGTGGCGGAAGTGCGAAAGGCCGAAAACCAGGCCGGTTTCCTCGTCGGCGATCCACACGCGGCGGTTGTCGATGCTTGTGATGTACGCCATCACCTGGGTGTCGAGTTGTTTGGCGCAGCCCAGTGCGCCGAAGGGCGCGAAGCTGTCGCCGCCGGGGCCGGTGGGCACGGGCTTGCGGGCGCTCTGGCCGCCGTTCTCGAAACGCACGCAGTCGTCGGCGAACGGCGCCAGCGCGCCGTTGTTGAGGTCGAGCGCATCGTAATAGGACGCACCGATATGCAGCAGGCGGCCGCGCGAGTCGCGGTATTCGTCGATGACGCTGCTGGTGAGGGGCGCGCGCGGCGTCTGCAAGTTGACGAGATTCGCCTCGGGCAGGCGGTGCGCCACCACGTGTTCGGCCTCGGTGATCTTGCCTTCGACGAGTTTCAGGCGCAGGCCGACCTGGATGGGTTTGCCATCCTCCTGCATCACGGCCATGTAGCCCACCTGCTGGGACACCGTATCCGGCACGTAGATGCGGAACGCACCCGGCCCGGCGGACAGCGTCTTCCACAGCCCTTCGCCGGGCTGGATGCGCTGGATGTTCTCGACGTTGACGAAGTTGCGCGCCAGCGGCGCCTTCGCCGGATCGTGCGCCACCAGCGCCGCCACGTAGGTATCGGCGAGCTTCGTGAGACAGGCGCGGTCGCAGGCTTTCGCCGCGGTTGCGGTCGATGCGGGGGCCGCGAGCACGCACGCGGCGATCAGCAGAACGAGACGTTTCATACTGGGTGGTGTCAGGCAGGGAAAGTCGGGATAACTTGCGCCTTCGACGGGCGGTGCGATCGCCCAGGAGTGAAAGTCATCCCGACTTTCCCCGCCTGGTACCGCTCAGGCTGCGCGGCCGGAGAGGTGGCGGTCGCGCCATTCGCTGGGAGGCTTGCCGACGACTTTCTTGAAGGCGCGGCTGAATGCGGCTTCGGAATCGTAGCCCACACGGTTGGCGACGGCGGCGATGCTCTCATGGCCGTTGCGCAGGTAGTTGGTCGCGAGCTGCATGCGCCAGTTCGTGAGGTACTGCATGGGCGGCTGGCCGACGAACTGCGCGAAGCGTTCCGCGAATGCGGAGCGCGACAGCGCCGCCGCCTGCGCCAGCGACTCGAGCGTCCAGTCGTGCGACGGGTCTTCGTGCAGGACCGTGAGCGCGCGGCCGACGTAGGGATCGCGCAAGCCCGAGAGCCAGTTGGTGCGGTCCTCGGGCAGCGATTCCAGATAGCGGCGCACCACGTCGACGAACATGAGCTCGCTGATGCGGCCGAGCATGGACTCGGCGCCCATGCGGCCCTTGGATTCGGCGAGCGCCGCGCGGAAGTACGCGCCCAGCGGCCCGCTGGCATGGTCGCTGACGCGGATCATGCGCGGCAGCGCCGTCAGCAACGGATTGTAAGGACGCGAGTCGCAGGCCAGGAACCCGCAGACGAAATGCGCACGCTCGCCGCCCTCGGTGTTCAGCGCGATGCGCGAGGGCAGGCGCTCGTCGTCGGGCCTGCGGTACAGCGCCATGTTGGGCGCTTTGCGCATGCCGATCTGCGTCGCCAGCACGTGCGTGTCACCGTGTGGCAGGACGATGATGTCGCCGGCGGTGAGCCTGAGCGGCTGTTCGCCCTCGAGCTCGACCCAGCATTCCCCTTCGAGGAGAGCGTGATAGCAGATCAGGTGATCTGCGCCGGTGCCGGGGAACATGGCATCGACCACCGACTTGCCCCGCGGCGTCTCCGCCACCCACGGCGAGCACCCTGAAACGTCGAAGAAAAACGCGCCCGACAGACGCACCGCACGCAAGACATCAGACAACGCGTCCATGAGACCTCCGCGGACGTCCGGTCAAGTACGCCGGACGCGCGAGCATTCGATAACCCTCGAATCGAGGCTACTGTGTCAGCGTCTCGATAAGTTCGCAAATGGGAGCATGCGGTGCTGTTGCCCGGCGGACAGCGCCGCGGGCGCGGCCAGGGTGGGTGGCGAGAGCTCCGCACAGGCCAGCGGCGCGCCGTTCGAGCCGATCGTCGGGATCCCCGGGACCCTGTATCCCTACTGAGGTGTAGTTAGATAGGGGTGGGCGGCGGCCGTCTCATGTGGGGACGGCTGCCGCTTCTTTCGGGGCGCGCACTCCCATGATCACGAGCCAGAGCGCGAGCAGCAGCTCGCCGATGAAGGTGAACGACGTCACCGCCACGCGCGAGCCCGGCGGCATGAATAACGCCGTGAAGAAGTCGGC
>Ga0315910_10005716_pt1 | contig 10159 bp, 12 predicted proteins | sample EdamamesoilMG_FD_204470 | JGI IMG/M metagenome (GOLD analysis project Ga0315910, IMG submission 204470) | Garden soil microbial communities collected in Santa Monica, California, United States - Edamame soil | ecosystem: Environmental > Terrestrial > Soil > Garden | place: USA: California... | reverse complement strand
GGTTGTGATCGAGACGCGTCATCGCGGTGAAGTTGCGCGGGTTCAGGTTCTTCGCGTTGGCGCGCGCAATCATCGCGTTGGTGTTGGCCGGGTTGCCGACCACGAGCACGCGGATGTTGCGATCCGCCACGTCGTTCATCGCCTTGCCCTGCGCGGAGAAAATTTGCGCATTGGCCATCAGCAGGTCCTTGCGCTCCATGCCCGGGCCGCGAGGGCGCGCGCCGACGAGCAGCGCGGCGTTGCAATCCTTGAAGGCCACGCGCGCATCGTCGGTGGCGACGATCTTGTTGAGCGTGGGGAAAGCGCAGTCATTGAGTTCCATCACCACGCCTGCCAACTGCGGCAGGGCTGGCGTGACTTCGAGCAGGTGCAGGTTCACCGGGGTGTCCGCGCCCAGCATCTGGCCGGAAGCAACGCGAAAAGCGAGGGCATAACCAATCTGACCGGCGGCACCGGTAATCGCGACATTGACTGCGGGTTTCATCATCACTCCGGGCGGGCCCCCAATAGATGGGGAAATAAACGGGGGGCGGATTCTAGCAGGCGAAGCCTGCTACTTCAGCGGTCCGGGGATGAGGCGTAGGCGCGTTGCGCCCGCTTGAATTCCGCGTATTCCGCCTCGGCGCGCGCGATGTCCCCCGCGTCCCGCAGTCGCTGGATTTCCGCCTGCCAAGCGTGGGGATCCCGGCGCCACGCAGGGACTTCGCCAGCCGCAACCACGGGTTCCGTCGCCGTTTCCACGCGCGCCGTTCCCGGGGCCTCGGGCGGCGGCGGAGCGGCGGCTGACGGTGTCTCGACGCGATCCGTGATGCTCTGAACCGTGACCTCGGGTTTGGGAGCCGTGTCCGGTGGCATCCCCGCCTTGAAAATGACCGCGAAGGCGATCAGCAGCGTGGCAGCGAGCGCAAGCGGCATGGACCAGCGCGGCGCACTGAAGACGCGCATAGGTTCTTCGGGCTTGATGGCCTCGCGTGCCTGGCGCAGTACCACGCGGTCGAGTTCGGCAGGCGGCTCGAAAAGGTCGTCTTCGGGCTCGCGGAACACCGGCTTGCGACGCTTCAGGAACTCCTCGAATTCTTCGTCGGAGCCGGCCATCAGGCCTCCGCCGCGGACAGCGCCGCCTTGAGTTTCGCCACCGCGTAGCGCAGCCGGCTCTTCGCCGTCTCGGCGCCGACCCCGGTGATACGCGCGATTTCCTCGAGCGACAAATCCGACTCCTCATGCAGTAGATAGACGTCGCGCTGCTCGGCAGGCAGCGTGGCCAGCGCGGCGCGGTAGCGGCGCGAGGTCTCGTCCTTCGACACCGCCGTATCCGGCTGCGTGTCCTCCGCGGCCGGCAGCATGTCCGCGTCGTCGGCCTCTTCGATGCGAAGACCCGTGGGCCGGGACTTCGTGCGCCGACAGTGATCGATGAAACAGTTGTGCGCAAGCGTGAAGAGGAACGTGCGGAATTTCGCGCGGGGTTCGTACCGCGAGCGGTTGACGATCACGCGGCTCCACACTTCCTGGAAAAGATCGTTGGCGATTTCGCCGTCGCGCGCCTGGCGCGTGAGGTAGCGATAGAGCGCGCCGCGATGGCGAGCGTACAAAGTCTCGAAGGCGCGCATCTCGCCGCGTGCGTAAGCGAGCATCAGCTGCGCGTCTTCGTCGTCACTCACGACCCCGACTGTACGCGTGCGAGTCAATCGCGCGAAGCGCACCGTGTTCTCCGAAGTAGTGAGACCGTCCATCGTGAAGGTGGCCGCGTTCACGGCTGCGGCGCCTCGAGTTCCGCCACGGCTATATCAGCGCGGGCGAGCAACTCTCGTGGTGCCTCGAAATACGGCGGTTCTTCGGGCGCCTGAACGCAGGTGGCAATCCAAGTGCGTTGTCTGGGTGCCTCCTGCCGGGCCCAACCCGCCGCCAATGCCCCGTGTGCCGCAATAATCCCAGCTATAAACAACAACTTAGGGCCCATGTTCGCTCCTGCTCGCGGAACGTCCGCCTCAGAACTTGCAACGCGGCAGAAATAATTTTCGGGTTAGGGCTTGTTTCTGAGTTGGTGTTGTAGTTATATATAACACCAACACGTAGGGCGAATCGCAAAGGGCGAAGCGCTCTGAAACGAAGAGACAAAGCAGAGACAAGGAGAAGACCATGAAGACCCTGAACCTCAAAGCCATCGCGAGCGCCTTCGCCGCCCTGGCCCTCACGTTCGTACTGAGCTGGACGTTCGTCGACGCCACCAAGGTGGCGCGCGTGCACACTGAAGGCGGCGCGGCCTTCGTGGCCTCCATCAGTGCTCTGGTACGCTAGGTCACCGGAGCACTCTGATGGACCCGCAGTGGGACGACAGCCAGCCAATCTACAGGCAGCTGCGTGATCGGGTGGTGGCGATGATCCTCGAGGGCGTCCTCAAAGAGGGTGACCCGCTTCCCTCGGTCCGCGCTGTTGCGGCGGAATTTCGTCTCAACCCGCTGACTGTACTCAAGGGATACCAGCAGCTCGTCGATGAGCAGCTGGTCGAGAAGAAGCGAGGCCGGGGCATGTTCGTCAACGAAGGGGCACGTGCCTCTCTGATGAAAGACGAACGTGTTTATTTCCTGGAGACGGAATGGCCGAAGATCTACGCGACGATCTCGCGACTCGGCCTTACCACCGAAGAACTCATGAAGCGTGGCGCCAGGTCGGCTCCGGTATCCCAGCCGTTCCCGACTCGCGCCCCAACGGATAACGAAGATGACAGCAATAATTGAAGCTCGCGGTCTCACGAAACGCTACGGCAGCACGCCGGTGGTTCGTGGTGTGGATCTCAACGTGGAAGCCGGACGCATCGTCGGTCTGATCGGCCCGAACGGCGCCGGCAAGACCACCGTGATCAAGTCGATTCTCGGCCTCACCTCTTTCGATGGTGAACTCAAGGTCCTCGGACTCGATCCGCGCACGCAGCGCGATGAACTCATGAAAGAGGTGTGCTTCATCGCCGACGTGGCAGTGCTGCCGAAGTGGCTCAAGGTTTCTCAGGCCGTCGACTTCGTCGCCGGCGTGCACCCGCGCTTCGATCGCAAACGCGCCGAGGACTTCCTCGCCAGGACCGACATCAAGAAGGAGAGCCGGGTGCGCCAGCTCTCCAAGGGCATGGTCACCCAGCTGCACCTCGCGCTGATCCTGGCCATCGACGCGAAGCTGCTGGTCCTCGACGAGCCCACGCTCGGACTCGACCTGCTGTTCCGCCGCTCTTTCTACGACAACCTGTTGAACGACTACTTCAACAAGGAACGCACGATCCTCGTGACCACGCACCAGGTGGAGGAGATCGAAAACATCCTCACCGACGTGTTGTTCATCGAACACGGCAAAATCGTGCTCGACTCCCCGATGGAGTCGCTCTCGGAGCGGTTCACGCAGCTCATCCCGGCGGCGGGCAACGTCGATCGGGCCCGGGCGCTCAAGCCCTTCTGGGAACGCGAGATCTTCGGCCGAGTGGCCATGTTGTTCGATGGCCGGAATGCCGACGAGCTCAAGGCGTTGGGTGAAACCCGCGCGCCGTCGGTCGCCGACCTGTTCGTCGCCATGATGCAGCCCGTAGGTGCGGCGGCGTCGCCGTCGAAGGAGGCCGCGTGAACAACATTGTCTGGTTGATCCGCCGGGAATTCTGGGAAAACCGCTCGCTGTGGATCGCGCCCCTGGCGATCGCAGGAGTGATCCTCGTACTCACGGCCTTTGGTGGCGTGCATATCGGTCAGCACGAGACGTTCTGGTTCGGCACCGGCTCGAGCGATCTCGAGAACCTTTCGGCCGCCGACCGCGAGCACGTGAAGAACGCGCTCAGCGAAGTCTCGGGCAAGAGCGAGATGATCTACGCGTTCACGCTGAGCATGCTGACGATGGTGCAGTTGTTCGCGCTGGTGTTCGTCGTGTTCTTCTATCTACTGGACACGCTGCTCGCCGAGCGCAAGGACCGCAGCATCCTCTTCTGGAAGTCGTTGCCGGTCTCGGATGCGGCCGTGGTGACGTCCAAGCTGCTCACGGCCGTGGTCGCGGCACCCATCTTCGTGCTGCTGCTGAGCGCGGTGGTGCAGATCCTCTTCCGCCTCATCATCTGGGCCCGCTTCGGCGGATCGATCGTAGGCGATATCCTGCCGATCTTCGACTTCAGCATCTGGCTGCAGGTGCAGGTGGCCTCGTGGTTCATGACCTTCACTGCCATCGCCTGGTATCTGCCGCTCGTGGGCTACCTGCTGCTGGTCTCGGTCTGGGCGCGACGCAATGCCTTCCTTTGGGCGGTGTTGCCGCCGGTCGCGATCCTCATCATCGAAGGGATGCTGGCGCAGTCTCACCATTTCGCGGATTTCATGGGCCGCCGGTTCGCCGGGCACCTGATGATCATGGAAGACGCGGCGCGAGACTTCACGCACGAAGATCGCTTGCCGACTCTCGGTGAGGCACTCGGCCTCGCCGGCCGGGTGTTCACGACCCCCGAGTTGTGGATCGGCCTTGCGGCGGCGGCGGCCTTCATCGTCGTCACCATCCGCATCCGCCGCGTGCGCGACGATTCCTGATGCAACGTTGCAGGCGGCCCGCGGGTTACACTGCGGGCCGCCATGCATTTAACCCAGCAGCGGGACGGCGCAAGTCTAGAAGTCGAACTCGCCGGTAGTTGGCGCGGCGCCGAGTTGCCGGCCATCGATGCCGAACTCGCCGGCGTACCGCTGGCCGGCGTTCGCGCACTGCGAATCACGGCACCGGAAACGCTCGACCTCGACCTGGCCGGCGCCTGGACGCTGCGCCGTTGGATAAAGGCCGCCGAGGAAGCCGGGACGAGCGTGGAATTCGCCGGCGAGCCTCCCAGCCAGCTCGAGCTCATCGAATCCACACTGGCCGGAAAGGTGCGCGCGACGCCACCGTGGTCATCGGAATCCAGCTTCGAGCCGGTGAATTCTCTGGGACGGCATGTGACCAGGCGTTGGCTGAGCGTCAAGATGGCGCTCGATTTCATCGGCCGCTCGACGATGACATTCCTTTCCGCGTGCAAGAGCTGGCGGCGGCTGCGGCCCACGTCGATCGCGCGGCACGTGTACGAAACCGGCCTCACGGCGATCCCCATCGTCTCGCTGATCGCCTTCCTGATCACGGTAATCATCGCCTACATTGCCGCACAGTACATGCGCACCTATGGCGCGGAGGTCTATGTCGTCGACCTCATCACCATCTCGGTGCTGCGTGAGCTGGCGGTGCTGCTCACAGCCATCATCGTTGCCGGCCGCTCAGGCAGCGCCTTCGCAGCGGAAATCGGCGCGATGAAACTCAACGAAGAGGTCGACGCGCTGCATGCGATCGGCGTGAATCCGTACGAAGTGCTGGTGCTGCCCCGGGTCATCGGCCTCATCATCGCGTTGCCGTTGCTCGCCGTGGTGGCCGACCTGGTCGGCCTCACCGGCGGTGCGTTGCTCTGCAAGTGGTTGCTGGACATGCCGCTCGTCATGTTCATCGAACGCGCGCAGGATTCGATCGCGCCCACCACGTTCTGGGTGGGCATCATCAAGGCGCCGGTATTTGCGCTGCTGATCGCGCTCACCGGCACGTATCGCGGCCTGCAGGTCCGCGATTCGTCCCGCGAGCTCGGCCGCCTCACCACCACCGCGGTGGTGCAGTCCATCTTCCTCGTGCTGCTCGCCGACGCGCTTTTCGCCGTGGCGTTCTGGCTGATGGATATCTGATGGAACCCCTCATCGAAGTCCGCGGGCTCGTGAATCGCTTCGGCGCGCAGGTCGTTCACGACGGCCTCGACATGACGGTGCTGGAGGGCGAAGTGTTCGGCATCGTGGGCGGGTCGGGTTCGGGCAAGTCCGTGCTGCTCCGGACCATCCTCGGCCTGCAGCGCCCCCAGAGTGGCGAAGTGCTCTTGCGGGGTCGCGACCTCACGAAGGTCACGAGCGCGGAGCTCAACGAGATCAAGGCGACTTACGGCGTCACCTTCCAGCAGGGCGCGCTCTTTTCCTCGCTGACGGTGCTGCAGAACGTGCAGCTGCCCATGCTCGAACACCAGCGGATGTCGTCCCAGGCGCTCGACGAACTGGCGCTGCTCAAGCTCCGGCTGGTCGGGCTGCCCGACGAAGCTGCGCAGAAATATCCGGCCCAGCTCTCGGGCGGCATGATCAAGCGCGCCGCGCTGGCCCGGGCGCTGGCGCTCGATCCCCGGCTGTTGATGCTGGACGAACCCACCGCCGGCCTGGACCCGATCAGTGCGGCCGCTTTCGACGAGCTGCTCATGGACCTGCGGAAACAACTGGGGCTCACCGTGATCATGATCACGCACGACCTCGACACCATCTTCAGAACCTGCAATCGTGTCGGGGTGATCATCGACCGCAAGATGACGAGTGACACTCTCGAGGGCATCGCCGCGAATCCGCATCCGTGGATCCAGGCCTATTTCCATGGGGAGCGCGCCCTGCGGTTCGGCCAGGGACGGGAAAGATGATGGAGCGGGAAGCTAACTACACGGCCGTGGGCGCATTCGTGCTGCTCATCGTCACCATGGCCGGCCTGTTCGTGTACTGGTACGCGGGTAGCAGCGACGCGCGGGACTATCGCCGCTACGAAATCTACTTCGAGGGCAGCGTCTCGGGGCTCAATCGCGGCAGCACGGTGCGTTATCTCGGCGTCGAGGTGGGCCGCGTGGTGAGCATCAGGATCGACACGCGCGCGGCGGACCGCGTGCAGGTCGTGGCCGACATCGACTCGCAGACACCGATCTCGAGAAAGACGCTCGCCTCGCTGTCACTGCAGGGCGTGACCGGCTTGCTGTACATCGACTTGCTGGCCAATGGTGACGAGAAACGCCGCCAGGAATCCGTCCCGAGCGAGAAATATCCGGTGATCGACTCCGTGCAGTCGAATTTCGATCGACTGCTGGCGAGTCTTCCCGACCTCGTGGGACGTGCCACGGAAGTGGTCGATCGCGCTTCCCGGGTCCTCTCCGACGACAACATCATGGCTTTCTCGAAGACCATGCAGAACCTCGAGAAGTCATCGGCCACGCTGCCAGGTGCCATGCGTGACGCAGCGGTCGCCATCGCGGACCTCAAGGCCACGCTCGTCGACGTTCGCGCTGCAGCCGCCAATGCGCGACAGCTCATGGAAAGCTCGGGTCCCAACCTGGCCGCCGCGTCAGAACGACTCCGCAGGATCTCCGAGAACCTTGCAAGCACCACGTCCAACCTGGACCGACTCATGACCGACCATCGTGAAGACCTCGGGCTGTTCCTGCGGGATAGCCTGCCGGAAATCGAGCGCCTGCTGCGGGACGGGCGCAGCGCCGCGCAGGAGTTCGGCGAGTTGTCGCGCAGCCTGAAGGCTGACCCCTCGCAGCTCCTGTATGAACCGAGCTACAAGGGCGTGGAGATTCCGCGATGAAGCTGCGGACCTCGATCATCATCTCGGCTTCGCTGGCTCTTGCAGCCTGCAGTGGCGTCTTCGAGAGCGACCTCGCAGCGCCCCAGTCGTATGTGTTGCGCGTGCCACCGGCGGCCACGCCGGGCCTCGTCAGTGGTTCGGCCAGCATCCGGGTGGAGCGACCCGACGCCGGTCCTGGGCTCGCCTCCGAACGCATCGCGCTCTTGCGCAGCGGCCAGCGCTTCGATTTTTATGCCGCGAGCCGGTGGGCGGCGCCTGCGCCGGACGTCGTCGAGAGTGTGTTGGTGGACACCCTGCGGGCCACCGGACTGTTCTCCGCGGTCTTCGATGACTCTGCGCCGTTCGCCCCGAGCTACAACCTGCGCTGCAATCTCCGCCGCTTCGAGGCGGACTACACGAGGGGCGGCAGCGCCCCCACGGTTTTCGTGACGCTCGACTGCACGATCGGCCGTCATCGCGACCGCGCCCTGATCTCCAGTTTCACGGTTTCTGGTTCGGCGGCCGCAGCGGAAGACCGTCTGAATGCGGTCGTGGCGGCCTTCGAATCCGCGACAGCTGCGGCCATGAGCGAACTCGCCCGAGCTGCGTCCGCCGCCATTACCGGCGAAGACAAGACGAGCGGGAAGCCGGCGGCCCAGACGCCGTCAGAAGGTAGATAGGCCAGTCGCCTCCATGAGGCGGTAGAGCCAGTAACTGCCCTGGGACGGATTGGCGTACGCGCCGAACTCCGCGGAGTACTCGAGCTCGGGCGGCCCATGGTTGGTCCACAACGCATTGAACCAGGCGCTGATCTGCGTGGCGATCTCGGCGTTCAGCGGCACGCTCGCGGCGACATTCGCCTCGAGGTTGTAGTCGTCCAGGTTGCGACGCGTGAGATTCGCCGATCCCAGCGTGAACCAGAATTCCGTGGCGGTACGCATCGACACCAGCTTGCTGTGAAACTGCTCGCCGTGCGTGCGGAACCAGCGGACCTTGATTGCGCCATCCGAGGCGGCGGCCAGTTCCGTGGCGACCGAACGATTGGGAATGCCGTTCTTCGTGCGGCCAAACGCATCCTTGTTGGGGTCGAGCAGCACGCGCACCGAAACTCCGCGCTTCGCTGCAGCAAGCAGCGACTGGATGACGTCGCGATCCGAGAGATAGAACATCGCAATGTCGATGCTGTCGCCGGCACGCGCGCCTGCGAGATTCCTCGTGATGGCCGCGCCGATTTCACCTTCGGTGAGCACCTGTACGCGCGCGATGTCCTCGGGCGCCGGCATGGCGACCGCTGCCGGTTGCGGCGGCGGATCCCATCCACGTTTCCATCCCGCGTCCGAGGCGATGGACAGAGCGCTTTCGAGCAACGGCTCGAGCGATGCACCCGAGAGCCTGAGTGCGACGTTGGAATGCAGGCTGCTGGCGTCGTGTGGATTCGCGGAAGTCACGATGCCGGTGAGGCCGCCCTTGCCGTCGTCGCCGAGGATGACCTTGCGGTGATCCGCCTTGAAGTTGAGCAGCCGTCCCCAGGCGGCGAGCGAGACCTTGTCCGGCCCGGAATCGAGCGGATTCGGAAGGCTGGCCTCGCCCGAGCCGTCACCGGCCCACCAGCTCATCGTCAGGCGCCAGAGCGAGGAGTAGATAGGGTTGGAATCGCGCAGGCCGTCGAGATCCGGCATCACCACGTCGATGCCCGCGCCGCGAAGATCAGCGAAGTATCGCGAGGGCAGCGCGCCGTACACGTCGTTGATGGGATCCGCGATGACCAGGATGTGCATGTCGGGCATCGCACGCTTTCGCGCGAGCAGCGCGTCCCGGAGTTCCCTGGACAGTTCGCGATTCGGCTTCGTACCGCCTGTCGAGCCGCCCTGGTCGTTGAACAGGAAAAAATCGAGTACCAGGTATTCGCGCGACTGGCCGATGAGCGCGATGACCGAGTCGAAGATCTGCTGGCGAACGACCGGGGTGCCAAACGCATCCGCGCCCGTGACGTCGTACAGGAAATGCAGCTGGTTGAGCGGGGTCTCGACGATGGTGCCGCGAACTCTGACGCCCTCGGGCAGAGGCTTGAACAGGTTCCAGAGCGCGGTGATGGCCCATAGCGCCAGGAAGCCATAGGCAAAAAGGCGGCCCAGCCGCCGCTTGCGTGGCGGCGCCTGTGGAGGGGGAGACGGGTCGATCAGTGTCTCTTCCGGCTCTTCAGCCATTCATTGATTCTAGCCGCTCGGAGAGCTCCAGCCAGCGTGTCTCCAGTTGTTCGACTTCACGGACCAGAGCGCCATGACGCTCCGTGACTTTGCGCGCGTGCGCGGCGTCGCGGGTGAAGTCGATACCCGCGAGTTCCTTTTCGAGCTTGGCGCGCTCCTGGCCCAGCTTTTCCAGCGAAGTCTCGATTTGCCTGATCTCCTGCCGCTTCGCCGTCTTGTCCTTGCGCCCCTCCGGCGCGACGTCGTTGCGTGAGACCGCCTTGTCTTTTCGCTTGTCTCGTTTGTCGCTCTCACTACGCGGCTTCGGTGCAGCGGGCGTGGACGCTGCGCTCCCGCGCTTTTCGAGCCAGTTCGAATAATCCTCGAGGTCACCCTCGAAATCGGCGACCGAGCCGTCGGCCACCAGCCAGAACTGGTCGCACACGCTGCGGAGCAGACCGCGGTCGTGCGAAACCACGATGACGGCGCCGGCAAAATCCTGAAGCGCCGTGATCAGCGAATGGCGCATCTCGAAGTCGAGGTGGTTGGTAGGCTCGTCGAGCAGCAGCAGGTTGGGACGCTCCGCCACGAGGATG
>Ga0315910_10005715_pt1 | contig 10160 bp, 8 predicted proteins | sample EdamamesoilMG_FD_204470 | JGI IMG/M metagenome (GOLD analysis project Ga0315910, IMG submission 204470) | Garden soil microbial communities collected in Santa Monica, California, United States - Edamame soil | ecosystem: Environmental > Terrestrial > Soil > Garden | place: USA: California... | reverse complement strand
GAGATCGTGCAGCGACTCCAGCCGGTCGACCTCGGCCAGGAGCAGGGACAGCGGATAGTCGTAGCGCTGCGAGCGCGCCACCTCGATCTCCATCAGGCGCCGGATCTCCTCGGGCGAGAACTGTCCGCTCTCGGACTGGCCGAAGTTGACGGTCGGGAACGCGCTCATGGGCCGGGCGGCCCGAGCATACGGTCTCGCCCTGCCCGAGGCGCGGCTCCCCGACCGCGCTCCAACTCGTACGCCGCGGCGCCGTAGGCCGTTGCGACCGCCGAGCGCGACCGCCCCGCGCCCGGCCGGCACGCCCCGCCGGCTAGAATGGCCGGCCCTCCGCCCTCCCTGCTTCGGAACACCCGCATGCGCGCCCGGAATCTCCTGCCCCTCCCGGTCCTGGCCCTCGTGGCCGGCGGCCTCCTCGCCGCCCAGACCCCCCCGAAGGAGTGGAACCCGCTGCACGACTACTCGGTCCTGCGGCCCAACGACGAGGATTGCTGGGCGCCGCTGGCCCAGATGCCCGTGACCATGGAGGCCGCCGTGGCCGCCGCGGCCGAGGCCGAGGGCGACGTGCGCCCGGCGCGCGTGCACCTGCGCCAGAAGGAGGGCGAGCCGTCCTACTGGGACCTCGAGCTCTTCCGCCTGGTCGACGGCAAGCCCCAGCGCGTCGACGTGCGCGTCTCGACCACCGAGCCCAAGGTCCTGAAGCGCACCGAGCTCGCGGCCCTGTCCAACACCGACGCCGCCATGTGGCGGGTGCTGGCCACGACCAGCATCCCGGTCGCGCAGGCCTTCGACATCGCCAAGGCCAACCTGAACAAGCCCGAGAAGCCCATCAACGAGAACCCGCGCTTCACCGAGCTCACCTTCGTGCCCGAGCCCAAGGCCGCGCGCTACGAGTTCGAGCTCTTCGCGATGGACAACAAGCGCGAGATCCCGCGCCGGTGGAGCCTGCACGTCTCCGCCACCCAGGCCGTCGCGAAGCAGGTGCTCATGCTCGACCGTTTCGCGGGCGAGCCGCTGCGCAAGGACCGCGCCACCCTGCTCCCCAACGGCCTGTGGGTGCACGACTTCACCGTGGGCGACGGTCCCGAGGTCACGGCCGAGTCCAAGGTGCAGGTCAACTACCGCCTGTTCCTGAACGACAACACCAAGCTGCACGACACCTGGCAGACCAAGAAGCCCGAGACCTGGCTCGTGTCCGGGGCGCCCCTCAAGGGCATGTCGATGGGCATGGTCGGCATGCGCGCGGGCGGCAAGCGCAAGATCTGCATGCCCTACGAGCTCGCCTTCGGCGAGAAGGGCAACCAGATGGCGCCGCCCAAGGCCCTGGTCGTGTGCGACATCGAGGTCGTGGGCGTGGCGCAGTAGCGCCGGTCTACTCGGGCACGACCGCCCATTCCGGGCCCGGATCGAAGGCCGACATGGCCTGGGCGAGCTTGTCCGTGTCGGAGCCGAGGTCGCGCTCGTACAGGACGCCGTCGTCGCTGACGAGGAAGGTCATCACGCCCGAGGCGTCGTACTGCGCCGGCCAGGCGACGACGGCGAAGCCGCCGGTCATGTGCCCGCCAGCGAGGTAGCTCCGCGCGCCGCCCGGCGCCGAGTCGCCCTGGGCGGTCAGCATGCGGTAGCGGTAGCCGTAGAGCGCGCGCTCCTCGTCCTTCTTGTCCTTGTTGCCGCCGTAGCCCTCGGCCAGGGCCTGGGCCACGAGCGGGCCGAGCGGGCTCTCGGCCTCGCCCGCGCGCACCTGCCAGTAGAGGCCGTTGCGGGTGCCGTCGTCGCTGCGGAACTTCTGCGCGTACTCACCCTGGCCGCCGGCCGAGCGCGCGACGGCGAGGTACTCCTCCTGCGCATCGACGAGGGCGCGGCACACCTGGATCGTGGAGAGCTCGTTCTCGCCGATGCGGCGCGCCAGGACCTCGTCCTTGCCGGCCTCGGTGTCGAAGCACCAGTCCTCGCCGACGCGCACGACCGGGATGGGCAGCTCCCAGTCGTCCGCGCCGACGACGAGCCAGGCCTGCTCCGGCCCGAGCACGAGCTCGTGGTGCGCGTCGTAGGCGTGAACGAAGGTCGCGGCGTTGTTCCGGTCGTCGACGGGGTCGCCGGACGAGACGAGATCGGCGCCCTCCGGCCCCAGGATCTCGGCCAGGCTCGCCGAGTCGTTGGCGCGCAGCGCGTCGACGAGCGCCAGGACGGCGGACTCGGCCGAGGGGAACGCGCGCTGGCCGCCGGTGGAATGTCCCGTGCCGGTGCAGCCGGCGAGGAGACAGAGGGCGGCCGCGAGGGCTGCGTGCATGGTCGTGCGGGGATGTTCGGTGTTCATGGTTGGTCCTCCTCTGTTCAGCGCCGCCGACCGCCGCCACCCCGTGATCCGCCCCGTGATCCGCCGCCCGCGCTGGCGCGGCTCGCATTGCCGCGCGAGCTGCTGGCGCGCGCGGCCTGGCCGCCGCCCCGGACGCCGCCGAGCGCGTTCGAGCTCGCCCTCGAGCCCGACTGTCCGGCGGACGTGCGCGCTCCCGCAGTGGGCCGTGCCCCACTTGCGCCCGTCCGGCCGGCGCCGGGAGCGTCCAGGCTGGAGGCCCCGCCGCGGCCGCGGAACGACTCGCGCGCCTGCGTGGCCTGGGTCGCGGTCTTGCCGCCGTAGCGCTGCGACGCGGACTTGTCGCGGTAGGGCACGCCCGCTCGGTGCGAGGGATCGTGGTTCCACTTGCCGCTGCCGCTCCCGCCCTGTCCGCGGTTCTGGTACTTCGTGCGGTCGATGTTGTTGTTGATGTTCGTGTTGCGGTTGATGTCGATGTCGACGTCGCTGTGGCCCCAGTTGCAGCTGCCCCACGCGTAGCCCCAGGCGAACCCGACCGCGATGCCGACGCCCGCGGCGTAGGCGGGCGGGTAATACGGATAGGGCGGATAGGCCGGGTAGGGCCAGCTGCCGTAGACGACGACCGGGTCGTAGACGGGCACGTACACGACCTGGGGGTTGGCCGACTGGATCACGATCACCTCGGTCGGGCCCTCCTGCTTGACCTCGACCTTCTGGTCCTCGTTCGACTCGAGCTTGCCCGCCTCCTTGGCCTTGGCGCGCAGCTTCTGGATCGTGTCCATGACCTCCTTCTGCTGGCCGATGAAGGCGTCGCCGAGCTTCTGCGTCCAGTCGAGCTTGTCGCTGAGGAGCGCCAGCACGTCGGGGAAGTTCACCAGCGACTTGACGCTCGCGTCCCAGGGCTGCGCCTCGAGCGCCTTGGCGGCGGCGTCACCCGTCTTGCCCTTGTTGGCCTTGGCCCAGCGGTCGGCCTGCACGATCTCGAGCGGATAGGTGGTGGCCATCAACACCTGCGTCAGGAGGTCGTCCGGGTAGAGCGCGATGGGTGCCAGCATCTGCTCCAGCTCCTCGGTCTTGAAGGCCGGCTTGTCGTCGGCCTTCGAGGCCTGTGCCGCCTCCTGCGGCTCGCGCGGCGGCAAGGGCGTGACCGAGGACCAGACGAGGAGCACGGACGCGAGGACGATGTCGCGGGTGGGCATGGATCCATTCCTTCAGGCTCGGTGAGTCCCCCTCACTGTCGCCTCACTTGGCCTCGAACGGGTAGATGCGTTTCCATTCCTGCTTCATGTCGACCAGCGTCCAGCCCCGGGCCTTGGCCTGGTCGAGGGCCTTGTCGAGCTGACCGATCGGCGAGGGCCGATCGTAGGCCCACTCGCGCTCGGCGTCGGTGTGGTGCACGATCAGCGCCAGGCGCGGCCCCGCGCCGGCCGTGGTCCACTGCAGCATCTGCAGGTCGCCGTCGGAGTTGCCGAAGGCGAGGATCGGGCGGCGCCCGATCTGCTGCTGGATGCCCACGGGTTTTCCCGGGCCGTCGTCGATGAAGTCGGGGTCGGGCAGCTTCAGGAGCACGGGCTCGCCGTCGCGCAGCTCGAACTTCAGCTTGCCGCGCGAGCCCACCACCTGCTCGGGCGGGATGCCGTAGACCTTCTCGGCCCAGGGGCGCATGAACTCGGCGCCGCCGCCCGAGACGATGAAGGTCTTGAAGCCGTTCGCGCGCAGGTAGGCCAGCACCTCGAGCATGGGCTGGAACACGCACTCGGTGTAGAGCCGCTGGAAGCGCGGGTGCTTGGCCGTGCCGGCCCAGTCGAGGACGATCTTCTGGAACTCCTCGGTGGTCATGCCCGAGTGCGTGGCGCCCATGAGCGCGCCGATGGCCTTCTCGCCGCCCGCGAGCGCGCCCTTGACGTCGCCGGCGAGCACGGACTGGAAGGGCTCCTGCTCCTTCCACTCGGGGTGCTGCGGCGCCAGCGTCTTGACGCGCTCGAAGGCGAAGGCGACCTGGAAGTAGATCGGCTGCTCCGACCACAGCGTGCCGTCGTTGTCGAAGACGGCGATGCGCTCGGGCGCCGCGACGAACTCGGGGCCGCCCGCCTTGGTCACGCGCCCGACGAACTCGACCAGGGCCTTCTTGGACGGGCCCTCGTTCCAGGACGGCAGCGGATCCTGCGCGCTCGCCCGGCCGCAGACGAGCGCGGAGAGGAGCAGGGCCGAGCGCAGCCCGCGGGTGAGGGCGGCGGGCCGTCGGATGGGAAGGCGGAGCATGGGCAGAACTTCGGGGCAGCGGGAGGAGACGCCGGGGGAAGAACGAGCTGCCGAGCACGCTGCCAGGGACCTCTGCCCCCGACTGGGAGCGGAGTCTAGCACGGGAGACGAGTCAGGCGAGCGCGCGCCGCGCGCGCGCCTTCCTGTCCCCCTCAGCGGAATTTGATCGCGATCGCGACGAGCTTGCGCGTCTCGGGCGCGCGCACGTCGCGCTCGTACCAGATCGGGGCCGCGTCGGCGACGAGCGGCTGGAGGGCGTCGTGCACGACGACGGCGGCGTCGGCCCCGAGGGCGGCGGCCTCGATGCGCAGCCGGCGCTCGACCTCATCCGCCGGGGTGTCGGTATCAGCGGACTCGATCACGATCTGGCCCAGCTCCTCGTGCGGCCGCCCGGGCTCCTCGCGCAGGACGAGGACGGCCTGTTCGTCCCCCGGCGGGTGGCGCGTCGCACCCGTGTAGGGCGTCGTGTGCACGTCCAGGCCGGTGCAGGCCCCGAGGGTGCAGGCGAGGAGCAGCGCCGCGGCGCGCCGCATCGGGGTCCGGTCGTGCATGAGCGCGTCATGGTAGTCGCTCGCCGCTCGGACGCCCGCGTTCGTTTCGGGTAGCGGAGCGCAACCGGCCGAGGGCGGTGCACTACGGGAGTCCTACGGTGGCCTTCGCCGCCGGGCCGCGGGCGAGCGGATTGCCCGCCTCCGCGCTCCGGCGCTAGACTCCTCGCCAACACGGGAGGAGGCCCACGCGTCGGTCGTAGGATGCCTCGCCCCTCCGGCGAAGCGCGCCGATTGTCCACAAGAAGGAAGCTGACATGACGCATCGCGTGTCCTGGTCCCGATCCTGGTGCGGACTCCTCGCCGTCGCGTGCCTCGCGCTCGCGGCCGGCTGCCGCTCGAGCTCGACCGCTGACGAGGTCGCCTGCACGTGCGGCACGCCCTCGGCCGACCTGAACGGCTGCGCGCACAGGACCTGTCTCGCCGGCAAGACCAACCCCGAGAACCCCGACTGCGTGTGCGGCACGCTGTCGATCCCGAAGTCGAAGTGAGGACGAACATGCGCACGCTCCGCCACACGCTCGTGCTGCTCCCGCTGCTGGTCGCGCCGATCCTGGCGCAATCCGCCCAGCTGAAGCTCAAGAACGGGACGACCGTCACCGGCAAGGCCAAGTCCTACGACGCCGAGAAGAAGGAGCTCTCCTTCCACACCGACGCGGGCCAGGACGTGACCTACACGCTGGACCAGCTCGACGGCCGCACGACCTACCTCGTCAACGCCAGCCTGGCGGACAAGAACAACGGGCGCGGGCAGCTCCAGCTCGCCAACTATGCGCGCGACGTCGGGCTCTACGCACACGCCGCCCGGCGCTACGAGTACGCCGAGAAGGCCGATCCCTCGCTCAAGGCCGAGGTCGAGAAGGAGCGCGCGATCGGGCGCAAGCTGGCGGCCGCGTATTGCCTGAAGACGGCCCAGGACTACCTGGCCCAGGGCAAGGTCAAGGACGCCGAGGAGTTCCTGACGACGCTGGTGCAGAAGCTGCCGAACGAGCCCCAGGCCGAGGAGGCCGCGATGCTCCTGGAGCAGCACTACAAGGCCGAGCGCGACGCGCGCGACGACCAGCTCGAGAAGGACCACGCCGAGCTCCTGCAGGGCGACCTGAAGCAGGGCAAGAAGCTCTACGACCGCATGATCCAGCGCACGCAGGACGGCCTGACGGCGCGCAACGACTCCAAGGCCGTCAACCTGTGGAAGGACGCCATCGACGACGGCAAGGGCGTGCTGAAGGAGATCGACAAGGTCGCCAAGAAGTACGCGGACAACCCCGACGTGCAGGCGGGCGCCGTCAAGTACCGCGCGCTCACGCAGAACCAGATGATCGACGCGCACCTGCACATCGCCAGCTCGTCGATGGTCAACTCGAGCTACAAGGAAGCGCAGAAGCAGGTGAACGCCGCCCTGGCGCTCGATCCCAAGAACGGCGAGGCCCTGGCCATGCGCGCGCGCATCGAGCAGGCCACGAGCGAAGGCATCGGCCTGCGCATCTTCTGACGGCAGGAGTGGCGATGCCGAGGCCGAAGGCCTCGGCATCGTTCTCAGGCTCTCTGGATCGGCGCGCGCGTCCGCGCGCCGGTCAGCTCGGGCGTCTCAGGGTCGTTCCACCGCCACCGGGCCGCGCGGCGTGCGCGCGAGGAAGCTCGCGTAGAGCTCGGTCGCGCCGTCCACGTCCTGGTCGGCGAAGTACAGCACGGCCCGGCCGTCGGGCGTGAGCGTGAAGGACGAGGGCGTGACGTCGCCGCCCTCGACCAGCGGGCCGCTGAGACGGCGCGCGCGCGCGCTGGCGTCGAGCGGCACGGCGAAGAGCTCGAACACGCCGTCGCGCGCCTGGTCGGCCACGTACAGCGCCTCGGAGCCGTCGGGCGTGAGCGCGAGCGTGCCCACCGTGCTCGCGCCGGCCACGAAGGGCCCGCTCAGCACGACCGGCGGGCGCGAGCCGTCGACCGGTGCCACGAACACCTCGAAGACGTCGTCGGCCCGCTGGTCGGCCGCGTACACCACGCGCTGCCCATCGGGCGTGATGCGGAAGGCCGGCAGGAAGAGCTCGCTCGTGCTGACGTCGCCGCCCGCGACCAGCGGCCCGTTCAGCTCGACCGGCGCGCTCGAGCCGTCGAGCGGCACCGAGTAGAGCGCGAACACGCCGGGCGCACCCTGGTCCGCGCGGTAGAGGGCGCGCGCGCCGTCGGGCGTGAGCGCGAGCTCGCGCACGAGGCGTCCGGGCCCGGGCACGTCGTTCAGCGGTACGGGCGGGGCGCTGCCGTCGACCGGAACGCGGAAGAGCTCGCCCTCGCCGTCGTGCAGACGATCGGCGACGAACACGGCCACGCTCCCGTCGGGGCTCAGCACGAAGCGCTCGACGTCGCCGCCGGCGACCATCGACCCGCTCAGCTTCACCGGCGGAGCCGAGCCGTCGCTGGCCACGGAGTAGAGCTCGAACACCTCGTCCGTCTCCTGATCCGTGCGGTACACGACGCGCGCGCCGTCGGGCGTGAGCTCGAACTGGTACTGGCTCCCGAGCGGCGCAGCGACATCGTTGAGCGAAACGGGCGGCGCGCTCCCGTCGGCGGCGACGCTGGCGAGCTCGGACGAGGGGTAGATGAGCGGAGAGAGGTAGACGAGGCGCGAGCCGTCCGGGGCGGGCCGGAAGAAGAGCGCGTCGTCCCCCGGGCCGACGCCCGTGAGCTCGAGCGGCGGCGTGCCGCCGTCCACGCTCACGCGGTAGAGGCCGCGCCCGCTCCCGTCCTGGGAGTAGAAGAGCGTCGCCCCGTCCGGCGCGAGCACGGTCCATTGCACGCCGTAGTTGCAGCCGGTGGGGTCGTTGAGCAGCACGGTCGGGAGCTGTCCGTCGCTGGCGGCGCTGAAGAGGCGCGTCGTCGACTCGCCCTCCTCGGAGCCGACCAGGAACAGCGAGCGCTGGCCGTCCGGGGTCAGCCCCACCAGGACCGTGTCGTCGTCGGGCACGGGGAAGGGGAACAGGCGCACGGGCCGCGTGCGCGGCGCGATCTCGCGGCTGAAGACCACGTCGTGCGAGGAATCGCCGTTGCTCTGCACCTGCTCGTTGAAGAGGACCCGCCGGCCGTCGGCGCTCACCCTCGCGCCGGTGATCCGGCCCAGGATGCGCTCGCCGGTCACTGTGCCGCTCAGGCGCTCGGGACCCGCATCGCCAGCGATCGGCGTGCGGAAGAGCTCGACGCGCCCGGCCACGTCGGCGTCGGCCAGGAACAGCACCGCGGCCGAGTCGGGCGTGATGGCGAAGGCCTCGCGCACCTCGCCGGCCAGGGGCCCGTGCAGCGCCACGGGCGCGAGCGAGCCGTCGGCCGGCACGCTGAAGAGGGCGGGGGCGCGCCCGAAGACGACGTGCCGGCCGTCGGGGCTGAAGCGCACCAGCGGATCCACGGGTGAGGCCAGCGCGACGCTCCCACCGTGCGCGAGCGAGGCCGCGTACAGGCCGATCACGCCGTCGGTCTCCTGGTCGGCGCGGTAGGCCACGCGCCGGCCGCGGGGATCGATCCAGAACTGGCGCACGTCGCCCTCGGCCACGAGCGGCGCGCTGACGCGCATCGGCCCGAAGGCGCCCGCGATCCCGACCTGGAAGAGCTCGTTCACCTCGTCGGTGAGCTGGTCGGCGAGGTAGAGCACGCGCGTCCCCGTCGGATCGATCTCGAAGACGCCCACGTCCCCGCCTGTCGGCAGGGGCGCGCTGAGCTTCACGGGCGCCTGGCTGGCGTCGCTCGGCACGCTGTAGAGCTCGAACACGTTGTCCGTGTCCTGCTCGGCCGTGTAGACCACGCGCGCGCCGCTCGGGTCGACGCGGAAGTCGCTCACGACGCGCAGGCGCGAGGAGAGCGGCGGGTGCAGCCGCTGCGCCGGGGCGAGGCCGTCGATCGGCGCCGAGAAGAGCTCGAAGGAATCGTCCACGTCCTGGTCGGCGCGGTACACGACGCGCGCGCCATCGCCCGTGATCGCGAACTCGCGCACGTTGCCGCCGGCGACGAGTACCCCGTTCAGGCGCACGGGCGGCCCGTCGGCGGCGGTCGGGACGCTGAAGAGCTCCTGCTCGCCGACGCTCCCGCGGGCGAGGTAGACCACGCGCTCGCCCGAGGGCGACAGGCGCTCCTCCTCGGTGTCCTGCGCCGTGAGCTCCTGCGCGGCCGCGGAGCCGTCGAGGGGCACGACGAAGAGGCCGGCGACGGCGCTGCTGCCGTCCGCGAAGACCACGCGCTCGCCCGCCGGATCGACGAGGAACGGCCCGGAGATCGCCGTCAGCGCGAGCGGCGCGCGGCTGCCGTCGACGGGCACGACGAAGACCCCGCGCGGCTGGCCCCCGAAGCCGCCCGAGTAGACGACGCGCGTGCCGTCGGGCGTGAGCGCCCAGCTCGAGGAGCGCCCGAGCGTCGACGACAGGACCCTCGGCGCGCCAGTCGCCGTCAGCGGCACGGAGAGGAGGCGCGTCTCGCTCCCCCATTCGGGATCGAGCGCGGTCTTGAAGACGGCCCAGCGGCCGTCGGAGCCGACGGCGAAGTCGAGCACCTCGCCCTCGATCGACGTGCGCGTGAGCGGGCCGCTCAGCTTGAAGCCCTGGGCCGTAGGTCGGATCGCGCACAGGACGAGCGCGAGCGCGGCCAGGAGAACGAGGCGGAAGACGAGGTGCAGAGCCTGTCGACGCATGGCGAGCCTCCCTGAGCTCGACGACCGGCGCTCATCCTAGGCGCGGCTGCGCGCTCGCGAGGCGCTCGGGAGGTGACCCTACGAACTCTTAAGGCCCGCCCGTTGATCGGGCGCGATGCGCCCGCTCGTCCTCACCGGCCGGCGTAGCGCGGCTTGCGCTTCTCGGCGAAGGCTGCCAGCGCTTCCAGACGGTCCTGGGTGCCGAGCACGCGCTCGTAGCAGCGCGCCTCGTGCTCCAGGCCCTCTGGCAGCGGCCGCTCGACGCCCTGGTCGATGGCGTCCTTGGCCGCGCGCACGGCCACCGGCCCGTTGGCGGCGATCGAGCGCGCCACCTCGAGCGCACACTCGCGCAGCGCGCCCGGCGCGGCCACGC
>Ga0315910_10005714_pt1 | contig 10163 bp, 7 predicted proteins | sample EdamamesoilMG_FD_204470 | JGI IMG/M metagenome (GOLD analysis project Ga0315910, IMG submission 204470) | Garden soil microbial communities collected in Santa Monica, California, United States - Edamame soil | ecosystem: Environmental > Terrestrial > Soil > Garden | place: USA: California... | reverse complement strand
GGCGCCCAGCGCTCGGTGTCTTCCCTGATGAACGCGGCGAACTGCTGCGGCGTCATGGCGGTGGCTTTCGAGCCGCCGCCGGCGTACTTCTCCTGCATCTCCTGCGTGGCCATGGCGCGCTGGATGGCGGCGGAGAGTTTTTCCACGATCGCCGGCGGCGTGCCCGCGGGGAACGCGACGCCGTGCCAGGACATGGCCTGGAAGCCGGGCACGGTCTCGGCGATGGCGGGAATCTCCGGTGCGGTGAACCAGCGCTCGGCCGAGGTGACGGCGATCGCGCGCACCTTGCCGCCCCTCGCGTGCGGCAGCACCGTCGGCATGTTGCCGAAGGTCATGTGCACCTGGCCGCTGATCACGTCGGCAATCGCCGGACCGCCGCCCTTGTAGGGCACGTGCAGCATGTCGGTGCCGGTCATCACCTTGAACATCTCGCCCGACAGGTGCAGCGAGGTGCCCTGCCCCGACGACGCGAACGCATACTTCCCCGGCTCTTTTTTCAATAGAAGAATTAAATCCTGAACCGTCCGGACTGGCAGATTACTGTTCACCACCAGCAAGTTTGGAAAGGTGCCGGTCATCGACACCGGCGCGAAATCCCTGATGTGGTCGAAGGGCATCTTCGCGTACAGCGTGGGGTTGATCGCGTGCGAGGCCACGGTGATCCAGCCCAGCGTGTAGCCGTCGGGCGTGCTGCGCGCGAGCTCGGCGACGCCCAGGTTGCTGCCCGCGCCCGGCTTGTGGTCGATGATGAACTGCTGGCCGAAGTGGCGCGCGAGCCAGTCGCAGAGCAGGCGCCCCTGGAAGTCGGTGCTGCCCCCCGGCGTGAACGGGATGATGAGGCGCACGTTCTTCGCCGGCCAACTGGCCGCGGCGTCCTGCGCGCGCAGAGGCGCCCCTGCCGCGAGTCCCGCCAATGCTGCGCCGAACTTGAGAACCTGCCTGCGTTTCGGATTGGTCGCCATAGCTCCTCCCAAAGTTCCGGCAGCCGTGTCGGCGTATTATGGCGCGCTTTGCCGCAGCGGGTCCGGGTGAACAACGTTTCGATATTCGCGGGATGCGTGCTGATCTGGGGCACCACCTGGCTCGCGATCACCTTCCAGCTGGGCCCGGTGGCGCCGGAGGTCAGCGTCAGCCACCGCTTCCTGCTCGCCGCGCTGGTCATCGCGGCCTGGTGCCGGCTGCGCAGGCTGCCGATGCGCTTCAAGCCCGCCGAGCACGCGGCGCTCGCGCTCATGGGCGTGGCGCTGTACGGCGTCAGCTACGTGTTCGTCTACCACGCGGAACTGCACGTCGCCTCCGGGCTGGTGGCGATCGGCTACTCGGCGAGCCCGCTGCTGTCCGCGCTGGGCTCGCGCCTGTTCTTCCGCCAGCCGGTCAGCGCGCGCATGGGCGCCGGCGCCCTGTTCGGCATCCTCGGCATCACGCTGGTCTACTGGCCCGAATTCGGCCAGCTGCAGGAAAACCGCAACGTCGCGCTGGGGGCTCTCTTCACCGTGCTCGCGGTGCTGGTGTCGACCGGCGGCGGGCTGCTCGCGCAGCGCAACCACCAGCGCGGGCTGCACGGCTGGCCGACGATGGCCTGGAGCATGGCCTACGGCGGCCTCTGTTCGCTCGCCGTGGCGCTCGCGCTGGGCCGCCCCTACGCCATCGACCTTGGGGCGCCCTACCTGCTGTCGCTTCTGTATCTCGCGCTGCTGGGCACCGTCGCGGCCTTCGCCGGCTGGCTGACGCTGGTCGGGCGCATCGGCGCGCCGCGCGCATCCTACGTGGGCGTCATGGCGCCGATCGTCGCGCTGGTCGTGTCCACGCTGTTCGAAGGCTTTACCTGGCACCCGCTGACCGTCGCCGGCGTTGCCGTCTCGCTCGCCGGCAACGTGCTGGTGCTGGGCGGCAAACGCTGACCTGCCGGGAACGCGCGCCCGGGAGCCCGCGTCAGCGCGGTGTCTGCGGGCCGACGGCCAGGCGCCGCATGTGGCGGCGCTGGCCATGGTAGTCGTTGACCGCGTTGTGCTGCGTGCAGCGGTTGTCCCAGATGGTGAGCGTGCCCGGCGCCCAGCGCACGCGGCAGGTGAATTCGGGCCGCACCTGGTGCATGGCCAGGAAATCGAGCAGTGCGCGGCTCTCGTCATCGGTCATGCCCTTGATGCGCGTGGCATGGCCGCGACTGAGGTAGAGCAGCTTGCGCCCGGTGTCCGGATGCGTGCGCACGATCGGATGCTCGGCGACGTAGCCGATGGCCGCTTCGTCGTTGCGGAACTTCATGCTGCCGAGCTTCTTGCTGGCGGCGCCGCGCCCGCCGCCGTACTTGGGTTCCGCGCTATAGACGCAGCGGAGGCCGTCGAGCAGCTTCTTCATGACCTTCGACAGCGCATCGTAGGCGGCGCCGGTGCTGGCGAACAGCGTGTCGCCGCCGTGGCTCGGGGTCTGCACCGCGTGCAGCAGAGTGACGGCCGGCGGCTGCTCGAGGTACGCGGTGTCGGAATGCCAGGCGCCGCCGAAATTCCGGGTTTCGCCGGGCTCCTTCACGACTTCGAAAATGTACGGGTAGCCCTCCATCCCGGTCACGTAGGGATAGAAGCAGGGCGCGCCGAAGCGCTCGCCGATGCGCATCAGGTCGGCGGGCTCGAGCCGCTGGCCGCGGAACACGAGCACCGCATGGTCGAGGAATGCCCGCCGGATGCCGTCCCAGGCCGATTTGTCCTCGAGCGAGCGCAGGTCGAGCCCGTCAATCTCCGCGCCCAGGGCGCCGGCAAACGGCGTCGCCTGAATCGGATACCTGGAACGGCGCAGGATGTCCACGGTATTACCCGGCGCGCGCGGCGAGTCCAGGAAGCGCGCCCGTTCTCAATCGACCGAAACGCCAAGCGGTTCGAACAGCGCACGCTGGAAAAACTCGCCGTCGACCGCCAGCCGGGCAATCGACAGACGCTGATGCCCGCTCGCCAGCGGCAGGTTGAACTGGGCTCCCTTTGTCGCCAGGCCCGGCGGCAGCAGCAGGTCTGCCGCCGACAGTGGCAGGCCCTGCGGCTCGAGGAGGATCGCGTACTTGAAATTCTCCGCGAAGCTCTTGTCCCTCAGGATCGCTTCATCCCAGACCAGGTGGTCCCGCGTGGCGGGCGCATGGAGCAGGATCTTGCGCGGCTTGGGCGTCAGGATCTGGATGCCAAGCCGCAGTTCCTCGTCGATGGAAAAGATTCTCCGCAGCACGCCCACGAACCAGTTCTTGCCGGGCTCGATCATCACGGCGAGCAGCATGCCGTTCTTGGCCCACGCCGCGTCAGCGCGCCGGATCGCGAGGCCGAGCCCGCCTGTGCTGGCGTCCACGACACGTGAGGGCTCGACCCGCGCCGCCCGCAGCACCGAGCGCTTCAGATTCTTGCTGGTCTCGCTGAGCAGCAAGCGCAGCGCGCTGCGCGGGGCGCCGTTCCCCTGCCTCGCCTGCAGGCCGGCGAGCATCGGCACCACGTTCACCACGTTGTCGAATCCGCCGATCACCCGCGCCGCAAGCGCGAGCGGAATCCGGCGATGGCGCCGCTGCGGCGGATTCAGGCCCCAGTGATCCAGCAGGCGCGCGACGGCGGCCTGGCGCTCCCGGAGCGTGAAACCGCGGCCGAACAGGGTATCTTCATCCGTCGGATTGCCGCCCATGTCGCGCTCAAGAGCGGCGCGCAGCCGCGGCAGGCAGTTCACCGTGTTGATGTACAGGGGCGCCGCCGCTCCCGGCTTCAGCCGGTCCACCGGCACCGGGCGCGCATGCCCGGCCGGGATCACCGCAAACGCGGTTTCGCTCGTCGCCTCGTTCTCAAACCTGGCGGCAGTCGCGATGCGCGCCGCGATGCGGTAGATGAGCTCCGCCTGGCGCACGCGCACCGAATCCGGCGCAGCCAGCTCCAGCAGAAGGGAGCGGAGATATTCGCGATTCACCGTCGTGGTGTACGTGACGCCCTCGTAGGCCGGAATCGCCGTGGCGGCGAGGCCGCGCACCTCGGCGACTTCGCGCCGGCGGTGCAGCAGTTCCCACACCGCCGACGTGAACGGCACGTGCAGCATGTGCGCCAGCGCCAGCCGCCGCCCAAGCCAGCGCATGCTGCGGATCATCAGCCGCGCCTGGTTCTCCACCACCCAGCGCGAACTGTGCTCGGAGTCGTCGAGCGTGATGGCGAAACCGTTGGCGAATTCCGAGGCGCTGTCGAGCATTGCGCGCAGGATCCCCGGATCCCCGTCCTGGTATTCCGCGGGCGCGCCCGTTGGCGCGAGGTAGCGGATGCCCAGCGCGCGCCATTGGGTGCGCGCGGTATCGTCAAGCAGCATGAGCACCCGGGCGCGCCGGCCCGGGGTGAACGACGCGGTTTCGTTGATCGATACCGTCCAGCGCGTCAGTTCCGCGAGGCTGTGCTCGGCATCGTCCTCGGGAAGAAGGGCGAGCAGCTTGCGCGCTTCGTCCAGGGAGTGCATCGGATGATCGGGCAGCGGCGCGTGCCCGAATGCCAGATCGCGGAAACGCCTGAGGTTGAAAGCAGCCATTCGATGGCCCCCGGTGATGCGAATGGCCCGTCCCATGGCGGCACGCGTCTATCGCGTGAACATGATATCCATATTCCGTAACCGTTACTGCGAAGCCGGGCGCAGGTGCGTCAAAGCCGTTCAAGCGACAAGGTGAACTTATCCCGCTCGCCTGATTTGCTGACAAAGCCTTGCACGCATAGGGGAAACTACGATAGGCGGTATGGCAAATGAGGACTACCCTGATTGAGGCTGTTGGCGTTGTAGCTTGCCCATTGTTCTTCGAGGAATTGGGGGGCGCTGGCGTTTAGCATGATCCGCGACGCAAAATTCCTGGAGGCCTTTGCCGGCGACATGCTGGGCAGCATGCCGGACGCCGCATTCATGGTGGATTCGGCCGGCCGGATCGTCCTGGTGAACGGCCTCGCCGAAAGGATGTTCGGGTATGCAAGCGGGGAGTTGCGGGGACAGCCGATAGGCGCGCTGATTCCGGAGCGTTTCCGCAATGCGCACGCTGGCCATTGCGCGAACTTCGTTGCCCGCCCGCAAACCCGCGCCATGGGTGCGGGACTGCGCCTGCACGCGCTGCGCAAGGATGGCGCCGAGTTTCCGGTGGATATCAGCCTCAATCCCATCGAAACCGACCGCGGCACGTTCATCGTCGGCGCGATTCGCGACACGCACCAGGCGGAGGAACGGTACCGGGCGATTTTCGAGTACGTCGCGGTTGGCGTCGTGCATACCCAGACGGACGGCCGGATTCTCGGCGCCAACCCGAAGTTCTGCGAGATCTCCGGCTATACGCGCGAAGAACTGCTTGCAATCGGCGTGCGCGAACTGACGCACCCTGACGACATCGAGGCAAGCATGGCGGCGAGGGGGCGCATGCTGGCCGGGGAGATATCGGAACACGCGAGAGAAGCGCGCCTGGTCCGCAAAGGCGGCGCCGAACTCTGGGCGCACGTCACGACGTCGCTGGTCCGGGGTGTAGAGGGGACCCCAGTCCACTTCATCTCGATCATTTCCGATATTTCCCCGCAGAAGCAGTCGGAGCAGGCGATCAGGGAAAGCGAGGAGCGCTTCCGGGCGGTGGTCGAGCAATCGATATCCGGCGCCTGCATCATCGATCGCGACGGTCGCCTCCTGTACCTGAATCCACGGCTCGTCGAGATCCTGGGCTACGAATCCGCGGAGGAGATCTTGGGAAGACACGTCCTCGAGATCGTGGCGCCGCAAAGTCACGCCATCGTCCGCGACAACATGGTCCAGCGCATCGCCGGGGAACCGCAGCGGGCGCGCTACCATTTCGAGGCGATCCGCAAGGACGGATCGCCCGTGACCCTCGGCGCGCATGCGAACCTGGGCACGTATCGAGGGGAGCAGGTGCTGATTACCACCGTGCAGGACGTCACCGAACTGGTGCGCGCGGAAAAGGAAGTCAACCGCTTCATTGCCAAGCTGCAGCGCGCCGTCGAAGGCACGATCGAAGTTGTTTCGAGGATCGGCCAGCTGCGCGACCCCTATACGCATGGACACGAGCGTCGTGTCGGCGAAGTGGCGACCGCGATCGCCATCGAAATGGGATTTTCCGCGGACCGGGTCGAGGGAATCCGGGTCGCCGGTTACCTGCACGACGTCGGCAAGATCGCCGTGCCGGCGGAGATCCTGTCCAAGCCCTCCCGCCTCACGACCGCCGAATTCGATCTCGTGAAACAGCACGCTCAGCAAAGTTACGACATCCTCAAGGGGATCGAGTTTCCGTGGCCGGTGGCGGAAGCGGCCTGGCAGCATCACGAACGCCAGGACGGAAGCGGCTATCCGAGGGGCCTCAAAGGCGAGGAGATCATCCTCGAAGCGCGCATCCTCGCCGTTGCCGACACGGTCGAGGCCATGGCCTCGCACCGGCCCTACCGGCCGGGTCTCGGCATTGACAAGGCGCTCGCCGAGATCGAACGCGGACGCGGGAAGATCTACGACCCCGTCGTCGCCGATACCTGCCTGCGGCTGTTCCGCGACAACGGCTACGCGATTCCGGAATAACCGGATTCGAACGACCACCCCGGGCGGAAGTTGAACGAGGAATAGCCCGGACACTCTCCTGGCGGGCACCGACATGCAGGCTGGACTTGCAGGTTCGCGGGACCCTGGCGAACGCATTCATCAGGCGCTCGCCAACGATGAATTGACGCTGTACTGCCAGCCGATCGTGTCGCTCGAACGCGGGGCCGGGTTCCCGATCGCCGAGGTGCTGGTGCGGCTTCGCGCGGAGGAAAAAGCGCTGCTGCCGCCGGGAGAATTCCTGCCGATCTTCGAGCACTATGGCCGGATGCCCGAGCTCGACTGCTGGGTGATGCGCAAGGCGATACGGCATATCGCGCGCGGCTCCCGCATAGCGCGTTTCTCGATCAACATTTCGAGCCAGTCATTGGCGGAAGCTGCGGTTCCCAAGGCTATCGCGATGGAGCTCGTGTCCGCGGGCGTTTCGGGCACCGCGCTGCTGTTCGAGATCGACGAAGCGGACAGCCTGGCGCGGCTCGAGGCGGCGAAGAAATTCGCGCGCGCGATCCGGACGGTCGGCTGCGGGCTGATGCTGGACGGATTCGGGCGCCGGTCGCATTCGTTCGCCGCGCTCAAGGCGTTGCAGGTGCACTTCGTGAAGGTCGACGGCTCGATCGTGCGCAAGCTGCTGACAGACCGGCGGGCGGAGACCAAGCTCAGGGCGATCCAGAAGGTCGGCGATGCGATGGGATTCAAGCTGATTGCCGAGATGGTCGAGGACCAGGACATCCTGGCGCGCCTGAAGGCGTTGGGCGTCGACTACGCGCAGGGTTTCGGCGTCTGCGAGCCGCATCCGATCGAACGCGTCGAGCGCCGCGGCGCGCGCGCCGCCCCGTGAACCATGCGAGGCCGGGAATTGCAGCGGCCGCACTGTGCGCCGTGATATTCGCCGCGGCATTCGCCGCGGCGGAAGAACCGGGATTCTCGCGCAGCATCACGCCCGGACTGATGGACCACTTCGCGCGCCTGTTTGGCCAGGGTGCCCGGGGGCGTCTTGAGGGATGGAGGGAATTCGTCCGCAGCGGCGCGGGCCGGATCGAGCAGGCGTCAGGCGGCCCCGGGGCCGGACAACTCGGTCCGGTGAACGGGTACTTCAACGGTTTGCCCTCGATCGAGGACCGCGCCCAATGGGGCGTTGAAGACTACTGGGCGACGCCGGCGGAATTTCTCTCCAGCGGCGGCGGCGACTGCGAGGACTACGCCATCGCCAAGTACTTCACGCTGAAAGAGCTCGGCGTGCCGGTCAGCCGCCTGCGCCTGGTGTATGCCAGGACCTGGCGTTCGGGCGCGGCGCACATGGTGCTCGCCTACTATTCAACGCCCGCTGCCGACCCCCTGATCATGGACAATCTGGTGAAGGGCATGCAACGTGCCGGCGACCGGCCCGACCTGATTCCGGTGTACATGTTCAACGACGACGACATGCAGTTCGTGCGGCAGGGCGCGGGGGAGACCCGATACGACCCGATGTCCATCCGCAAGTGGCGCGGCGTGATGGAAAAGCTGGCGCGCGAACTGACCTATTGACGGTGAGCCGGGGAATCCGAGGGGTACCGAATCCATGACACTGTTCCGGCAACTGGCCTTCGGCGTCTCGCTGCTGTTCTTCGTGCTGCTCGTCGGCGTCGAGGCAATCTACCTGGTGAACGCCCGCGCGCAGCTCCAGGAGCAGCTCGGATCGCAGGCGCAGGATGCGGCCACCACGCTCGCGCTGCGCCTGGCCACGCTCGGGAGCCTGGAAGACAAGGCGCTGATTGAGACCCTGCTGAACCCGGTGTTCGATCGCGGCTACTTCCAGGACATCCGCGTCCTGTCCGGGAGCGGCGAAACTGTCGCGCGCAAGGCGCTTGCGCCAGCGCAAGGGGGCGCACCGGAGTGGTTCATGCAGCTGTTCCCGATCCGCGCGCCCGGCGCCCAGTCGCTGGTGAGTTCGGGCTGGCGCGAGCTCGGGCGGGTGACCGTGGCAAGCCAGCCGCATTTCGCCTACGCGCAGCTCTGGAACGCCGGCCTGCAGACCGTCGCGTGGCTGCTGCTCGTCTACCTGGCGGCCATCGCCGCGGTGACCGGATTTCTCGCCATGCTGCTGCGTCCGCTGCGCGAGATCGAGCAGGCGGCCATCGCGATCGGGGAGCGGGATTTTGCCACCATCTCGCGGTTGCCGCGCGCGCGCGAACTCGCCCAGGTCGTCGCTGCCATGAACCAGATGTCGGGCAGGATCCGGCAGATGATCGCGGAGGAATCGGCGCGCGCGGAGGGGCTGCGCCGCGAGGCGTTCATCGATCCGCTGACCTCCCTCTACAACCGCCGGGGTTTCGAGCGCCAGCTGCAGTCACTCATCCAATCGAAGGGCGATGTGCACTCCGGCGCGCTGGCGCTGGTCGAAATCCGCAACTTCGGAGAGTTCAACGTCCAGGCCGGGTACCGGCGCGGCGACGAAGTGCTCGCCAGGGTGGCGGGCGCGCTGGTCTCGGCCTGCGCGGGGCGCGCCGTCGTCTGCACGCGCATGGGCGGTGCGGCGTTCGCATTTGGCGCCGTCAATATCGAGGCGGCGGAGCTGCGCGAGCTGGTTGCCGCGGTATGCGGCCGCATCGGGCAGGTGCTGGCCGGGGAGGGATCCGACGCGAAGCTCACTTTCCACTGCGGCGCGACGCACCGGGTGGGCGCGCTCCCGGAGTTCTCCGCGCTGCTCTCGGCCGCGGACCTGGCGCTGGAGCGCGCGCGCCAGAAGGGAAGCAACGAGCACGACATCGAGTTGTTCGACCCCTCGGTTGCCGCTGGATCCCAGGCCTGGCGCGCGCTGATCGAGCGCTGCATCGAAGAAGGTGCGATCGCGCTTTACGCGCAGGAGGTGTTCGGCCTGCCCGGACGCAAGCCGGTGCACACCGAGCTGATGGCGAGGATGCTGCGCGCGCAGGGCGAACCGGTCCCGGCCGCGCTGTTCCTTCCCATGGCGGCGCGCCATGGCCTCATCGGACGCCTGGACTGCCTCATCGTCGGGAAACTGCTCGATGATCTGGCCCGTGTCCCGGGCGAAGCGCCGGTTGCGTTGAACGTGGCGGCGCGGACCATCGCGGAACCGGACACGTTCCGCCGCCTGCTCGCGCTGCTGGATGCCCGTCGCGGTCTCGCGGGCCGGCTGATCTTCGAGATGACCGAGTTCGGCGCGCTGCAGAACTGGGAATCCGCGCGGCGCTTCAGCGACGAGCTGCGCCGGCGCGGCGCGCGCTTCGCGCTGGACAACTTCGGCATGCTGCAGGAATCGCTGATGCTGGTGCACGCACTGCGGCCGCATTACATCAAGCTCTCGCCCGGATACTCGCGCGAAATCGCGAGCAACGCGGATTGTCGCTTCCTGGTGGCCTCCATTGTGCGCATCGCGCAGCCGCTGGGCATCGGCATCTACGCCCAGGCCGTCGAGGACGAGGCGCTGGTTCCGGTGCTCGCCGAGTTGGGACTCTCAGGCTATCAGGGATACGCCGCGTCGCGCCCGGTTCGCTTTGTCTAGAAGCAGATGAGAAAAATGGGGTCTGTCCCCATTTACTGCCTGTCGCGCAGCAGCTTCGGCGGCGCGAAGCGCGCGCCGTACTTCTTCGCCAGATCGT
>Ga0315910_10005713_pt1 | contig 10163 bp, 6 predicted proteins | sample EdamamesoilMG_FD_204470 | JGI IMG/M metagenome (GOLD analysis project Ga0315910, IMG submission 204470) | Garden soil microbial communities collected in Santa Monica, California, United States - Edamame soil | ecosystem: Environmental > Terrestrial > Soil > Garden | place: USA: California... | reverse complement strand
GGCATCCCCGGCGAGCCGGGCGGGGGCTTGGAGCTCCACGGGCTCGGATCGCCGTAGAGGTTCGTGCCGCGCAGCACGAGGAAGGCGAGCGTCGCCGCGGCCCCGAGCGCCAGGCACAGGCGGTGCCGCCGCTCCGGCTCGAGCGTCATCACGCGCCCGAAGGCGAAGCCGCAGGCCATCACGCCGATCCAGGGCACGAGCGAGTAGAGCACGATCAGGAGCGACGACTCGCCGAGCGGGATCGGACCGGCCCAGAAGCCGACGTAGGCGATCTTCCACAGCGCCACGGCGAGCCCGCCGTCGAGGCCTCCCGCGATGGCGCGCACGTCGAGCGCATCGTGCCCCGCGACGATCACGAGCCCGAGCACGCCGACCAGGCCCGCGGGGAGCCTCACGAGCCCCGCCAGCAGCACCATGCACCACCCCAGGGCCCAGATCACGCCCGCCATCTGCTGCCCGAAGTCGAGGTTGAAGGTCCAGGCCCAGCGCAGCACCGTCAGCTCGAGCAGTACGAGCCACAGTCCGCGCATGACGAGGAAGCGCGCGAGGCCCGGGCGCCTCCGTCCGTGCAGGAACGCGCTCGTCCCCGCCAGGAAGAAGAAGGCCGGCGCGCAGAAGTGCGTGATCCAGCGCGTGAGGAAGACGCCCGGCGTCGGCCCGCCCGCCGGCACGCCGGAATAGACGCGCACGTGGTCGATCGCCATCAGCACCATCGCGAGGCCGCGCAGCCGGTCGAGGGCGAGGATGCGCGCGAGGCCCGTCCCTCCGGCGGCCGTGGTCTCGTTCCCGTCCACGCCGGGACGATACGGCACCCTTTCGCCGTCCCGTCGCGCGCGCTCGCGCCATACCGAGGTCTCACGCCGCGTCCCCGACCCGCCCGATATCCTCACGCGGACCATGAAGCCCGCCCTCCTCGCGCTCGCCGCCCTCGCCCTCCCGGCCTGCATCTTCGTGGTCGAGCGCGACCTCGTCGCCGGCTCGACCCCGGCCACGACGCTCCTCGACGTCGATGCGCAGGAGCCCGTCGCGCTCGCGCGCCGCGGCGACGGCAAGCCGGTGTGCGGCCTCGGCAAGGCCTTCCACGCCGGCCGCCGCGCCGAGCTGATGGAGCGCGTCGGCGACGAGCTGCTCGTCTTCCGCGGTCTCGCCGGCATGCGCGAGAACCTGGCCTTCCGCCAGGACAAGAGCTTCTGGTACCTGACGGGCGTCGAGAGCCCGGGCGCCGCGCTCGTGCTCGACGGCAAGACGAGGAAGGAGATCCTGTTCCTCCCCGCCCAGGACCTGGCCAAGGAGAGCTGGAACGGCGAGATCTGGGACGCCAGCGACGCCTGGGTCGCGGAGCTGACCGGCTTCGAGGACGTGCGCCCGGCCGAGGAGCTCCTGCCGACGCTGAAGGAGCTGCTCGGCAGCCGCAAGCAGGTCGGCACGAGCCTCTCGCCCTGGACCGGGCTCGCCGGCAGCTACGACGCGGCCATCCCCTTCGAGCAGGAGCAGAAGAACGATCCCCTCGACGGCCGCGGGAGCCGCGAGGAGGCTCTGGCGGCCAAGCTGAAGGAGGCGCTCGGCGTCGAGATCCTCGACGTCGGCGCGACGCTCGTCGCGATGCGCCTGGTCAAGACGCCCGAGGAGCTGGCCGCCATGCGCCGTGCCGCCCGCGCCGGGGCCCTGGCCCACGCCGAGGCCATGCGCTCGACGCGCCCGGGCCTCGGCGAGTGGGAGCTGGACGCCGTGATGACCTTCGTGCAGCTCCGCGAGGGCGCCTTCGGCAAGGCCTACGAGGCGATCGTCGGCTCCGGCGCAAACGCCTGCGTCCTGCACTACACCGCCAACGACCGCCGCATGCAGGCCGGCGAGGTCGTGCTGATCGACTACGGCCCCGAGGTCGACCACTACACGACCGACATCACGCGCTCCTGGCCCGTCGACGGCACCTTCTCGAAGCGCGCCGCCGAGCTCTACGACGCCGTGCTCGCCGCCCAGGAGGCGGGCATCGCCGCCGCGAAGCCGGGCGCGACGATCGTCGACGTCGATCGCGCCTGCAGCGAGGTCTTCAAGCAGAAGGGCCTGTTCGAGCTGCGCCGCCACGGCGCCTGCCACTGGATCGGCCTGGAGGTCCACGATCCGGGCAGCACGCGCACCCCGCTCGTCCCCGGCATGACCTTCACGATCGAGCCGGGTCTGTACGACCGCCAGGCCGGCATCGGCATCCGCATCGAGGACGTGGTCGCGATCACCGAGAAGGGCTGCGAGGTCCTGACGAGCCTGGCCCCGAAGGCGCGCGCCGAGGTCGAGGCCACGGTCCAGGCCGAGGGCCTCCTCGACCGGCTGCCGCGCGGGGAGTGACCTCTCAGGCGGACGCTGCGCCCAGCTCCGCCCGCGAGACCCGGCCGAAGCGCGAGAAGACCGGGTGCGAGAGCACGGCCACGTCGCGCGGGCCGAGCCCGGGGTGCCAGACGTCGACCACCAGGACGACCCGCGCGCGCTCGCCCTCGTGCACGACCTCGTGCTCGAAGGAATCGTCGAAGGCCAGCGTCTTCCCCCGCGCCCAGGGCCGCCACTCGGCGCCCACGCGCAGGCGTCCCGCCTCGGGCTCGGGCACCTCGAGCCCCAGGTGGTGGCGCAGGCGCAGGTTCGAGGAGCCGCAGTGGGCCGCGACGTGCGTGTGCGCCTCCATCCCGGAGAACATGGCGAAGCCGAAGTTGAGGTTCAGCGGCAGGCCCTCGAGCAGGCGCGTCGTGCGCGGGCAGAGGGCGCACAGCTCCGCGTTGCGCACGCCCCGGGCTCCGAACAGGAACATCCCCGTCCAGCGGCCCCGATCGACCAGCGAGGCGTTGTCCGGGTGCGTCTGGATGCGCGCGGCCACGACGCTGTACTCGGCGATGATCTCCTCGGCGTGCTGCTCCAGCGCGTCGCGCACCGCGCTCCGCCCGTCGAACCAGGGACGGCTGTCGAGGGCATCGCAGCGCCACACCGTGGCCCCGCTGCGCTCGATGCCGGCGCCCTCCGGCGGCGCGGCGTAGTAGAGGTTGACCAGGTCGTAGTTCCCGGCGATCTCGTCCGCCTCGCGCCGCCGGCGGAACCAGTCCTCGACCTCGGCCCGTCCGGCCGGGCTCACGACGAAGTCGATCGGCAGGCCGTACCAGTGCAGCGCGTCCAGGTTGGGCGTGCTGCCCTCGGCCAGGAGGGCGCCGAGCTCGTCGCAGTTGCGGGCGTGGATCGAGAGGGCTCGGAGCAGGGTGGTCTCGTTCATCGTGCGTCCCGGGGACAGCATGCCAACTCGCCGCCACGTGCGCACGGGCGCGCCGATCGGGCCGGGGCTACCGTGCGCGTGCGGTCCAGGCGCGCAGGGCCTCGATGGCTCGCCGCAGCGCGTCCTCGTCCTCGCCCGACCACGGGGACGCTCCGAAGTGCGTGCGATGCACGGACTCGACCGCCAGCGGGAGGGGGTCGGCGGCGCTCCCGGCGAGCGGCGCGAGCGCGCGCACGTGCTCGCGCAGCGTGCGCGCCGGCGGGCGCGGGAAGCCGGCCTGCGCCAGCGCGCGCTGGAGACGCTCGAGGGCCAGGCTCGCGGCGACCGGTGCCGAACCAGGCGCGCTCTCCGGCGGCGCGCCCGCGCCGCGGCCACGCCGCACGAGCCAGAGACCCAGCAGGGCCAGCGCGGCCAGGACCGGCAGCCCGACGCGCGGGAGCCGCACGACGCGCACCAGCTCGCTCCAGGTCAGGCGCTCGCCGCCGGCGAAGCGCGCGAGGAAGCCCGTGAGGCCGGCGAGCCAGCCGCCGGTCGGCGCGCGCGGCGCCAGGGCCAGCGCCGGGTTGGCCGAGCCGCCCGGAGTGGCGTCGCAGGTGACCCAGCCGAGACCCTCGAAGGCGACCTCGAACCAGGCGTGGCCCGTGCGCAGGGAGGCGACGTAGGTGTCCGGGTCGTCGGCCGCGGGGAGCGCGAGGAAGCCCGTGGCGACGCGCGTCGGGAGGCCCAGCGTGCGCAGCATCAGGGCGGCGGCGGCGGCGTAGTGCGTGCAGCTCCCCGCGCGGCGCTCGAGGAAGTGGACCAGGCCCGCCAGGCCGGCGATGCCCGTCGCGCGCGGCTCGTAGGTGAACTCGCCGCGGAAGAAGGCCAGCACGCGCGCGACGCGCTCGCGGTCGTCGGCGGCGCCGCGCGTGACCTCGCGCGCGAGGCTGCGGATCGAGACGAGCTCGGGTGAGGAGCGAGGCAGCTCGAGCGCGCGCGTCCCGGCCAGGCGCGCGCCCGCGGCGGCCGCCGGGACATCCTCGAACGTCCGCGCCTGGCTGCGCACGCGGAAGGCGAAGCGCTCGCGCGCCGGCAGCGGGGCCGACAGCTCGGCGTCGCCCCGCAGCAGCGCCCCGCGGCAGTCCAGCGCGACCGGCTGCACGGGCACGAAGAGCACCGTCTCGGCGCGCCCGGAGACGCAGAGGGGGATCTGCTCGACCACGAACTCGTGCAGCGGCGGCCCGCCCGGCGCGAGCGGGCTCCAGCCGTCCGCGTCGCGGCGCGCGTCGAGCGCGAGCGCGGCGCCGACCTCGCGCGCGGCGATCCCGGTCTCGGTGAAGCGCTCGAGCACGCGTCCGCGCACGTGCAGGGCGCTCGGCCGCTCCAGCTCCTCCGTGGGCGTCCGGCCCAGGACCACCACCGGCGTGTCGTCCTCGAGCGGGCTCGAGCTGGCCCACTCGAGCGCGGCCGGGAACTCGCCCGCGCTTGCATCCGTGGCGGATGCGGCGGATCGGTCATCTCGAGCCGGCTCCGCCACGGCCGGCGCGGGCGTGACCGTGACCTCGACTCCCGCGCGCGGGTCGAGCCGCGCCAGTGCCGCCACGGCGCCGTCGATCAGCGTCGCGAGGACCGGCGCGACGAGCAGCAGCCCGAGGGCGAGCCCGAGCGCTCCAGCGGCCCGCGACCAGGGCCGTGCGCGGGGCGCGCTCCCGCTGCGCGGCAGGCGCTGGGCCAGCGCGCTGCCGGCGGCCTCCTCGGACAGCGTGCGCAGCGCGAGCAGCGCCGCCACGAGCGTCGCCACGACGAGCGCGAGCGCGACCGGTCCCGACGCGTGTCCCGCCGCGAGCTGCCCTTGCAGCACCGCCGCCAGCAGGGCGAGGCGCGCCCACTGCCCGCGTCGCAGGCGCGGCAGCACGGCCAGCGGGACCGCGCGCGCCGCCAGGACGAGCACCGCGAGCTGCAGCGTCGCCAGCGCACCCGCCGCCGCCAGCCAGGCCGGCTCGGGCGGCGCGCCGGCCGCCAGGGCGATCGCCGTGGCCGCGCAGGCGACGCCCAGGGCGAGCGCGAGCACGGCCCGCAGCGAGGGCGCCGCGAGGTCCGCCGCGCTCACCGGAAGCCTCCCGGCTCGACGCCCAGCAGCCGCGCGTGGTGCGGATGCCCGCGCGGGGCCTCGACGTCGTAGACGCGCGCGCGCCGCGCGAGCGCCGGCTCCAGGGCCTCGGCGCCGCCGGCGAGCACGACCACGAGCTCGGAGTCGGCCGGAGGACTCCGCCGCGACGCACGCCGCGGGGGTGCGGGCTCGACGCGCTCTGGCTCGGCGCGCACGGGCTCCGCCGTTCCCGTCGTGGCCTGCACGAGCGCCAGCCGTCCGAGGGCCCGCGCCAGGCCGGCGCGGCCTGCCAGGCCGCGCTCGCTCCCCTGGCCCTCGATCGAGAGCACCAGGCGCCGCCCGTGGCGCAGGTAGTGGTCCGCCAGCGTCGCCGCCAGCGACACGGCGCGCTCGAAGGCGGCCCCGCGCGCTCGCGCGAGCCCACGCGCCGGCTGCGCCCTGCGCAGCAGGAGCTCGACCGGCCCCTCGGCCGGCGCGCGCAGCTCGCGCAGGATCGGCCGTCCGCGGCGCGCCGAGAGGCGCCAGTGCACGCGGTGCAGGCTCTCGCCCGCCCTCCAGTCGCGCACGTGGTCGAGCTCCTCCTCGCCCGGTCCCGGCCGGCCGCGTGTCGAGCCCTGCGGCCGCGTGCGCGGCTCCGGCGGACGCACGAGCCGCCCGCGGCGCGGCAGGACGAGCACGTCGGCGGCCAGCTCGAAGGCGCGCGTCACGCGCCACAGGCCGCAGCGATCCCCGCCGCTGACGAAGGCCAAGAGGCGCGTGACCCGTCCGCGCCGGCGCGGGCGCCAGGCGAGGGTGACGCTCGTCGGCGTGCGCGCGAGCCCGGCCACGAAGCCGGCCGGGCTCGGCGTGTCGCCCGCGTCCTCCCCCAGGGCGATCACGAGCGCGCGCGGCCGCGCGAGGCGCGCGCGCGTGGCGAGCGGCAGCGTCAGCGTGAGGCGCGCGCCGACCGGTCCGCGCGCCGGCCGCAGCGCCCCGAGCGCGAGCCCGCGCACGTTCGCCAGCGCCAGCCCGAGCGCGACGAGCAGCAGCGCCGCCCCCAGCGCCGCCAGCGGCCGGGCCACGCCGGGCAGGAAGGCGGCCACCAGCGTGGCGCAGGCCGTCAGGGCCAGGACGTGGCGTCCGGTCGGCGTGAGGGCGAGCGCCCAGCGGCGAGCGGAGGAAGGGGAGCGCTCGTCCTTCTCCGTCCGCCTCATGCCGGCACCGGCGTGCGCGCGAGGATCTCCGCCAGCTCCTCCTCGGCCTCCGCGCGCTCGCCCTCGTGCGGCACGACGCGGTGCGCGAGCACGGCCGTCGCGAGGCCCTTGACGTCGTCCGGGATGCAGAAGTCGCGCCCCTCGAGCGCCGCCGCCGCCTGCGCCGCCCGCACCAGGCCCAGGGCCGCGCGCGGGCTCGCGCCGGCCGCGAGGCGCGCGCTGGTGCGCGTGGCCGCGACGATCTCGAGCGCGTACTCGAGCACCGCCGCGTGCACCGTCACGGCGCGCACGAGGTCGAAGGCCGCCAGGCACTCGGCGTGGCGCAGCACCGGCGCGATCGTCGCCAGCGGGTCGCCGCTCAGGCGCGAGCGCACGATCTCGCGCTCGACGGCGCGCTCCGGGATGCCCAGGGTCACGCGCAGGAGGAAGCGGTCGAGCTGCGATTCCGGCAGCGGATAGGTGCCCTCGAACTCGAGCGGGTTCTGCGTGGCCAGCACCAGGAACGGGCGCGGCAGCTCGTGCGTGACGCCGTCGACCGTCGCGCGGCGCTCCTCCATGCACTCGAGCAGGGCCGACTGCGTGCGCGGCGAGATGCGGTTCAGCTCGTCGACCAGCACGATCGAGCCGAACAGCGGCCCGGGCCGGAACACGAAGCGCTCCTCGCCCGCCGACCAGGTCGAGACCCCGAGCAGGTCGGAGGGGAGCAAGTCGCTCGTCCCCTGCACGCGCCGGAACTCGAGGTCGAGCGAGCGCGCCAGGGCCTTGGCCAGGGTCGTCTTGCCGGTCCCGGGCGTGTCCTCCAGCAGCACGTGCCCCTCGGCCAGGAAACCGACCAGCAGGAGCCGCACCGCCTCGCTGCGCCCCAGCACGACCTGCTCGACGTTCGCGACGAGGTCCCGCAGCGCCTTCTCGGCCGCGGAACGGGTGCTGGCGGTGGACATGCGCGCGCGGGAAGGGCTGTAGCCGCTGGGCCTTGCGGAGGATACCGGAGAGGGCCTGAACCGGCGCCCGAGGCCCGCGTTCGCCCGCGGTCCCGCGCCGAGGAGGCTCTCCATGCCGCGTCCGTCCCTGTCCTGGCTCCTGGTCCTGCTCCCCGCCTGCGCCGAGGCCAGCGTCCCGGCTCCGGTCGTCGTCGCGGCGCCGGAGTCGATCGAGGTGCGCCTGTCGGAGGACGACAAGGCGTGGCTGGCTGAGGTCATCGCCGACGGCCCCTCACCCGGTGGTCGTGAGCCAACCTGTGGTGATCTGCCCGATCTCTCCCGCGCAGACCAGCTCGGGCGGTGGCGCTCCGAGCCCACTCGCCGCGAGACGAGCCTGCGCAGTCCCGACGACGTGCCGGACAAGATGCGCCTCGTGACCGACGGCCCGGTCGCCTCGGCCTCCTACAACACCGGCGCGGCGCTCTACGAGGGCGCGCAGGTCCAGGTCGGGGACGAGTGGGTGCGCGACGGCGGCTGGCGCGCCTGGCACGCCGACGGGCAGCCCTGGGAGGAGGGCGCCTATCGCGGGGGCGAGGAGGACGGCCCGTGGCGCTGGTGGTACGACAACGGGAGCCCCCAAGCGCTCGGCACCTTCGCCGACGGCAAGCACGTCGGCGGCTGGACCTACTACCACGAGAACGGCTACGTGATGGCGGAGGGCGTCTACGAGGACGATCGCCCGGTCGGCGCGTGGCGCACGTACCACGACAGCGGTGCGCTGCACTCCGAGGGGCGTTTCGTGGACGGCAAGCGGGAGGGGCGCTGGAACGTGTACGACTCGCGGGGCGTGCTCGACGTCGAGGCCTCGGGCCTTTACCGATCTGGCGAGCGCGTCGGCGACTGACGCGGACTCTCCCTCGCACGGAAGAGCGCGCGCCACGCGCGATGGCGGCTCCGCGCGCCTCCCGTTAGCATCGGTGCGGAACCGAGCGCGGGTCGGACGCGCGCTCCGACGCATGCTGAAGCCCGCCCCGGGACTCCTCGCCATCGCCTTCGCGCTCGCGCCGGCCGCCTGGGCGCAGGCCGGCCCCGAGCTTTCGCTGGTCCAGGTCGAGGGTCAGCCCCTGGCCGAGAACGGGCGGCGCCTCGCGCAGGCGCTGGAGTACCTGGGCACGCCCTTCCCGCCCGAGATGGCGCGCGCGCTCGAGGCGGCCTGCGCGGCGCGCGACGCGCGCGCGATCCAGGGCGTGCTCGATCCGCACGTGGTCGTGGCGATCGCGATCTCGCCCGAGGAGCGCGTCAAGGCGCGGCGCGGTCCGGGCGCGGCCGAGCTGCAGCAGGGCGGGTACCGGCCGGTGCTGCTCAGGATCCACAACGAGAGCACGGTCACGAAGGCGCTGCGCCTGACCAGCCCGCAGGCCGGCCCGATCGTCTCCGGACGGCGCACGGGCGAGGAGCCGGCCGATCCGGCGCGCTTCCTGGACGTGGAGGTCTTCCGCGACGCGCCGATGACGGCGCACCTGAGCGGCCTCGCCCTCGAGTACGCGCTGGCCCTGGTCTCCAGCTCCGAGGCCGGCCGGCGCGAGGCCACGCTGGTCTTCGACATCGGCCAGGGCACGCAAGACCTCGGCTTCCGGGCCGAGGTGCCGGTGCTGTTCGACGTGCGGCCGGCGGTGGCGGTGCGCCTCGAGGTGCTCGATGCGGACGGAACGCCGACCGTGGGGCGCTTCACCTTCCGCGACGCGCTCGGGCGCGTCTACCAGCCGCGCGCGAAGCGCCTGGCGCCGGACTTCTTCTTCCAGGACCAGATCTACCGCGCCCACGGGGGCACCGTGCTGCTCCCGCCGGGCGAGCTGGCGATGGAGTACGGGCGCGGCCCGGAGTACGCGCTGCGCACGCGCACGGTCACGGTGCCGGGCGCGCTGCTGGCCGAGGACGAGGCCGTGATCCGCGTCCAGCTCGAGCGCTGGATCGACCCGCGCGCGCGCGGCTTCTACTCGGGCGACCACCACATCCACGCCGCCGGCTGCGCGCACTACAGCGAGCCGACCGAGGGCGTGCTGGCCGAGGACATGTTCCTGCACGTGAAGGGCGAGGGGCTGCACGTCGGGTGCCTGCTCACCTGGGGGCCCTGCTTCCGCTTCCAGAGCCAGTTCTTCGCGCCCGAGGCGCACCCGATCAGCGAGCCCTTCACCGTCCTCAAGTACGACCTCGAGATCAGCGGCTTCGGCTCGCAGGCCCTCGGCCACGCGTGCCTCCTCAACCTGACGGACCAGGTCTATCCCGGCTCGGAGGGCACCGAGGGCTGGCCGACCTGGACCACGCCGCTCTTCCGCTGGGCCAAGGCGCAGGGAGCGTTCACGGGCTACGCGCACTCCGCCAGCGGCCTGCAGGTCGTGCCGCAGAACGCGGCGCGGCGGCTGCTGAACGCGCTCGATCGAAACGCGGACGAGCGCCTCTCCCCGGCCGAGGCCGCGGCCGGGCTCCTGCCCTTCGAGTTCCGCGCGGGCGACCACAACCAGGACGGGCTGCTCGGGCCGGGCGAGCTCTCCCATTCGATCGAGCGCGCCGCGCAGGAGCTCCCGAACCTGTGCATCCCCGAGCTGAACGGCATCGGCGCCCAGGAGATCTTCGTGACCGTGCCGCAGGGCCTGTGCGACTTCATCGGCGGCATGAACACCCAGCGCCTGGCCGAGTGGAACTGCTGGTAC
>Ga0315910_10005712_pt1 | contig 10164 bp, 7 predicted proteins | sample EdamamesoilMG_FD_204470 | JGI IMG/M metagenome (GOLD analysis project Ga0315910, IMG submission 204470) | Garden soil microbial communities collected in Santa Monica, California, United States - Edamame soil | ecosystem: Environmental > Terrestrial > Soil > Garden | place: USA: California... | reverse complement strand
GCGAGCAGCGTGCGGCGCTCGGCTCCGTCGACGAGGAGCGCGGGCGACTGAGGCGAGAGTTGTAGTTCCTGGCGGGTCTCTGGGGGCATGCGGGGGTCAAGCCCGGGCGGGCGAGCGGGTTCGAGCGACCGATCTGGCCGGAACCACATCGCCGCCGGCCGTCGCGTCGGCAAACCGGAATCGGTGCGCTAGGAACGTGAGGCCCCAGCAGGTGGCAAGGAGAAAAGCGCCGTTGAGCATGTGCAGGGTTGCGGCGTGGGGATTGCGCACCGTCCACACGACGAGCGCGCCGAGCCAGACCTGTATCCCGAGCAACCCGACGAGCGCGAGAGCGCCGGCCCCGAGCACGCGACCGGTGTGGCGCGTCCGCCACAAGCGCCAGGCGAAGCCCAGGAGCGCCACCGTGGCCACGACCGCCCAGGCGCGGTGGGCGAAATGGATCGCCACCCGGAAGTCCCACGCCGCCGGCACGAGCGCGCCGTCGGGCGTGAGCGGAAAGGTCGGAATCGCCAGCGCCGCCTGGTTGTGCCGCATCAACGCCCCGAGCAGCAACTGCACGACGACGGTCGCACAGGCTAGGAGGCCGAGGCGCGCAAGCCGCGGCGTCGGCGCTCGTTGGAGGCCGCCCGAGCGCTCGATCCACGGACGGGAGTGCGCCAGCGCGATCGACACCAGGGCGCACAGGATGATCTGGGCCACGCAACCATGTGCCACAGCGAAGGACGTGGCCACGAGGTTGTGGCTCGCTCCGGTATTGAGCCAGTCGAAGAGCACGCGCAGGCCGCCGAGCACGCCCTGCACCGGCACGGCCAGCGCCAGCACGTAGGCGAGGCGGCGCAGCCAACGGCGCTCTTCGAACGCGGCATGCCAGAGCGCGAGACCGATCGTGATCAATCCCAGCGAGGCGGCCAGCAACCGGTGGGAATGCTCGGCGCGCTTGTCCGCCTCGGTCAGCCAGCCCTCGGGATTGATCGAGCCGTTCGAGAGCGGCCAGTCGAGAAACGCCATGCCCGCCTGGATGCTCGTGGTGAACCCTCCGGCGAAGAGCAGGATCGCCAGCCACCCAAGTGCGAACACACACGCCCACGCGAACACGGGACGATAGACCTGGGATCGACGACGAAACGACACAGACATGAGGGAGTCGTTGTGCCATAGACGCGCCGATGGTTTTGACAAACGAAACTTGGTTTTAATCAGTTGTCGTGATGACCGCATCGTCCCGGACGAAGATTTTCTCTGCATGCCTCTGCGTCACCGTGGCGGCGATGACGGCGGCCTGCGGGCGCAAGGCCGATACGTCGACGTCCGGAGACGGCGGTGCCGCCGCGGTGGATGATCGCCACGCGCTCACCGGAACGGTTATCAGCCTCTCGGCGGAACGCGGCACCGCGCTCGTCGATCACGAGGAGATCCCCGGCTACATGCCGCGCATGACGATGGAGTTTCACGTCAACCCCGGAGACCTCAAGGTGCTGCGCGAGGGCCTGCGGATCCGCGGCAAGATGTACGAGATGGGCGATGGCTATTACCTCGAGGAGATATGGCCGGTCGATCCGATGGCCGAGCGGCAGATGCAGGCCGCCGGCCAGAACCTGCGGCAGGACACGGTCTCGCGCGGCGCCACGCCCTACCGCGAGGTCGGCGAGTTTCTCCCCGACTTCGCCCTCTACAACCAGGATGGCAAGGTCGTGCAGGTCTCGCAGCTGCGCGGGCGCCAGATCGTGCTCAACTTCATCTTCACGCGCTGTCCGGACGCGAAGATGTGCCCGGCCACGGTGATGAAGATGATGCAACTTCAGGCGATGGCGCGCGAGGCCGGCATCGCCGACCTGGAGTTGATTTCGATCACGCTCGATCCGGAGTACGACACGCCCGGCGTGCTCCGCGACTACGCCGACGCGCGGGGGATCGACACGGGCAACTACCAGTTCCTCACCGGCCCCGAGCGCGCGATCAAGGACATGCTGGCCCAGCTCGGGGTGCTCGCCTTCCAGAGCGGCCCGCTTCTCCAGCACACGCTCTCGACCGTGCTGATCGACGCCCGCGGCAGGATCGCACATCGCGTCGACGGCTCGGAGTGGAAGCCCGAGGACTTTGCCGCGCGTCTCAAGCGAGCGGAGACGAAGGCACCGCCCGCGAACGGATGACGTGGATCGCCGAGACCCGGAGACATCGAGGCGAGGAGAAGCCCAGGCATGGCCGCACGCGGCCCACGAGGCTCAGCGCGAACTCGTGCCGTCAGGCGTAGCTGCCGATCCCGCGCCGCGGGAAAGGCGGCTGCGTGATTCAATCGGCACCGAACGCACCGAAAGGTGGACGCGCCTGTCCCCAGGCGCGTGGTCCGGGCGCCGCGCCGCACTCCATGCGCGCAGAACGCCTGCAGCGGAACGGCGGTGGGACACGGCCGACCACCTCTGAAACCTGAATGCCACCGACGACGGTGGCCACGGATCGCACAGATAGCACGGATTGAAGCTGTTGAGTCCGGTATCGTTCGGCGAAAACCTTCACCCGGCGGATCACCAGGTGGAAAAGCGGATGGGCTTCATCATCTGTGCCCATCTGCGTAATCTGTGGTTTCAACTCCTCTTTATCGGCTGAAACCATGACCCCGGCCTCGCAGCTTCGGATCGACTCTGCACACGATCCTGCAAGTCCAGCTCGCGTGGGTGAGACCGGTATTCTCATGCCTTCCCTGCCTCATGTGGCCATTGCTCTGTTCCTCGGCGTCGTTGTCGTTCAGACAAGCATGATCCCATGAGTGAATCTCGTTCAGTGCACGTGTTGCGCCCGCCGCTGCGTCAGACGGTCGTGATCACGCTCGTGGCGATCGCGGTCTACGTGGTCATCCGCTCACTCCCGGTCGACGGCGGCGTGCTGCACTACGACGATTTTGGCGCCGGGCAGCCGGGCGCGCTGGAGTTCTGCGAGCCGGGCGGGCCGCAGTTCGTTCCGGTCGATCGCGTGCGTTCCCCTGTCGACCTCGCCGTCCAGGCCGATCCGGCCGGCCCGCTGCACGTCGGGACGACGTCGCGGCTGAGCGTGCGGTTGACTGCAGCGAGCGGCCAACCGGTCACGGCCGACGACCTGCTCGTCGTGCATACGCAGAAGCTCCACCTCCTCGTCGTCGATCCGTCGCTCGAGGACTACCAGCACCTCCATCCGGTCGCGACCGCGGTGCCGGGCGTGTTCGCCGTCGAGTTCACCCCGCGGCGCGCGGGCGACTACCGCATCTTCGCGGACTTCACGCCACGTGCGACGGGGCGGGCGCTGTATGCGGGCGCGCGGCTGCCGGTCGACGCGGCGCCCGGCGCCCTGGCATCCGACAAAGCTGCCGCCATCGACGAGACGCGGACGTCCGTCGTGGAAGGCTACCGCTTCACGCTCGATCTCGACCGCGACCGTGCGCGGATCGACGAGATCGCCGAGCTGCGCCTGGCCGTCTCGGCGCCCGATGGCGCCCCGGCCGTGCTCGACGAGATCATGGGCGCGCGCGCCCACGTCGTGGCGTTCGACCTCGGGCGCACGGGCTTCGCCCATCTGCACCCGATGCCGCCGGAACCCGGTGCGCCGGACGCGGCGGGCGGCGCGCCGCTGCGTTTCCAGCTCAGCCTGACCGACCCGGGCACCTATCGCCTCTGGGCCCAGGTGAAGATCGGCGGCCGCGAGCTGTTCGCGCCCTTCACACTCGCGGTATCCCCGTGAGACCGCGCGGGCGAAGTCGACACGCCCAAAAACGCCAAGGCCGCCGCGAGGACTCGCGGCGGCCTTGGTGTTTTCCGGCCTCGGCTGGGAAGGCGATCAAACTCAGAGGATCCGGCCCGGCACGATGATCATGTCACCCTGCTTGAGCGCGGGATTCTCCTCGCCCTTGCCATCCATCACGCGGTTCAGGTCGATGATCGAGGAGCGCACCTTGCCCCCTTCGATGCGCATGAGGCGCACCTTGCCGAGGTTGACCGTGCCGTCGGCGAAACCCGCGGCCATCACCGCCTCGAGCAGAGTCACCGGGCGGTCGAAATCAAGCCGGCCGTTGGTGCCGACGGACCCGTTCATGTAGACATAGAACGACCGCGACATGAGGCGGACCGTGATCTCGCGCGAGACGAGCTGGGTCGCGTAGAGCTCCATCAGGCGCTCCTGAAACTGGATCGGCGTCAGACCGACCGGCGAGATCTCGCCGATCAGGTCGAGGGTGATGCGGCCGTCCGAGCGGATGCGCTGCTGCGTGTTGAGGGATGGTGCGCCCGGGAAGGAGATCTGGAGCTCGTCGCCCTCGCGCAGGACGATGGGCTCGGGCTGGCCCGCGGCGTCGGCGGGAGTCTGGGCCGAGGCGGTGGGGCTGGTGCAGGCGATCGCGGCGAGAAGCAGCGTGGCGCCGAGGCGCCGGAGGAGGAAACCTGGAGTGGTCATGGATGTCGCGGGCATGATCAAGGGAGTGTGGGAAGGACGGGAAGTGGCAGTCGGGCGCGCGCGGAGGGGCTCAATCCTTCACGGTCTCGGCGCGCTGGATGCCGAGTTTTTCCATCAGCTCATACATCGTCGGGCGGCTGATGCCCAGCTCGATGGCGGCCGGGGCGATCTTGCCGTGGTGGCGTTTGAGGGCGCGCTGCACCATCTCCCGTTCGACCTGTTCACGGGCCTCCTTGAGCGAGGTCGAGGCGGTGCCGCCCTCGGCCGAGTCGAGCTCGAGGTCGGTGGCGGTGAGCCGGCGACCGTCGCTCATGATCACGGCGCGGCGCACGCGATTCTGCAGCTCGCGGATGTTGCCCGGCCAGACGTGGCGCGCCATGGCGCGCAGCGCGTCGGCGGCGAAGGACAGCCCGGGCTTCTTGTTTTCCCGGGCGAAACGGTCGAGAAAGCTGCGGGCGATCACCTCGATGTCGCCTTCGCGCTCGCGCAGCGGAGGCAGGGCCATCTCGACCACGGCGAGCCGGTAGTAGAGGTCCTCGCGAAACGCTCCCGTCGTCATCGCCTTGCGCAGGTCGGCGTTGGTCGCGGCGATCACGCGGACGTTGACGGTGATCTCGCCACGCCCGCCGACCCGGGCGAAGCGCTGCTCCTGGAGGAAACGCAGCAGCTTCACCTGGAGCGAGGCCGGCAGCTCGCCGACTTCGTCGAGGAAGAGTGTGCCGCCATCGGCCGCCTCGACGTGGCCCTTGCGCTGGGCGTGCGCGCCGGTGAACGCGCCCTTCTCGTGGCCGAAAAGTTCGCTCTCGAGGAGGTTTTCAGGAATGGCGCCGCAGTTGATCGGGACAAACGGCCCGTTGCGCCGCGCGCTGCGCTGATGGACTCCCTGGGCGACCATCTCCTTGCCGGTGCCGCTCTCGCCCACGATGAGGACCGGGGCGTCGGTCGTGGCGACCTTGCGGATCGACTCGAAGACGCGCTGCATCTGCGGGCTGGAGCCGATCATGCCCTCGAAGGCGTCGTTTTCCAGCCGCGCCCGGATCTCGAGAAACTCGCGCTCGAGCAGCGCGACGTGGAAGCAGCGCTTCAGGACGAGGCGGAGCTCCTCGAGCTGCACGGGCTTGGCGTGAAGGTCGTAGGCCCCGGCGCCGACGGCGCGCAGCGCGACGGCCTTGTCGCTCTGGCCGGAGATGATGATCACCTTGCAGCGGCGATCCACCGCGAGGATCTCGGCGAGAATGCCCAGTCCCTGCTCGGGATTGGCCGGTTCGGGAGGCAGGCCGAGGTCGAGCAGCACGACCGGAGGCTGGTGCTGTCGGAAGGCGGAGAGGGCGGTGTCGCGGTCGGCCGCGAGCGAGAGATCGTAGTCCTTGGCCAGCGCCCATTTCATCTGGGTGCGGATCTCCTCGTCGTCGTCCACGATGAGCAGGCGGGGTTTCATCGGCTCACAGACAAGGGGGGAACGGGCGCGAATTGAAGGGCAAAGGCGTGGGTCCGGGATGCTCGTGGGCTCGGGATTTCACCGATGGACGGGCCGTCAGGAGCGCGCGAGCGGCACCACGACTTCGAAGGTCGATCCGACACCGGGTTCGCTGCGCACGTCGATGCGACCGCCATGGGCCTCGACGATCATTTTGCTCTGGAACATGCCGATGCCCAGACCGCGCTTCTTCGTCGTCTGGAAGGGGCGGAAGAGCGAGTTGCGGATGAACTCCGGGGACATGCCGCAGCCGGTGTCGGCGACCGTCACCACGCCGCTGGCGCCGCGCTGCGCGGTGCTGACCCGCACCCGTCCACCCGCCGAGGTGGCCTCGCGGGCGTTGATCACGAGGTTGGTGATCACCTTGTGCATTTGCTCGGGATCGAGCGCCGCCGGGGACACCGGCGCGAGATCGCGTTCGAGCGAGACCGTGCCGTTTGGTGGCCAGTCCGCGAGCACCCCGGCGACGAGCGCGGTGAGGTCCGTGCTCACCGGCTGGATGGCGAGGCCTCCGCGCAGGGTGCCGAGTTTGGCGATCAGGCCGTTGATATGGTCGACGGTGCGCGCGCAGCTCTTCATCGCGTCGTCGCGAAACTCCGGGTCGTTGAAGTGCTCGGGCAGATTCTGCAGGAGCAGGGAGAGCGTGTTGGCGGCATTCTTCAGGTCGTGCACGAAGAACGTCGCCATGGTCTGGAACGCCTCGAACTCGCGCGCCTGCGCCACCCGCTGGGAGAGCTGCACGCTCAACAACGCCGCGGCCACGTGGTCGCCGATGCAGCGGAACATGTCGAAATCGTGGGCCGCATAGGGCAGTCCGCCGATCCGGTCGCCCAGCGTGATCACGCCGGCGAGCGTGCCGCGCGCGACCAGGGGGATGCACAGCCGGTGACCGCCGTCGGGAAACTGCGTGGGATGGTGCGCCCGCAGGGCCTCGGCACCCGGGAAGGTCGCGTCCTCGATGTCGACCGCGTCGGGATGGGCCTCGAGGTGGGCGATGCCGGCGCCGAAGTCCGCGATCGCCTCCGGCCGCGCGCTCGACGCCGTGTGGTCGGCCGCGGTCGAGGCGACGAGCGTCAGGCCGTCGCGCCGCTCGTTCGCCATCCAGACCGACACGGACTGGATCTCGAAGCTCTTCGCGATGAGCGTCGCCGCCGAGCGCCCGAGCGAGACCTGGTCGGTCGCCGAGGCCATGCCCTCGGCAAAACGCTGCCACAGGGTGCGGTAGTCGATGAGCGGCCGGTTGAAGTGGCGGCTGACAAAGTGCCGCAGGAGCAGTCGGGCCCGGTCGGACTGCAGGATCACGGCCAGCCCGACCAGCCCGAGGAAGACCACGAGCGCCCGTATCGGAAAAGCGGAGTCACCGCCGAGAAACGCCGCGAAGCGCGCCAGCACGCCCACGACGACGAGGTAGGCGCCGGCGAGGATGAGCGTGATCGAGCTGTAGAGCGCGGTGTGCGACGGATGCAGGTCGATGGAGAACTGCCCGGGCCGCATGAGCGAGCGCCCGATGCACAGGCAGGCGACGAGCAGGGCGACCGAGCGGATCGCCTGGAGGTTCGTCGTCGTGCCGTGGAAGAGCACGGCCTGGCTGCTCGTGTAGAACTGCACCGAGTTGAGCACGGCGACGCCGAGGAGCATGTACTTGATCCGCCAGCGCATCGTGCCCACGGAGGCGCGGTAGGTGCGCTCGAGATTCATCGTGATCGTGATCATGCTCACGAGGATGTATCCATGGATCAGGACACCGGCGGTGCCGAGGGAGACCACCGCCGGCCCGCCGGCCGCCGGTCGCTCCACCGCGAGGACCATCTGGTGTGACCCGAGCAGGATGATCCCGCACGGGATCAGCACCGAGGCTGCAAGCGCCCACTTCCAGCGCGCGAGAAACTCGCGCGCATTGCCGCGCGAATACACGAGGCTGAACCACAGCCACGGCGCCGGCATGAGCGCGACGCACGCGAGCGACCACAGCTGCGCCTGGGCCATCTCGCTCTCGGCGACCGCGCCGTGGGTCCACGCGTCGCACATGCTGCGCGCGGAGAACATGAGCATGCCGGTGGCAAAGGCCCATGGCGCCGTCGATCCCCGGCGCTGCGCGACCGCCACGAGCGCGAGCAGGGCGCACACGACGGCGTTGACGATCGCAAGTGTGTGGACGTAGGGCACGTTCGGTGGACGGAAGACGGTGGACGGAAGACGGAGGACGGTGGACGTGTCGTCGGGGCCGGCTACATGTCGCGGCAAGAGGCGTCTGACTTCGACATCATCGCACCAAGCATCTGGCCGACGCGTCGCGACTTCTCGGTGAGGGTGCCATGGACCTTGGCTGTGATGAACTCGCACGCGAGAGCTGTATCCAGCCAGTGTTCGGTCTCGGCCAACTCGCCGTCGGCATCGGTCAACTTGCTGAGGAAGTGCGCCGGATATCGGCGCTTCTGCCATGCCTCGGCAATGTTTGCGCCAACGGATCTCGATGCCCGTCGGCACTGGCTCGTCAGGGAATACCGTTCATCTGGCGGAATCAATTTGGAGAGTTTGAAGACCTCCTGCTGGAGTTCGAACGCGAGTTGGTAGACTCGGAGTTCGGTGAAGTTCTGGACTTGCTCAGGCATGGGCGAAGGCGCGGTCTTTTCCGCCGTGAGGTTTCGAATCATCCGTTCGTCGCACGTCGTCTGTCTACCGTCCTCCGTCCTCCGCCCACGCGCTCATGCGCCCTACGGCGTCGCCAGCGCCGTGCGCACCTCATCGGCCAGCGGGCCGGTCACTCCGAGCTCGAGCGCCCGCTGCAGCGAGGCGCGGCTGCGGTCCTTTTCGCCGAGCTGGCGCTGGGCCAGTCCGAGATAGGCGAGCGTCTCGGCCGAGGCACCGGTCGCGCGCACCGCCTCACCCAGCAGGGTCGCGGCGCGTGGGAGCTCGGCGCGGCGATAGTGAATCGTGCCGAGCGCAGCCGCGACCTCGGCGTCGTTGGGCAGGGCCTCACGAGCGCGCGTGGCGGCTTCGAAGGCACGGGTCGAGGTCGGTTCCTGCCGCGCGAGCAGGATCGCGCGGCGCTTGAGCGCGGGCGTGAAGCGTGGGTAGACGGCCAGCGCCGCGTCATAGGCCGCGAGCGCGGCGGTGGCGTCGCCGCGCTGCTCGTGACCGGCGCCGGAGAGCATGAGCGCGGGGACGTCGCGAGGGTGCGCGGCGAGCGTCGCGGCAGCCTGCTCGATCGCCGCGGGCGGGACGGGCGTCGAGGTCAATGCGTCGATCATCGCGACCATGCGCCGGGCTTCGTCGGCCGGGGCCGTCAGGGATCCGGGAGCGGCCAGCGTGCGCAGCGCCGCGGCGGCGTCGTCGACCTGGCCGACGGCGTAGGCCGCACGGGCGAAATCGAACTGCACGTCGGGCCTCTCGGGCGCGCGTCGGACGGCGTCGCGCAGGAGGCCGGCGGCCCAGGCGTGATCACCGCTCTGGAAGGCGCTGCGCCCGAGCGTGTGCAGCACGACTGGATCCTCGGGCGCGACCTTGTAGGCGGCCTTGGCCAGCTCGAACGCGCGGGCGAGCCCGTCGGGTCGGGTGAGCAGGAGCCGGGCGAGGTTGATCATCGCGGAGGCGCTCGCGGGATGCGCCTTCAGCACGGCCTCGAGCGAGGCGAGCGCTTCCGCATCCTGCCCGCGCAGGGCCTGGATGGCGGCGAGGCGCGAGAGCGCGATCGGGTCGTCGGCCGCGGTCGCGAGGCGCGCGCGCAGCGCCGCCAGGTCGGCCTCGGACGCGCTCTCCGGCACGATGTCGAGGATCGCGAGGTGCGCGGCGGCCCGGTCCTTCCCGCGAAACTCCGTCTCGGCGCCGGCGGCGGCGGCGAGCGCGGTGCGCGCACCCTGTTCGTCGCCGAGCATGTAGCGCGTCATGCCGAGGTGGTATTGAACTTCCGGATTCGTCGACAGTTTCGTCGCGCTTTCCGCCAGCACGGTGGCCGCCCACGCGTAGTCGCGCCGCTGGAAGAGGATCCAGCCGAAGGTGTCGAGCGCGACCGGGTCGTTGGGCCGCAGCTCGCGGGCGCGGTTGGCCAGTTCATAGGCCGGTTCGAGTTCCCCGAAATCCTCGGATAGAAGGTAGGCGAGGTTGTTGAGCGCGGGCACGAAGCGCGGGTTGGCCAGGAGGAGCCGCTCATAGGCGTCGCGCGCCGCCTTCAGCTCGCCCTTCTGCTGGTGCAGGATGCCCATGAGCATGAGCGCCGAGATGTCGCGGGGATTCTTGGCGACGGCGGTCTGGAGGTTGGTCAACGCCTCGTC
>Ga0315910_10005710_pt1 | contig 10166 bp, 7 predicted proteins | sample EdamamesoilMG_FD_204470 | JGI IMG/M metagenome (GOLD analysis project Ga0315910, IMG submission 204470) | Garden soil microbial communities collected in Santa Monica, California, United States - Edamame soil | ecosystem: Environmental > Terrestrial > Soil > Garden | place: USA: California... | reverse complement strand
GCTGCCCGAGCGAATCGCGTATGCCATGCGCGGTTAACGTACTGTTACCATAATCAATGATGATCTCTTCGGCCTCCAGTTCAACTTCGCCATACACAATCTTGGCCTGACCATACAACCAGATGGTTTTGTTGTCCATGCTAACTTGTATGGAATCTCTGGCCGTATAGTTGATAGTAGTTTCGACATCGCTTTTTGGGGTGGGTACATTTACAGAATCAACTTTCAGTGTATCCGTAAACGAAGCTAGCGGTGGAATGGTATCGGGTAGTATGGAACGCAGGGCAGCAGAATCAGTCCTGACGGGCAAGATGCCTGCGGGTACGCCCACCTGCTTTTCTACCTGCCCCCATGAAGCCTGGGTATGAAGAAAAACGAAAAAAAATAAGGCTATGATAGACCGCACACGCGCTGAGTTGAGAATCAGTTCTTTAGCTTTCAGTGAAAAATTCACACTTTTGCGTAAAGTTATTGCAAATACACTGAACATTGTAAGGCCTGTGAGGAATATTGGATTACCGCTGCTTTTGATAGCAATAACCTTGCTAAACTCATCAAGTACCTTTCCATTGCGCGATTCGAAAGTGGATGTGGTGGTGATTGATGCCGGGCATGGTGGTAAAGATCCGGGCAACAATGGCAAGCATTCAAGGGAAAAAGAAATTGCACTGAAGATATCCCTGAAGTTAGGTCAGTACATCGAAAAGAATATGCCCGATGTAAAGGTTATTTATACTCGCAAGGACGATCGGTACTTGGCCCTCGATGAGCGTGCTGAGATCGCCAATAAAAATAAAGCAGACCTTTTCATCTGTATTCATGCCAATTCGCATACAACATCAAAGGCCTATGGCACCGAAACATTTGCTATGGGCATGCACGTGGATGACCGGAACCTGGAAGTGGCCAAGCGTGAAAACTCGGTTATTCTGATGGATGAAAATTATAAAGAGCGCTACGAAGGGTTCGATCCGAATAGTCCGGAGTCGTATATCCTCTTTACCTTAACGCAAAGTGCTTACCAGGAGAGCAGCCTGAGTTTTGCCAAGAAAGTGGAGGCTCAGTTTAAAAATCGAGCAGGTCGTTTTAGTCGTGGTGTTAAACAAGCAGGGTTTGTTGTACTTTGGCGTACTACGATGCCGGCCGTGCTGATTGAGGCAGGTTTTCTCTCCAATGCGGAAGAAGAAAAATTTCTCATGACAGAGAATGGACAGGATTTAATAGCATCGGGTATTTACCGGGCATTCAAAGAATATAAAAGTGAAGTAGAATCCATAAATTGAGGCTTTGATATTCATACCAGTAGCACACAAATCAAAGAACCTTCAAACCCTAAATCGTCAAATCGTACTTAGTAAACTGTAAAAAGCATGAAGCTATCCAAAGAGTTTAAAGTTGGCCTGTTTATGATTGTGGCCCTCACCCTGTTGTATTTCGGCTTCAACTTTTTAAAGGGTATCGATTTTTTTTCAACCTCCAATAAGTACTACGCTATCTATGAAAATGTGGATAAGCTTACGGAATCCAACCAGATTTACCTGAACGGTTATGCTGTGGGCCGCGTAAGCAATATTGAAATTCAGCAGGCGAAAAACCGGGTTATTGTTGAGTTGGATATCGACTCCGACATCCTGCTCACGGATTCATCTACTGCTGAATTGAACGGTGAACTGCTGGGCGGAAGGTTCATTCAATTGAATGTAAATCCGAAAGGAAGACGCCTTGAACCCAACGACACCATCCAAGCTGAAATGGCAAAAGGAATGCTGGATTTTGCCCAGCCGGTGGCCAGTACCATGCAGGAAACCCTTAAAAATCTCAATAAACTTTTAGCCGGATTGTCGGGAAACATGGGAAGAATCGACACCCTCTTTATTGGCCTCAAGGAAACACCAGTGTTATTAAACACAACCCTGGCAACAGCAAACTCCAACATCGGTCAATTGTCGGGCGAGTTTAAAGTGGTAGCCGGAAAGTTGAACGGCACATTGGACGAACTTAAACCAACGCTCGCCAACTTCAAGACATTATCCGATTCATTGAAGGTGATGGAACTGAATGGTACCCTTACCAAAGCACAACAAAGCCTCACCAAGTTGAACGAGACCTTAAGCAAGCTGAGCAAAGGCGACAATACCGCCAGCAAACTGTTAACGGAAGACAGTTTATATGTTAACCTAAACAAACTGCTGATCTCTATTGACTCACTTGCCAAACATTTCAACGAGAACCCCAAGCACTTCATGGCACCGCTTGGCAAGAGCCGTAAGAAGATCGAAAAGGATCTTGAAAGACAGCGCTCAGAGGCCAAGAAGGATTAGGTAGTTTTGCTGTCGTATTGATTGTATAATTTGGTGATGTGATGATTATCAAACGACCATCAACACATCAGCCGCTCATCACATCAACTCATTATCAACTCATCTCGCATGGCGCACGATTTGGAATTCAATAAGAATGAAGATCAGCTTAAACAATTGGTGCACAAGCTTCATGTAAAAGGCGTGAAGACGAAGTTGGGAGGAGGCGAGAAAAAGATTGCCGAGCAGCATCAAAAAGGTAAACTCACTGCACGCGAGCGCATTGAATACCTCACCGATAAAGACTCCACGTTTCTGGAAGTTGGCCTGTTTGCAGGCGATGGAATGTATAAAGAACAAGGCGGTTGTCCTTCGGGTGGTGTAGTTACCGGTCTGGGCTACATTCAAAACAGACTTACGGTTATTGTAGCGAACGATGCTACCGTGAAAGCGGGGGCATGGTTTCCGATTACAGCAAAAAAGAACCTGCGCGCACAAGAGATCGCAATGGAAAACCGGTTGCCCATTGTTTACCTCGTAGATAGTGCCGGAGTTTTTCTGCCGATGCAAGACGAAATTTTTCCGGATAAAGAGCACTTTGGTCGTCAGTTTAGAAACAACGCCCGGATGTCATCGATGGGCATTGTTCAGATTGCGGCCATCATGGGAAGTTGTGTTGCCGGTGGTGCGTACCTTCCCATCATGTCGGACGAAGCCATGATTGTGGATAAGACCGGATCAATTTTTCTGGCGGGTTCATACCTGGTGAAGGCGGCCATCGGTGAAGACATCGACAACGAAACGTTGGGTGGCGCCACAACACACTGTGAAATATCAGGCGTTACAGATAATAAATTTCCGAACGATCAGGCGTGCCTGGATTACATCCGTTCGCTATTCGGAAAATTCGGAGGCATACCGAAAGCAGGTTTTGATCGTGTTACTGCGAAGCCGCCCAAAGAAAGTCAGCAGGAAATTTTTGGCGTAATGCCGGTTGACCGGGTAAAGCCGTACGACATGCTCGACATCATCAAACGACTGGTGGATAACTCCGAATTTGATGAGTATAAGTCACTTTATGGAAAGACGTTGGTGTGCGGCACCGCGCGCATTGAAGGTTGGGCCGTTGGTATAGTGGCCAACCAGCGTAAAGTGGTGAAGACAAAGAAAGGCGAGATGCAGATGGGCGGTGTGATCTATTCCGATTCTGCAGATAAGGCCTCCCGGTTTATCATGAACTGCAATCAGCGGAAAATTCCACTGCTTTTTATTCAGGATGTGAGCGGCTTTATGGTAGGTAGTAAAGCAGAACACGGTGGCATTATAAAGGATGGTGCCAAGATGGTGAATGCCATGGCCAATTCAACGGTGCCAAAGTTCACACTCATCATCGGCAATTCATACGGTGCCGGTAACTATGCCATGTGTGGCAAAGCGTATGATCCGCGGTTGATTTATGCCTGGCCTACTGCCCAGATCGCGGTGATGAGCGGAGCCTCTGCCGCGAAAACATTATTGCAGATCCGCGTCAATACATTAAAGGCGCAGGGAAAAGAAATTTCGGCTGAAGAAGAAAGTAAATTGTTAAAAGAAATTACGGATCAATACAACGATCAACTTAGCCCGTACTATGCTGCCTCGCGGTTGTGGGTAGATGGCGTGATCGATCCGCTTGAAACCCGGAGTATGATCTCGATGGGTATTGAAGCCGCCAACCACGCCCCGGTAGATAAGTTTAATACGGGTGTAATCCAAACCTGACTCTCATCTACATTTTTATTTAATTTCAAATTGTGCCGATACCTGCGCTTGCAGAGTAATCTTCCGAAAAGCTGTTGGGTCTTCATCGATATCAGCATCACCATATTCACTCTTCTGGCGCATCATCACATTGGCGGTCATGTTAATACCGGCATAGGGCTGATGATCATACTCGCGAATCATCAACGGCTTGCCCAGTTCTGAACCAATGGATTTTACCAACGCTTCAGCTTTACTACGGGCAGCTTGCAACGCCTTGATCTTTAACTCCATGGTGATCTTTTGGATATCGGTGTGACTTAATTTTGTGATCATCACCTGGGTAACTTTTACCGGTTCGATTTTGCTGAGAAACTTTTCCAGCTCCGTACCGCTTACCAGTTTTACCTGGTAGGTCTTCTCGCGAAAAGCATCCTTATCTTTCTTGCCGATTTTTCCAATCTGTGATCCCGCATTGGCAAGTTCAAGTTTGCTCTTATCGATACCGGCCGATTTCACAGCGTCCAGAAAATCCTTGTCAAGTTTTTCCAACGTTACTTTTACTTTGTTTTCTTCAAACTCCTGCAGGCGAACGGTCAGATAAATTTCATTAGGCTCAATTTCCTGTTTGGCTGTTCCGGTAACTTCAATGAAGTGCTCGCCTTTAAAGCCTTCTTGGGCCAACGCACCGAATGAGGTGAGCAGTGCGAGGCTGAATATGATTGCTGATTTTTTCATGTTTTATAAATTTTATTCTTAGACACCTTAACGCATAAATCGTTGTGATAGCCTTTGAAATTTAATTAAAAATCTAATCGATCGTTTGTTGTTGACTTTCCTGTAAAGTTTATACTTTAGCAACTATCATCCACCTGATTTTTTTTAATTGAAAGACACTGAAATAAAGGCGTTGGTTTCGTTACTCGATGACGAGGATGCGCAGATTGTTTCGCATGTGGAAGAAAAAATTCTTTCACTCGGCACGGGCATCATTCCCTTTCTTGAAACGGAATGGGAAAGTAATTTCAGTCCACAGGTGCAACGGAGAATTGAGGATCTGATTCATACCCTTCAATACCAATTACTGAAAGAACGGATAAAAGAGTGGTATGAAAGTAACGATCAGGATTTGCTCACGGGCATGTGGTTGATTGCTACCTACCAATACCCGGATATTGAACTGGTTAAACTCCGGCAGGAGCTTGAACAAATTTATTACGATACCTGGCTGGAGTTTAAGCCTGATCTGGTTCCGTTCGATCAGGTAAAGCTGATTAACAGTGTTCTTTTTAACAAGCTCAGGTTTGGTGCCAATACCAAAAATTTTCATTCGCCCGGAAATTCATTGATTAATATTGTGCTCGAATCGCGAAAAGGAAATCCGATAACACTTTGTGTGATCTACCTGCTGGTGGCGCAGAAGCTGAAGCTTCCCGTGTATGGTGTGAACTTGCCAAACCTGTTTGTGCTTACATACAAAGACGAGCGCCACACGCAATTCTATATAAACGCATTCAATAAGGGATTAATTTTTTCGCGCCAGGATATTGAGAACTACATCAACGAACTTCACCTTACACCACAAAGCTCTTTTTTTGAACCCTGTCCAAACCTGGAAATTATCCGCAGGGTGTTTCGAAACCTTGTGATGTCATTTGATAAAATGGGAGAGCATGCCAAAGCCGAAGAGGTAAAGGAGTTACTACTCCTCATAGCTGATAGTGCCGATCTCGGGGTGTAGCCGAATGACGAGTTTAAAGTTTCGTGGTACAGTTTTGAGTTACAATCTAACCCGAAACGCGTAACCCGAAACCTGTAATTCGAAAACTACCAAACACTTGTTCTAAAAATTTTTTCTCGTTTCTTCTTGAATCCTTCGGGCAAAACTCTCAACATCGTTGTTTTAAAATTATCATGCGACAGAAGTTATTAAATGAAGGGGCTAAAGAACTTAGCTATGAGATTCGCGAGATCGTAAAGAAGGCTGACCAGTTAAAGAAACTGGGAGTCGCGATTTCGTGGGAGAACATTGGCGATCCTATTCAGAAAAATCACAAACTGCCGCAGTGGATAAAAGATATCATCGCAGACCTGGTGAAGCAGGATGATTCGTATAGTTACTGCCCATCAAAGGGAATGTTGGAAACGCGCGAGTTTCTTGCCAGCCAAACCAATGCAGCCGGTGGTGTGCAGATTACAGCCGAAGATATTTGTTTCTTCAACGGACTGGGTGATGCCATTTCAAAAGCCTACCAGTTTATCTCACGCACTTCGCGTGTGATCGGTCCAACACCGGCTTACTCGACACACTCCAGCGCAGAAGCAGCACACGCAGCACATGAGCCGCTAACGTATAAGCTCGATCCCAATAACAAGTGGTATCCTGACCTGGACGATCTGTATAATAAAGTAAAGTACAATCCCAATATTGTAGGCATTCTTATCATCAATCCCGACAATCCAACCGGCATGGTGTACCCGTTGGAAATTCTGAAAAAGATTGTGGCGATCGCGAAGGAGTTTAATCTTTTTTTGATTGCCGATGAGATTTACATCAACATCACCTACAATGGTGCACGTGCGTACGCGCTTGCCGAAATCATTGAAGATGTTCCGGGTATTTCCATGAAGGGAATCTCCAAAGAACTGCCGTGGCCCGGTTCGCGCTGTGGCTGGATGGAATACTACAATCGCGATAAAGACGAAGACTTCAACCGTTTCTGCCAGGCGCTTGATAATGCCAAGATGATTGAAGTGTGCTCCACCAAACTTCCACAGGTAGCAATTCCCAAAATTTTTGGCGATCCACGTTTCAGGGTTTATCGCGAAGAAACCAACCAAAACATTGGAAGAAGAAGCAGAATTATTGCTGATATTTTAGGAACAGTGCCGCAGCTTACCTTCAATGAAACGTTTGGTGCGTTTTACAACACCATTATCTTCAGAGACGGAACGCTTAACGCGAAACAGAAAATAAAAATTGAAGACCCAACGGTGAAGGCACTGGTGGAAGGTTGGGTAAGTCAGGATAACATCGCCCTGGATAAACGTTTTGTTTACTACCTGCTGGCGGCCAAAGGCGTTTGTGTAGTGCCGATCTCATCGTTCTGTTCTGAACTGCAAGGCTTTCGGGTTACGCTGCTGGAAGAAGATGAACAAATACTAATCCGCACGTTTACCGCTATTCGCGATGGGATTGTAGAGTATATCGGATCATAACACCTAACCCATTGGTGATCGATAGTCATGTAGTCCGGTTTCGAACGGCAGGCTGCGATAGTGAACGGTATCGGTCGGGTAAAACCCCATAAATTGCGGTATTTGGTTCATTTCCTTTAGTGGTATGGCCTTTGTCTCGCATGAGCAGGAAAATCTTCAAGCCCATGATCAAGTACTACCTCCTCCTTTTTGTCCGCAATATCAGAAGACAAAAATTATTCTCGGCCATCAACCTGCTGGGGCTTACAGCTGGTATTGTAAGCACATTATTGATCTACTTGTTTGTGCAGCATGAATTCAGCCACGATCGTTTTCATGAACAGGCAAAAAGTATCTACCGCATTAACCAAACGTTTATCTGGGGCGATGAGGATCCCAATCAATTTGCCTCGCTGGGTCCTGGTGTAGCTTATTCAATTCTTACCGATGTACCCGAAGCAAAAGCCGTTACACGCATTCATCCACCGGGAAATTTTCTGGTTACGAATGCAGAAGATAAAAACGAGATCAAAACGTTTGATCAGTCCAACATTCTGGCCGTAGATTCTAATTTCTTCGAGGTGTTTACATTTCCGCTGGTAAAGGGGAATGTAAAAACGGCATTGAAGAAACCAAACTATATTGTTTTAACCGAGTCGATGGCGAAGAAATATTTTGGCAATGAGGAAGCGTTGGGTAAGCTGCTTCTTTTTTCGGAAGGCGGCAATACCTATACCTACGAAGTAAGTGGTGTGGCGAAAGACGTTCCCAATAATTCCTATATCGAGTTCGACATGCTGTTGCCGATGAGCACCTTTCCACGCATCATGAACTCGAATGATCGCTGGCTCTGGACGATGTTTGAGACTTTTGTAGTAACAGATGTATCGCCCGAAGTATTGCAAGCCAAACTGGATCCGTTGCCACGCAAGTATGCCGGGTCTACCCTGCAAACAGCCTTTAGCCAATCGTTTGGTGATTATGAAAAGACGGGTAAGAAATGGGAATTGTTCGTGCAACCGTTCACCGCCATTCACCTTCATTCGTCCAATGTTTACAACCGGTTGAACGATGTGGGTAACATCAAGATCGTGTATGTGTTGATTGGAGTGGAGGTTTTTATCATTCTGTTGTCGTGTATCAACTTTATGAATCTATCAACCGCCCAATATACACGAAGAATAAAAGAATCGAGCCTTCGTAAAATTTTAGGTTCTACGAAGAATCAACTGGCTGCGCACTTCTTTTCAGAGGCGTTTATGTTTTGCTGCGTGGCGGCCATTGTGGGTTTTGGAGTTACACAGTTGATCATACCGTTCTTCAACGTAGTGGCCGGCACCGAACTTAAATTTACGGTAACGAATACACCCGAAATTTTAGCGGTACTTGCCGGGTTGGTGGTGCTGATGAGTTTACTATCGGGAAGTTATCCTTCAGTTTTTTTAAGCAAGTTTTCTCCAGTGGAAGCTATGAAAGGGAAACTCCGCACAGGCAAGCAAGGTAAAGTGCTGCGCAATGGGTTGGTAACGTTTCAGTTTGCTATTTCTATGGTGCTGATCGTTTCTACCATTGTAGTATTTCAGCAGATGCAATTTCTGGCGCAGAAAGACATTGGTTTCAACCGCGAAAATCTGATGGTGATTAACCGTGTGGAATGGATAAATGACAAGAAAACATTTCAGCAGGCGCTTCATGAAATTCCCGGTATTGAAGACGTGTCGTGGTGTACTTCGGTGCCGCCCAACCTGTATGATGGCGATCAGTTTAAAGTGGAGGGTGCAAGTGACAAGCTCACTCCGATGAACTTCGTGAAAGCCGATGAAGAGTATGCGAGTACGCTGGAGTTAGATTTCACTATCGGAAGAAATTTTTCGAAGGATAACCCCGGAGATAAAGGAAAAATCATTCTGAATGAAAACGCAGTGAAATCTTTTGGCTGGACGGTTGATGAAAGTGTGCTGGGAAAGAAGGTTGAATATCCGGGCGATACTACGTATGAAGTAGTAGGCGTGGTGCGCGACTTCAACTACTGGGCGCTGCAGTCGCCTATTCAACCGATGGGCATCTTTCATGCAGAAAGTTCGATGTATTCCGGCCGAAATCATTTCATGGTAGTAAGAGTGAAAGCTGAGGATACCGGTAACCTCAAAACCATGATTGCCGATATCTCAAAACACTGGAGCCAGTTTGCCGGTGACCATCCGTTTCAATATGATTTTGTTGACGACTCATTCGATCAGGCTTTTCGTTCGGAAGAAAAATTTAGTCATGGACTGATGGTGTTTGCGAGCCTCGCCATTATGATTGCCTGCTTTGGATTGTTGGGTATGATTATTTATACCCTTGAGCAGCGCTTGAAAGAAATCGGTATTCGTAAAGTAGTAGGCGCATCGGTTGCCGGTATCTGGCTATTGATGATTCGCGAGTATGCTTACTTAATTGCCGCAGCTATTGTGCTGAGTGTGCCCCTTTGCATCTGGGTGCTTGGCAAATGGCTCGAAGATTTTAACTATCGCATTGAATTATCGCCCATGGCGTTTATCGTGGCCGGAGGAGCTGTTTTGATTACTTCGATTTTAGTAACAAGCTATCATGTTATTAAGGCGGCCAGTACTAATCCTGTTGATGTGTTGAAGGATGAATAATTATTGATTTACGATTTGTGATCGGTGACTCAGGATTTATGATTTTCGGATACACTTCTCAAATCACCAAACGCAGATCGAAAAATCAGTTAGGGAAATCCATTTTTCGGCCGCTTCAGCAAACGCCCGTAAGTGTACCTAACATTCGTTTTTAGGCTAAAAACGAAATATTTTCTTCGATTCTCTTGAATGGTAATCGATAATTTGTGACCATTGTACTCGCACAGAATTTTATGATGACAAATCACAAAACAACCGAACGCTCATTCAACCTAAACCGGTT
>Ga0315910_10005709_pt1 | contig 10166 bp, 9 predicted proteins | sample EdamamesoilMG_FD_204470 | JGI IMG/M metagenome (GOLD analysis project Ga0315910, IMG submission 204470) | Garden soil microbial communities collected in Santa Monica, California, United States - Edamame soil | ecosystem: Environmental > Terrestrial > Soil > Garden | place: USA: California... | reverse complement strand
AAAACCTCGCCTTGAGTGTCAGCGAGTTGTTGCAGTCGGGCTGCCATTCGTGTCCGGGTCCATTCCCGGCCCTCAGCCATCACCTCGGCTTCGATCTGGGCCAGTGACGGTTCGGGGAGCTCAGGTCTTTTCATGGTGCGTTTGCGCGGGTGCAGTCGTCGTTCATTTTATCCATGAGGAACCGAACACCGACATTCTGGGGGTACTGTCAAGATGCGCGCCCAGTACGGTGACGGGGTTGAAAGAATCAGGAAAACTTCGGGCAATCCCGGCTGCCAGCCGCTGGGCGACGGGATTCGAGGAATTGCAGGAACAGCAATGTGAACAGCCATTGGCGCACGTTGGAAGGCGCTACGGCGTGGTCGGCACGCGCACGCGCGACGCGAAAAGTGTTCTGCGTCAACGCTAAAGCTGCCTCAGGACTGCCGCAGAGTGAGCCGGCTAACCGGAACACCGGCTGGTAATAAAGCTCCACCAACTGGTTAAAGCGAGACGCCAAGGTTGTTTGCATATTCAGTCGGGGACTGTTCGCCCCAACAGTGAGTCAGACCAAAAGGCGAATCCTTACGTTCAATTTGGAGGCGGTAACGCTGTAAGTTTCAAGCTCAGCCTGCGACAAACCAAAAGACATCGCCGCTTGCGCGACGCCAAAACCGATGCAAAATGAATCCACGACCATGACTAAACTCCGTTACAGCTTGAGCGTGCTCGCGCTGACCGCCTTGGCGACAGGATGCGGCGTGTCCCAGACCAACGTCGTGACGTCCGCTGCCACCAACGGACCTGCGCAAACCGAAACCGCCACCATGAGCGACAAAGTGATAAAGACCGAAGACGAATGGAAAAAGACGCTGACACCGGAGCAATACGCCATCTTGCGGCAAAAGGGCACTGAACGCGCCTTCACCGGCAAGTATTGGAACACGAAAGACGCGGGCACGTATCGTTGCGCCGGCTGCAATGAGGAGTTGTTCGTATCCGATACCAAATACGATTCCGGTTGCGGCTGGCCGAGTTTTTACGCGCCGAATTCCACAAACAAGATCACCGAGGTCGAAGATCGTAGCCACTTGATGGTGCGCACGGAAGTGTTGTGCTCCAAATGCGGCGGGCATCTCGGTCATGTTTTCGACGACGGCCCAAAACCCACCGGCCTGCGTTATTGCATCAACTCCGCTTCCATCAAGTTTGAGCCGAAGACCGCCAAGGAAGAAAAGAAATAGTCCCCCGTCCGCACGACGCGCAATCTTGCCAGCACGACACGGCGCGATGAAACTGCGCGCGTGAAGTTGCTCCGGCTATACGACGCGCACAATCATTTACAAGACGGTCGCTTTGGCGGACGACAGGCGGAATTGCTCGCCGCCTGCGAACGTGAAGGAGTGGCGGTGATGGTTGTCAACGGCTCGTGCGAAGAGGACTGGCCGCAAGTGCTCGCCCTGGCCCGGAGCGCGGCTGTCCCAGCCGCAGCACTTCCGCATGCGTTACCGTCGCCCGAATTCTCCAACCGCCCCGGCACGATCGAAGCCGCTGCGGCTGGGACAGCCGCGCTCCGCATCATTCCCAGCTTTGGCTATCATCCGTGGTACATCCACGAACGCACCGGCGACTGGTTGAAGAAACTCTCCAGTCTGCTCGACACGGCTCTAGCTGCAGTTGGCGAAATCGGACTCGATCGCTGGAAGCCGGATTTGCCCTACGATGGTCAGGAGGAGGTCTTCATCGCCCAACTCCGGCTGGCAGCAGAACGGAATCTTCCGGTGAGCATTCATTGCCTTCAGGCTTGGGGACGCATGTTGGAAATTTTGAAGACCCAATCTCGCCCCGCCTGCGGCTTCCTCCTCCACAGCTACGGCGGGCCGAAAGAAATGGTGAAGCCATTTGCCGATCTCGGCGCTTATTTCTCGTTGCCGGGCTACTACGCGCACGAACGCAAAGCGCGCCAGCGCGAAACGTTCAAGCACGTTCCCCCGGACCGGCTGCTGATCGAAACCGATGCTCCAGACCAGGCACTGCCCAAGGAGCGAAATCATTTCCCGTTGCTTGATCTCACGACCGGAAAACCGCTGAACCATCCGGCAAATCTTCGTGGCGTCTACAATTTCGCTGCGGATTTGTTTGGCGAACCGCTTGATGTGCTGACCTCACGGGTGGAGAACAATTTCTGGAAGTTATTCAGCAGGGTTGCTAGTGACACTCACCCTAAACCTCGACTTCAGATAGGAAAAGACCGGGGCGAGAGTTATTGAGTTTCTACAATCGTTCTCACCACCTCCGCCGCTGCCGCGAAACCGAACGCCCCCGTCACAAACGTGGCCGTGCCGTACCCGCTCCGGCAGTCCAGTCGCAATCGCGCACCCGGTTCACGCTCATCGCACACCCCGCCATCACTAGTGGGAAATACCTGCGCCTCGGTCGAAAAGACGCACCGCACGCCGAAATCCTGTTTCAGATCGCGGGGGAAATTGTATTCGCTTCGCAACAGTTTCCGCACGTTCGCCAGCAAGCCATCGTGAGACGCGCGGGCAAGATCGCCCACGCGGATGGCCGTGGGATCGCGCCGTCCGCCGGCGCCGCCGGTGGTGACGATGGGGATTCCCTTTTCCCGACAGCGCGATATGAGGAGGGCCTTCATCGGCCGGCTGTCAATTGCGTCCAACACACAGTCGAACTTAGGCGCAAGAATTTGTTCCGCCGTTCCGGTCGTAAAGAGCAATTGCTCCGCCTGAACCGCGCAGTCCGGATTGATGAGCTTCACCCGCGCTGCCATGACTTCGACCTTGGGTTTTCCGAACTCGCCGGTCACGGCATGAAGCTGGCGGTTGACGTTGCTGATGCAAACGTCATCCAGGTCCACCAGCGTGAGCGCGCCCACGCCCGTGCGCGCCAGGGCCTCGACCGCCCACGAGCCGACCCCGCCGATACCGATCACGCAAACGCGGGCATGACGCAAACGCGTCTCCCCCTTCACACCGTAAAGCCGCCGGATGCCGGCGAATCTGGCTTCCTGATTCGTCATTGCTGGGGAAATAAGGCGGCGGGCGTCTTTTCTCAAGCGAATCCCCAATTCGGGTGAGTATCGAATTTGCGACCTGAACAAACGTCTGCCTTGTAGTGAATTTTTGGGGCTGGACTTGGACCCTCACCCCACCGCATTTTATGTGCGGGTAGCAAAAGGGACTCTAATTGAAATAAAGTTGATGAAAAGCTTCTCCTCTCCGAAAAAATGGGCATGCGTTTGCGCGGTGACTCTTTCCTCCATCGCGGCGCTGAACGCGGGCACGGTCTATGAAACCGAGTTGGAATTTGTAACCACTGGCGACTTCAACGGCGACGGCCAACGCGACATCGCGCTGATTGATCGTAACACGGGCCGGTTGCGGGTGGGTTACCGGTTGTCGTCCGAGTTTTTCAACTGGGCCAACTGGCGCGCGGGCGGACCCAAGGGCGAATTCACGGGTGTCTCCGTGGGCAAGATCACGGACCCGAAGTTTGACTCGCTTGCGCTCGCCGCATCGGGCGCCAATCTCATCACCGTTGTGAACGCCACCGATCCCAACGTCGAATCCGATCCGCTGAAGATTCCGGGCACGGCGCTCGGCCCAAACACCATCATCGCCGTGGACGTGGGCGGTCCGGGCAACACCCCGTTGCTGGATCTCTACGTCTCGAGCATCTACAACGCCGACCCCACGCCGAACCGCGCCACGCTTTTTCGCAGCGCGGCGAACCAGTTCACCCAGGCCGCCGAACTAGCTGTGGCCGGCGAGGAGTCACACGGCAACCGGCTCGCGCTGAAAACTGGTGGCCCGGAGTACGTGGTGCTGCTTTCCAGCGGTGAAACCGGCAACGTTCTCCGCGCTGACCGGCTCGACAGCGGGAAGCCGGAAGAGGTCTTGACCATCGCCGGCCTGCCGTCGGGCGTTGATTACGTGGCGGGAAATTTCTCGGGCAGCGCGCTCAAGGAATTCGTTTTTTATTCCGCCGGGGAAACCGAACTGCGCGTGAGCAAGCTGGAGGAAACCGGCGGCAAGTTCAAGGGCTCGGCACTCAAGACCATCACCCTCACCCGGCCCGTGCGGCAACTCGTGACGTTGGAGGGCGAAAAGAAAAGCCGCCTGCTCGCGGTCTTCGGGGACGAGGAGCCAGCCGAGGTGCTGGATTTCGATGGTGTAAATGCACCCACGACCGTGCAGCAGTTGGCCGGCGCCACCAACCGGTACCTGAACTTGGCGGTGACGTTGCCCGACGCCGTGGTGTTGTTCTCCACGCAAACCAACGACCGTCCGCGCTCGGCGGAGTACTACCAAGTCCATGTGCTCAAGGATGGCAGTTACGTGCCCGCCGCGTTCGGCAGCCTCCCTTCGCTCGCGGACCGCGACGAGTTCACTGTGCCGCTCATTTACACGAACATCGTCGCGCGCAGTGTCGAAAAGACCGTCGCCGACATGAAACCCTACACCAATATGATCCCGGGCACGGTCGTGCCGTATCAAATGGTGGCGCTTCCCGGAGGCGAGTTCACGATGGGCAGTCCTGACTCCGAAAAGGACCGCAAGCCGGATGAAGGCCCGCAGCATAAGGTCAAGGTTTCGCCCTTCTGGATGGGGCAATTCGAGGTGACGTGGGATCAGTATCTCCTGTTCATGTATCCCGACGACGAGAAGAAGCTCCGCGAAACCCACAAGACTGACGCGACGATCAACGAGGTTTCCGACGCCGTCACGCGCCCGTCCAAGCCGTATGTGGACATGAGCTTCGGCATGGGCAAGGCCGGTTTTCCCGCCATTGCCATGACGCATCACGCAGCGAACAAATTCTGCCACTGGCTCAGCGCCAAGACCGGTCACTTCTACCGGCTGCCAACGGAAGCAGAATGGGAATACGCCTGTCGCGCCGGCACCACCACCGCTTACTCGTACGGTGACGATCCCAGCAAGCTGCCGGAGTACGGCTGGTTCTTTGACAACAGCAATTCCAAATACCAAAAGGTTGGCAAGAAGAAGCCAAACCCTTGGGGCCTTTACGACATGCACGGCAACGTCGTGGAGTGGACGCTCGACCAGTACGATGCGGGCATTTACGCCAAGTATGCCGCCTCAGGCGTCGTAACCGATCCTTGGAAACGGGCCACCCAGCCGTATCCGCATTCCCTCCGCGGCGGATCGTGGGACGACGATCCCCAGCAATTGCGCAGCGCCGCACGCCGCGGTTCGGATCGCTCCTTGAAAGCCACCGACCCGCAACTGCCCAAAGGCATCTGGTATCTCACCGATGGCCAGGTGGTCGGCTTCCGCGTCGTACGCCCGCTGACGATTCCGTCCGCCGAGGATATGGCCAAGTATTGGATCAGCGGCGTGGAAAAAGATTAAGATTCCTCAGCGAGCAAAATTTCTTACCAGACTGAACAACCAACCTCCAACGCGCAAAATTATGCAAGCAAACCAACAGCCAGAACCGTCGCCGGTTTCACGCCGGCAATTCCTCAAACACTCGTCGCTCGCCGCCGCCACCGCGGCCGCGGTTGTGAACTTCCCTGCCATCCTGCACGCGCAGAACAAAAAAGCGTTCAACGCCTGCATCATCGGCGTAGGCGGACGCGGCGGTGGCGCCGGCCGAAACTTTCTGGACGCAGCCAAGGAAATTGGTGTGGAGGCCAAGATTGTTGCCGTCGCGGACATGTTCCCTGAAGCCGCTCTCGGCGGGCAAAAGAACTGGGGGGTGCCGGGCGACAAGTGCTTCAGCGGCTTCGACAGCTACATGAAAGCTCTCGCCGTACCCGGCGTCAACTACGCCATCCTCGCCGCGCCCCCCGGCTTCCGCCCGATTCATTTCAAGGCCTGCATTGACGCGGGCAAGGACACCTTCACTGAGAAACCGGTTTGCGTGGACGGCCCCGGCGCCCGGATCATGTATGCCGCCGGCGAGGAAGCGAAAAAGAAGGGCCTCAAGGTTGCCGCCGGCACGCAACGCCGCCATCAAAAAGGCTACATCGAAACCATCAAGCGCATTCAGGACGGCGCCATCGGCGATATTCTGTCGCTGCGCGCCTACTGGGTTAACGGGGGACCGATCTGGCATCGTGGCCTGAAAGGCGACACCGATCTCGAACGCCAGATTCGCAACTGGTACCACTACATCTGGCTGTCCGGCGACCATTGCGTCGAGCAGGAAGTTCACAACATTGACGTGTGCAACTGGGTCATCGGCAAACATCCCGTGAAAGCCTGGGGCTTGGGTGCCCGCCAGCAACTTGGCGACAAGCCCGGTGAAATCTGGGATAACTTCGCCGTCGAGTTCGAATATGACAACGGCGTGCGCATGGCCAGCTACTCCGGCCAGATCAAACGCGACTTCGCGTCCGTAAGCGAAGCCGTCGTCGGCAGCAAAGGCACGGCCAATCCGGGAGGCAACATCAAGCCCACCACCGGCGAAGCCTGGCGCTTTCGCGAAAAAGCCATTGATCCCTACGTGCAGGAACATATTGACCTGATGAACGCCATCATCAACGGCACCGAACTGAACGAAGCCAAGCAGGTCACGGACAGTTGCGTCACCGCAATCATGGGCCGCGAAGCGGCTTACAATGGCGGCGTGGTCGAGTGGGATGACATGGTGAACTCGAAGTTCGCCTACGGCCCGGCGGAACTTTATACCAATCTGGCCGGCATGAAATGGGGCCCGCACCGCACCCTCAAGCCGCCGATGCCTGGCGATCACGACATCTTCAAAGATAACGCCACTCTGCCGACGGCCTGAACCGGAAGCATTTTGACGACACCGCCCGGAGCGCGAACCGCTCCGGGCTTTTTCATGTCCAGGCATCTCAAAATCGCCGGAGTGCCCTGCTTGACACCACTTGCTTCGCTGATATTCTCCCGCGCTCCGATTCGGGGAGCGTTTCCGGGCCAGGCTCAGGCGCTCATTGTGCCGGAAGAAACACAGTTTGATTGATTTATGAAACGCCAATACCAACCGTCCAAGATCCGCCGCAAACGGCAGCACGGTTTCTTGAACCGCAATTCGACCAAGAGCGGCAAAGCCACGCTGGCCAACCGCCGCCGGGTGGGCCGCAAACGCCTCACGCCGGTTTGATGGCGATGCCCGCCTCACCGCCACGCCTGCGGTTTGGCCGCGCCGCCCGCATCAAGCAATCGCGCGACTTCGCGCGGGTGCGGCAGGAGGGACAACGCACGGTTTGCGGCTGTCTTATTGCCAACTGGCGGGCGCTGCCGGCGGATCATCCGGCCCGGCTTGGGGTGGTGGTCAGTGGCAAAATCGGTGGTGCGGTGATTCGCAGCCGGGTGCGCCGCCTGCTTCGGGAAACGTTCCGCCTGCATCAACATGACCTGGCCCGGCCGGTGGAACTCGTGCTCGTGGCCCGGCAGTCCATTGCGGGCCGTGGTTTACGGGAAGTGGAGCAGGATTTTCTTACGGCTCTGAACCGGGCCGGTTTGTTGAATCAGTGAATCCAGTCCAACATATTTTGATCTTTGCCGTGCGCGTCTATCGCTGGACGCTCTCGCCGGTTTTGGGCGCACTGTTCGGCCCGACGGCGGGCTGTCGCTTTACGCCGACGTGTTCGGCTTATGCGCTGGAAGCGCTGCAAGCTCACGGCGCGCTGGCCGGAAGCTGGCTGGCCACGCGGCGAATCTGTCGCTGCCATCCATGGGGTGGCTGTGGCCATGACCCGGTGCCGGAGAAAAACGCCCGGCACGAAACGCGGAACGCCGAACCCTCCGTCGCGCGCTGAAAGACTTTCATGGATCGTAAATCAATCTTCGTACTCATCGCCTGCTTCGCGCTGCTTTTCCTCGGCTCGCAGCTCATCAACAAGATGTATCCGCCGGTGCCCGTTCCGGCGGGTGCGCCGGGCGCGACAAATGCCAGCGGTCAGGTTTCCGCCCCGCACTCCAACGCGCCCGCGCCCGCCGTGTTGTCGCCGGCTGACACCAATCGCATCGCCACGCCAATCCTGCCGCCGCTGACTGGCCAGGAGCAGACGCTGGTCATCACGAACGCGGACGCCCGTTACACGTTTACTTCACGCGGCGGCGGCCTCAGCACCGTCGAACTGGTGAAGTATCCGGAAACCATCAAACGCAAGAAGACGAAAGCGGAGCTGCAGGATTTCGCCACACTGAACACACCGTACGCCGCACCGGTGCTGGCCTTGTTTGGCGATCAATCGGTGCAGGACGACGGACAATTTCTCCTCACTCAAACCGACGCCGGCGTCCGCGCCGAAAAAGTACTGACCAACGGTCTGCGCCTGGTAAAGGAGTTTCGCCTCGGCACCAATTACCTTTTTCACACGAAAGTCCGCCTGGAAAACACATCTAGCCAGCCGCTGGCTTTGTCCGCCCAGGAATGGGCCGTCGGTACGGCCACACCCATGGGGCCGGATGACCATGCGTCAACGCACGGCATTGCCTGGTACAACGGCCGGAAGATGGAGGAGAAAGCGGCCACGTGGTTCCTCAACGCCGGCTTCCTGTTCTGGGGCGGCACCCCGCGACCGGAGTTCCGTGCCGGCCAGAGCAACGTCGTCTGGGTGGCGGCGCAAAATCAGTTTTTCGTGCTTGCCGCCATGCTGCCAACCAATGCGCCCGCGCAGGAGTTCGCGTCCCGCGCGGTGGTTTTGCCACGCCCCAGCGAAGGCTGGTACAGCCATGCGGACAAACCCGCGCCCAAGGGTTTTCAAAATCTTCTGCTGTTTCCGGCGACGATGATACCAGCGGGTGAGGCCTTGGAACGAGAGATTCATTTCTACGCCGGGCCCAAGGAGTATCGCACGCTGGCGCGCATTGCCGACCGGTTTCAGAACAACGTGGACCATGTGATGGGTTTCAACGGTTTCTTCGGCTTCTTCTCGAAGGCGCTGCTCCTATCAATGAACTGGCTGGCGAATACGTTGTCGCTGCCGTACGGCTGGGCCATCATTGTCATCACGGTCATCATCAAAGGATTGTTCTGGCCGATCACCGCCGCCCAGACCCGCATGTCGCGCCGCATGGCCGCTTTGCAGCCGCAGATGAAGGCCATCCAGGAAAAGTACAAGGACGATCCGCTCAAGGCGCAGAAGAAAATTGGCGAGTTCTGGAAGGAGCATAAAATCAATCCCCTCAGCGGCTGCCTGCCGTTGCTGTTGCAGATGCCGGTGTTCTTCGGTTTTTTCTTCATGATCCGGACGGCCATCGAATTGCGCGGCGCAAGCTTCTTCTGGGTGGCGGACCTCTCCAAGCCCGACACGCTGTTTGTCATTCCGGGATTGAACTTCATTCCCTTCCTTGCCACCCCCGAAGGACTGCCCTTCAACCTGCTGCCCCTGCTCATGGGTGTCACCATGCTCTGGCAGGCGCATCTCATGCCGCCCTCCCCCGGCATGGACCCGACCCAGCAGAAGATCATGAAGTACATGCCGGTGATGTTCATCCTGTTCTTGTACAACTATTCCGCCGGCCTCGCGCTCTACTGGACGGTCCAAAACCTCCTGAGCGTATTGCAAACAAAGTTCACCAAGATCGAACCTCCAAAGAGCACACCCGCGGCGCCGGCGACATCTCCGGCATTGACGCCGGTGTCGAAAAAGAAGAAATAATCCCGCGACACGCTTTCAATGTTGCCCGTTTGAAATCTGACATCTTTTATGCCTGCTGAATCGAAAGCCACGCTCGCAAAAATTCTCGATCTCCTCGGCTTCCCGGCCACCGTCGAGGAACACCCGATGGACGACGGCGTCCTGCTCGACGTGAAGACGGAGGACTCGGGCCGCCTCATCGGGCGTCAAGGCCAGACACTTTCAGATCTTCAATACATCACCAACCGCCTGCTCTTCCAGCAGGACCCGAGCGCGCCCAAGGTGTTGGTGGACGTGAGCGGCTACCGCGCCCAAGCCCGCGAAGCCCTTGTGAAAAAGGCAAGGGAAGCCGCCGAGAAAGTCCGCCGCTGGGGCGACGTCGTCGAACTCGAGCCCATGAGCTCCTTCGACCGCCGCATCATTCATCACGCCCTCAAGGACGATCCCGACATCGAAACGCAAAGCGTCGAAGTCGAAGGCACGGAGAAGAAGGCGATGCTGCTGCGTCCGAAGCATTCGTAGGCACCGCCGCGTATTGTGGTGGCTACGCGGCAGCCAGTGTGTTGGAGCTTCAGCGTGTTGCTTG
>Ga0315910_10005708_pt1 | contig 10166 bp, 7 predicted proteins | sample EdamamesoilMG_FD_204470 | JGI IMG/M metagenome (GOLD analysis project Ga0315910, IMG submission 204470) | Garden soil microbial communities collected in Santa Monica, California, United States - Edamame soil | ecosystem: Environmental > Terrestrial > Soil > Garden | place: USA: California... | reverse complement strand
GAGTTCTTCGGGCCGGGCGTGGCCGGGCTCACGCTGGCCGACCGCGCCACGATCGCGAACATGGCGCCCGAGTACGGCGCCACGTGCGGGCTCTTCCCCATGGACGCCGAGACGCTCGCCTACCTGCGCTTCACGGGGCGCAGCGCGGAGCAGGTGGCGCTGGTCGAGGCGTACCTGAAGGAGCAAGGCCTCTTCCACACGGAGAAGACGCCCGAGGCCACCTACTCGGAGACGCTCGCGCTCGACCTCGCCAAGGTCGAGCCCTCGCTGGCCGGGCCGAAGCGCCCGCAGGACCGGCTCGGGCTCACCGAGGTCAAGGGCAACTTCGAGAAGACGCTCGCGGCCGAGCGCAAGGGCGACAAGGGCGGCGGCACGGCCGTGGCCCAGGCGGCGCAGGTCACCGTGCGCGGCGAGACGGCCACGCTCACGCACGGCTCGGTCGTGATCGCGGCCATCACGAGCTGCACGAACACGAGCAACCCGAGCGTGCTCGTCGCGGCCGGCCTGGTGGCCAAGAAGGCCAATGCCCTCGGCCTCAAGCCCAAGCCCTACGTGAAGACCAGCCTCGCGCCGGGCTCGCAGGTCGTCACCGACTACCTGACCAAGGCCGGGCTGCTGAAGGAGCTCGAGCAGATCGGCTTCCACGTCGTCGGCTACGGCTGCACGACCTGCATCGGGAACTCCGGTCCCCTGCCCGAGCCCGTGCAGAAGGGCGTCGAGCAGGGCGACCTCATCGTGGCGGCCGTGCTCTCGGGCAACCGCAACTTCGAGGGCCGCGTGCACGCCGCGGTCAAGGCCAACTATCTCGCCTCGCCGCCGCTGGTCGTGGCCTACGCCCTGGCCGGGCGCGTCGACTTCGATCCCGCCACCGAGCCGCTGGGCACGGGCAAGAACGGCAAGCCCGTGTTCCTGAAGGACGTGTGGCCGAGCTCGAAGGAGATCGAGACCGTGCTGGCGGGCGCGCTCGGCGCCGAGCAGTTCCGCGCGCGCTACGCCGACGTCTACCAGGGCACGAAGGACTGGCAGGCGCTGCGCGTGCCGAGCGGCGACACCTACGCCTGGGACGCGCGCTCGACCTACGTCAAGAATCCGCCCTACTTCGAGGGCATGCCGCGCCAGCCCGAGGCCGTGACCGACGTCGCCGGCGCGCGCTGCCTCGTGTACCTGGGCGACATGATCACCACCGACCACATCTCGCCCGCCGGCTCGATCAAGAAGGAGAGCCCCGCTGGCAAGTACCTCGTCGCGCAGGGCGTGCAGCCGGCCGACTTCAACCAGTACGGCGCGCGGCGCGGCAACCACGAGATCATGATGCGCGGCACGTTCGCCAACGTGCGCCTGAAGAACGAGCTCACGCCCGGCATCGAGGGCAGCTCGACCCTGCACTTCCCCGACGGCAAGGCCACGTCGATCTACGACGCGGCCATGCAGTACAAGAAGGAGGGCGTGGCCTCGGTCGTCTTGGCGGGCAAGGAGTACGGCGCCGGCTCGTCGCGCGACTGGGCCGCCAAGGGGCCGGCGTTGCTCGGCGTGCGCGCCGTGATCGCCCAGAGCTTCGAGCGCATCCACCGCTCGAACCTGGTGGGCATGGGCGTCCTGCCGCTCGAGTTCCCGCGCGGCGAGTCGGCCCAGAGCCTGGGCCTCACGGGCCGCGAGCGCTTCGACATCGAGGTCGCGCGCCTGTTCGAGGGTCCGTTCCAGGCCGGCCGTACGGTGAAGGTCCGCGCCCGGCGCGACGACGACAAGGTCATCGCCTTCGAGGCCAAGGTGCGCATCGACACGCCCAACGAGGCCGAGTACTACCGCCACGGCGGCATCCTGCGCTACGTGCTGCGCCGCCTGGCCGGCGTGTGAGTTCGGTTGCAGCCAAGGAGGAGGAGCTGAAATCGGGTGTCCCGAATTCGGGACGAGGGAGTGAACGATTGACCCGGTTGGAGGGGGGGTAGTCTCACCGAGCAGACTTGGCGAAAACACCGACAAGGGAGGAATCATGAACACAAAGGCCTTCTCTCTCTCGCTGCTTGGTTTGGTTTCGATTTTTGCGAATGCGCCTGCGATTCCTCAGACAGAAGGAGGAGGATGTCAGTGCGCCGCCACCTTTTCGATCGTCTCCTCCGGATGCGACGGCTATGGATTCCAATTCACCGGAGGCAGTGCAACGCCAACGCCTTGCAATGCAAATTGCGTTAGAGTGACCGGCAATCAATGCTCCTTGTCCGGCACTGCTACGGAATTCAGCTTGCTACCCGGGGGAGGGCAAGGAGTCGTCACCAATGAAGACTCGGTGAGTCTCCACGCCGGCTGCACCAACAGCAACCAGTTCACGATGCCGTGTTTCGGTGGCGGGTCAGGCTCCCACGTCGTGACGTTGAACTGCGGCGCGTGTCATCCTCCCGGCTCCGGCTAGCCAGGTCCCAATGCCATGGCGTCCCAGCGCAACCTCGCGATTGGCCTCGTGGCCATCGCCCTCGGAAGTGGATTGATCTTCATTGTCGTCCGGTCGCCGCGCCAGGGATCGGCGTCCGAACGTGTAGAGCCGATTCTCTCTGCAGAGACCCGTCCCACCGACGTCGTTGCGCCGGGTTCAAGCGCAACGAGGGAAGGCGTTTCACCCGCGGTCGACAGAAAGGAAGAGGCCGAGACAAGACCGGCGTCTCCTCGCGGGCAGCCAACCGGGAATGAATCGAAGGGGACTCGCGAGGAGGCGAAGGCAGAGCTCCAGACCGTTCGTGCTCGCCTGACTGAGCTGACCAATTCAGCAGTTGCAGAGCTTGTCGTGGCCGGTCGCTACGAAGTGCTCGGCTATCAGACTCCGGACAAGCCCTTGCAGCTCAGTTCGGACCCCAACCTGATCCAATCGTGGCGTGTGATTCCAGCGGGCGGGGTAGAGGAAGTGCAGCGGATCGACCTCCTGCAAGCGCAATACCCTGAGCTGTACGAACTCAGGGCCCGAGCAGCAACCTTGCAGCAGCGTCTGGACACGGACTAGCAGAGTCACGAAGAGGGTTGAGGCGGCCGCGTGGCCGCCATCAGAGCGTAGGACCTGAGTAGCCGGGCTGCAGGCCCACATCCTGTGCTAGCGACCACGGCATGATGCGTGCATGCGCGCGCTGCTGCTCTCGATGCTCGTGCTGGCCGGGGCCGTCCATGCCCAGGAGCCGCGCCTCTACTCGCCCGACGAGATGCAGGCCGACGTGCTGGCGCTGGTCGAGTCCTACCAGAGCCTGCACGCCGGCCTGGCGCGCTACACGAGCGCGGAGGAGTTCGACGGCGCGGTCGAGGAGCTGCTGCAGGCCGTCCAGGAAGGACCGCGCGATCTCCTGTGGTTCCAGCGCCGGCTGAGCGAGCTCATCGCCGTCGTGCGCTGCGGGCACACGCGCCTCCTGCTCGGCGACCCGGCGCGCGCGGCGCTGCTCGAGGCGCGCGGGCTCGTGCCGCTCGAGCTCGTGCTCGAGGGCGAGCGCGCCTGGGTGCGCCGCGTGCTGGTCGAGGGCACGGGCATCGCGCCGGGGGCCGAGCTCCTGGAGCTCGACGGGCTCCCCTTCGCCGAGCTGCGCCGGCGCGCCTTCACGCGCCTCTCCGACGACGGCTTCGTCGAAACCGGCAAGCAGCGCGTGCTCGAGGAGTCCTTCGCCGAGTCGTACGCGCTGCTGGTGGACGAGCGTGCGGGCGGGCGCACGGGGCACGAGCTCCGCCTGGCCGGCGCGGGCAAGCCGGTGCGCCTGGCCGATCTCGCGCCGGCCGAGTTCGCGCGCCGGCGCACGCCGCCGCGCGCGCGCGAGCTCGTCGAGTTCCGGCTCCTCCCCGAGGACGACGCCGCCTACCTGTACGTGCGCGAGTTCGGCGACGACGCCGGGCCGACGCTGCCCGAGCGCCTGGAGGCGAGCTTCCGCGCGCTGAAGGAGGCGGGCGTCGGGAGCCTCGTCCTCGACCTGCGCGGCAACGGCGGCGGGCGCGACATGTACGGCGCGCTCCTGTGCTCGTACCTCGCCGACCGGCCCTTCGGCTACTTCGAGCGCATCGAGGTCACGCCCGACTACCGCCCACTCGCGATCAGCGAGGAGGACCAGGTGGAGATCGAGGAGCGCGACGGGCGGCGCCTGATGCTGAGCCACCGCGGGCTCCAGGTCCAGGCGCCGGCCGAGGCGCGCTTCGCGGGCCGTGCGTATCTGCTCGTCGACGGCCTCACCTTCTCGACCGCCGCCGACGTGGCCTCGGTCGTGCGCGCGAACCACCTGGCCGTGCTGGTGGGCGAGGAATCCGGCGGCGGCTACGAGGGCAACACCAGCGGCGACTCGACGCGCGTCGCCCTGCCGAGCTCGCACCTCGCGGCGAGCCTCCCGCAGTGGACGTACTTCACCGCCGGCGTGGGCGGCGAGCACCACGGGCGCGGCGCCCTGCCCGACCACGCCGTGCGCCCGACGATCGCCGACGTGCTTTCCGGCCGCGACGCCGAGCTCGAGTTCACGCTCGCGCTCATCCGCGCCGCGCGCGCGCCACGCTGAGTCACGCCCGGCGCAGGCTCTCGAAGTCCACCGCGAGCCGATCGCCGTCGGCGGGCACGCGCTCGGCGTGGTGGTCCGCGGTCGTGAAGGCCGGGCGCGTCGAGCTCGGGGCGAGGGGCTCGCCCGTGCAGCGCAGGTCGAGCAAGAGGCCGCTCGCCGGCGCGCGCGTGACCTCGAAGCGCGTCGAGGGGAAGGCGCCGCCCTCCTCGGCCTCGTACAGGTATTGCCCGCTGAGGAAGAGCACCGAGCCGTCGGCGAGCGCCAGGAAGTAGCTCGAGCCCTCGTCCTCGAACTCCTCGACGCGGATGGCGTCGACGACGTCGTAGGTCTGCGTGGCGGCCCGGCCGCCGGCCAGGTCGGCCGCGCTGGCCGCGCGCCCGGGCCCGAGGGCGCGCGCCATGGCGCGGTGCATCTTCACCGCCAGCACGAGGCCGGTGGCCGCGCACAGGCCGCCGGCAGCGGCCACCCAGGCGTCGTCGCGGTGCCCGAGCAGGCGCAGGCCCCACACGCTCGGGAGGAAGAGGAACAGGGCCACGAACAGGCCGTTCAGGACGTCGTGGCCGAGCCCCTGCCCCTCGCGCGCCAGGCGCGCGAGCGTGCGCCGCTCCTCGGCCGTCAACGGGCGGAACTCGGTCGGCCTCATGCGCCCGGAATATCGGCCGGCTGCTCGGCCGGCACGAGCACGAGCCCGGCCAGGGCCAGCGCGATCGGGAACAGGACCAGCAGCGTATTGAAGGGCTGGGCCACGTAGCTCCCGCCCGTGCGCAGGGCGAGGAAGCCCAGGCCGAGCAGGGCCGCGAGCACGCCCACCTCGCGCAGCGGCTCCTCGATCGCGCCCGCGCGCCAGGGCCGGCGCTCGAGCACGCGCGCGCCGCGCCCCACCAGGATGCCGGCGCCGGCGATGCAGGTCAGCGTGAGGTAGATCCAGGCGACCCCCCACTCCTGCGTCGAGTAGCCCGACTCGAAGACGTCGCGCGCGGTCCACTCGGACGGCGGCCCGCCGCGCAGGAGTGCGGCGTCGGGCAGCACGAGCACGACCGCCGCCACGAGCCCGCCCACGAGCGCGAAGCGCCGCTGCGGCGCGCGTGCGGCGAGCAGGACGCCCACGAGGCCGGCCAGGGCCAGGCGCGGCTCGGTCGGGCCGAGGGAGCCGAAGGCGATCAGGGCCAGCACGCCCGCGCGCCGGTCCGCGCGCCGGATCCAGGGCACGAGGAAGAGCGCGCCCATGCCGAAGCGCGCCGCGGCCTCGACGGCCGCGTCCGCGCTCAGGAAGGGCTGGGCCGTGAGCGCCGCGCCGAGCACGAGCAGCGTGCGCCCCAGGGGCGAGCGTCGCGCCGCCTTGAGGCCGTGGTCGAGCAGGATCAGGAAGGCGAGCCAGTCCCACAGCACCGTGTCCTCGGGCGCGCGCGCGAGCGCGGCCAGGCACCACAGGCAGGGCAGCACGACCACCAGGCGCGCGAGCTTCCCGCGCCGCTCCTCGGGCGGCGCGTGCCGCGGAACCATCGCGCCCGGCAGCGTCACGAGGCGCAGGAGCAGCAGCACGAGCCATGGCGCCAGGAACAGCGCGCGCGCCGTCCAGGTCTCGGGCGCGGGCAGGAGGCGCGCCTCGAGCTCGAGCGCGACGTCGCCGAGCAAGAGGCTCGTCGCCGCCGTGGCCGAGAGGTGCGCGAGCGCGTGGCCGCCCGGGCTGCCCGGGGGCAGGAAGGCGAGCACGAGTCGCCCGCAGGCGAGCTGCGAGACGAGGCGCAGCGCGAGCGCGACGGCGTCGACGCTGGCCGTGCTCGACCAGCGCGGGTCGTCGAGCAGCGCCGGCACCGAGTACCAGGCGTGCCCGGCCAGGGCCAGCAGGGCGAGCAGCAAGAGGCCGCGCGAGACGATGCGCTCCACGCGCCGAGCATGCCGTCCACGCAGGCCGCGCGCTACCCTGGCGCGCCCATGCGCGTCGCCGCTCTGCAGTTCGACGTCCGCCGCGGCGACGTGCCCGCCAACCTGGCCGCGGTCGAGCAGGGCTTGCTGCAGGCGGCCGAGCGCGAGGTCGAGCTCGTCGTCCTGCCCGAGATGTGGCCGACCTCGTTCGTCGTCTCCGACGGCGAGAGCGAGGACGCCGACTGGGTGCGCGCCAGCGAGGAGGCCGTGCTGCGCGTTGCGGCGCTCTCGCGCGAGCTCGAGCTGGTCGTGGCCGGCAGCGCCTTCGCGCCGGGCCGGCCCGGCCAGCGCCCGCGCAACCGCATGAGCGTGCACGAGCACGGCGAGCTCGTGCTGGCCTACGACAAGCTGCAGCTCTTCTCGCCCACGGCCGAGGACGAGGGCTTCTCGGGCGGTGAGGCGCTGCCGCCCACGGTGGCGACGCGCTGCGGCAAGCTCGCCGGCGTCGTGTGCTACGACCTGCGCTTCGGCGCCTGCCTGCGCGCGCCGTTCCTGGCCGAGGCCGAGCTCCTGCTCGTCTCGGCCCAGTGGCCCGACACGCGCGCCTCGCACTGGCGCGCGCTGGTGTGTGGGCGCGCGGTCGAGCACCAGGCCTTCGTGCTGGCCGCCAACCGCACGGGCACGGACCTCGTCGGGCGGCGCAAGCTCGAGCTCTCCTTCCCGGGCAACTCGCTGCTGGTCGGGCCCGACGGCGTCGTGCGCGCCGAGGGCCAGGGCGAGGCCGGCCTGGTGCTGGGCGAGGTCGAGCTCGACGAGCTGCGGCGCCTGCGCCGGGCCGTCCCGGTGCGGCGCGACGAGCGCCGCGACGTGCTCTGACGCCCCTTTCCGGGGAGCGGGGCCGGGGCGGTCAAGCCCGGGGCGGGCGCGCGTCGATGAGGAAAAAACCTCGCGCTCCGCCCTTCGCCCAACCCTGGCGTGTTCCTCCTCCGTGACCTGTCCGTGAGCAAGAAGCTCGCGCTCGCCCTCGTCGGGGCGAGCGTCTTGACGCTCGGCATCGAGTGGCTCGCCGGGCTCCTGACCTCGGGCGGCGCCGGCTTCGAGGCGCTGGTCGCGTTCGGGCTCCTGCTGGGGGGCCTCGGGCTCCTGGTGCGCTTCGCGACGGGCGCCCTGGAGGGCACGCTGACGCGCCTGGCGAGCGCGGCCAGGGACGCGCTCACGCGCCCGACCTCGAACCTGCGCGCGCGGCGCGGCGACGGTCCGGGGCTCACGGCCGTGGCCGGCGTGCTCGACGACCTCGTCACGCGCCTGCGCGAGCGCGAGGGCGAGCTCGAGCGCCTGCGCGGCGACTTCGACGCGGCCGTGGCCACGCGCACCCTCGAGCTGGCGCAGCGCAACGAGCGGCTGCAGAACGCCATGGAGGAAGCGCGCACGGCGGCGCTCGTCAAGGCGCGCCTGCTGGCCAACATGAGCCACGAGCTGCGCACGCCCATGAACGGCATCCTGGGCATGAACGAGCTCCTGCTCGACAGCGCCCTCAACGACCAGCAGAAGAGCTACACCGACACGATCAAGAGCTCGGCCGAGTCGCTGCTCGAGATCATCGACGGCATCCTGGACTTCTCCAAGATCGAGGCCGGCAAGCTGCGCCTCGAGGCGATCGAGTTCGACCTGGCGCGCACGCTCGAGGAGGTGCTGCGCCTGCTCTCCGGCCCGGCGCACAAGAAGGGCCTGGAGCTCGTCTCGAGCTCGGCGCCCGAGGTGCCCCAGGCCGTGCGCGGCGACCCCACGCGCCTGCGCCAGGTGCTGACCAACCTGATCGGCAACGCCATCAAGTTCACCGAGCAGGGTCGGGTGGCCGTCCGTGTCGACTGCGTCGAGGAACGGGACGACGCGGTGCGCCTGCGCTTCGCGGTGCAGGACTCCGGCATCGGCATCGCGCGCGACCGGCAGATGCAGCTCTTCCTGCCCTTCTCGCAGGTCGACGCCTCGACCACGCGCCGCTACGGCGGCACGGGGCTCGGCCTCGCCATCTGCAAGCAGCTGGTCGAGCTCATGGGCGGCGAGATCGGCGTGGAGAGCGAGCTCGGCGTGGGCTCGACCTTCTGGTTCACGACCGTGCTGCGCCACGCGCCCGGCGGCCTCCTGCGCAGCTTCGAGCCGCCGGCCGGCGTCGAGCGCCCGCGCGTGCTGGTGGCCGAGGCGAGCACGGCCGCGCGCGAGATGCTGCACCAGCAGCTCGCCGCCTGGGGCTTCGAGCACGAGCTCGTCTCCGACGCCAGCCGCGCCGCGGCCGCGCTGCGCCGGGCCGCGGGCGAGACGCGCCCGTTCGGGCTGTGCCTGCTCGACCGCGATCTGGTCGGCAACGACGAGCTCTCCGAGGCGCTGCAGGAGCGCGGCGCCGCGCGCCCGCGCCTGATCCTCCTGACCTGGCCCACGGCCGAGCCTGCGCCCGCGCGCCCCGGCTTCGAGGCCCTGGCCGTGCTGGCGAAGCCCGTGCGCCCCTCGGCGCTCTTCGACGCGCTCATGGAGGCACTGGGCACGGACGAGCTGGTCGAGTTCACGCTCGAGGACCTGACGCCGGCCGAGGCCAGCCCCGCGAGCGAGCGCTCGCCGCTGCGCATCCTGCTGGCCGAGGACAACGCCATCAACCAGACCGTCGCGGCCAAGATCCTGGCGCGCGGCGGCTTCCGCTGCGACGTGGTCGGCGACGGGCGCGCCGCGCTCGAGGCCGTGCGCGGCGGGCGCTACGACGTCGTGCTCATGGACTGCCAGATGCCCGAGCTGGACGGCTTCGAGGCCACGGCCGAGATCCGCCGCTGGGAGCGGGAGAACGGGCGCGAGCGCTCCGTGCACGTGATCGCGCTCACGGCCAACGCCATGCAGGGCGACCGCGAGCGTTGCCTCGAGATGGGCATGGACGACTACCTGCCCAAGCCCGTCAAGCCCGACCTCCTGCTCGAGAAGCTGCGCCAGCTCGCGCGCGCGCCGCGCGCGGCCGATGCCGCACCCGAGCGGCCCGCGCCGGCGCTGCCCTTCGACGCCACGCGGCTCCTGGAGCGCTTCGCCGGCCGGCCGGCCGAGCTGAAGAGCGCGGTGCAGGACCTCGACAAGCGCTCGATGCAGGCCCTGGGCCGGCTCAAGCTCGGCCTCGGCATCCAGTCGTCCGAGGGCGTGCGCGTGACGGCGCGCGAGCTGCAGGACGTGCTGGCCCTGTTCTCCTCCGAGCGCCTGCAGCACCTGGCCCAGGCGCTCGAGGCCCAGGCCGTGGAGCGGCGCTTCGATCAGGCCTCGAGCACGCTCGACGCGCTGCAGGCCGAGCTCGCCCGCTGCCGCGCCTCCCTGCCCGAGGTCATGGCCCGGGCGGGCGAGGCGTAGCCGGCGCCAGCGGCGCGCGCACGCACAGCGCGTAGCCCGCGGCGATCAGGAGCAGGCCGAGGAACTCGGTCGCGTACAGCGGCTCGACCGGGCCGTGGCGGGCGAGCGCGCCGCCCACGCCCGGGAGCAGCGCGCCCAGCGCGATCAGCCCGTTGCCGGCGGCGCGGGCGGGCGCGCTCCGTGCCGCGAGGAAGCGCCAGGCGCTGTGGGCCGCACCGCCGACGAGCACCAGCGCGGCGTAGCCGTTGACGATCGGCGCCAGCATGCGCGGCGTCGTCCACAGGAGCACCTGCGCGCTCGGCCGGTCGGGGGCGAGGCGCGCCGCGTCGACGGGCGAGAGCAGCACGGCGCCGATGCCGAGCACGACCAGCGGCAGCGTGAGCCACGTCGACGCGCGCGCCGCCCGGCGCGGGAAGAGGA
>Ga0315910_10005707_pt1 | contig 10167 bp, 9 predicted proteins | sample EdamamesoilMG_FD_204470 | JGI IMG/M metagenome (GOLD analysis project Ga0315910, IMG submission 204470) | Garden soil microbial communities collected in Santa Monica, California, United States - Edamame soil | ecosystem: Environmental > Terrestrial > Soil > Garden | place: USA: California... | reverse complement strand
GTTTCGCCCGCCAGGCAGCACCGCGGCGCGCTTGTTTGCGGGGCGGGGGCTACGCGGTGGGGCGGAAAGGTCTTCGCGCCGTGGGTCGATCCGCGGCGGTCACGCTGACGGCGAGTAGCCCATCGGCGATGGGCTACAACGCCCTCGGCGGCTCGTCCTCCCAGCGCTCGAACCAGCTGGGCGGGTTCCAGCCGTGCAGCAGGCCCGCCACGGTCGTCAGCGCCTGCCAGTCGTCCTCGCTGTTCCCGCCGCGGCGCTCGCGCTGAGCCCGGCGGCCCTCCTCCTCGAAGCTGCGCTCGACCATCTCGAGCAGGAGCCGGCGCTTCTCGGGGCCCGACTGGAGCGCCTTGACCACCAGCGGCTCCAGGCGCCGGCCGAAGTCCAGCGAGACCTGGTAGCGGCTGGTCAGCCGGGCGATCAAGCGGCGCGCGTCCACGCGAGGGAAGCGTACCTCGCACGTCCGGCCAGGGTCGGAGGCCCGGGCCCGCTCCTCGCGGGCCGCCCGCGTCCGGAGGGACGGGGCGTGGCCCGGACTCGCTACACTCCCGCCCACCGATGCCGCACCCCATCGCCTTCGACATCGAGGTCGCCGGGTTCCACTGGGACGAGGTCGACGAGATCACGCGCGGCTACCTGCTGCAGCGCGCGAAGAGCGAGGAGGACCGCGCCTCGGCCCCCGACCGCACCGCGCTGTACCCCGGCCTCGGCAAGATCATCGCGATCGGGATGTGGAACCTGGAGAAGGACCGCGGGCTGTGCCTGCTGGAGGGCAAGCACGCCGAGCAGGCGGACTGGAAGCGCGTGCCCGGCTCGGAGGTCTTCCGCGGCAGCGAGCCGGAGCTCCTGGAGCGCTTCTGGGAGGTGCTCGAGCGCAAGCGCCCGCGCCTGGTCTCCTTCAACGGGCGCTACTACGACGGTCCGATCCTGATGCTGCGCTCGGCTCAGCTCGGCGTGGCCCCGAGCCTGAACCTGTGCGGCAACCGCTACAACCTGAGCACCCACGTCGACCTGACCGAGGTGCTCTCCTTCCACGGTGCCTGGCGCGAGCAGTACAAGCTCGATTACTGGTGCCGGCGCTTCGACATCGAGAGCCCCAAGGGCTCGATCGACGGCTCGCAGATCGCGCGCGCCTACCGCGAGGGCCGCATCGAGGAGATCGGCGAGTACTGCCTGCGCGACACGCGCGCCACGGCGCAGCTCTTCCGGAAGCTCGAGGAGACGTTGCTGCCGCTGTTCCTGGGGTGAGGAAAAGGAGCGCGGAGACGCGGAGGGAAGACGCGGAGCGCGCGGAGACGGAGGGAAGAGAGCGAGGGAAGCCGGGCTCGAGGCGTGGTGCGTCGTGGCGGACGCGTCGCGTTTGCTCTTCCTACGCCTCGGCCGCGCGCACGTCCTCGGCAGCCGGGACGGACTCCCAGTCCAGGCGCTCGCAGTCGGCGTACAGGCGGTCCAGGTCGTAGTAGGCGCGCGCCTCGGGCTGCAGGAGGTGCACGACCACGTCGTCGAAGTCGAGCACCACCCACCAGCGCAGCTCGTGGCCCTCGACCGGGTGGTGGCGCTGGCCGAGCTCCTTGGCGCGAACGTGCAGCTCGTTCTCGAGGGCGCGCACGTGGTTGCGGTTCAGGCCGGTGGCCAGCACGAAGTAGTCCGCCAGCCCCAGACGCTTCCCGACCGCGTAGACGGAGACGGACTCGCCCTTCTTCTCGTGGCACCAGCGGGCCAGGGTGGCGGCGAAGGTTCGCGAGTCGATGGTTGGGGCTCCTCTGGAAGTCGGGCTCAGGGTAGCCCGGCCCGAGGCGGGCGGGAAGGTGGTGCGGTGGGGACCGGAGCAGGGGGGCGCGCGCGGAGCGCCCGCCCGGGCGGATCCCAGCCCGGCCGCGGGGGGGGGGGGGGGGCGCGGGGCCCCCCCCCCGGGGCGGATCCCTGCCGGTCCGCGGCGGGGGCCGCCGGCAGGCGGCCCCCGCCACGGGCCGTCAGATGAACCAGGGCAGGAAGATCACGCTCACCACGGTCATCAGCTTGATCAGGATGTTCAGGCTCGGGCCGGAGGTGTCCTTGAAGGGGTCGCCGACCGTGTCGCCCACGACGGCTGCCTTGTGCACGGCCCCGCCCTTGCCGCCGAGCTCGCCGCTCTCGATGTACTTCTTGGCGTTGTCCCAGGCCCCGCCGGCGTTGGCCATGAAGATCGCCAGCATGATCGAGGAGACCAGCGCGCCGGCCAGCATCCCGCCCAGGGTCTGCACGCCCAGGAGCTTGCCGAGGATCAGCGGCACGGTCACGGCCATCACGCCCGGCACGATCATCTGCCGGATCGCACCCTCGGTGGCGATGGCCACGCAGCGCCCGGTGTCGGGCTTGGCCTTGCCCTCCATCAGGCCCTTGATCTCGCGGAACTGGCGGCGGACCTCCTCGACCATCTTGTTGGCGGCGTTGCCGACCGCGCGCATGGTCATGGCGCTGAACAGGAACGGCAGGAAGCCGCCGATCAGGAGCCCGATCGTGACCTGCACCGAGTTCACGTCGAGCAGCACCGTGCCGTCGGGGGCCAGCATGCTCGCGCCCTCGCCCGAGGCCCTCAGGAGCTCGCCGGCGCGCGTGCAGAAGGCGCTGAAGAGCGCCAGGGCCGTCAGGGCCGCCGAGCCGATGGCGAAGCCCTTGCCGATCGCGGCGGTCGTGTTGCCGGTGGCGTCCAGCGCGTCCGTGCGGTTGCGCACCTCCTTGGGGAGCTCGGCCATCTCGGCCAGGCCGCCGGCGTTGTCCGCCACGGGGCCGTAGGCGTCGACCGCCAGCGAGATGCCCAGGGTCGAGAGCATGCCGACGGCCGACATGGCCACGCCGTAGATCCCGCCGTAGTGGAAGGAGGCGAAGATCGCGGCGCAGATCGCGAGCACCGGCAGGGCCACCGACTCGAAGCCGGTCGCCAGGCCGTGGATGATGTTGGTGGCCGGGCCGGTCTGCGACTGGAAGGCGATGTTGCGCACCGGCTTGAAGCTGGCGGAGGTGTAGTAGTCGGTCAGCTTGCCGATCACGACGCCCGCGATCAGACCCGAGACGATGGCGATGAACACGTTCATCCCGCTCACGCCGGCCGGCATGGGCAGGGCCATGGTGCACAGCCACCAGGTCGCCAGCGCGACCACGAGCGAGGCCACGACCAGGCCGCGGAAGAGCGCGTTCTGGAGCTGGCTCTCCTGCTTGGCCTTGACGAAGAACGAGCCGACGATCGAGGACACGATGCCGAGCGCGCTGACCGCCAGGGGCAGCACGACCATCGAGGCCATGTTCGCGTCACCCTGGTAGGCGAAGAAGCCGATCGACATCGCGGCCACGATCGAGCCGGCGTAGGACTCGAACAGGTCGGCGCCCATGCCGGCCACGTCGCCCACGTTGTCTCCGACGTTGTCGGCGATCACGGCCGGGTTGCGCGGATCGTCCTCGGGGATGCCGGCTTCGACCTTCCCGACCAGGTCGGCGCCGACGTCGGCTGCCTTGGTGTAGATGCCGCCGCCCACGCGCGCGAAGAGGGCGATCGAGCTGGCGCCGAAGCTGAAGCCCAGCACGGCGTTCAGCGCGTTCTCGGTGATCGCGCTCAGTCCGTTCGTGTAGACCTGCGTGAAGATCGTCAGGCCGAGCAGCGCCAGGCCGACCACCGTCATGCCCATGACCGAGCCCGAGCTGAAGGCGACGCGCAGCGCGTCGCTCAGGCTCGTGCGCGCGGCCTGGGTGGTGCGCACGGCAGCCCGCGTCGAGGTGTACATGCCGAAGTAGCCGGCCGCGGCCGAGGCGATCGCGCCAGAGGCGAAGGCGACGGCCGTTCTCCAGCCCAGCCCGTTCGAGGCGGGGCTGATGCCGATCACGATCGCCACCAGGGCGACGAACAGCGCGAGCCAGCGGTACTCGGCCGTCAGGAAGGCCTTGGCGCCCTCCTGCACGAGCCTGGAGATGTCCTGCATCTTCTGGTCGCCGGGATCGCGGCGCATGATCTGACCGAAGACGACCAGGGCGAAGACGAGGGCCAGCAGGGCGGCCCCGCCGGAGACGAGGAGAAAGTTGATGTCCATCGCGCAGGGGATGGGAACGACGGGAGCGGGGAGTTGGTCGGGCCGGCCGGGCGGGCGAGCGCTGGAGAGCGGGATGGAGAGGCGGAGTGGCCGGCCGCCGGGTTCGAGGGCGAGGAGGATAGCGGCGCGCCAGGGTGGGGCCAAGGGCCCCGGACTTCCGACCTCGGGACGGCCGCCGGAGCAGCGCTCGGCCTCAGGGCGAGCGCCGGGGCGGCTCCCCAGGGGGGGCGGCGCGGGTCGCGGGGGGGGCCGCGCGCGCCCAGCGTCCGCGGATGACGATCACCAGGACCAGCGCGCACACGACCACCGCCAGGATCAGGTGCAGGTCGTGCACGGTCTCCTTGAGCCGGTCCACCTGGCTCCCGAGCAGCCGGCCGAGGTAGATCGAGATCGGCACCGAGAGCAGCACCCCCAGGCCGTCGAGCAGCAGCATGCGCCCCCAGCGCATGCCCATCGTGCCGGCCACGAAGTAGCCCGGGATGCGCAGCATCGGCAGGAAGCGGCAGGCGAACACGGCCCAGTTCCCGTGCGCGTCGAAGCGCCGCCGGAAGCGCTGGAAGCGCTCGGGGTGCAGCATGCGCGCGAACCAGGGCATCTCCAGGGCGCGCATCCCGTAGCGTCGCCCCAGCAGGAACGGCAGCGAGTCCCCCAGCAGGATCGCGAACGAGCACAGCAGCGTGATGCGCACGAACTCGACCTCGCCCTTGTAGAGCAGGATCCCGGCCGAGAGCAGGAAGACCTCCTCCGGCAGCGGCAGTCCGAGCCCGCACAGGAGCAGCCCCAGGAACGGCCCCATGTAGGAGAGGTTCTGGGCCATCTCCTGGACGTGGGTGATCAGGTCCTGGGCCGGCAGGAGGAGCAGCATCGGTGGAGCGGCGGAGTATAGGCGCGCGCGCGCGGGCCGGCCCGGGGGCTCCGGCGATTGAATGCCGGGCGCGCGGGCGAGTAGGCTCGCCGGCCCACCCGAGCGGGGGAGGGTCACAGATGCCGACGGCGATCTTCGGGTTCGACTGGACGATGGAGCTCAGCTACATGGCCTGCGCGGCCGCGGGCGGGACCGTCCTCGTCCTGCAGACGCTCCTCATGCTGTTCGGCTTCGGCGACGGCGGGGACGTCGACGTGCACCACGACGTGGGCGGCGACGTCGGGGACGGCGGCGACCACCACGACGGGGCCTTCGGGCTCCTGTCGGTGCGCGCGGTGGCCTCGTTCCTGACCTTCTTCGGGCTGACGGGCTGGATGGGCACCAGCCGCGAGTGGGGCGAGACGACGACCCTGCTGGTCGCAATCGGCGCCGGTCTCGCGCTGATGGTCGTGGTGGCCTGGATGATGCGCATGCAGTCGAAGCTGCAGTCGAAGGGCAACCTGGACCCGCGCAACGCGGTCGGCCTGTCGGCGCGCGTCTACCTGCGCGTGCCCGGCAAGAACGCCGGCTTCGGCAAGATCACGGTCAAGCTCCAGGGCCGTACGGCGGAGTTCCAGGCCTTCACGCTGGGGGACGAGCTCCCGACCGGCGCCCTGGTCGAGATCAGGAGCATGCGCACGCCCGACACGTTCGAGGTCGCGGCGCTGAGGACCACGAAGAGCAAGGAGAAGACCCCGTGACCCACGCCCTGGCCCTGGCCCAGATCCCCTTCGACGACCGGCTCGTGCCGCTGCTGATGGTCATCGCGGCGGTGGTGATCCTCTCGGGCTTCGCCCTGATGATCGCCACGCGCTACAAGCGCTGCCCGTCGAACCGGATCCTGGTGATCTACGGCAAGACCGGTGCGGGCCAGTCCTCGCGCCCGCTGCACGGCGGCGGTGCCTTCGTGTGGCCGCTGATCCAGTCCTACGACTTCCTCGACCTGGAGCCGCTGCAGATCGAGATCCCGCTGGAGGGCGCGCTCTCCTCCGAGAACATCCGCGTCTCGGTGCCCAGCGTGTTCACGGTCGCGATCGGGACCGACGAGGAGACCATGAACAACGCGGCCGTGCGCCTGCTCGGCCTGCAGACCCCGGCCATCGTCAAGCAGGCCGAGGACATCATCTTCGGCCAGCTGCGCCACGTGATCGCCTCGATGGCGATCCAGGAGATCAATCGCGACCGCGACGTGTTCCTGGAGAAGGTCCAGACCGCGCTGGAGCCCGAGCTGAAGAAGATCGGCCTGGTGCTGATCAACGTCAACATCCGCGACATCAAGGACGAGTCGGGCTACATCGAGGCCATCGGGCGCAAGGCCGCCTCGACCGCCATCAACCAGGCCGAGATCGACGTGGCCGAGCAGCAGAAGCGCGGCGCGATCGGCGTGGCCGAGGCCGAGCGCGAGCGCGCCGTCAGCGTGGCCAACGCCGAGAAGGTGCGCGACATCGGCACCAAGGAGGCCGAGCGCGAGCGTGCCGTCAAGCTGGCCGAGCTCGACAAGGAGAAGTCGATCGGCGAGCAGGCCGCCAAGTACCAGCAAGAGGCCCAGGTCCGCGACAGCGAGCGCGAGATGCGCGTGCGCGTCGCCGACGCCAACGCCAAGGCCGTGGTCGGCGAGGAAGCCGCCAAGTACGAGCAGGAGGCGCTGCTGCGCGACCGCGAGCGGGAGATGCGCGTGCGCGTGGCCGACGCCAACGCCAAGGCGGTCGTCGGCGAGAACAAGTCCAAGGCCGAGGTGGCCGTGACCAACGCCGAGCTGCGCGTCAAGGAGGCCGAGGCCTTCGAGCGCGGCGAGAAGCGCTTCCGCGAGGCCCAGGCGGCCGTGCTCGAGGCCCAGTACCGCGCCGAGGCGCGCGCCGCAGCGGCGCAGGCCGAGAAGGTCGAGGCCGAGACGCGCGCCAGGCTCGAGGCCGTGGCCAACGCCGAGAAGGCCAAGACGATCGTCGACGCCGAGGCCCAGGCCGCCATGCGCAAGATCGAGGCCGAGGCCCAGGCCGCCGCGAACTTCGCGCGTCTCGAGGCCGAGGCTCGCGGGCAGTACGAGATCCTGGCCAAGAAGGCGGCCGGCCTGAAGCTGATCGTCGACAGCTGTGGCGGCTCGCAGCAGGCCTTCCAGATGCTCATGCTCGAGCACCTCGAGCACCTCTCCGAGACCGCCGCCAAGGCCATCTCGAACGTCAAGTTCGACAAGGTCGTGGTGTGGGACTCGGGCGCGAGCGGCGACGGCAAGGGCGGCAACGCCGCGGCCAACTTCCTGAAGGGCCTGGGCAACTCCCTGCCCCCGATGCTCCAGATCATGAAGGACATCGGCGGCGTCGAGATGCCCGAGTCCATCGGCAAGCTCGTGCCGGACGGGCCGAAGGGCGCCGGCCCGAAGGCCGATCCGCAGAAGAACTGAGCGCGGGCCGCCGGTGGTGCGCGCGTCCCCGCGGCCTGCTTCGGCAAGCAGGCAGCAGCAGAAGAAGAGGAACCACAGAGGACACAGAGGGCACAGAGATCAGAAGGGAGCGTGGGAAACGCTCACTCGCTCTCTTCTGATCTCTGCGACCTCTGTGTCCTCTGTGGTTCTCTTTCCGCTGCTCCGGCCTTCCGAGCCCTCTCGGGCGCCGTGGTTTCACAGCCCCGTCTCGACCGTCACCGCCTCCTTCGCGGCCGTGATCGTGCCGGCCTCGAGCACGAGCTCGGCCGGCGTCTGCAGCAGGTAGGTGAGCGAGGGCGGCAGGGTCGCGTGCTGCACGAAGTTGCCGTCCGGCATGCGGTTCACGACGCGGTTCCCGAGGGTGTCGTTCGACTCCTCGATCTGCACGAGCGTCACCAGGCGCTGGCCGTGCTCGCTGTCCGCCAGGTGCGCCAGGTGGTCGCGGCAGTGCTCGCAGGTCGCGCGCCAGAAGACCCACAGCCCTTCGAGGGGGAGCGCGTTCACGTCGACGTAGACGTCCAGCGGAGGCTGCGCGAGCGGCGTGTCGAAGATCGTCTGGCCGACCCAGCTCTCGACGTCGAGCTCGATCCACTGCCCCGCGGTCGGCTTGCCGTTCGCGACCAGCTCGCCCGTCTGCACCTGGCGGTCGAAGAGCCACGGCAGCGCCAGGGCCACGGCCGCCGCGCCCACCGGCACCAGCGGCGGGGCTCCGGCCGGGAGGTGCCGCCAGGGCTTCATGGCCAGCAGGAACACCAGCAGGGCCGTGTCGATCCCCATCATCAGCCAGGGCGGCATGCTGAACTTGGACCCGAAGCAGCCGCAGTTCGTGTCGCCGGCCGCGATCTGGGTCGTCAGCACGACGTCGAAGACCACCAGCAGCGCCGCCTGCAGGATCCAGCCCCAGCGCGGCCGGGCCAGGGCCACGGCCACGATGGCGAGCTCGATCCCGATCGCCAGGTTGTAGGTCAGCCCGAGCTCCAGCCCGAGGTCGCGCACGACCGCCGGCAAGAGCGCCGGCGTGCCCCAGAAGAGCTTGAAGGTCGCCCCGGCCAGCACCCACAGGGCGATCAGCCAGACGGGGACGAGCGCGAGGCGCGCGCGGGCGGGGGAGGTCACGCTGGGGGTTTCCATGTCGTCTGGGAGCCGGGACCTGGCAAGGACGGGCCGGGAGGATACAAATCCGCGCGATGAGCGGGCCCGCAGGCCTCTGGACGATCCTCGCGCGCGCCGCCGCGCAGCCCGGCGCGCGCCCGGCCGTGATCGAGGGCGAGCGGACGCGCTCCTACGCCGAGCTGGCCGCGCGCGTGAGCGCGCGCGCGGCCGAGTGGCGCGCCCGGGGCCTGGTGCCGGGCGAGCGCGTGGCGATCCTCGACTGGAACACGGGCACCTTCCTCGAGAGCTACTTCGCCGCCGCCCACGCCGGCGCGATCCTGTGCCCGCTCAACCACCGCCTGGCCGTGCCCGAGCTGCTCGAGATCCTGCGCGACGCCGAGGTGCGCCTCCTGATCGCGGCGCGCGGCTTCGGGGAGCCCGTGGCCGAGCTGCGCCCGCGCGCGGAGGGGCTCCGCCACGTGCTATGGAGCGAGGACGAGCCCGCCCCGGGGAGCGCGCCGCCGGTCCCCGTCGCGCCCGACGACCCGGCCCAGCTCTACTACACCAGCGGCACCACCGGGCGCTCGAAGGGCGTCGTGCTGACGCACCGCAACGTCGCCACCCACGCCGAGTGGGCCGTGCGCGAGCTGGCCCTGAGCGCGACCGACCGCTGGGGCCACTTCGCGCCGATGTTCCACCTGGCGGACGCCTGGGCGACCTTCGCGCTGACCCTCGTCGGCGGCCTGCACGTGATGCAGCCGCGCTTCGAGGCCGAGCAGACGATCGCGACGATCGAGCGCGAGCGGGTCACGCTGACCAACCTCGTCCCGACCATGCTGAAGCGCCTGGTCGAGAGCCCGGCGGCGCGCCGCGCGCGCTTCGCCAGCCTGCGCCTGGTGCTCTCCGGCGGCGCGCCGATCGCGCCGGCGCTCGTGCGCCAGGTGCTCGACGTGCTCGGCTGCGAGTACGCCCAGACCTACGGCATGACCGAGACCAGCCCGTACCTGACGCTCGGGCTCCTGCCGGAGGCGCTGCGCCGGCTCCCGCCGGAGGAGCTGCTGCGCTTGCGCGCGCGCACCGGCCGGCCCTTCGGCGAGATCCAGCTCGAGGTCGTCGACGCCGCGGACCGGCCCGTCCCGGCCGACGACCGCACGGTGGGGGAGATCCGCGTGCGCGGCCCGACCGTCACGCCGGGCTACTGGAACCGGCCGGAGGAGACGGCGCACGCGCTGCGCGGCGGCTGGCTCTACACCGGCGACCTGGCGGTGCTCGACGCGCACGGGCTCGTGAACATCGTCGATCGCCGCAAGGACATGATCCTCTCGGGCGGCGAGAACGTGTACTCGACCGAGGTCGAGCACGCGCTCCACGAGCACCCGGCCGTGCTGGAGGCGGCGGTCTTCGGCCTGCCGGACGAGCTCTACGGCGAGAGCGTGAACGCCGCGGTCGTGCTCAGGTCGGGCTGCACGGCCAGCGCCGCGGAGCTGGTCGCCTTCTGCCGCGCGCACATCGCCGGCTACAAGGTGCCGCGCACGGTCGAGTTCCTGGCCGAGCTGCCCAAGACCGGCTCGGGCAAGATCTCGAAGCACCTCCTGCGCTCGACCAGGATGCCCTCGTGAGGCGTGCTCCGCCTCGATCGATGTTCTCCCTCTCCGCGCTCCTCAGTGCCCTCCGCGGCTCCGCGGTCGGCTTCG
>Ga0315910_10005706_pt1 | contig 10167 bp, 7 predicted proteins | sample EdamamesoilMG_FD_204470 | JGI IMG/M metagenome (GOLD analysis project Ga0315910, IMG submission 204470) | Garden soil microbial communities collected in Santa Monica, California, United States - Edamame soil | ecosystem: Environmental > Terrestrial > Soil > Garden | place: USA: California... | reverse complement strand
CTCTACACCTGGGAAGCCGGCAAGCGCGCCCCGCGCGTGGTCGGCAAATTCGACGACAACGGCGAATGGAGCCGCGCCGAGGGCCAGCCCGCGGGAACCTGGCTCCTGCCGGCGCACTACGAGCACAACCCGGCCATCGTCGCCAAAGCGATCGCCCAACGGCTCTTGAAGTTGAATCTGACTTCTTCATTGGGAAATCAATTCAGGGAACGGCTCGCGTTTCTGGAATTCAAGGAGAAAGCGCTCGCCAAGCCCCGCGTGACGACGGTGCGCCAGCCCTACTTCTGCTCCGGCTGCCCGCACAACACCTCCACGCGCGTGCCCGAGGGCAGCCGCGCCACCGCCGGCATCGGCTGCCACTTCATGGCGGTCTGGATGGACCGCAGCACGTCGACCTTCACGCACATGGGCGCCGAAGGCACGCCCTGGATCGGCCAGGCGCCCTTCACCGAGGAAAAGCACATCTTCGCCAACCTCGGCGACGGCACCTACTTTCATTCGGGGCTGATGGCGATCCGCGCGGCGGTCGCGGCCAAAGTCACGATGACCTACAAGATCCTCTACAACGACGCGGTGGCGATGACCGGCGGCCAGCACCACGACGGGCCGCTCGATCCGGCGATGATTTCACGCCAGATCGCTGCCGAAGGCGTGAAGCCGGTCGTCATCGTTACCGACGAGCCCGGAAAGTACCCGGCGGGCACCGCCTGGGCGCCCGGCGTCACGATCCGTCATCGCGATGAACTGGACGCCGTGCAGCGCGAACTGCGCGAGCTGCCGGGCGTCTCGGCGCTGATCTACGACCAGACCTGCGCCTCGGAAAAACGCCGGCGCCGCAAGCGCAACGCCTTTCCCGATCCGGCCAAGCGCGCGGTGATCAACGAGATGGTCTGCGAGGGCTGCGGCGACTGCAGCGCCAAATCCAACTGCCTGTCGGTGGAGCCGCTGGAAACCGAATTCGGCAGGAAACGCAGCATCAACCAGTCCACCTGCAACAAGGACTTCTCCTGCGTGAAGGGCTTCTGCCCCAGCTTCGTCACGGTGGAAGGCGGGCGCCTGAAAAAGGGCAAGTCCGGCGCGACGTCGACCGAGGAAACTTTCTCCCTTCCGGAACCTGAACTACCCCCTCTCCAACAATCCTTCGGCGTTCTCGTCACCGGCATCGGCGGCACGGGCGTCATCACCATCGGCCAGATCCTCGGCATGGCGGCGCACCTGGAGGGCAAGGGCGTATCGGTGCTCGACATGTCCGGCCTGGCGCAGAAGTACGGCGCCGTGATGTCGCACGTGAAGATCGCCGCAAGCGCGAAGGACGTGCACGTGGCGCGCCTCGGCACCGGCGACGCGCGCCTGGTGATCGGCTGCGACCTGGTGGTGACGGCGAGCGGCGACGCGCTCGACAAGATGCACGCGCAGAAATCGCGCGCGCTGGTCAACGGCACGACTTCGCCCACCGCGGCCTTCGTGAAGAATCCCGACTGGCAGCTGCCGGGATCGAACCTGCAGCAGGACATCCTCGATGCCTGCGGCGGCAGGAATGCCGAGTTCGTGCCCGCCGCCGAGCTCGCCACCGCGCTGATGGGCGACTCCATCGCCACCAACATGTTCATGCTGGGCTACGCCTGGCAAAAGGGCTGGGTGCCGCTCGCGCGCGAAGCCATCGAACGCGCCATCGAGCTCAACGGCGTCGCGGTCGACTTCAACCGGCAATCCTTCGTCTGGGGCCGGCGGGCGGCGGTGGACCTGGAGCGCGTGCGGCGCATCGCGCTGCCCGCGGCGGTGATCCCGATCGAGCAGCATCTCTCGCGCAACCTCGATGAATTGGTGGAGCGCCGCTCCCAGTTCCTCACCGGCTATCAGAACGCCGCCTACGCGGAGAAATATCGGAGCCTTGTCCTGAAGGTGAAAAAAATCGAACAGGACAAAACCAGCTCGACCAAGCTCGCCGAGGCGGTCGCGCGCTACTACGCGAAGCTCCTCGCCTACAAGGACGAGTACGAAGTCGCGCGACTCTACACCGACGGCGCGTTTCGCAGGAAGATCGACGGCATGTTCGAGGGCGACTACCGACTGGTGTTCCATCTCGCGCCGCCGCTGCTCGCGAAACCCGACCCGCGCACCGGCGAACCGGCGAAGATGACGTTCGGCCCCTGGGTGTTGACGCTGTTCGGCCTGCTGGCGAAATTCAGGGGCCTGCGCGGAACGGCGCTCGACATCTTCGGCCGCACCGAAGAGCGACGCATGGAGCGCGCCCTGATCGAAGAGTACGAGCAGACGGTGGCGGCGCTGCTCGCGGCGCTGACGCGCGACAACCACGCGCTCGCCGTCGAAATCGCGTCGCTGCCCGAGTCCATTCGCGGCTACGGCCACATCAAGGCGAAGAGCGTGGAGGCGGCGCGCAGGAAGCTCGCCGAACTGCTCGCGCGCTACCGCGCCGCGCCGGTCCGCGCAGCCGCATGAGGCCGCGGTATCCACGCCCAGTTCTTCTGGCGGGGATGCTGTTTGCGCTCACCGCGCAGGCGCAGACCGAGGAAATCCGCACCCTCACGCGCGCCGACGGCAGCAGCATCACCTACAGGCTGCGCACCTATCCGGCCGATGCCCACCTGCTGCGGCCGGACACCAGGCCCGCGCCGACCAGCGCCCTGGAATCGGCCAAGCTCATCATATTTCACCTCTCCGACGGCGACGTCGAGGGGGCCGCGCTGCTGTCCAACGCGCCGCGCCGGCGCTACGAGGAGCTGACCACCTTCAAGAAGACGCATGGCGACGACCAGTTCAAGCGCGTATTCGCCGAATACTTCGACTCGAAGAACAGCGTCGCCGCCGAGATCGTCGTCGACAACCGCAGCCTGCTGATCTGGAAACTCGCCGATGCGTCCAAAAGCAAGACCGGTGAGCCGACCTTCCACTATGCCGGGCAGTTCTTCGTCGAAGTCGACGGCGCCTACCTGATCGACGACGTGCCGAACGAGCAGCGCACGCGCCTGCGCTGGGTGCTGGAGGCCTACCGCAGCGGCAACATTCCGCTCAAACCTTCACCCTGAAGGGCGTGAAGTTCGTGTCCCTGTCGTAGTAGTCCTCGTTCTCGACGCGCTTGAGGTACGCGACGATGCGGTAGGTGACGGGCGTCATCGCCACCTCCCAGCCGGTCTTCAGCACGTATTGCACCATCGCCACCTTCAGGATGTCGCTGGTTTCCCAGATGCCGTAGAAGGCGATGAAGTAGAACAGCGACGAGTCGACGAACTCGCCCACCACCGTCGATCCGATGGTGCGCGTCCAGAGCCACTTGCCGGCGGTCCATAGCTTCATCTTCGCCAGCACGTAGCTGTTGACGAAGCTGCCGCACCAGAACGCGATCATGGAGCCGAGCGCGATGCGCCAGGCGTTGCCAAACACCGCTTCGAGCGCCGGCTGGTAGCTCTTCATGTACGCCGAAGGCCCGGGCGGCAGGCTCACCACCACCCAGGCCATGAACGAGGCGAACGCCAGCGCGCCGAACCCCGCCCAGACCACGCGCCGGTCGCGTCCGTAGCCGTAGACCTCGGTGAGGATGTCGCCGAAGATGTAGGAAATCGGGAAGAACAGCACGCCCGCGCCGAACGGCGTCGGCCCCAGCAGCGGCAGGTCCACCACGGCCTGCTTGGCGGCGCCGATGAAGTTCGAGCAGATCAGCACGGTGACGAAAGCCACCATGATGAAGTCGTAGTAGCGGTAGGTCTTCGGTTGCATCGCGGCATAATAGCCGAATGACCAGCGCGAACGCGGTGCGCGATTTTCAGCTGACGCGCGTGCCGCCGGAATTCCTCGACGATCCCTATCCCTGGTACGCCGCGCTGCGCGCGCACGATCCGGTGCACGCGCTGGAAGGCGGCGGCGTGTTCCTGTCACGTTACGAGGACGCGCTCGCGGTCTACCGCAATCCCCAGGCGAGTTCCGACAAGAAGGAGGAATTCCGCCCCAAGCTCGGCGACTCGCCGCTCTACGAGCACCACACCACCAGCCTCGTGTTCAACGACCCGCCGCTGCACACGCGCGTGCGCCGCATCATCATGGGCGCGGTCAACCAGCGCGCCATCGCGCGCATGGAAGCGGACGTGGCGCGCCTGGTGGACGCTCTGCTGGACGACATGGCGGCGCAAGGCGGCGTGGATTTCATCGGCGCGTTCGCGGCGCAGATCCCGATCGAAGTGATCGGCAGCCTCCTCGACATCCCGCGGCCCGAGCGCAGTCCGCTGCGCGGCTGGTCGGTCGCCATCCTCACCGGCCTGGAGCCGGCGCCCACGCCGCAGATGCTCGACACGGGAAACCGGGCCGTCGTGGAATTTGTTTCCTTCCTGGAAACCCTGATTCGGGACCGAAGGAAGAATCCCGGTGACCCGGAGAGCGATGTGCTCACACGGCTGATCCTGGGCGAGCAGGATGGCGAAAAGCTCACCGAGACCGAGCTTTACCATCAGTGCATCTTCCTGCTCAACGCCGGGCACGAAACCACCACCAACCTGATCGGCAATGGCCTGTGGGCGCTGCTGCACAATCCGGACCAACTGGCGAAGCTGCGCGCCGATCCCGCGCTCGTGCCCTCGGCGGTCGAGGAAATGCTGCGCTACGACGGCCCGATCCAGCTCAATAACCGCCGATTGCTCGCGCCGATGGCGCTGGGCGCGGCCACGCTGCCGACGGGAACCCGGATCACGATCGGCATCGGCGCGGCCAACCGCGACCCCGCCCAGTTTGCCGATCCCGACCGCTTCGACGTCGCCCGCAAGCCCAATCGCCACGTCGCCTTCGGCCAGGGCGACCACGTCTGCGTCGGCATGAATGTCGCGCGCATGGAAGGCCGCATTGCCTTCTCGCGGCTGCTGGCGCGCTTTCCGGAAATCGCATTGAACGGGGAGCCGGAGCGCGACCGGCGCGTGCGCTTTCGCGGTTTCCGCAGCCTGCCCGTGCGTGTCGCTTGAATGGCGTTAAAAAATCGGGGTCAGAGCCCGATTTCGGTCAACCCGGCAAGCGCTGTATTCGTTTTCCAGCGATGCCTAGACAGTCGCGCCTCGTGCTCCCTGGAATTGCCGTCCACATCGTGCAACGTGGGAACAATCGACAGCAATGTTTCTTTCGCGAGAGCGACTTCAGCTTGTACCTCCTTTACCTGCGCGAACTCACGAAGAAACACGACTGCAAGATCCATGCTTACTGCCTGATGTCCAATCACGTACATCTGTTGATGACCCCCACCGCACCGGATGGTCCGTCGGCGTTGATGCGGGATCTTGGACAGCGCTACGTTCAGTACATCAACAGGACCCGTGGCCGCACAGGGACCCTCTGGGAAGGAAGGTTCAGATCATGCGTCACGGAATCGGCGCGCTACGTCCTCGCTTGCTATCGATATATCGAGCTCAACCCCGTGCGCGCAGGCATGGTCGAGGAGCCGGGAAAGTATGCCTGGTCGAGTTTCCGCGCGAATGCCAGTGGAGAGGACGACCGACTGACAACGCCGCATGCCGAATTCACGGCGCTGGGATTGGACAATGCATCGCGAAGAGATGCCTACAACACGTTTTTCAATGAGGCTTTGGAAGAATCCCTGCTTCATGTCATTCGCGAGGCGACCAGAGGCGACTATCCGCTAGGCAGCGAAGCTTTCCTCCGTGGACACCGATTCCCCTCGGCAAGAAAAACGAAACGTGGCCGTGCCGGGCGACCCGCACTTCGAGTCAAGAGCGAGGACGATAGAAATCCGGAAATCGGGCTCTGACCCCGATTTTTCCGCGAGTAACATAGGCGAATGGCTCTTAGGGGCGACTACAGCCGCGCGGCCGCCGACTTTTCCGTCGACCAGGACTGGAACGCGTACGGCGGCGACGAGCACGCGCTGTTCCGGCGCCTCTTCGAGCGCCAGTCGAAACTCGTGCCGCGTTACGCCTGCGCGGAATGGATCGCCGCCATTGCCGGGCTGGATGCGGGCGCCGGCGTGCCGAAATTCGATGAGGTTTCAAAAAAGCTCCGCGCAAAAACCGGCTGGGAGATCGTCGCGGTGCCCGGCCTGATCCCCGACGAGGCCTTCTTCACGCATCTGGCCGGGCGGCGCTTCCCGGTTACCGTGTGGCTGCGCAAGCCCGAGGAGTTCGACTACATTGTCGAGCCCGACGTATTCCACGATTTCTTCGGCCACGTGCCGCTGCTCTTCGACCCGGTGTACGCCGACCACCTGCACGAATACGGCAAGGGCGGCCTGAAGGCGATGCGCCTCGATGCGGTGAAAATGCTCGCGCGCCTGTACTGGTACACGATTGAATTCGGGCTGATCCAGACCGAGCTTGGCACGCGAGCCTACGGCGCGGGGCTGATTTCCTCCGGCGGCGAGCTTGCGTATTGCGTGACAGATCCGAATCCGCGCCGGCTGGATTTCGACCTGGAAAAAGCCCTGCGCATGGACTACCAGATCGACCGCTACCAGACGACCTACTTCGTCATCGATTCCTTCGACCAGCTGCTGCGCGAAACCGCGCCGGATTTCACGCCGATCTATGCGCGCTTGCGGTCCCTCCCGTCGCTGGCGCCTTGATGAGAAAAATGGGGTCTAAAGGGTGCCGTTGACTTCGATGCCCTTGTAGAGCCAGTCCACTTCCCAGGGATTGTCCGGGTCGCGCGCGCGCGCGAGTTCGTTGCGCAGCGCGCGTGCGCCGCCGTCGACGTGGATGTACTCGCCGAAAAAGCGCGATGACAGCACCACGCGCGCGCTGCGGTTCATGCGCTCGCGCTGGTAGGCGAGGAAGGCGCGCGGGTAGTCCTCGCCCGCCGCGGCCACTTTTTCGGCCAGCACCACGGCATCTTCGATCGCCATCTGCGCGCCCTGCGCGAGGTACTGCAGGGTCGGGTGCGCGGCGTCCCCGAGCAGCGTGACGCGGCCCTCGGTCCAGTTGGTCGCCGGATCGCGGTCGTGCAGCACCCAGTTGCGCTCGCGCGAAACGTAGCGCAGGTTGTCGCGCACGCCCGGATGCGTGCGCGCGAAAAGCTCCTCCAGTTCGTCGGGCGCGCCCGGGTCCGGCTCGCCGCGGCGGATGCGCCGGCTGCAGATGGTGGCCACGTTGTTCATCACGGCGCCGCCCTGCAGCCGGTACTGCACCATGTGCAGGTCCGGCCCGCCCCAGATGGTCATGGTGTTCATGCGGCTCTTGTCGGCGACCTCTTCGATGGGCACCACGCCGCGGTAGACGTAATGCCCCGCCATGCGCGGCGCGCCATCGCCGATCACCGCCTGGCGCGTCGGCGACCACAGGCCGTCGGCGCCGATCAGCGCGGAGCCTTCGTAGACCGCGCCGTTTTCGCACACCGCGGTTACGGTCTGGTTTTTTTGACTAAAGCTTTTCAATCCCCGGGAGGATTCGAGAACAATCTCTCCCCTCTGCCTGCACGCAGCCAGCAGGCCGCCGTGCAAATCGCGGCGGTGGATCACGAAGTAGCGGAAACCGTAGCGCGCAAGAAAAGCCTTGCCGAGCGCGATCCGGCTGATTTCCTCGTTGCTGAGCGCATCCGCGAATATCAGCGCCTCGGGAAACACCGACGCGGGTTCCAGGGACTTCAGCACGCCCAGGCGATCCAGCATGCGCGCGACGTTCGGGCCCATCTGGATGCCGTAGCCAATTTCGCCGAATTCGGCCGCTTTTTCCAGCACGCGCACCTTGCGGCCTTTCTGCGCCAGGGCCAGTGCCGCGGCGAGCCCGCCGATGCCGCCGCCCGCAATCAGGATCTCGCGTCCGCTCATGGTTACGCAGTATTCTCCCGAATCATTCTAGACTGAACCCCATGGCCGACAATCTGGACAACCCCGGGGACAACCCCGCCGGCACCGACGGCTTCGAGTTCATCGAGTACGCCGCGCCCGAACCCAAGGCGATGGGCGCCCTCTTCGAGCGCCTCGGCTTCAAGGCGATCGCGCGCCACCGCCACAAGAACGTCATCCTGTACCGCCAGGGCGGCATCAACTTCATCGTCAACGCCGAGCCCGATTCGTTCGCGCAGCGCTTCGCGCGCCTGCACGGGCCGAGCATCTGCGCCATCGCCTTTCGCGTGCAGGATGCGAAATCGGCCTATGAGCGCTGCATCCGCCTGGGCGCCTGGGGCTACGCCGCGCAGGCCGGGCCGGGCGAGCTGAACATTCCCGCGATCAAGGGCATCGGCGACTCGGTCATCTACTTCATCGACCGCTGGCGCGGCAAGAATGGCGCGAAGGACGGCGACATCGGCAACATCGGCTTCTTCGACGTCGACTTCGAGCCCCTGCCCGGCGCGGAACTGAACCCCGTGGGCCACGGGCTCACCACCATCGACCACCTGACGCACAACGTACACAAGGGGCGCATGAAGGAATGGGCGGATTTCTACGAGCGCCTGTTCAGCTTCCGCGAGGTGCGCTACTTCGACATCGAGGGCCAGGTCACCGGCGTGAAGTCGAAGGCGATGACCAGCCCCTGCGGCAAGATCCGCATCCCGATCAACGAGGAGGGCGGCGAGAAGGCCGGGCAGATCCAGGAGTACCTCGACCTGTACCACGGCGAGGGCATCCAGCACATCGCGCTCGGCTCGACGGATTTGTTCAGGACCGTCGACGCGATGCGCGCGAAAGGCGTGAAGCTGCTCGACACCGTGGACACCTACTACGAGCTCGTGGACAAGCGCATCCCCGGGCACGGCGAGGACGTCGCCGAACTCAGGAAACGCAAAATCCTCGTCGACGGAAAAAAAGGCGCGCTGCTGCTGCAGATCTTCACCGAAAACCAGCTCGGGCCGATTTTCTTCGAATTCATCCAGAGGAAGGGCGACGAGGGCTTCGGCGAAGGCAATTTCAAGGCGCTGTTCGAATCCATCGAACTGGACCAGATGCGCCGCGGCGTGCTGAAGACCAAGGAATAAAATCGGGCTCTGACCCCGATTTCCGAATTCTCGAGACCATGAAAATCAAATACCAGGCAGGCTTCGGCAATACCTTTTCCAGCGAAGCGGTGCGCGGAGCGCTGCCCGCCGGACAGAACTCGCCGCAGCGCGCGCCGCGCGGCCTGTACACCGAAGTGCTCTCGTTCACCGCGTTTACCGCGCCGCGTGCGGAGAACCTCTCGGCCTGGGTCTACCGGCTGCGGCCCTCGGCGATGCAGGCGCCGTTCCGGCGCATCGCGAACGGATTGCTCCGCTCGGGACCCTTCGACGAGGCCGAGACCTCGCCCAACCGGCTGCGCTGGAATCCGCTGCCGCTGCCGCAGAAACCGGTCGATTTCATCGACGGCCTGGCGACCATCGCCGGCTCGGGCGATCCGGCCGCGCAGGCGGGCATCGCGGTGCACGTCTACTGCGCGAACCGCTCGATGACCGACCGCTACTTCAGCAATGCCGACGGCGAGATGATGTTCGTGCCGCAACTGGGTGGCATCGGGCTTTTTACCGAACTGGGAAAACTTGAGGTTCGACCCGGCGAGATCGCCGTCGTACCTCGCGGCCTGAAGTTCAAGGTCGGCCTGCTCGAGAAGGCCGCGCGCGGCTACCTGTGCGAGAACTACGGCGCGCACTTCCGCCTGCCGGAGCTCGGGCCGATCGGCGCGCAGGGCCTCGCGCAAAAGCGCGACTTCCAGGCGCCGGTCGCGGCCTTCGAAGAGCGCGGCGGCAGATGCGAGCTGGTGCAGAAGTTCCTCGGCAAGCTGTGGGTGGCCGAGGCGCGCCACTCGCCGCTCGACGTGGTCGCCTGGCACGGCAACGGCGTGCCCTACAAGTACGACCTCGCGCGCTTCATGGCGGTCAACACCGTGACCTTCGACCATAGCGACCCGTCCATCTTCACGGTGCTGACCTCGCCCTCGGGTACGCCGGGCGTCGCCAATTGCGACTTCGTCATCTTCCCGCCGCGCTGGCAGGTCGCCGAGCACACCTTCCGCCCGCCGTGGTTCCACCGCAACGTGATGAGCGAACTGATGGGCCTCGTGCGCGGCGCCTATGAATCCAAGGCCGAGGGATTCCTGCCCGGCGGCATTTCCATCCACAACAGCATGCAGCCGCACGGCCCGGACCTGCCGACCTTCGACAAGGGCAGCGCCGCCGAACTCAGGCCGCACCGCATCGAGAACTCGCTCGCCTTCATGTGGGAGTCGCGCCACGAGTTCCGGCCGACGAAGT
>Ga0315910_10005705_pt1 | contig 10170 bp, 8 predicted proteins | sample EdamamesoilMG_FD_204470 | JGI IMG/M metagenome (GOLD analysis project Ga0315910, IMG submission 204470) | Garden soil microbial communities collected in Santa Monica, California, United States - Edamame soil | ecosystem: Environmental > Terrestrial > Soil > Garden | place: USA: California... | reverse complement strand
CCTTGACGCGCGCGTAGTGCACCAGGTGCTCGGAGGCCGAGGTGGCCTCGCGGCGCACGGCGGTCTCCTGCGGGTTCTTCAGGCGGTAGTCGAACTCGATGCGCGTGCGGTCGCTGATCTCGATGCGCGTCGTGACGCGGTAGCGCTTGGGCACGATCACCGCGAAGGCGATGCCGATCGTCCACACCAGGCAGGCCGGGACCAGGATCTGGTAGCGGCGCCGGCGCAGGGCGCGCAGCAGGTCGAGGATCTGGTTGGGACCCTGGGCGGCCATGCGCTCAGAAGTTGAAGTTCTGGTTCCTCCGGCCGCGGAAGAAGATCTCCGGGTCGTCGATGGCGAAGATCGTCAGCCAGAAGGTGCGCAGGACCGAGGTGATCGGCACGAACAGGCCAGAGAGGAAGTCCGCGACCGACTGCAGCAGCGTCGGCGGCACGTAGACGATGTCGTACTCGTGCACCTGGATGTTGTAGGCCGAGTCGCCCGACTCCCACAGCTCGGACAGGTCGGCCGTGATCACGATCGGGTCGCGCGGGTCGGGACGGATCAGGCGCACGCGCCCCACGTTGGCTCCGAAGCTGGTCGGGTTGGCCAGCATCACGGCCTCGAACAGCGTGATGTCGCCGGTGTAGGGGAACGGCCCGGCGCGCCCGACCTGCCCCATCACGTAGTAGACCTTCTTCCCGCCCGTCCGGATGTTGACCTTGACGTCGGTGTCGACGTAGTAGGCCGAGAGCTTCTGGGTCAGGTAGCTCTCCAGCTCACTGCGCGTGAAGCCGGCCACGTACACCGAGCCCGCCTCCGGCACCAGGATCGTGCCGTCGATGTCGACCACCTGCGTCCCCTTCACGTCGGGGTTGAAGGCGTCGAAGAACTGGATCGTGTCGCCGATCGAGACGTAGTTCTGGTCCTGGGCCTGCCCGTGGTAGCGCTTGCCGAACCCGGCCTGGTTCAGGTACTGGAGGACGCGCTTGTCGTCGAGCGTCGCCGAGCAGCCCGTCAAGGCCCCGGCGAGCCAGACGAGGAGGAGCACCCGGAGAGCCGGTCGCGGGCGGGCGGTCGAGGGGGGCATGGAGGAAAGGACTGCGGGGTCCCGGCGCGAGGGCGGGACTGGACTATCGACTGCCCCGGGCGAACGGTTGAACCCGGGCCAGGGCACGGGGGTTCCGGGCACGGGGGCGGGAGGCATGGGGCGAGGCCGGGCCGGGTCCGGCCGCCGGGCGGCAGGCCGCGGGGGCCTCAGCGCCCGTACTGCTGGGCGTAGTACTCACGGTAGGCTCCGCTGCGGACGCGCTCGAGCCAGCGGGCATGGGCCTGGTACCACTGGATCGTGCGCGGCAGCGCGCTCTCGAAGCGGTGGCGCGGCTCCCAGCCCAGCTCGCGGCGGATCTTGCCGGCGTCGATGGCGTAGCGGCGGTCGTGCCCGGGCCGGTCCTTGACGAAGCGGATCAGGCTCTCGGGCTTCGCCAGGGTCCGCAGGATCAGGCGCACGATGGCCAGGTTCGGGAACTCGTTGTTGCCGCCGATGTTGTAGACCTCGCCGGGCCGGCCGCGCTCGAGCACCGCCAGGAGCGCCTCGCAGTGGTCCTCGACGTACAGCCAGTCGCGCACGTTCTGGCCGTCGCCGTAGACCGGCAGCTCGCGGTCCTCGCTGGCGTTGGCGATCATCAGCGGGATCAGCTTCTCCGGGAACTGGTAGGGCCCGTAGTTGTTCGAGCAGCGCGTGATCAGGCCCGGGAAGCCGTGCGTGTGGAAGGCGGCGCGCACCAGGAGGTCGCTGGCTGCCTTGCTGGCGGAGTAGGGCGAGTTCGGGGCCAGCGGCGTCTCCTCGGTGAAGGTGCCGGTCGCGCCCAGGGACCCGTAGACCTCGTCGGTCGAGACGTGCAGGAAGCGCTCGACCTTGCGCGCGCGCGCCTCGTCCAGCAGCACCTGCGTGCCGAGCACGTTCGTGCGCACGAAGGGCAGCCCCGACTGGATCGAGCGGTCGACGTGGCTCTCGGCTGCGAAGTGCACGAGCGACACGGGCCCGCGGCAGGCGGCGAAGGCGCGCGCCACCTCGGCCGGCTCCTGGATGTCGCCGTGCACGAAGGCGTAACGCGGGTCCTTCTCGACCGCCGCCAGGTTCTCCAGGTTGCCGGCGTAGGTCAGCGCGTCGAGGTTGACGACCTGCCAGTCGGGCCGCTGGCGCAGGACGAGTTCGACGAAGTTGCTGCCGATGAAGCCGGCGCCGCCGGTGACCAGGAGCGAGCGTTTCGTCATGTGTGGGCGCGGGCGGCGCGTCAACGGGTCGGAGCCGGGGCCAGCAGCCCCTCGTGGGCCAGGAAGGTACGCAGGGCCTCGCGCCAGGGCGCGAGGGGGCGCCCGCGCAGGCGCGCGAGCTTGCCGCAGTCGAGGACGCTGAAGGCGGGGCGGTGCGCGGGACGCGGGAACTCGGCCGTGGTGCAGGGATGGATCGGCGTGCGCTTGCCGCACAGCTCGAGCGTGGCCCGCGCGAAGTCGTACCAGCTCGCGCGGCCCTCGCAGGCGGCGTGGAAGATGCCGCTCGCGCGCGCGGCGAGCACGTCCCACAGGGCCGGCGCCAGCTCCAGGGTCGAGGTGGGCGCGCCGACCTGGTCGTTGACCACCTTGAGCTCGGGCCGCTGCGCGGCCAGCGCCAGGATCGTGCCCGGGAAGTGCTTGCCACGTGGACCGTACAGCCACTGGGTGCGCACGATCGCGGCTCCGGGATGGGCGCGCGTCACGCGCAGCTCGCCCTCGAGCTTGGTGCGACCGTAGGCGGAGAGGGGGCCGGGCGGGTCGCCCTCGCCGTAGGGCGTCGTCTTCTTCCCGTCGAAGACGAAGTCGGTGCTCACGTGCACGAGCGGCAGCCCCCGCCGGGCCGCGACCTCGGCCACGACGCGCGGCGCCTCGGCATTGACGTGCAGCGCGCGGAGCTCGTCCTCCTCGGCCTTGTCGACGGCGGTGTAGGCGGCGCAGTGGATCACGCCGGCCAGCGGCAGGAGCGAGTCGACCAGCGCCTCGACCTCGGCGCGGGCCGCGAGGTCCACGCCGGGCCTCGCCACGGCCGGGCCCGTGCCCGGAGCCGGGACCAGGTCGGTGCCCACGGCCGTCACGCCGCGCGGCGCCGCGAGGAGGAGCTGACTCCCGAGCATGCCGGCCGCGCCGGTCACGAGCACGCGCCCCCCTCCCGCCGCGGAGAAAGCGTGCGCTGCGCTCATTCCTTGTGGTTCGCCCCGCCCTCGGCGACCAGGTTGGCGGCGCGCAGCAGCGACTCGAAGGTGCCCGCGTCGGTCCACCACCCGTCGAGGATCTCGTAGGTCATCGAGCCGTCGCGGATGTACCAGTTGTTGACGTCGGTGATCTCCAGCTCGCCGCGGTCGGAGGGCTCGAGCGTCTTGATGATCTCGAACACGCGCGCGTCGTAGAGGTAGATCCCGATCACGGCCAGGTTCGACTTCGGGCGCTTGGGCTTCTCCTCGATCGAGAGCACGCGCTCGCCCTTCAGCTCGGCCACGCCGAAGCGCTCGGGATCGTGGACCTCCTTGAGCATGATCTTGGCGCCGCTCTTCTGCTCGCGGAAGTTGCGCACCGCGCGCGTGATGTTCTTCTCGATGATGTTGTCGCCCAGGATCACGCACACCGACTCGCCGGCCGCCCAGTGCTCGCACAGCCCGAGGGCCTCGGCGATGCCGCCCTCGCCCTTCTGGTAGGTGTAGTTCAGGTGCTTGAGACCGAAGTCGCTGCCGTTCCCGAGCAGCGACAGGAAGTCGCCGGACTTCTTGCCGCCGGTCACGATCATGATGTCGCGGATCCCGGCGTGGATCAGGGCCTCGATCGGGTAGTAGATCATCGGCCGGTCGAAGACCGGCAGGAGGTGCTTGTTGGTGATCTTGGTCAGCGGGTAGAGCCGCGTGCCCAGGCCGCCGGCGAGGATGACGCCCTTCATTCGTGCTCCGGAGGGTCGGTCCGTCCCCGGCGCGCCGCGCGCGTCCGGGGCAGGAGGGGGCCGGCTACGGTAGCGACGCGCCCCGGAGCCATCAATCGCCCCCAGGAGCTTGCGCCGCTGACGGCGAAATCCGTAGGCGATCTCTGGATCGCCTAGCCACGGTCGTTGCGCGCGCGGTACCAGGCCACGAAGCGCGCGAGCCCGTCGGCCAGCTCCGTGCGCGGGTCGTAGCCCAGCTCGGCGCGGGCCTTCGAGACGTCGGCGTAGGTCACGAGCACGTCGCCCGGCTGCATCGGCAGGCGCTCGAGCACCGGCTCGACCCCGCAGGCCCGCCCGATGGCGGTCACCAGGTCCGCGAGCGAGATCGTGCGCGACTCCCCGAGGTTGTAGATCGCATAGCCGGCCGCGCGGTCGAGCGCCCGCAGGGTGCCGTCCACGATGTCGTCGATGTAGGTGTAGTCGCGGCGCGTGCTGCCGTCGCCGAAGAACGGGATCGGCTGGCGCGCCAGGCACTTCGCCACGAAGGAGTGGATCGCCATCTCGGGCCGCTGGCGCGGTCCGTAGACCGTGAAGAAGCGCAGGCAGGCGATCGGCGTCGTGTACAGGTGGTGGTGCGTGAAGCACAGGAGCTCGCCGGCGCGCTTGGTGGCCGCGTAGGGCGAGATCGGGCGGTGGATGTCCTCGTCCTCGCGGAAGGGCACGCGCTCGTTGGCGCCGTAGACGCTGGAGGAGGAGGCGAACACGAAGCGCACCTCCGGCCGGCGCTCGAGCTGGCGCAGCAGGATCTGCGTGCCGCGAATGTTGACGTCGGTGTAGAGCAGCGGGTCGCGCAGCGACGGGCGCACGCCGGCCATGGCCGCCAGGTGCAGCACGGCGTCGAAGCGGCCCTCCGCGAACAGGCGCGCCACCAGGGCCTCGTCGCGGATGTCGCCCTCCACCACGCGCGCGCGTGTCAGCAGCGCCGCGTTCCCGCGCTTGATGGCGGGATCGTAGAAGGAGTTGAAGTTGTCGAGCACGGCGACCTCGTCGCCGCGCGCGAGCAGCCGCTCGCAGCAGTGCGAGCCGATGAAGCCGGCGCCACCCGTGACCAGGACGCGCATCACTCCACCGTGACCGACTTGGCCAGGTTGCGGGGCTTGTCGATGTCGCAGCCGCGCGCCAGCGCCACGTGGTAGGCGAAGAGCTGCAGCGGCACGACGTTGGCGATCGGCGACAGCCACGGCGAGAGCCCCGGCACGACGATGCGCTCGTCGGCCACGGCCAGGCTCTCCTCGTCGTCGCCCACGCACACGACCGGCCCGCCGCGCGCGCGGATCTGCTCGATGTTCGAGCGCACCTTGCTGGCCACCGAGTCACGCGCGGCGATCACGAAGGTCGTCATCTGCCGGTCGATCATGGCGATCGGGCCGTGCTTCATCTCGCCCGCCGGGTAGCCCTCGGCGTGCAGGTAGGAGATCTCCTTGAGCTTCAGCGCGCCCTCCAGCGCGATCGGGTAGTTGATCCCGCGGCCGAGGAACAGGAAGCCGCGCTGGTCCTTGTGACGCTCGGCCAGGGCGCGGATGCCCTCCACGACCTCGCGCGCCAGCAGGCGCTCCAGGTTCATGCGCATGCGTCCGAGCTCGCCCAGCAGCGTGCGCGCCTCGGCCAGGGCGAGCGTCCCGCGCGCGCGCCCCAGGCGCACGGCGAAGAGCACGCTCGCCACCAGCATCGCCAGGAAGGCCTTGGTGCTGGCCACGCCGATCTCCGGCCCGGCCTGGAGCAGGATCGCGGCCTCGGACTCGCGCACCATCGTGCTGCCGACCGCGTTGCACAGGGCTGCCTGGCGGCAGCCGAGCGAGCGCGCCAGGCGCAGGGCCGCCAGCGTGTCGGCCGTCTCGCCGGACTGGGAGATGCCCAGCGCCAGGGTGCCCGGCGAGAGCACCGGCTGGCGGTAGCGGAACTCCGAGGCGAAGTCGACGTCGACGGGCACGCGCGCCAGGCCCTCGATCAGGTAGCGCGCCACGAGCCCGGCGTGCAGGGCCGTACCGCAGGCGCTGATCACGACGCGCTCGACGCCGCGCAGCGCGGCGTCGCCGAAGAGCTCGCCCTCGAAGCGCACGTCGTCGGCCTCGACGCGTCCGAAGAGCGCGCGCGCGACGACGTCCGGCTGCTCGTGGATCTCCTTCAGCATGAAGTGCTCGAACCCGCCGCGGTCGGCCGCCTCGGCCTTCCAGTCCACGTGCACCGGCCGGCGCGCGAGCGGCGTCCCGTCGCGGCGCGTGACCACCAGCTTGCCCGGGGCCAGCTCGGCCACGTCGCCGTCCTCGAGGAACACGACCTCGCGCGTGTGCGGCACGAGCGCCAGCGGGTCCGAGGCCAGCCAGGCCCCGGCCGCGCTGTGCCCGACGCACAGCGGCGGGCCCTCGCGCGAGACGACCAGCTGCGGGCGCGCCCCGCCCGCGAGGGCCGCGATGGCGTAGTAGCCGTGCACGCGACGCAGGGCACGGCGCACGGCCTCGGCCAGGTCGCCATCGGTGCCCTCCAGCTCGATCCCGATCCAGTGCGCCAGGCACTCCGTGTCGGTCTGGGAACGCAGCGGGATCCCGCGCCGCTCCAGCTCGGCCCGCAGCTCGAGGTAGTTCTCGAGGATCCCGTTGTGGACCAGGGCCACCCGTCCCTTCCAGTCGAGGTGCGGGTGCGCGTTGGCGTCCGTGACCGCCCCGTGGGTCGCCCAGCGCGAGTGCCCGATGCCGATCGTGGCCGCCGCGAGGGCGCCGTCGGACAGCTCGCGCTCGAGCTCCTCGATGCGCCCCGCCTTGCGGCGCACGACCAGGCGCCCGTCCAGCACGACCCCGACGCCGACCGAGTCGTAGCCGCGGTACTCCAGCGTGCGCAGGCCCTCGACCAGCGCCGCGAGGCACGGCTCCCCGCTCAGGTAGGCGCCGACGATCCCGCACATCGGAGGAGGCAGCCCGGGTCATTCATGAGGCCTCGAGCGAAACGTCGCGAACGCCGGCAGATGCAGGGATTCGCGACCGAGAGGACCGGAGGCGACCTTTGACAGGTCGTCGAGGACTCGCAGGGAGCGAAGCGCTGCAGATGACGGCAGTCGCGACGTTGCAGCCGAGGCCTCATGAATGATCCGGGCTAGCGGGGAAGCGTGGCGAGCAGCGAGAACACGGTCATGGAGAGGGCCACGACCGAGCCCATGCGCTCGCGGAAGTACTCGAGCGTGCGCCGTAGCCCCTCGTCGAGCGAGACCTTGGGCTCCCAGCCCAGGATCTTGCGCGCCTTGGAGATGTCCGGCTGGCGCACCTTGGGGTCGTCCTGGGGCAGCGGGCGGTGCACGATCCTGGACTGGGCCCCGGTCAGCTCGCGCACCTTCTCGGCGAACTGCAGGATCGTCATCTCGCTCGGGTTGCCGACGTTCGTCGGCATGACCTCGTCCGAGTGCAGGAGGCGCCAGATGCCCTCGACCAGGTCGCTGACGTAGCAGAAGGAGCGCGTCTGCGAGCCGTCGCCGAAGACCGTCAGGTCCTCGCCGCGCAGGGCCTGCGACATGAAGGCCGGCAGCGCGCGCCCGTCGTTCAGGCGCATGCGCGGGCCGTAGGTATTGAAGATGCGCACGATGCGCGTGTCGACGCCGTGGTAGCGGTGGTAGGCCATCGTCATGGCCTCGGCGAAGCGCTTGGCCTCGTCGTAGACCCCGCGCGGGCCGACCGGGTTCACGTTGCCCCAGTAGTCCTCGCGCTGCGGGTGCACCAGCGGATCGCCGTAGCACTCGCTGGTCGAGGCCAGCAGGAAGCGCGCGCCCTTGGCGTGCGCCAGGCCCAGCGCCTTGTGGGTCCCGAGCGAGCCGACCTTGAGGGTCTGGATCGGCAGCTCCAGGTAGTCGATCGGGCTGGCCGGCGAGGCGAAGTGCATGACCACGTCCAGGCGCCCGGGGACGTGGATGAACTCGGTCACGTCCTGGTTGTGGAAGTGGAAGTCGGCGTCGGCGAACAGGTGCTCGACGTTGCGCAGGTCGCCGGTGATCAGGTTGTCCATGCAGATCACCTCGTAGCCGTCGGCCAGGAAGCGATCGCAGAGATGGCTGCCGAGGAATCCGGCGCCGCCGGTGATCAGGACGCGGGGCTTGGACATGGGGCTTCGGGGACGGTCAGCGGGGGGCGGGCGGCCCATCGGCCGGGGCCCCGGGCGGGACGCTCGCATCGGCAGGAACGCCCGCCGAGCGCAGGGAAAGGAGGGAAAAGCGGGCCGCGTCGCCGGCCGCGAGCCGCACGCGCACGCCCAGGCTCGCCAGCTCGCAGGGCGCGCGCGCGCGCAGGATCAGGCCCTGCGGACCCTCCTCGCGCTCCAGCTCACCCTCGAACAGGACGCTGAGCCCCGCGGCCCCCTGCAGGCGCTCGGCCGGCAGGGTGCGCGGCGCGGTGCCGGCGGCGAGCCGCGGCAGGTCGACCGACTCGCCGGGACCGAGCTCGAGGCGCTCGCTGCGGTAGGCCAGGGCCGCCAGGCGCTTGGACTGGTTCGTCAGGCGCAGGATCTGGCCGATCTGCTCGAGGAAGAAGGGGCTGGCGGGCTCGCTCGGGTCCGGCGTCAGGCGCGCGCCGCCGGGCAGCTGGATCACGTCCTCGGGCGTGAGCACGAGCAGCGCGCGGGTCAGGACCTGGAGCTCCAGGACCGGCTCGTCGGACTCCGGGTCCCCCACGCAGGCGCGGCCGTCGTCGAACAGCACCAGCGAGGTCGCGTCCGAGCCCCACAGGACCTCGGCCCGGCCGCCGGCGCCGGTGCGCACCTCGGTGCCGGCCGGGATGCGCTGGCGCTTGGCGTAGTAGGGCACGGCCACGTAGCCGCGCTCGCCGGCGCGACGGATCCAGACCGGGTCGGAGTCGCGCTGCAGCGTGGCGTGAGCCGTGCCCGGCGCCTCCGGCTGGGGCGGCGCGACCTCCGGTGCGAACAGCGGCCCGGGCAGGCGCTGCGGGTAGGGCGCCGAGCAGCCCGCCGCCGCCAGGAGCACGGCCCACAGCGGAGCGGGACGCGGGAGGAGGAGGGTGGCCACGGCGGGAGGAACGCTCAGGCGATGCGCGGGTTGCTGGAGAAGTAGCGCTCGACGAAGCCGGTGTCGTGCTCGCCGGCGCGGAAGTCCGAGTGCGTCAGGACCTTGCGGTGCAGCGGGATGACCGTCTTCGGGCCCTGGATCACGAACTCGTCCAGGGCCCGCAGCATGGTCGCGATGGCCGCGCGGCGGTCGGAGCGGTGCGCCAGGAGCTTGCCGATCATCGAGTCGTAGTTCGGCGGGATGGAATAGCCGCTGTAGCAGTGGGAGTCGACGCGCACGCCCGGCCCGCCGGGCGGCACGAACAGCTCGATGCGCCCGGGCGAGGGCTGGAAGTCCTTGTCCGGGTCCTCGGCGTTGATCCGGCACTGGATCGCGTGGCCCTGGAAGCGCACGTCCTCCTGGCGGAAGCGCAGGCGCTCGCCGCTGGCCGCCAGGAGCTGCTCCTGGATCAGGTCCAGGCCGGTGACCAGCTCGGTCACGGTGTGCTCGACCTGGATGCGCGTGTTGACCTCGATGAAGTAGAAGTCGCCCTTCTTGTCGAGCAGGAACTCGACCGTGCCGGCGTTGTGGTACTTGGCCGCGCGCGCGAGGTCGAGGGCGGCCTTCATCATCGCCTTGCGCGTCTCCGGCGCGAGCGAGGGCGAAGGCGACTCCTCGATCAGCTTCTGGTGCCGGCGCTGCACCGAGCAGTCGCGCTCGCCCAGGGCCACCAGGTTGCCGAAGCGGTCGCCCAGGATCTGGATCTCGACGTGGCGCGGCCCCTCGATCAGCTTCTCGATGTAGACCGTGCCGTTCTTGAAGGCCGCCTCGGCCTCGGCCCGGGCCGAGTGGAAGGCGTTGACCAGCGACGGGTCGTTCGAGGCCGGGCGCATCCCGCGCCCGCCCCCGCCGGCGGCGGCCTTGATCAGCACCGGGTAGCCGATGCGACGCGCGACCGCCAGGGCCTCCTCCTCGTCCGCCAGCGGGCCGTCCGAGCCCGGCACGACCGGCACGCCGGCCTGGATCGCGAGCTGCTTGGCGTTGGCCTTGTCGCCCAGGGCCCGGATCGCCTCCGGATCGGGTCCGACGAACTGGATGTTGCAGGAGCGGCACACCTCGGCGAAGTGCGCGTTCTCCGCCAGGAAGCCGTAGCCCGGCACGATCGCCTCGACGTCGGCGATCTCGGCCGCCGAGATGATGGCCGGGATG
>Ga0315910_10005704_pt1 | contig 10171 bp, 13 predicted proteins | sample EdamamesoilMG_FD_204470 | JGI IMG/M metagenome (GOLD analysis project Ga0315910, IMG submission 204470) | Garden soil microbial communities collected in Santa Monica, California, United States - Edamame soil | ecosystem: Environmental > Terrestrial > Soil > Garden | place: USA: California... | reverse complement strand
CGAGTTCGGAACCAGACGGTGCCGGGCAGGGGTCAGCGGGGTCTTTCTCGATAAAAGTAAATGGCGACACTCCCTGAGGTTTCCCCGCGAACGTTTCCTTCAAATCAGTGACTTATTCGTCATTCCCGCGTGACCGCCATGGACGGCGGAAATGGTGGAACTGCAGGAGCAATTTCCAGCCAGGCGGGAATCCAGGAAGAAATTGTCTCGAAGCGAATTGCTTAGAACTAGATTCCCGGCTGCGCGCACTGCTGTCCGGGGAAGATGTTGGCAATCATCATGGCATGCGGCATTTCTCGAGAGAGGCGATGCCGTTCCTTAATGGCAGACTCAACAGCAAGGAGAGCGAAGAGTTTCGATCGACGAGAGTTCGTCATACCGGCGGAGGCCGGTATCCATCCATTTGCCGGAAGCTTTTCGATGGACCCCGTTCTGCAACGGGGTGACGGTGGTGGAAAATTGTCGTTCCCAGGTTTTCCCCGGACAGCAGTGCGCCTCCGCGGGAATGACGGAATAGGGCGGACTTTATGATGAATAGTGGCGCAGGAAATTCTTGGGTAAACCTCAGTGACACTCCCCATTTCCATGAAATGCATTTATGCACCACAGGCACCGAAGTGCGCGTCATGTAGTTCGCTTATCATCTCCCGCGCGTATGACATGCCACACCGCGTGCCCGAACTCGGAGAACTGCGATGATTAAGACCCAGGTATTGGTCAAGCGAAAAGCGGGGATGACGCGGGAGGCGTTCGCCGATTACTGGCTTGGCACGCACGTCGCAATCACGGCGAAGATCAGCGAGATCAAACGACAGACGATCTCGATCGTGCGTTCGGATCTTCAGCGTGCGGACACGCCCTGGGATGGTCTCGCCAATGCGTGGTGGGACGATGCGGCGGCAATTGCCTCGGCGCGGCGGGGTGACGCGTTTCGGGCGATGATCGAGGACGAGGCGAACTTTGTCGATGTCAGCGATCGGCGCCCACTCGTCGTCGTGGAGATCAACCCGCTGGCACCGAAGTCGCCGCCGGAGCCTCGTTCCGACCTCATCAAGATCGTCAATCCGCTCTTCAAGCTCGATACGCTGTCCTATCAGGCATTCAGCGACTACTGGCGCGGACCGCACGCGGCGCTCAACAATGCGATGCCCCACATGAACGCCTACATTCAAAATCACGTGCACTCCGACTTCCGCGATGCACCGCGTGCCTGCGACGGCATCGCCGAAAGCTGGTTCAACTCCATGGAAGAGATCCGCGAGCTATTGCGCAGTGAAGCAAACGCTAAACTGAGGGACGACGAAGCCAACCTCATCAAGCCCGGCAGCCTCCTTCCAATGGTTTGCCGCGAATACCGCACTATCTGAATCAAATGGGATCGGTCTCCGGTGCCGGTACACATAGTCACATATCTGTATGAACGCACCGGTAGCCGGCATGGCCAGCACGAGAGGGAGTGCATAGGCTAGGAGCATCAAGTTAACGAGTCGGAAAGGATGCTTCAGTCACGGTCATCGAGTGCCAGCTCGACACACATACCCATTTTGGGCATAATCGTACCCATTATGGGTATGAAGAAGAAAAAGGCCATTAAAGCGCCGCCGAAATCAAAGGCCAAATCGGCTATTAAGGTAGCAAGCCTCCCCGATGCCTTGTTCAGCGCGACGCAACAACGCGTGCTGGGCTTGCTGTTTGGGCAGCCGGGTCGCAGCTACTACGCCACCGAATTGATCAATCTGGCAGGGGCCGGCTCGGGTAGCGTCCAGCGCGAGCTCGAACGATTGGTGCACAGCGGACTGGTCACGGTGAAAGCCATCGGCAAGCAGAAGCACTATCAAGCCAATGCCGACTCGCCGATATTTTCGGAGCTCTTCGGTATCACCGAGAAAACATTCGGACTTGCGGATCCGATGAGGAAGGCATTGCAATCGCTTGCGCCGCAAATCCATGCCGCATTTATCTACGGATCGGTTGCCAAGCGACAGGACACCGCGTCGAGCGATGTCGATTTGATGATCGTCAGCGACACGCTGGCATACACCGACTTCTACAAAGCGGTCGAAGAGCTCAGCGTGCGTTTGGGGCGGACGGTGAATCCAACCATTTACACAGGCAGGGAGTTCGCCAAGCGGGTGAAGGAAGACAATCCATTTTTGAAAAAGGTGCTGGCGCAACCCAAGTTGTGGTTGATTGGGGCAGAGGATGCCATCGCCGTTTGAAAACCTGTGCGGGCCGAATAAACCTCTAAAGGCTGAGCCGATAGATGCTAAGGAGTTCGCAGGGCTCGTGCGTTCAGGCAAGACGCGCTTAAACGATGCGGCAAGCAAAGCGCTCGCATTGGAAAGCCGATTCGATCTTGCGTATAACGCAGCTCACGCGTTCTGTTTAGCTGCGCTTCGATGGCACGGATACAGATCGTCCAATCGTTACATCGTGTTTCAGTTGCTGCCGCACACATTAAATTTGGGGCCGGAAGTGTGGCGAGTGCTTGCAAAATGCCATGAAATCCGCAACCTCGGCGAGTACGAAGGCGATCTCAATATCGATGACCGCATCGTTGCCGATTTGATTAGTGCCTGCCGTGCGGTAGTTGAAAAGGTGGACGCACTGTCATCGCAAAAGGCGGAATAAATTGCGTGTTCGTTCACCGAATCCGACGGCACCTCGTCAGCCTCGTCGAAGTGTTCAGTTGAGAATCCTATAAAGGCGTTTCCTGGAACGGAGCCCGTCGTCGGTCCGTCGCCTCTTGAGTAGGCGCGGGTACGAAGGTGACGAATGGCAACACTGGCACTAAGAGACAGGGATCGTACGTCACTTGATCTTAGTAACCACCGGAAGCTCGCTCAATGGACCATGTGACACTCGCGTCTTGGCCAATACGCACACCGCTTGCCGAATACTGGCGCTTACTTTTTCGATTGTTTTGCTGGCTCTGACGGATTCGTTCGCTTGTGCCGCAATCGTGTGCAACGCCGTGGTGACGTTTGCGTCGGAGAGATTGAGGTGTGAGCAAAGATGAAGTGCTTTGCCAAATCCTTGTACCCAATCTGTTGCGCTCTGGCTAACGGGCTGGCTGCTCCAGCGCGTGGTCGACTCCAACACCGATTCGAACTTTGCCGGCGATGCGGTCAATCCAGCGTCGATCGAACGCATGTAGCCAATCACCAGCTCCACAAATTTATCGTACTGCTCGCGCCCTTGTAGCGCAAAAGGAATATTCCAGCCGTTCTCGTTCCAAATGGCCGGCATCCAAATGCCCGTGCGCAACCCGAGTGGCATGACCAGCAGTGCCGTGAGGTAGCCCTCTAATGTATAGATGTTCATCGAGCCCACCGGCCATGCGGGGTCTTGCAGGTATCGCGCGAGCGCATCGAGTTCGCGCTTGGTGAACGGACGATGACCGAGTGCGGCGATCTGCGGCGCTGCAATCTCGTTGGTCTTGGCCGAGCGTGAAGACCGGCTCCCACCGAGCGTGCGCGCTCCACCTGTGCGAATCGATCGGTAGGCTTCGGGGCCCGCTTTTTGACTTGAACTTTGATTTGGCACAGGAATAGGTCCAGCAGTGACGGACTGCGGTGACAGGATGGCGCGAGGATGAGGGGTTACTGACGGACCGCGGAACTGTACATATGTGGCGTAAGTTCGCGTGTCTTCGCAGTGGTCTGGAGCCGCGGAGGATAACAGAAAAGCCGGAAGCCGATGGAAAAGGAGAGGGGGGGCAGATCTATTTGTCGTCGGAAACTCTTGCAGGGTGGCGAGATACCGGCGCGATCACCATCGCTAGCGAAGATTGCTAGGCGATTATGTCCACGGTGCTCAAAGTGATCGTGCAGCGCGGGACAACAATCCATGGTCTGCGCACCATTCTTGCCTGCTTGGCAATGAGTCGCTAGGGTAGCGCTCGCAAACCAGAAGGCGGCGCAGTTAGCGTTGCAAACACCAAGAATTATTTGCCCATTTGGTTCTCAGGCGAGCGTCGAAGACCTACAAAAAACAAGGAAATCGAAAATGAAAGTAAGAATGTTACTGCTCATCATCGCATTCACGCTTACATCTTGTGCTGTGCCTAACTATGTTCTGCCTCAAAAGACGGAAGTGGCGAAGCTCTGTCACGTCTTCATCGTAAATGATTACAACGATGTGACCTCTTGGCTCAGTACGAAGTCGATGACGATTGGAGGCATCAAGTGGAAAGGGAGCGCACCGACATTGACCAGTCAAGGCTACAACGTGTATCCCGCACCGATCGGGCCGATCCATCTGACATTTCAATTCAAGCATGACGGGCTCGGCTCGCGAGGGGCTGCGGAAACCGCGGTCGTCGGGAATTGCAAGCAGGGCGAGGTATTCTTCGCGTACGTGCAATCCAAAATCGTCACTTCGGCGGCGTGGCCCTTGGGCGTCATTGAAATGGAATCGCGTTCGAAGGAGGTTGCCGATCCGGTGGCGAACGAGCTGCTTGAAATATTCAGAACGAATCAACCCGTATTCTTCAAACAACTTGCCAACTACGTTTTTAATGGCGGGCCAGCAAACTACCGGCCAAAGCAGTGAGCTAGGGCGGCAGACGAAAAAAAGGAGCAGACTGAAGTAGCCTCCGAGAAATAGATCTGTCCCTGGTGTTTCCCCGCAAACCTGAAAGCGCATGAAATACGCTGCTTTTCAGTCTCATCCCGTTCGCCCTGAGCGTGTCGAAGGGTTCTTAGAAACGGGATTGCTTCGACAGGCTTACTGGCAATTGCTCCGTGCATTGCCAGTATTCCCACTATCCCTGTCGGTCGCAGCACGAACGGAACGAGAAAGTGATAAGTCACTGATTTGAACGAAACGTTTGTGGGGAAACCTCAGGATCTGTCCCCTCTTTTGCCTCTTTTGTAGGGGAACAAATCTTGCCGTAGAGGCTTTATTGATTCATCGAATGAGTCTTTGCAGAGGACACGGTCATGAATCTAAACGCACTTATGGTTCGATACATCGTCAACGACGTCGAAGCCGCGATCGCTTTTTACCGGCAGCATTTAGGATTCAGCGTCGGCCCTCAATCGGGCGCGCACTTTGCGCTTCTTTCGAAGGAAAATTTGCAACTCGTGCTGAGTCCGCCAAAGGGACCGGGCGGCGGTTCGCAGCCTATGCCAGACGGGCAACGGCCGGCGCCAGGCGGATGGAACCGCATCATTGTGAAAAGCGCTAGTCTCGACAATGATGTGACCCGACTTAAAAAAGCAGGCGTGGAGTTTCGTAACGAGGTTGTCAGTGGGCCCGGCGGTCGGCAAATCCTCGCCGTAGATCCGTCGGGCAACTTAATCGAACTCTTCGAGCCAGCGCCTGAAGCGGCGAAGTAGACGCAAGTGGGTTCTGACTCAACCAGAGAAGGCCACATGAAGACAAGATGCTCTGTCCTTACAATGGCTGTTATGGTCCTCGTCCCGTTCATGACCTTTGCGAATGGAGAAAGGGAACCGGTCGCCCATAGAGATATGCCAGAATCACAAGCAAGAGATCTGTCCACCGCCAAGATAACGATGAACTCAATCGCTGTCCCCGCCGCAGCTCGTAGCCTGCTAGATGGTTACTACCGCGCGATGCTGGCAAAGAACGCCGATGCATTGGCGAATCTTTACGCGGAACAAGCCGTGCATGAGTTTCCGCTGCTCACGCCGTTCTTTCCGAAGCAGCTGAATGGCCGCGAAGAGATTCGTAAACACTACGCTGCTGTGTGGGGAGCATCGCCCATCCGAATTCTCGACCTGCGCGAGACAGCGGTACATGTGGCGCAAGGCTCGGGCACGATCATCGCGGAAGCCGAGTACACAGCGCAGTCGCCGGACGGTAAGAGTTTCGTGCTGTCGTTCCTCGTCGTCATGCGCGTAGAGAACAACCTCATTTCGCGTCTTCGGGATTACATGGATTCCCTCGGTGCGGCGCACGGGCTTGATCGGTTACCCAACTTGGTCGAAGCGCTGAAGCGACGGCAGTAGGGAAACGAGGACGTATCTATTTATCGTCTATCTTTGGCTCTAAAATCCACGGAAAAACTACGACAAGGTGGCCAAGATGGATCTTAAGGTTGAAGAGCTCGCCGAGCGCTACGAGAAACTCTCCACTAACGAGCTGTTGAAGCGCTATGAAAGCGGTAATCTGCTACCGCTCGCGCAACAAGTAGCGCGGGATGAATTGCTTGCTCGCGGCGTCAGTCTTGGCGAGAGCGAAGGCTCGGAATCGTCGGATCCAACTGAATCATCGACCGAGTCCGACATCGTTCACGATTTCGTCACCATCGCTCGGATCGTGAATCCTCTACGTGCGAATTTACTGAAAGTGCATTTGGAGGGCGAGGGCATTGTCACGCACTTGCTCGGAGGGCATCTAGGCGTCGTGGACATTTACCTCTCCGCAGGGTCGGGTGGGGTGCACGTGCAAGTCCGCAAGGATCAAGCAGCGCACGCATTAGAAGTGTTGTCGAAATTCGACGAGATCGAGAAAGAGATTTATGAGTCTCGAAATCAGAAATCGACCACTGACCCGGGTTCAAACAAGAGAAAGGAATCGCTGACCAAGCCCGCGTCGCCTCTGTTCTTCTGGTTCTTCGCCATGTTCGCATTCGTAGCCATCGCGTTCGCGTTATTTGGATAGCAGAGGCCTCTTCCGAGTAATAGATCTGCCCCCTTTTGTTCTCCGGCGCCGAAGAGAAGCACCAAAAAGTATCCGAGCACTTCCTTGATGTACACGACCTACCTTTCGTGATAATTTCTTCCCTCGGCCATATCTCATTGTTAGTTTCGAGTCAGGAAGATGAAAAAATGAAGAGGATGCAACGATGACAAATGCACATCGCTACGCGCGCGCGGCAAGTTGGGTGGCGCTCCCACTGCTGGTTTGTGTCGCACAAATAGTTAAGGCCGAAGTGGTAGTTCAATGCAATTTAACTTACACCTCAGGTCCCACTGCGGCCGCGTGTAGTACTGCGGTAAGCTCAGCCAGCGGAAACTTATCGACTGGACAGGCTCGTGCCGTTTCTTCAAGCGTTTCATGGCCGCCGCAAATAAATGTGGCAGCAGATGTATACCTTCGCGACACCATTACCGTTGTTGGTCCGTGGAGCTCTTCGTCCATTACGGCGCTTCTCAGTATGGATGTCACTGGGACGGTAACGGGCACGCCCTTGGGTCAGTTCCAAGGATCCTCACTTTGGAGTTCGAATGCCGGTGGCGTTGGGACGTCGCTTGCATTTTTTGGCGATGGCTCGGGCGGTTATTCATTGACGCAAAATGATTTTGCACTCGGTTCCGTATCTATATATGGAACCACAACGGTACACTCTTCCGCGCTAAACGCTGTTTCTTATCGTCTCGAAATTCCCGTCGTGTTAACGTCTTCCTCGGCATCATTCTATTTTCAATCCTTGTTGCGCGCGTACCCCTATGGTGCACCGGCAACCGTGGATTTCGGGCACACCGGACAGATGTCACTTGCGCTTCCCGAGGGCTATTCATTTACATCGGCATCCGGCGTCTTCCTTTCTGAAGCGCCAGCCGTTCCACTGCCTGCTGCAGCATGGCTGTTTGCATCTGGAATTTTGGCTCTTGGCCAACTCGGTCGACGCCGAAAACGTTTTAACACCATCCAGTAGTTAGCTTGCCGGCCGTCCAGTACCGCGCCGGCTTAAATCTGCAACCGCGTCGCGATCCTAGTTCGCCACACATCGGCCAGATGCTGCACTTGCAGGGCTCTTGCGTACACTTCCTTTGATGCTGGCGCTGCGGGATTCATGAAGGCGCGAAATGCTTCCAGCACCGTCACGTTACCGTGGCCGCGCTCTAACACTTTTATTTCATCGCCCACTGCCATCATCCCTTCGCGCAATACTTTTAAGTACACGCCGGTGAGTCCGGATTTGGCAAATCGCTTGGGCATTTCGTCGTCCCCGAAGCGGATGCCAAGTTTGAAGCAGGGCTGTCGCGGTTGGGTGATGGCGAATTCCACGGTGCCGATGCGCCAGCGATCGCCTATGCAGCACTCCGATTCGCTTAACCCAGCAATAGTGAGGTTCTCGCCGAACTGACCGTACGGCAACGCATCGCGCTGCAGCGTCTGCGCCCAATAGGCGTAATGATCCAGTGAATAGGCATACACGGCTTTATCGACGCCACCATGCACGGAGAGATCCGCCTGACCATCGCCTTGGATATTTAGAGTGTTCACTACCACCGGACCCGGAACGGATTGTTTGAAAATGCCGGTGCTCACCTTCTCGCCGGCCGATTCGACAACGACGGGCATGGAGACATTGATCGAGACGATTTTCATGGCGGCCTCATAAGAAGCGAGGTGGGGCAGCATATCAGGCGTTGCGCCGTGAATCAGGGTACGAAAGGACGAGCCAACACAATTCGTCGAGCAATCGCGGGCCTACTGAAGCTTCGCGCCAGCCGCTAGAATGCGCGGCAAGAAATAGATCTGTCCCCGCTTTTAGCAGAGGAAAGCTAAATGAAGACAAGCAGTCGATCTTTTGCAATGGCTCTACTACTCCTCTTTCCAATCGCGACCCTTGCGAAGGAGCCGTGCGCATTGAAAGACCTCGATCTCGAGACCTCTTCGCATGCCGAGAAGCTTTACTACCAAGTGACTTGTCACTATCGAAACAAAGACTCCAGCGAGTCGGTCCGGCTCTGGAAAGAGTTGTCAAAGCTGGAAACTGTTAAATCTGACGATACTGAGTTGCAAATCAACGTTCTCAATAACCTTGGGTACATGCTTTTCTTTGGTTATGGCGTCGATGCGGATAAGAAGGAAGCGCTTGTCTTGTGGCATAAGGCGGTTGGCATGGGGCACACCGAATCTGAGTATCATCTGTGCCATGCGTATGCTGACGCCGACCAATCTACTCATGATCCGATAAAAGCTGTTGCGCATTGCGATAAGGCGGAACTTGTGTATTTAGGGCTAGAGAAGAAAGACGACGGTGATAAAGATGTTCTTCGTCAAATTCAAAAGTATAAGAAGCAACTTAAGCAGCAGCGTAACTAAGGAATAGATCTGTCCACTTTCTAGATTGGGTTGCAAACGGAGTGGCGACAATGAGAACAAATAGATACTCGCGCGCGCATTGTGTATTGACGATTTCGCTGACATTGAGCGGCGCTGCTTTCGTACAAAGGGCAGAAGGTGCACCGGTTTGCGAAGTAACGCGACCTTCAACGCAACAGCTTTACCCGGACAAGGATCCATACGAGTCGTATAGCGTCAGCAAACTTAACAAGCTGGCCAAGAAGGGCGACGAGCGAGCGATGGCTGCACTTGGAGTTCGCTATGGAACTGGCGATGGAGTCAAAATCGATCCGGTGGCATCTTTCAATTTCTACAAATCTGCCGCCGAGCTGGGTCATTCCGGGGCGCAGGCAAATCTGTCGTATATGTACCTTCAAGGCGAAGGTACCGAGAAGAACCCAGCACTCGCGTTTTCATGGGCAAAAAAATCGGCAGAGGTGGGTGATTACCGAGGAATGGAATTTGTCGGCTACATGCTTGGTAGCGGCGAAGGCGTCGAGCGGAATCTGAAGGAAGCCGCATATTGCTATCTGCTTGCGGCGCGTCGAGGTAGCGTCAGCGCGCAGCACACGTTGGCGAATCTGTATAGCCAGGGTTACGGGATACCGGCTGATCGTCGGCAGTCGGCGCTTTGGCGCGAACGAGCGCGCCAGGCGGTTGCGGACAAAAAACCATGGATTGATCCCACACCGGATCCAGGGATGCCGGCCGAATGGGATTCGCCGTATGTGTTTGTAGCTGAAGTCCCCAACGGCAGTTCCGTGGAGTCGAAAGACTATTCGTTCATCGCTTCAGTAGCGGGTTCGTATGCGAATTCTAAGTGGGAAAGGCACGCAGATAAAATTGAGTCGCGTGCGACATTTCTTCGAATCGGACTCACGAGTTACGACACATTCGCAATAACTGTTAGACCGTTCGGAAAGTTGGCTGAAAATGAAACCATTACCCAAGCCGCGCAAAGAGCGCAACCGACAGTAACCTTCGGTGCAGCCAATCGACCGGATTGCGTAGCGAGTTCTATGGAGGCGCCGGTAAAAGTTAGCGATTCGATGCTGGGGATGGTCGCGTTCTGTGTTAATCCCCGCGATCGCGAGATCCATCGGATCAGCTTGTCATGGAGCTC
>Ga0315910_10005703_pt1 | contig 10171 bp, 7 predicted proteins | sample EdamamesoilMG_FD_204470 | JGI IMG/M metagenome (GOLD analysis project Ga0315910, IMG submission 204470) | Garden soil microbial communities collected in Santa Monica, California, United States - Edamame soil | ecosystem: Environmental > Terrestrial > Soil > Garden | place: USA: California... | reverse complement strand
TGTGAACATCGAAGCGAAGCAGGGGCAGACGGTTGTGAACGCGCAGGTGCCGCTTGCCGAAATGTTTGGCTACGCGACTGCGATCCGCTCGCTTTCGAAGGGCCGCGCGAGTTACTCGATGGAGCCACTCACGTTCGAGCAGGTGCCGAACAGCGTGCTCGAGAAGATCCTCGATTCGGCGAAAGCCCGTCCCGCGGCGCGCACGTAGTCAGCAGCAAATCGAATATCAATCAACGCGCGGGCAACGAAAGTTGCCCGCGCGTTTTGTTTTGACGCGTAAGAAGCTCAATTGTCTGGCTCGACTTGCCGTCGCTGTCCGAGCTAGAGTCAGCCACCAGTGACCACTCGTTCCCAGACGATCAGTCGTCGCCATTTTCTCTGCCGCGGTGCGACCGCCCTTGGCGCCGTCGTGGCTACGCCGATGATCGTTCCCGCTTCAGCACTTGGACGCGGAGGCGTGCGCGCGCCGAGTGAACGGATCACGATGGGTTTCATCGGTGTGGGCGGACAGGGTAGTGGGCATCTGCTGGGCGGTGCGTGGACCTACATTCCCGGCGGTTACTCGGCCCGACGCGATGTGCAGGTGCTCGCCGTCTGCGATGTCTGGAAAGATCGGCGCGAAACCGCTCGTGATCGTGTAAACGCGAATTACGCGAAGCTGTTCGGTCAGGGCAATTACCATTCCTGCGAAGCGTATCGGGATTTTCGCGACGTGCTCGGTCGTGACGACATTGACGCAGTGCTGATCGCCACACCGATTCACTGGCACGGCGTCATGACCATCATGGCGGCGAAGGCGGGCAAGGACATCTATTGCGAGAAACCCACGGCCATCACCATCCGCGAGAGCCAGGCGATGAAGGAAACGGTGCTCCGCTATGGCCGCGTGTTTCAGGCCGGCACGCAGCAACGCTCGGAATACGGTGGCCGTTTCCGCCGGGCATGCGAATTGGTCCGTAACGGCGCGATCGGTGAACTCAAGGAGATTTACGCTTGTCGTCCCGGCGGCACGTTTGAATGGAAGCGCTACGGCCCGCCGCAGCCGGTCCCGGTGGAACTCGATTGGGAACTCGCGCTCGGACCAGCGCCCTGGCAATCCTACGGCGGCGTGGCGCACGCGCACATGTTCGTTGGTCCGGGCGACATCAACTGGGGGCCGCACCACTACGACATCATCCAATGGGCGCTCGACGCCGATCGCTCCGGTCCGGTTGAACTATTCTTTGAAAGCAATGTGCTCCAGTATCGCTATGCCAACGACGTGGTCGTGCACGCGGCGCAATTTCCCGGCGACTCAACCGGCTCCAGCGGCGGCGCTCGATTCGTAGGCACAAACGGCTGGATTGCGGTTGATCGCGAACACTTGATCGCCAGCAGTTCGGCAATCCTGCAGCATCCGCCCGATCCAAATGGCCCACGCCTGTATCGGAGCGAAAGTCATTCAGGGAATTTTCTGGAATGCGTTCGCACGCGCAAACGACCGATCTGCGATATCGAAACCGCGCATCGCTCTGCCAGTGCAGTGTTGCTGGGTGGCATTGCGCTGCAATTGAAACGGACTTTGCGTTGGAGTCCGCAGCAGGAGCAGTTCGTTGGTGACGACGAAGCGAACCGGCTCCTCTCCACCACATTCCGTACGCCGTGGGAAATCTGAATACCTGCGCCATGAAACTCGTTTGGCTAATCACTTTGTTGGCGTGCGCAGTGATTGTGCTGCCAGCAAGTGCTGATTCGGGCGAGGAAGACCGGCTCATCGCGGTGCTGCAATCATCCGCTTCGCAGGCTGAGAAGGAGGACGCGTGTCGAAAGCTGAAGCAAATCGGCAGCCCGAAGTCGGTGCCGGTTTTGGCCGGATTGCTGCATGACGAACATTTGATTCAGGCTGTTTGCGATGCGTTGGAAACGATGCCGTTTGAGGAAGCCGATGCCGCATTGCAGGCTGCATTAAAATCGGCGATCGGCAAAAACCAGGCGAGCATAATTCACGCATTAGGAGAACGCCGAAATCCGGATTCGGTAAAACCGCTGGCAGCTTTGTTGGATGACGCCGATCCGTTGGTGGCATCGTATGCAGCTGGAGCATTGGGCACGATTGGCGGAAAAGAAGCTTCGCGCGCATTACTCAGATCGCTGAAGAATGTGAAAGAGCCTGTGCGTTCTGTTATGGTAGACGCCCTGCTGCAATGCGCGACGCAATTTCATGTCGCCGGCGACCACGCCGCTGCTTCGTCTTTGTTCAAGCGTTTCACCGGCAAGACTGAGCGGGGGCAGGTCCGCGTCGCGGCGTATGCCGGCTTGCTTAGGACTGCGGGTAATCGCGTGTTGCCAGAGATCTTATCTTCGATCAAGGGAAGTGATCCAGCAAAGCAAACCGCAGCTCTGCTTGTGGCGCGCGAAGTTCAAGGCCCAAAGGCGACACAATCTTTCACAAATCTGCTGACGCAAACGCCGCCAACGATGCAGATCGCTTTGCTCGGGTTGCTTCAACAACGTGGTGACGCCAGCGCAGGTCCGGCGGCTCTGGCTGCCGCCCGGAGTGCGGAACGTGACGTTCGGGTTGCCGCCATTACGGCCTTGGGGACACTGGGTGACGCGTCGGCTATTTCGGTTCTAGCCAACGGCGCGGCGTCGAGTGATGAGTCTGAACAGAAAGCCGCGCGAGAGGCATTGATTGAGTTGCGGCTTGGTCGCATTTCTGAAGCGATGGTTGCTCGTCTGACAACAGCGCGACCAGAGGCGCAGGCGGAATTGATTCGGGCCTTGACGGCGCGCAATGAAAAGTCCGCCGTGCCGAAACTCATAGAACTGGCGATGGCTGGGACTGGACAGGCCTCCGACGCAGCGTTGAGTGGGCTCGACCGACTTGCGGACTCCACAAACCTTCCCGCGCTCGTGCAACTCTTGGTGACGGCGACCAACGATGTAACCCTTGTCAGAATTCGACGCGTGTTCGAGTCGTTGGCTGACCGGGTGGTGGGTGGACAGAAACTCGAAGCGACGCCCGTTGCCACGGCGTTTGTACAGGCCGATAGGCGTGGTCGGATCGCGTTATTGTCAGTCTGCGGTTTTTTTCCTGACCCAAGAATTCGCGTCTTGCTGCGCGCTGCGCTGAAAGATTCAGACGTGACCATCCAAAATGCGGCCGCGCGCGCAATTTGTGAAACGCGCGATGTCGAAATGTTACTGGACTTGATCGATCTGGCACACAACTCGAAGGAATTGGGTGCGCCGGCGTTCGACAGCTACGTGCGGTTTGTGGAGGATGAGGCAAACGGAGTTGTTGGTTTGCGTCGAGTTCAGTTGCTTCGACCTGCTTATGATCTGGCGAAAACCAAAGAGTTGAAGTGGTCGGTGCTCGCGGCCTTGTCTGGAGCGGCGCATCCGGAAGCTTTGGATTTGGCAAACCGCGCTCGCGCAGATGAGGCGACCCGAGCCGAGGCGGAGGCCGCTAGCGCGAGGATTGCGGAGTCACTTCTGGCGATCGAGCCAAACGCCGCGACGGCCGCACTACGCGAACTCGCAACCAACGCCAACTCATGGACCATACGAGGTTTTGCGGAAGGTGTTCTGAAGCGATTCGACTCTGGTTGGGTTTACGCCGGACCCTACCGCCTGTCAGGCAAACAGTGTCACGAGCTGTTTGACATCGAGTTTCCAGCAGAGCGGCGGGGCACGAACCGAATCGAATGGCGGCGTGCGGCGGGAACGGTTGTTCTTGCGCGGCTGGGTGAAGTTGACCTGGCGCAGGTCGTGGGTGGCGACCATTGCGTGATTTATCTCAGGACTCGGGTCTTTGTGCCCAAGGCGGAGGCAGTGACTTTAGAGATTGGTTCGGATGACGGTATCAAGCTTTGGGTGAATGGTGAATTGGTTCACGCCAACAACGCGGTACGCGGACTGGCTCCCGCACAGGATTACGCCAAAGCAAATCTGCACGAAGGCTGGAATGATTTGCTGGCCAAGATAACGCAAAGCACAGCTGGTTGTGGAATGATGTTGCGGATTGTTGGCCAGGATGGGGCAGAGATTCAGGGCGTAAAGTTTGATTCAAATGGCGCGCAATAACTCGCCCAGTTTTCTGTCCTGTTCCTGTGAAAATCCCGCAGGTTTTGACCTGAAACCGTCATTTGGCTATTTGCTTGAATCTGAGTAATTTGGCCACCTTTGGGTTGGGCCGGATTAACTCAATAACTTCCCCAAAAAACTTATTGCAGGCGAAGCGTCTTCTGCTATTTTCCCCGTCCGCTTTCGGCTGGTCCGGCGGCGGAAAACACACTGACCGTTAACAGACAATTGTTCTTTGTATGAATGGCCAACGTATTCGTATTCGTTTGAAGGCCTATGACCACCGCGTCATAGACCAGTCGGCGCGCGAAATCGCCGACACCGTCAAGCGCACCGGCGCACGCGTCGCCGGCCCGATTCCGCTTCCCACGCGCGTCGAGCGATTCACCGTGCTGCGGTCCCCACACGCGGACAAGAAATCGCAGGAAACTTTCGAACAACGCACCCACAAGCGGCTCATCGACATCATCGAGCCGACCGCCAAGACCGTGGACGAGCTCAAGAAGCTCAACCTGCCGGCGGGCGTGGACATCACCATCAAAATCTGACGCGTATGCCACTCGGACTTATTGGAAAGAAACTGGGACACACGCGCGTCTATGACGCAAATGGTGTCATTCAACCTGTCACTGTGGTGCTCGCGGGCCCGAATCGCGTGCTTCAGGTCAAGACGCAGGCCAGCAAGGACGGCTATAACTCTGTCCAGCTCGGCTTTGATGACCAGAAGGAACAGCGGCTCGCGAAGCCGTTGCTCGGTCACATCAAGAAGCACAACGGCGTCGCGGTGAAACGCATCAAGGAATTCCGCAACTTCACCAAGGAAGTGAAGCCCGGCGACGTGGTCGGACCGACGCTCTTTGCGCCGGGCGATTTCGTGGATGCCATCGGCGTTACCAAGGGTCGCGGCTTCGAAGGCGTGGTAAAGCGTCACCGGTTTGCCGGTGGTGATTCGACTCACGGCGCTAAGGGCTGGCATCGTCGTTCCGGCGCGATCGGCCAGCGTTTGTTCCCGGGCACGGTCATGCGCGGCATGCGCATGCCTGGTCACATGGGCCAAGTGACTCGCACGACGCAGAACCTCGAGGTCATCCAGGTGCGCGAGGCGGACAATCTTTTGTTGATCAAGGGTGCCATGCCTGGTGCGGAAGGCGACTACGTCATCATCCGTGAATCGAAGAAACGTCCGAAGGGTTGGAAACCAGCGGTTGGTTCCACCAGCAAGAAGAAGGACGCCAAGGCCGCCAAGAAGTAATTGAGGAACAGCCATGAAACTTTCAGTCAAAAACACTCAAGGCAAGGATCAGGGCGAACTGGACGTTAAGTTCGAACTGATCGAAGACGGTCGCGGCACCCAGGCCGTGCACGACACCGTGGTGGCATATCAGGCCGCTCAACGGATGGGCACCGCCTGCACCAAGACCGTGGGCGAGGTTGCCGGCACGAACAAGAAACCCTGGCGGCAAAAGGGCACAGGCCGCGCGCGCGCAGGCTCGTTCCGCTCGCCGTTGTGGGCTGGTGGTGGTGTGGTTTTCGGACCGAAGCCCCGCAGCTTCGCGAAGAAGGTCAATGCCCGCACCAAGCAGCTCGCGCTCCGCAAGGCGCTCAGCGAGCGGCTCAAGGCGGGTGACGTGGTGGTCGTTGACGACATCAAGCTCAGTTCGCCCAAGACCAAGGAGTTCCTCGGTGTCATCGGCGCACTGGAGCTGAAGGGCTCGACGCTCGTCGTGGCTACTGGCGCGGACAAGAATCTGACGCTCGCTTCCCGCAACATCCCGAACGTGGCGCTGGCCACGAGCGAAACGCTCAACACTTACGATGTGTTGCGCCCCGCCAAGCTGCTCTTCACCAAGAGCGCGTTCGAGAAGGTCGCTGACCGTTTGAACAAGGAATAATCATGAATTCTTTTGAAGTCATCAAAACCGTCCGGCTGACCGAAAAGGGCACGCGCCAGGGCGAGAAGTTCAATCAATATACCGTGGTGGCCGACCGCCGCGCGAGCAAGCCGCAGATCCGGCAGGCCGTGCAGGAACTCTTCAAGGTCAAGGTCACCAAGGTCAACACGTTGAACGTGCGTGGCAAGCTGCGCCGTCAACGCACCGCCGCCGAAGGCCGGACGTTGAACTGGAAGAAAGCGATCGTCACCCTCAAGGAAGGCGACAAGATCACCTTGACCTGATTAGGTGGAAAAAGATTCAACGCGCGAAGCGGTAACGCTTCGCGCGTTTTCGTTTCATTCTCGATTCAGGTTTTCCAGAACCGAGCTGTCGAACCCGAAGTAGTCAGCGAAGTCGTACTTGAAAGTCGAGCAACGTTCCCGGCAAAGCCATTCCGCGATGGCAGGCAGACTGACTGATGGGTCGTTCAGCGTCAGCCACGAGATCTCGATGAGCAGGCCGTGGGGTGACGCGATACCGACGTTCGCCCCAAAAGCGAGTGATTCAGCGGCGGGACGGTCACCTTCGTAAGCAGCTTCACCGAGTTTCGCGGCGATGCGTCGCTGCAATTCGGCCCGCGCGACGCGGTTAGTATAGTCCAGCTTGGATAACTCGTCGTGGAGGTCAAACAACACGCCGTCAATCCGGTTGGTGCCGGTGCGCAATCGCTCCAACGCTTTGGCCTGAAGTTCCAGGCTCAATTTTTCCTGTTCCTCTGCCAGCCGGCGGGCTTCGGCCACCGCGCCGCGTTTGGTGGCCACATTTATCTTTCGGGTGAGATCCTTCATGGCGGGGTCACGCCAGATGTCGCCACCGGCCAGTTCGATGCGCGACCAATCTTGCCGGGCGCGGGTGAACTTTTCGAAGTCCGGTCGTTGGGCCTCGGAGGCCCATGGCGGTATCAGATGCATGCCGTGGGAGTTCTGGAAGTAACCCTGCAGGGAATGCACCAGGTTGGTGGCGATTTCGCCGGTGGGGGCCACGAAAAACAGCCGTACTGAGACCGGTTGATTGCTTGGCGCAACGAACGTGTTCGTCGAGAGCGTCTGCAACTCTTCAAACCATTTTTCGCGGGCGTCGTCGTCCGGTGCCGGAAGTGTGAGCATCAGAGATTCACCGAACAGCGTGACGCGGGTGTTCGCCGGCAAACGGTTGGTCAGCCCGGCAAAAGCGTTCGCAGCCTTACGATGGTTTGGTAACGAAGTGATGATCAGATTACGAGGCGAGGGGCGGCCTTGGTGAGCGTTCTCGCCCTCCCACTTTTGAATCTCACCACACGCAAACGGTCGCTCTGGTTGCCGGACAGCGGCTTTGAAAAAATCACCCACCCCCCCGCTGTGCATGCCTAGTGTCAGCAACAGCCCGAAGAGGCACGCGGCCAGGAATCCGCCTGCATGCAATGCCAGCAATCCGATGCTCAATAACACGCCTGGCGGGCGGGCATTAAGTGTTTCAAAGACATTCAACGTGTAGGTCGCGAGCATCTTGTTGTTGGCACCGTGTGGCACCTCCGCCTTGATGGCGGAGATGATCGACTGTGCGGTCGCTGTCGGGATGCGATCTTCGTCCGGCAGCGGCGGAGGCAGTGAAGTATTCCGCAAGGCATCCGTCACTTTGGCCAGCTTGAAAGCGATCGGCAGGAACAGCGCCATGGGAATGGCGATGTAGATCAGCAGGCGGCCCATGCCCAGCATCCACAATCCGACCAGGCCGAGGATGGCGAGGATGCGGAACACGGCATCCAGCCATCGATTGCGGCAGAACAACACCGCTTGCAAAACATGGCCGCCGTCCAGCGGCAGCACCGGAAGCAGGTTGAATCCATTCAAGAGCAGCAGGATCAACGAGAGCTTGCTCAGCCATGGGTGTTGCGTGATCAGGGCGACAACGGTCAGCACGCACCCGAGCGCGATGCCCGGCAAAGGTCCAGCGAGGGAAACAATCACCTTTTTCCAACCCGGCACATTCCAGTTCTGTCCGGTCACGGCCGCGCCGAAGAATGGAATGAAAAACATCCGCAGGTTCTTGTATTTGAAGATCCGCATGGCCAGCCAGTGGCCCGCCTCGTGGAAAAAAATCACCGGAATGAGCCAAAGCGTGAATTTCCAGTCCCATTGAGCTGCGCCCGCGGCAAGGAACAAGATCACCGATCCGACCAGAATCCAGATAGCGCCGGCCCAGCCGGGCTTCTTTTCCTGCAATTTGTCCAGTTCAACGACGACTTCCGCATGATCGAGTCCGCTGGCTCGGGCTTCGGCCAGCTTAGTGTTGAACGCTTCGGCTTTTGCTTTGGTTTTCTCAGCTCTTCCGCAGAAGATTCCACGCCCTAGCTGAAAGTCGCGCACCAGCACATGATGCCGCTCGATCGTGCCAATGATCTCCTCCTGCGACTGGGCTGGCAATATGCCCTGTCCAGCGCGCTCACTTACTCGTTGCTCGTGCAATGACCAAAGGCGTTCGGTTGGCCAGCCTGTTCGGCGAGCATAGTTGATGGTGGCTGGCTGCGCGAGATCGGGTTTGCCGGAAGTGGTCGTCAGGAATTCGCCACCGGCAAAGCTGGTGATGAACGTGACGAAAGGCTTGCGCTTTACGTGGGCGGCGCGTTGCCACTGTCGCAACTGCACCCGGGCGAGATGCAAGCCGCTGGAGTGAGCCAGCGTGGCCCAATACCGCGTTGTCTCTGTGCCTGGGTCGTACATGAAATGCCAGACCGGATTGCTGAATCCCAAGACTTCGAGTTGGTCGATCAGGGGTTGGATTTGTATGAGCGCCTCGGCTGGTAGTGATTGGACCACAAACGGGATTGTGGAATCCACGTTGGCATCGTCGGTTGAAGCCGGGGTGCGGATACGCAACCACTTGGTGACCATTCCGATGATTGCAAGGACGTTGGCTTCGTCCCAGAATTCCTTGAATGTCGCTTTGGTGGAATCAATGTCGTAGAACTCGCTCATGGTTGCTCCTGATTATCATCCCTAGGAATCCGGCTTTTTGCGTGGTCAGTGGGTCGGCCGGAATTAGGAGCAAAGCGCTATGGAAGGTCAATGGCAATGTGTCCATGCGGTAATCTGAGGCGCTTATTGATGACTTTTAGTGGAGTTTTCTCGATAAAGTAGTTGCACGATTAAGGGGCTGAGCGTAAAACAATCAAGTCGGTCAAAGTTGTTTCGAAAGGTAGTTACAGACGGTCACAGGCGGCACAACGGCTAATCTCGGTTCCTCACCAATTAGTTGTGCCAGCGCGGGTGTGACGCCCCGCATATTGTGGTTTTAACTTTACACGGACGCCGGTGTTTGGTGTCCTAAAGCGCACGTAATTCATGTATCTCAAGAACTTAACGGTTTTGGGGTTTAAGTCTTTCGCGGACAAAACCTCGTTGAATTTTCAGCCGGGAGTGACGGCTATCGTCGGCCCCAACGGTTGCGGCAAGTCGAACGTCTCGGACGCCATCCGTTGGGTGCTTGGCGAGCAATCGGCCAAAGCGCTGCGCGGCGGCGAAATGGCGGACGTGATCTTCAACGGCACGGACGGTCGCAAGCCGATGGGCATGGCGGAAGTCTCGTTGACGATTGGCGGCGTGGATGAAGAACAGCTCCGCGCGGCGGGCGTCGAACTCAGCTACAACGAAGTGACGCTCACGCGGCGCGTCTTCCGCGACGGCGGCAGTGAATACTTCATCAACCGCACGCCGTGCCGGCTCAAGGACGTGCAGCAACTTTTCATGGGCACAGGCATGGGCAAGACGAGCTACTCGATCATGGCCCAGGGCAACATCACCGCGATCCTTTCCACGAAGCCGGAAGATCGTCGCACGATTTTCGAAGAAGCTGCCGGCATCACGAAGTTCAAGTCGCAGAAAAAGGAATCGCTTCGTAAACTCGAAGCCACGGAGCAAAATCTTCTGCGCGTCGCCGATCTCATCCGTGAAGTGAAACGCCAGATCGGCTCGCTGCAACGCCAGGCCGGCAAGGCCCGCCGCTACAAGCAGATTCAGATTGAGCTGCAGCATCTCGATACCCAGCTCGCGCGGCATCAGCTCGACGTGTTGCTCGGAGAGATTCGCGAGAAACAATCTGCGGCCGACAATCTGCGCAACGAAATCGAAACCGGCTCGGCAGACGTATTGCGCTTTGAAGACGAAATCAGCCAGCTTCGCTCGCACCTCGCTGAA
>Ga0315910_10005702_pt1 | contig 10171 bp, 8 predicted proteins | sample EdamamesoilMG_FD_204470 | JGI IMG/M metagenome (GOLD analysis project Ga0315910, IMG submission 204470) | Garden soil microbial communities collected in Santa Monica, California, United States - Edamame soil | ecosystem: Environmental > Terrestrial > Soil > Garden | place: USA: California... | reverse complement strand
CGGCTCCCCCGCCTCGACCCAGCCCCGCACCACCTCCGGCTCGACCTGCATGCGCTGATCGACCTCGTGCGAGCGCAGGAGGTGCTCCACCACCCCCGGCACGTCGAGCAGGTTGTGGTCGCGGCACACCTTCTCCAGCGTGTCCTCGGGCTGGTAGGCGCAGGAGGAGCAGCCCCCGACGTGGTACCGCTGGAACAGCGCCCGCCGCGCGGAGGGGTAATGGCGCTGGATCTCCGCCATGGTCATGTCGGGACGGATGGGCGGGGCGGTCTGGGTGGTCATGGCGCAGCTCGGTGCGGGGTGCGGAAAGCTCTCGTGGGCTAGAGGTTAGCCCATCCGGCCCGCGCGGACCACCCGCCGCGCCCTCCTGCGCGCCTTCCGACCCTCCGGGAACGCGGCTATCCTCGCGCGAGGAATGGATTCAGGGAGATCCAGACCGGAAGGGAGCGCCGCCGCCTGGCCCGGCTTCCTGCGCGGCGAGACCTCGGATGAGATCTTCTGCCGCCTGCGCGAGCACGACCCGCTGCGCCTGCGCGAGGCCTCCGCCCTGCGCCTGCGCGAGGTCTGGTACCTGCTCGAGCCCGACCGCGTCTTCCTGCGCTCGCTGGCCGTCGTGGCCGAGCACGCCCGGCTCGACGATCCGCCCGAGGACCTGGCGGCCTGGGCCCGCGCCAAGGTCGACGTGGCGATCGAGCGCCTGCTGCGCCTCGACGTCGAGGCCGAGCGCACGCGCCCGGAGGTCCTGACCGACGAGGAGCGCGCCTTCCCGCTGCTCACCGAGTCCATGTGGATCGAGCCCGAGTCCGTGCGCCGCGTGACGGTCGCGTTCAACGCGCTCGATCCGCTCCCCCGCCGCGCCTTCTTCGAGCTCGCGATGGCTGGCAAGAGCGTCGAGGAAGTGGTCGCGGTCGGACCGTGGGACGACGACGGTCTCCATGACGCGATTCAACAGGCCATCGAATCGCTGACACTGGGCAGGCCCGAAGATCGTGTGGATCCCACCTCCTTCAAGGCGGTCAATGGGCCCGCGCCGGAGCATCACCTTCGCGACGAGACCCGCGAGACGCTGGCCGACCTGTGCATCGATGCGGCGTTCATCGCCTACCACAAGGCACCAGTTTGGAGCTGGCGCCCAGCTCGTCCGGACGGAACCGCTTACGACCCGCGCGAGATGGAGCCCGAGTGGGCCGAGCGAACACGACGCTTCTTGGAGCAGCGCATCCGAGCGGGCTCGGACGGGGAGCAGCTGATTCGAGATTCTCTTCGTGGGATCCGAGCAGGCTCCGCGGGCGCCTTCGCCCGGGAAGCCCTTCGGCTGGCTCCTTCCGACCGAGCACGCTTCTACATCGGATTGGCATTTCCCTGGGACCGTCCCGATGAAGCCATCGGGCTCTTCGAACGATTGAGCGACGTATCGTGGCCGCCCAGGTCGCGCTTGAGCGCCTTGCTGTGCCTTGGATCGCGACTGTGTGCCGCTGGCAGGATTGCGGATGCCCTTGCCGCCTACGAGCGCTACTGCGATGCCGCGCCGACTTCGATCTATGGCCACCTGAACGCACTCAATCTGTGCTGCTACCTGGGTCGGCTCGAACCCGCCATGAATCACGCCACCGCGCTGTTCCAGGCAGCGGTTCCGGAGGAACCCTCGGTCCAGGAAGTGAGTCGCTTGCTCGCCTCCTGGTGGCGCAGCCGGAACGCTGGAGAGGTCGCCTTTGCGCGCAAGGCCCTGCGAATCGTCGCCATGAACGTCCCTCCGGTGACGCGCCTGGGGATCCTCGGCTGACTGGGAGCACGGGGCGAACGCGGCAGCAGAGCTTGGGAGGCCTCACGGGGTCCGGTGCGACGCGAGTCAGGTCGGGGTGGTGGGCGGCCGCGCTGATCGGAGCTGTTGGCGGGATCGCAACCATGCACGTACCTTGGGGCCGATGAGGGCTTCCAGTCCCACCCAAGACCTGGCTGAGTTGGCGCACCTGCAGGACGAGCTCGATTCACTCCTCCGCCTCGAGCCGGCCGTGGCGGCGCGCGTCGCGCCGGCCGTCTCCGGCTGGTCGGCTGAGCAGCACCTGGCGCACGTCGCGCTGGCGAACGAGCTCGTGCTGCGCAACCTGGCGAGCCTGGCGGCCGGCAAGGGCGTGCTGCTCGTGCACGGTGCCGAATCGAACCCGCAGGCGCTGGCGGTCCTGGCCGGGGGCACGCTCCCGCGCGGCCAGGCCCGGGCCCCGCGCATCGTGCGCCCGCCGGAGCGCATCGACCGGACGCTGCTGGCCCAGTGGCTGGCCGACGCGCGCACGGCCCTGGCGCGGCTCGACCCGCGCGCGCTCCCGGCCGGCGAGCCCAAGATCCCCCACCAGGTCCTCGGGCCCCTCGACGCGCCGCAGTGGGCCCGCTTCGCGGTCGTGCACACGCGGCATCACCTCGCGATCGCGCGCGAGGTGCTGGCGGCGGGCGGGTGAGCGCGAGGTTGGCGCCTCCGCGGGCGCTCCACTACCCTCTCGGCCCGACTCCGCCCGTCCCGAGGCTCCGCCCATGCCCGAATCGCTGCCGATCACGCCCCGCGCCAAGGACTACGCCCAGTGGTACCAGGACGTCATCCGCGAGGCCGAGCTGGCCGAGGCCGCCGAGGTCGTGCGCGGCTGCATGGTCGTGCGCCCGCACGGCTGGGCGATCTGGGAGAAGATCCAGCACGAGCTCGACACGCGCTTCAAGGCCACCGGGCACAAGAACGCGGCCTTTCCGCTGCTGATCCCGCTCTCGTTCCTGCAGAAGGAGGCCCAGCACGCCGAGGGCTTCGCGATGGAGTGCGCGGTCGTGACCCACGCGCGCCTGAAGAAGAACGCCGAGGGCGAGATCGTGCCCGACAACGAGCTCGAGGAGCCCTACATCGTCCGCCCGACGTCCGAGACGATCATCGGGCACTTCTTCGCGAAGTGGATCGACAGCTACCGCGACCTCCCGATGCTCCTGAACCAGTGGGGCAACGTGATGCGCTGGGAGCTGCGCACGCGTCTGTTCCTCCGCACCGGCGAGTTCTGGTGGCAGGAGGGCCACACCGCCCACGCGACGCACCAGGAGGCCAAGGAAGAGGTCGCGCGCATGCTCGACATCTACCGCGAGGTCTACCACGACGTGCTCGCCGTGCCCGTGATCCGCGGCCTGAAGACCGAGAACGAGCGCTTCGCCGGCGCGCTCGAGACCTACTGCGTCGAGGCCCTGATGCAGGACGGCAAGGCCCTGCAGGGCGCGACGAGCCACGACCTCGGCCAGAACTTCGGCAAGGCCTTCAACGTCACCTTCCAGAACAAGTCGGGCGAGCGCGAGTTCGTGTGGCAGACCTCCTGGGGCGCCTCGACGCGCATGATCGGCGCCCTGATCATGTCCCACAGCGACGACGAGGGCCTGGTCCTGCCCCCCAAGCTCGCCCCGATCCACGTCGCGATCGTCCCGATCTACAAGAACGACGGCGAGAAGGCCGGCGTGCTCGAGGCCGCCCAGAAGATCGCCGCCGAGCTGCGCGACGATGGCCTCACCGTGCAGCTCGACGACCGCGATGAAGTGCGCCCCGGCGCCAAGTACTTCGAGTGGGAGCGCAAGGGCGTCCCCCTGCGCCTCGAGATCGGCCCGCGCGACGTGGCCGAGAAGAGCGCGCTCGGGAAGCTCCGCCTCAGCGAGCTCGACGAGAAGGGCAAGCCAAGGAAGGTCAAGGTGCCCTTCGACGGCCTGGGCGTCACCGTCGGCAAGCTCCTCGACGGCTTCCAGACCCACCTCTTCCAGCGCGCCTCAGCCCGCCTCCAGGCCAACACCATCCACGTCGACACCTGGCAGGACTTCACCGACGTCTTCTCCGGCGAAGGCTCCAAGTTCGTCCACGCCCACTGGGACGGCACCACCGCCACCGAGAAGGCGATCAAGGACGAGCTCAAGGTCACCATCCGCTGCCTCCCCGTCCGCGGCGATGGCCCCGCCGACGAACCCGGCAAGTGCATCAAGACCGGCAAGCCGAGCGCGCGGAGGGTGCTGTTCGCGAAGGCGTATTGAGCAACATCACCGGCGGCTTTCAGAAGGCTCTATTCACAAAACTAGTGCCAGGTTAGTTTGTGCAGCAATTCCGTCCTGAACCTCTCGACCACTTGTTCGAACCGTGCGTGCGACCCCCTGAAGAGTCCCGCCCGCAGAGGTGGCCAGTTATCACCGTCACGTTTTGCCTCTTCAACCAGCGCAATAAACGGATTGTTTGAACCGCCAGGCCTGCGGTACTTCCAGGCAAACCGCCCAGGGTGGCCCCAGTGTCCATCGTCGTAGTCTGCATTAGTCAGTGCGTAGAAAATCTCGAAGCGGTCAAATTGGTCCTCATATCGCGCACCTAAGAACAGGGCGTCCTCAAGTAGTGGCTGCATTCGCTTAAACAGATACTCGCTTTGTGGCGTAAAATGCCTTTCGTGTCCAGGCAGTAGCTTGAATGCATTTGCTCTCGCAACCTCAAGCATCGCCTCGGTAGTTGCCTGCACAACCGTCGTTGTTTCACCGCGGCGAGTGTTGCTTACTAGAGTCGCAAGAAGCGTCCTTAAGCTAGGATAGTTCTCTCCTTCAATCGCCGCGATGCCGCCCGCGTACATCGACAACAACATCGGAAAGGAACGCAGGGCGAGCCATAGTGTATTTCCGCCCTTGGACTCAATCTGACCCGCAAGTACATTCACGATCTGACGAATGACACCCTGTTGATCCGGTTCCGCCCAGCGCCCCAGTAGGATGGACACGGGCAAGAGTTCGCCCATCGCGGCTTCGTACCTAATCAATCTTCCGGCAAACTCCTCCTTCGAGATGTTTCCGCCTTGTACCGAGAAGTTCTCCTCTCCGAGCCTTCGTTGACCTGCCCGCAGTTCACGCATCACAAGCTCATTCAACTGAATGCGGTGCCGGTGATCGGACAGGTAGTCCTTCAGCTGGTCGAGTAGCATCGGCACAACTGCACCTTCTTCTTCCGGCTCTTGCGGAAGCAGCTCTGGAGACACTTCCACTAAGACTTCTGGGGTCGGGTTTGGGGTGTCGGCATCAGGCTTGACTTCCGGTGCCGCGAAGAAGAAGTCGCCGTCACCCTCAAGAAACCCATAGTGTGGCGCTTGTCGTGAATGAGGATCCCTCGACACGCGGTCATAGACATGCGCCATGAGTGCGTTCGCAGAGATCACTCCGTCGGGCGCCTGAAGCCCTCCGTCCAGCGCATCAAGCAAGTGTCCGGTGAACACGGAGTGCCCGTTTCGTGGACCGCCGCTGTCCGCGACTAGCTCATCCGCCTTGCCTGACGTCAAGAACTGGCGCGAGTAACGACCAAGCATGTCTCGCAAGAATCGCTTGGAGCCGGGCGCGAGCGCTCGCATTCCGATCAGCCCGCCATAACAAGCATCCATGATAAACAGCATGTGCTTCGCGCGAATCATCCGCGAAGTGCTGACGAGATCGTCCCAGGGGACGAGGGTGGAGGTGTCCTCTTGCTTCCCATCCACAGGAACAAGGAATCCTGCCTCGCGTCCGTGGGCGGGCACCGTCTGCCCGTGCCCAGCGTAAAACACAACGACCCTATCGTCTTCAGCCGTCGTGCGTGCAAGATTGTGGATGGCGTGCTGGATGCGGCGAGAGGTGGCGTCTCCATCCAAGAGAATGGATACGTTATCGGCCGGGAAGCCAAACCTTGACACGAGCCACTCCGCGAAGACTTGCGCATCGTTACGAGCGTAGCGCAACCGCGAAACATGTTCGTACTCATTGATACCAACGACGACGGCCCAACTGTTGAGATACCTCGTACTGTAGGTGGGGCGAGCCATGCTCGATGCTCTGTCGCGTTTGAGCCGGGACCATTGTATGGCAACTCCCTCGATCAGTCACCGCCCAACGGGGGCCCTTGCAGGCGAGGGTCAGTGCGCGCTGGAAGCGCTCGAGCGCCGCGTCGTGCTCGCCGAGCTGCCCGTGGAGGTGCGCGGCGACGGCCGGGACCAGTCCGAAGCGGCCCTCCGAGGCGCGGTCGAGTACGGCGAGGCTACGCGAGCCCGGCCTCGCTCTCGATCCCGAGCAGGCGGCCGGCGAGGCCCGAGTCAGGTAGACCTTGGGCGACTTGATCAGGTGCTTGCCGAGGTTCTCGAAGCCAGGGCCCCCGACCGTCCTACGACATGTCGTAAAATGGTCGGGCCATGGTCCTCCCGCGCCTCTACGACCGCTTGCTGCGCGATCAGCTCGCACGGCACCGCCAGATGGCGATGGTCGCCGGGCCGCGGCAGGTCGGGAAGACCACGACCTGTCGCGCCCTGGCGTCCGAGTCCGGGTTCCTCTCGTGGGACAACCAGGATCATCGCGAGGTGATCCTGGCGGGGCCGCGCGCGGTGGCGGAGCACGTCGGAGTCCGAGCGGGCGCGAGGCACACCGTCGTGTTCGACGAGCTCCATCGCTACGGACGCTGGAAGACCTTCCTCAAGGGCTTCTACGACACGTACCAGGAGCACGTGCGCGTCGTGGTCACGGGCAGCTCGCGGCTCGACGTCTACCGCCGCGGCGGCGACAGCATGATGGGGCGCTACTTCCTCTACCGGATGCACCCGCTGTCGGTGGCCGAGCTGTTGCACCCGGAACCGCCGGAGGCCGAGATCCGACCTCCGCGAAGGCTGGCGGCCCCGAGCTACGCGGCCCTGTGGGAGCACGGCGGATTCCCGGAGCCCTTCGTCGAGCGCGACGCGCGCTTCTCGAGGCGCTGGCGAACGCTGCGCACGCACCAGCTCGTGCGCGAGGACGTGCGCGACCTCACGCGCATCCGCGAGCTCGATCAGGTCGAGCACCTCGTGAACCTGCTCGAGGAGCGCTCGGGGACCCAGCTCAGCTACACCAGTCTCGCCCGGGAGGTCCGCGTGTCGGTAGACACGATGCGGCGCTGGATCGAGTGCCTCGTCTCCCTGCACCACGGGTTCCTGGTCCGGCCCTGGTTCCGCAACGTCGCGCGCTCGCTGCGCAAGGAGCCCAAGTGGTACGGCTCGGACTGGTCGCGCGTCGCCGATCCGGGCCGCCGCACGGAGACCTTCGCCGCCTGCCACCTGCTCAAGGCGGTGCAGGGCTGGACCGACCTCGGCCTCGGCACCTTCCAGCTCGCCTACCTGCGCGACAAGGAGAAGCGCGAGGTCGACTTTCTGGTCCTGCGCGAGAAGAAGCCCTGGTTCCTGGTCGAGGTGAAGGCGAGCGAGGAGCGGCTCGCGCCCGAGCTGGCCGCGTTCGCGCGAACTCTCGGCGTCGAGCACGCCTTCCAGGCGGTGCACGAGGCTCCCTTCGAGGACCAGGACTGCTTCGCCCTCCGCGAGCCCGCCGTCGTGCCCCTCCACACGCTCTTGTCGCAACTGTTGTGAGCCTGGGTTCGGGCTGGCGGCCTCAGTGCCCGAGTTCGGCGACGAACTCCTGCCACGGGACCGCCTGGACGCCCGGGGCTAGGGCTCGCGAGCGCACGCCGCCGGCGGGCGGCCGATGGACCAGCAGCATCTCGACGCGCCCGCGCCGCTTGCCCCAGGCGCGGGCGAGGTTCTGCATCGGGCGGGCGAGGTCCGGGGTGACGGTGCGCGAGGCCTTGGCCTCGATCAGGCGCATGCCGCCGCCGCGCAGGGGGACGACGAAGTCGACCTCGAGGCCCTCTGGTCGCGGAAGGTGTAGAGCTCGCGGCGGCGGCCGGCGTTGACCTGGGCCTTGACGATCTCGGCGGCGAGGAAGACGGGCTTCCAGGCGCGCCTGATCGAGAAGGACTACGGCGGAAGCTCGCCGTTCCCGGCAACGCGCCTCCGGACGCTTCCACTCGGCGGCTTGCGGAGCTCGAGCGGCAGATCGAGACGGACCTGAAGCCGGTCCTCCGCCCAGCGGATCTCAGTGGTTTCGATCTCAAGCGGGCCTGGTCCCTGGTGACGGACATGGCGGCACGCCTGGCCAGGTGACTCAGCGCGGGCCGCTCATGGCAGGGCGCCCGGCTCGCGCTCGATGTGGCGCATGTTTGAGTTTCCGAACATCGGACGTTCGATTCCTCGAGGGTCGATGTCCCCGTTCGGCGGCGGTGGCGCTCGCGCCCCTCACCACGCCGGCGCCGGAACGCGCTCGCGGCACGCGTCCCGGCGGCGCGTGAGCAGGCGCGCCTCGGGGCCCGTGCAGGTGAGGGTCAGCGCGCGCTGGAAGCGCTCGAGCGCCGCGTCGTGCTCGCCGAGCTGCCAGTGGAGGTGGGCGGCGACGGCCGGGACCAGGCCATAGCGACCGAGCTCGGCGGCGCCGTCGAGGGCGGCGAGCTCCGCGAGCCCGGCGCGCGGGCCGGCGACCTTGGCCAGGGCCACGGCGCGGTTCAGGCGCACGACCGGGGTGTCGGCGAGGGCGACGAGCTGGTCGTAGGCCGCGAGGATCGCGCGCCAGTCGGTCGAGGCGTAGTCCGGGGCGACGGCGTGCAGCGAGGCGATGCGCGCCTCGACGTGCCAGGGCGTCAGGCGCTCGCCCGCGATCGAGCGGCGGAAGTGCTCGAAGCCGTGGGCGATCCAGCGCCGGTCCCAGCGCGAGCGGTCCTGCTCGGCGAGGGTGAGCACGTCCCCCAGGGCGTCGACGCGCGCGGGGAGGCGCGCGCCCGAGAGGAGCATCAGGGCGAGCAGGGCGTGGACCTCGGGCCGTGTCGTGTGCTCGTCCTCGGCCAGCAGCGCGGCGAGGCGCACGGCCTCCTCGACGAGGTCGGGCCGCACGAGGTCCTCGCCGCGGTGCGCGCGGTAGCCCTCGTTGAACATCAGGTACAGGGCCTCGAGCACCGGCGGGAGGCGCTCGGCGAGCTCGCGCGGCGGCGGCACCTCGAAGCGCGCGCCGAGGCCCTGGAGGCGCGCCTTGCCGCGCGTCAGCCGCTGGGCGATCGCGGCCTCCCTGGCCAGCAGCGCGGCGGCGATCTCGCTCGTGCCGAAGCCGCACACCGTCTTCAGGACGAGCGGCACGCGCGTGTCGGGCGGCAGCGCCGGGTGGCAGCAGGTGAACATCATCCGCAGCGTGTCGTCGGCCGGCCCGTCGTCGGGCTCGGCGCGACCCGCGTCCACCGGAGCGGCGGGCTGTTCCATGTCCGCGTCCCCGCCCAGCTCCACGCGCCGGCGCAGCGTGTCCAGCGCCAGGTTCCTCGCGACCCGGAACACCCACGCGTCCGGCCGCTCGGGCACGCCCTCCGCCGGCCAGGCGCGCAGCGCGCGCAGGAACGCCTCCGCGACGACGTCCTCCGCCAGGTCGAGGCGCGCCGGCCCGAGCCGCCGCACGAGCCCCGCGACCAGCCGGCCGTAGCGGTGCCGGAACAGGTCCTCGACGAGCTCGTGCGGGGCGCGGACGTCCACGCTCAGCTCATTCCTCGGGCTGGCCCATGAAGTCGATCTCGCGCACCTCGATCGAGCCGAAGCGGAAGTTCGGGTGGCCCTGGCAGAGCTTCACCGCGTGGTCGTAGCTGTCGGCCTGGATCAGGTAGACGCCGCCGACGACCTCCTTGCTCTCGACGTAGGGCCCGTCCTTGACGGTCACCTTCGCGCCCTGCGGGTGCATCACCTTGCCGCCCTGGTCGGTGAGCTTGTGGCCGAACTCGAGCCGGCCCTCCTTGGCGAGCTTGCCGGCCCAGCTCGTGTACTCGGAGAGGATCTGCTCGAAGTCGCCGGGGGTGAACTTGCTGTAGTCCGCGGTCGCGTCGCCGCGCAGGATCAGGAGGTACTTGGTCATCGGGGTTCCTTTCTCGGTCGGGGAGATCTCGGGGCGAGCACGTTGCCCGCCGCTCGCGAGGGAGACGAAGGGCTCCGGCCCGGCACGACAGGGACCCGGGATTCTCCCGCACGGCCCCGGCCAGCGGCTGCGGCGCAACAGGTTACGAACGCGCCGCGACCCGGAGACCGCCCCGGCGGCCCCCCGGCCCCCGCCGCCGTCCGGGGTCGAGACGTCCGGAGGTCGTCCCGCCGAGGCGACGAGGAGAGGCAGGAGGCCCTTCGGCCGCTCCCCGGCCCGGGCGTTCGGCCGCGCGCGCTCACCGTACCGGCGGCGCCTTGCGCAGGAAGAGCCACACGTACCCGTGGCTGCTGTACTCCCGCGGCACCTTCGCGCGCGCGGCGTCCAGCCGCTCCTCCAGCTTCGCGTTCGCCGCGCTCTTCTGCGCGAGGGCGTG
>Ga0315910_10005701_pt1 | contig 10171 bp, 7 predicted proteins | sample EdamamesoilMG_FD_204470 | JGI IMG/M metagenome (GOLD analysis project Ga0315910, IMG submission 204470) | Garden soil microbial communities collected in Santa Monica, California, United States - Edamame soil | ecosystem: Environmental > Terrestrial > Soil > Garden | place: USA: California... | reverse complement strand
AGAGCGTATTCGACCTCATCGAGCGCACCCGCCAGAACGCCATCCGCTTCCGGCGCGACCGCGATCCCGAGGCCAAGCGCGAACTCGAAGCCACGCTCAACAAGCTCGACCCGGTGCGCACGATCGCCGTGGTGCGCGCTTTCAGTTATTTCTCGCAGCTCGCGAACATCGCCGAAGACCAGCACCACAACCGGCGGCGGCGGGCGCACCTCATCGCGGGATCGCCGCCGCAGGAGGGCAGCGTGGCGCTGGCGCTTTCGCGGGCCGGCGAGGAAGGCGTCACCTCCGACCAGGTGAGCGCCTTCTTCCGCAGCGCGCTGATTTCGCCCGTGCTCACCGCCCATCCCACCGAGGTGCAGCGCAAGAGCATCCTCGATTGCCAGCTCGAGATCGCCCGGCTCCTCACCGAGCGCGACCGCCTGCAACTCACCCCGGAAGAGATGGAACGCAACGAAGACGCGCTGCGGCGCGTGGTCCTCACGCTCTGGCAGACGCGCATCCTGCGCGAGATGCGGCTGAAGGTATCGGATGAGATCGAGAACGGGTTGTCCTACTATCGCTACACTTTCCTGCGGCAGTTGCCGAGGCTCTACGGCGAGATCGACGACCTCCTGGCAGCCAAGGGCGTGCGCGCGCCCGGGGGCAACTTCATTCGCCTGGGAAGCTGGATCGGCGGCGACCGCGACGGCAACCCCTTCGTCAACCACGAAGTGATGCGGATGGCGATGAGCCGGCATTCGGCCACCGCGATGGATTTCTACTTCGAGGAGATCCACCGCCTGGGCAGCGAACTGTCGCAGTCGGTGCGCATCGTGGAGATCACGCCGGAACTCGAAGCCCTTGCCGGAAAGTCGCCCGACCAATCCGACCATCGCCGCGACGAGCCCTATCGGCGCGCGCTGACCGGAATTTACGCCCGCCTCGCCTCGACTTCGCGCAAGCTGGACCACCATGTGCCGGACCGGCGCGCGGTTGCCGAGGCTGCGCCCTACGACGACAGCACCGAGTTCGCCCGCGACCTGGCGGTGCTGGCGGATTCGCTCGCGGCCAACGGTTCGCGGCGTGTGGCGACCGGGCGCCTGCGGGGCCTGCAGCGCGCCGCCGAGATCTTCGGCTTCCACCTGGCGCCGCTCGACATGCGCCAGCACAGCGGCATCCATGAGAGCGTGGTGGCCGAACTGTTCGCGCTCGGCGCGCGCAAGAACGGTTACGGCGCGCTGGACGAGGCGTTGCGCAGGGCCTGGCTGCTGGAGGAATTGCAGCTGCCCAGGCTGCTGCGCTCGCCGTTCCTCTCCTACAGCGAGGACACCGTCAAGGAGATGGCGATCCTGGATGCCGCGGCGGAGATGCAGCGCCGCTATGGCAAGCAGGCGTTGCCCAACTACATCATCTCCAAGGCCGACGCGGTCAGCGACCTCCTGGAAGTTGCCCTGATGTGCAAGGAAGCCGGGCTGCTGCTGCCGGGAGAGAAGCCGCGCCTGGACATCAACATCATCCCGTTGTTCGAGACCATCGACGACCTGCGCGGCTGCGGGCCGATCATGGAGGACCTGTTCTCCGTCCCCTATTACCGGCAACTGCTCGCGAGCCGTGGCAATGTGCAGGAAGTGATGCTGGGCTATTCCGACAGCAACAAGGACGGCGGCTTCCTCACCGCGAACTGGGAGCTGTACAAGGCCGAGGTCGAGCTGGTGAAGGTTTTCGAGCGGCACGGCATTGCGCTGCGCCTGTTCCATGGCCGCGGCGGATCCGTCGGTCGCGGCGGCGGCCCCAGCTACCAGGCCATCCTGGCCCAGCCGCCGGGCAGCGTCGCCGGGCAGATCCGCATCACCGAACAGGGGGAGGTCATCTCGAGCAAGTACTCGGATCCGGAAATCGGCCGGCGCAACCTCGAGACTCTGGTCGCTGCGACGCTGGAGGCGACGTTGCTCAAGTCAGGGCGCGGAGATGCGCAGGTCGGCCATGTCCAGGTGATGGAAGAAATGAGCGCCACGGCGCTGGCCGCCTATCGCAGCCTGGTTTATGAGACGCCGGGGTTCGTGCAGTTCTTCCGCACGGCGACACCGATCACGGAAATCGCGGACCTCAACGTGGGCAGCCGTCCTGCTTCGCGCAAGAAGTCGGATGCGATCGAAGACCTGCGCGCGATCCCCTGGGTTTTTTCCTGGTCGCTGTCGCGCATCATGCTGCCGGGCTGGTACGGCTTCGGCGCCGCGGCGGAAGCGCTGGTCACGAAGCACGGCAATCGTGGCCTGGACCTGCTGCGGGAAATGTATCGCGAGTGGCCGTTCTTCCGCACGCTGCTATCGAACATGGACATGCTGCTGGCCAAGAGCGACCTGAGCATCGCGTCGCGCTACGCCGAGCTCGTCGCGGATGCGGACCTGCGGGACGGGATCTTCGGGCGGATTCAGGCCGAGTGGCAACTCACGGTCCGCCACCTGCTGACGATCACCGGGCAATCCGAGCTGCTCGAGTCGAATCCGGCGTTGTCGCGTTCCCTGCGCAACCGTTCACCCTACATCGATCCGCTGAACCACCTGCAGGTCGAACTCCTGCGCCGCTACCGGGCGGGAGAAGACCACGATCGAACCAAGCGCGCGATCCTGCTCACCATCAACGGGATTGCCGCCGGCCTGCGCAACAGCGGATAGGGGAAGGCGGGCGCCGGCGTCAGGCCGGCTTAGGATCGACCGACGGGGTGAAGGCGTCCGAGAAGAATTCGTCTTCCGGCAGCTTGCACTGTGCGGTGAAGTCCTTGTGCGCGGATTCCACGACGATGGGTGCCCCGCAGGAATAAACCTGGTAGCCCGACATGTCGGGAAAATCCTCCATCACCGCGCGATGCACGAAGCCGGACCGGCCGTTCCAGCCGTCCTCGGGCAAGGCATCCGAGAGTACCGGGATGAAGCTGAAGTTGTCGTGCTCGGCCTGCCAGCGCGCGGCGAGCTCGCCAAGGTAGATGTCGGCCGGCCGGCGGCCGCCCCAATAGAGCACCAACTGCCGTGTCGTGCCGAGGTGGAAGGCGTGCTCGATGATGCTCTTGATGGGCGCGAACCCGGTGCCGCTGGCCACGAAGATCATCGGCTTGTCGCTATCCTCGCGCAGGAAGAAGGTGCCCAGCGGCCCTTCGAAGCGCAGGATGTCCTTCTCCTTCATCCGGTTGAACACGTACTCGGTGAAGGCGCCGTTGGACATGTTTCGCACGTGCAGCTCGATGTATTCGTCGTCGTGCGGCGGATTGCCCATCGAGTAGGACCGGCGCTTGCCGTCCTTCATCAGGATGTCGATGTACTGCCCGGCGAGGAACTGCAGGCGCTCGTTGGCGGGCAGTTTCAGCTTGAGCACCACCACGTCGGGCGCCACCTTGCGGATTTCCTGCACGCGGCACGGCAGCTTGCGGATCTGCAGCTCGCCCACCCCGCTGATCTCGCGCGCTTCGATCACCAGGTCGGAGAGCGGCCGCGCCTGGCAGAAGAGCGCCAGCCCCGCCTTTTTCTCGAACTCGGCGAGAACGTGTCCCTGGGCATTCCCATAGTCGACGCTGCCCTCGAGGATCCTGCCCTTGCAGGAGCCGCAGGCGCCGTTGCGGCAGCCGTACGGAAGCGTGATGCCTTCGCGCAGCGCCGCGCCCAGCACGGTCTCGCCGTCGCCGGCGGCGAAGGTGTGGTTGCTGGGCTTGATGGTGACCTGGTGGGACATGTCTGTTACCTGCCGTTTACCGACTGCCTTGCGGCTCCGGGGTAAAATGCGCGCATGAGACGGCTATTGATTGTAGGCTGCGGCGATGTGGGCCTGCGCATGGTGCGCGAACTGCGGGGGCGCTGGCGCGTCTACGCGCTTACGCGTTCCGAAGACCGGCATCCGCTGCTGCGCGCCGCTGGCATTACGCCGGTGACCGGAGATCTTGACCATTCGGAAACTCTCGACCGCCTCACGGGACTGGCACAGGACGTCGTGCACTTCGCCCCTCCGCCGGGCGGGGGCATTCGCGATCTGCGCACGGCCAATCTCGTGAGGGCGCTTGCAAAGGGCGGCAGTCTACCACAGCGACTGGTGTACATAAGCACGAGCGGCGTCTATGGAGATTGCAGCGGCGAAGTCGTGGACGAGACGCGCAGCCTGCGTCCGGGAAACGATCGCGCCAGGCGCAGGCTCGATGCCGAGCGCCAATTGCGCGCCTGGGGCATCGAGCACGGCGTGCCGGTCAGCATCCTGCGCGTGCCGGGCATCTACGCAGCGGAGCGGCTGCCGCTGGCGCGACTGCGGGCCGGCACCCCGGTGCTGAATGCGGATCGCGATCCTTACACCAACCACATCCATGCCGACGACCTCGCGCGGGTGGTGATCGCGGCATTGAACCGCGGCCGCGCCGGGCGGGCCTACAACGCGTCCGACGACAGCTGGATGAAGATGGGCGACTATTTCGACCTCGTCGCGGACCAGTTCGGGCTGCCGCATCCGCCGCGCGTGTCCTGGGAAGACGCGCAGGCTGCGATTCCCGAGAACCTGCTGTCGTTCATGCGCGAGTCGCGCCGGCTGGCGAACCACCGCCTGAAGAAGGAATTGCGCGTCAACCTGCATTACCCCTCCGTGATGCAGGGCGTTTCCGCGGCGCGCGCACGGCCGCGCGGCTGAGCACGCTCGCTCCCGGAGACCACGCAATTGGCGGCAGACCCCGGCATCGTCGTCGTCCTCACCACCCTGCCTGATCGGCGCGCAGCGGTGGAACTGGCCACGGCCCTGGTGTCCGAGCGCATCGCGGCTTGCGCGAACGTGCTCGCGGAATGCACTTCGATTTATCGCTGGCAGGGCAAGGTCGAAAAGGCGTTCGAGGTCCCGATCCTGATCAAGACCTCGGTCGACCAATACCCGAAGCTCGAAGCGGCCATCCGCGCCCGCCACCCCTACGAAGTTCCGGAGATCGTCGCCTTCCCCGTTGCGGCAGGGTTGCCGGCCTATCTCGATTGGGTGGAGGCGGAGACGGCGGCCGGGGAGTCCGCATGATGCTGCGAATTGCATTTGCCTGTGCATGGGCGCTTGCAGCCCTGTCCGCTTGGGGCGCGTCCAAGGGGAACGATGCCGCGCTGCTCTCCCCGGAAGCGGCGTTCACGGTCACCGCCCGCCTGGTCGAACCGGAAGTCATCGAGATCCGGTACCGCATCGCCGAGGGCCACTACCTCTATCGCGACAAGTTCAAGTTCAGCCTTGCCGAAGGCGCCCCACGCGTGGAGCGCATCCAACTGCCGCAAGGCATTCCGCATCGCGACGAATTCTTCGGAAGCGTCGAGACCTATCGCGGAGACCTGGTCCTGCGCGTGCCCCTCGCTACGACGCTGTCGGCCAATGCCACGCTGAAGGCCGTTTCGCAGGGGTGCGCGGATGCCGGAATCTGCTACCCGCCGCAAACGCACACGTTGGTAGTCGCGGCTGAGGCCGCGAGTTCATCGGCCCCGGTGCGCAAGCCCACCAACCTGCTGGCCCGGCTGACGCAGGGCGCCTCCCCCGTTTCCGCGGAGCCCGAGTTCCTGCCCGTCGACCAGGCGTTTCGCGTGCAGGCGCGCATGCCTGATGCGCAGACTGCGGTGGTGCGCTTCAGCCCCGCCGAGACTTATTACCTTTACCGCGACAAGACCCGCTTTGCGATCGTCGGCGGCGATTCCACGAAGATCGAGTCGGTGCAGCTGCCGCGCGGGGAAATGAAAAAGGATCCGAATTTCGGCGATACGGAAGTCTTCCACCAGGCATTCCAGGCGGTCATCCGGATCCGCCAGGCTTCCCCGGATCCGCAGCCGTTCAACCTGGAAGTCGTCTACCAGGGCTGCAGCGAAAAGGGCCTGTGCTATCCCCCGGAAAAGCGCATCTTCAGCCTGGCATTCGCCGCGGCTGGCGCTGCATCGCCCGCAGAGCCTGCGGCGCCGGTTTCCGCGAACACGCCGGGCGCCGGCGCAGGACAGGCCGAAGACGAGCGCGTGGCGCAGTTGCTGGGCGGCGGAAATTTCTGGCTCATCGTCGCCAGCTTCCTCGGCTTCGGCCTGCTGCTTTCGCTGACGCCCTGCATGTGGCCGATGATCCCGATCCTCTCCGGGATCATCGCGGGCCAGGGCGGCAGCCTGACGCGGGGTCGCGGCTTCATCCTGTCGGCGACCTATGTGCTGGGGCTTGCCCTGGCCTACGCGGCAGCCGGGATCGGCGCCGGCCTGAGCGGAACCCTGCTCTCCAGTGCGTTGCAGAACGCCTGGGTTCTCGCGGCGTTCGCGCTGGTTTTCGTCGTCCTTTCGCTTTCGATGTTCGGTTTCTACGAGTTGCAGCTGCCGTCGTCGCTGCAGAGCCGGTTGAGCGCAACCAGCGGCCGCCTGAAGGGCGGCACGCTTTCGGGCGTCTTCCTGATGGGCGCGCTGTCCGCCGTGATCGTCGGTCCCTGCGTCGCCGCGCCGCTGGCCGGCGCCCTGCTCTACATCAGCCAGTCCCGCGACACGGTGCTGGGTGGGTCTGCATTGTTCGCAATGGCCCTCGGAATGGGCCTGCCGCTGCTGGCCATCGGCACTTCCGCCGGCGCCCTGCTGCCCCGTTCGGGCCCGTGGATGCAGTCGGTGAAGAACGTGTTCGGGGTGCTGCTGCTGGCGACCGCGGTATGGATCATTTCCCCCGTCATCCCGGTAGGCGCCCAAATGCTCCTCTGGGCGGCGCTCCTGGTCGTCTCTGCCATCTACCTGCGCGCCATCGACCGCCTGCCAGCGGACGCCGGCGGCTGGCGCAAATTCTCCAAGGGGCTGGGAATCCTCGCGCTCCTGCTGGGAATCGCGATGCTGGTGGGCGCGTTGACAGGCGCACGGGATGTGCTGCGCCCCCTCGCGGGCCTTCGTTACGGCGCCGCGCCGCAGAGTCCCGCGCATGCGCCGTTCACGCGCATAACCACGCTGGCGCAACTGGACGCCGCGGTGGCCTCCGCAGGGCGGCCGGTCATGCTCGATTTCTATGCCGACTGGTGTGTGTCCTGCAAGGAGATGGAGCGATTCACATTCAGCGATCCCGAAGTCGGCGAGCGTCTGGGCCGCATGCTCCTGCTCCAGGCGGACGTGACGGCCAATTCCCCGGACGACAAGGCGCTGCTTGCCCGCTTCGGCCTGTTCGGCCCCCCGGGCATTATCTTCTTCGATCATGCCGGGAACGAGCAGCGAAATAACCGCGTCATCGGCTTTCAGCCGGCAGGTCGGTTCAGGGAAGTGCTGGACCAGGTACTGGCGAAATGAAGGGGGCGTTCGCCAGGGCCGCACTGTTCGGCGGGGTGGCCATTGCCGCCCTTTGCGCCGGATTCCTGTTCCGGACCTCCTCCCCGGGACCTGAGGCGGACATCCGGGCCCTGATGGCGGCTTCGATACCCGACCTGGACGGTAAGCCCCGCAACCTGTCCGAGTGGCGGGGCAAAGTCCTGGTGGTGAATTTCTGGGCGACCTGGTGCCCGCCCTGCCTGAAAGAGATCCCGGAATTCATGCAAATGCAGGAAAAATGGGGTGGGAAGGGTCTGCAATTTGTGGGGATCGCCGCCGATCAGCCGGAGAAAGTCCGGCAATTTGCAGCCAAATATCGAATCAACTACCCCATCCTGCTGGGCGAGATGGATGTCATCCAGATAGCCAGGCTGGCGGGGAATGCCGCTGGCGGGTTGCCGTTCACGGTCATCATCGATCGGCAAGGTGCTTGGGTCCGCTCGGAATCGGGCGCCCTGGACGAGTCGCGCCTCTCGAAAATGGTCGAACCGCTGCTTTGATTCCTATCAGTACTCCGGCCAAAAACTCACATAATTCACCGAAAATCGGTCAACTTCGTCCAATTCACCGAAAATCGAACATTCCACGGCAAGTGAGGCTTGGCGCCTCGACGCCATGGGCCAAAGTTGACCCGCCGACACCTTCGCGGCCGTTTGGCAACGGCTACAAGTTGTTAAAACCCCGGCAAAACTGGACAAATTCCCGGGAACTGCGTCAAACTTGCCGCCACCCAAATTCGTCGAAGGGCGGACTGCATGGCATCTTCGGCCGCAAAAAAAATCCGCAACGTCCTCGTACTGCACGGCCCCAACCTCAATTTGCTCGGCACCCGCGAGCCGCATATCTACGGGCGGGAAACGCTGGCCGACATCAACAAACGCCTCGCGGCGCAGGCGGTCAAATCAGGTGCCCGGCTCGAAACGTTTCAGGGCAATTCGGAAGGCGCACTGATCGACCGGGTGCAGCAGGCGCGCGGCAAGGCGGATTTCATCATCATCAATCCCGCTGCCTATACCCACACCAGCGTCGCCTTGCGTGACGCACTGGCGGCCGTCGCGATTCCCTTCATCGAAGTGCACCTGTCGAACGTGCATGCGCGGGAGCCGTTCCGGCGCCACTCGTACTTCAGCGACCAGGCTGTCGGCGTCATTTGCGGCCTGGGATCGAAGGGATACGACTACGCGCTCCAACACGTGCTGGCGCCTGCAACGAAGAAATAAGAACGGGAGCGGGAACCATGGACCTTAGAAAACTGAAAAAGCTGATCGACCTGGTGCAGGAATCGGGCATCGCCGAACTGGAGATCACCGAAGGCGAGGAGCGGGTCCGCATCAATCGCAGCGGCAATCCGATGCAAACGGTGATGGCCATGCAGCCGGCGGCGCAAGCCGCCGTGGCGGCCCCCGCCGCGGCGCCGGTGGCGGCAGTTGCGCCGGAGGTTCCCGCCGCGCCGGAAGGCCACACGGTGAAATCGCCCATGGTGGGAACCTTCTACCGCTCGTCATCGCCCGGCGCCAAGGCTTTCGTCGAGATCGGGCAGTCGGTGAGCGCCGGGGACACCCTGTGCATCATCGAGGCGATGAAGCTGCTCAACGAGATCGAAGCCGACCAGGGCGGTTCGATCAAGGCAATCCTCGTCGAAAACGGCCAGCCGGTGGAATACGGCCAGCCGCTTTTCATAGTCGGTTGATTCCGGGCGGCGCGGTGCCGCCCACCGGAAACCAGGATGTTCGAAAAAATTCTCATTGCCAATCGCGGTGAAATCGCCCTGCGCGTGCAGCGCGCCTGCCGCGAGCTCGGCATCAAGACCGTGGCCGTGCATTCGGTTGCGGACGCCGAAGCGAAGTACGTGCGCCTCGCGGACGAGTCGGTGTGCATCGGCCCGCCCGCCTCCTCCGAGAGCTACCTCAACATCCCCGCCATCATCAGCGCCGCGGAAGTGACCGACGCCGAAGCGATCCACCCCGGGTACGGCTTCCTTTCGGAAAACGCCGATTTTGCCGAGCGCGTGGAGAAGAGCGGCTTCGTTTTCATCGGCCCGCGTCCGGACACCATCCGCCTGATGGGCGACAAGGTCAGCGCCAAGAACGCAATGATCAAGGCCGGCGTGCCGGTGGTCCCCGGCAGCGAAGGGGCGCTCCCCGAAGAGCCCCAGGAAATCGTCAAGATCGCGCGCAAGATCGGCTATCCCGTGATCATCAAGGCCGCGGGCGGCGGCGGCGGACGCGGCATGCGCGTGGTCCATACCGAGGCGGCCCTCATCAATGCCGTCACCATGACGCGCCAGGAGGCCAAGACCGCCTTCGGCAATCCCACGGTCTACATGGAAAAATTCCTCGAGACCCCGCGACACGTTGAAATCCAGGTGCTCGCCGACGAACACCGCAATGCGGTCTACCTCGGCGACCGCGATTGCTCGATGCAACGGCGGCACCAGAAGGTCATCGAGGAGGCGCCGGCGCCGCAGATCCCGCTCAAGGAGCGCATCCGCGTCGGCGAGCGCTGCGCGGAAGCCTGCCGCAAGATCGGCTATCGCGGCGCCGGGACCTTCGAGTTCCTCTACGAGAAGGGCGAGTTTTTCTTCATCGAGATGAACACCCGGGTGCAGGTCGAGCATCCGGTGACGGAAATGATCACGGGCGTGGACATCGTCCAGACCCAGATCCGGGTGGCGGCCGGTGAAAAGCTGCCATTCCGGCAGAAGGACATCGCCTTCCACGGCCATGCCATCGAGTGCCGCATCAATGCGGAGCATCCTTTCAAGTTCACCCCTTCGCCGGGGCGCATCACCTCGTGGCATGTGCCTGGCGGTCCGGGCATCCGCGTCGATTCGCACGTCTATCACGGCTATTTCGTCCCGCCTTACTACGATTCGCTCATCGCCAAGGTCATCGCCTACG
>Ga0315910_10005699_pt1 | contig 10173 bp, 12 predicted proteins | sample EdamamesoilMG_FD_204470 | JGI IMG/M metagenome (GOLD analysis project Ga0315910, IMG submission 204470) | Garden soil microbial communities collected in Santa Monica, California, United States - Edamame soil | ecosystem: Environmental > Terrestrial > Soil > Garden | place: USA: California... | reverse complement strand
CTGAGGGTGTCGGACTTGGGCGTAAGGGCCCTTTGTTGCCAGCGTTCTCGTCCGCTGCGCCTCGAACAGAACCCGCCAGGCGGCGGAGAGCAGAAAGAAGCCGGCCACGATCAGCAAATTGCTCAGGATGTGAATCGGGTTCCAGTGCGGGTCGCCCTCGAAGCCGAACAGCCGATACCAGAGATGGCCAGCGTCGTGCGATAGAAAGTCGATGCCCGGGAACCGCCGCGCGAGCCAGCCCGACAGGAGATAGATGGTCAGCGGGAAGCCGTACATCTCGACGAAAAGCGCGATGACGAAGCCGGAGAAGGTGCCGAATGTTCGCCAGTCACGGGTCGTTCGCGGCTTGAAGAAGCTGAAGGCGAATGCGATGAAGACGGCGGAATTGATGAAGACCAGCGTCCACAGGCCGTACGCCGGAGTGTCGGGTGAGTGATTCATGTGTCTTCTCCTCGATGTCGACAATGATCGAGCGTCCGCTCTGGCGGCTCGGCGCCCTCACCGGCGGGACCCACACCTCCTGCATGGCCGTGGCGGCCGTGCATGAAAAAATGGATCAGCGGGCAAGCCAAGAACAGCAGCCAGAATAACACCCCGAGGATGTGCGCCCGATGTTCTTTCCAAAGGAAGAACATTGCAATACCGGCCAGCAGCGCGAAACCGAGCTGCCATGGGATGCGGAGGGGTACTCGTTGGGAAGGGAACTGAGTCGTCATCGGGTGGCCTCCAGGTTGATATCCATCGAGCGACACTCGACGACGTACCGATGTCACTCTCGCCGAAAATCTATGCGAATCTCGTGCCCGCGCAGATCGAATGATCGAATGCCCGGAGCACCCACGCGCGGCGCTCGTTACTCGCCGAGCTACTCGTAGCCTTCGGCGTCAGCCGACGCGGGTCAGCTCGTTGGAGGCCAATCGTGTTCCACTCGATGCATGTCGCGGGGCAATTTCCGCGAGAATCATGCGGCCGATGCCGAGTGACCTCCGGTTGCGATCGTTCGAGGGGCAGGCCCTTCGGGGCGCAAGAGCTGCGCGCGATGGCATTCGCCGTGCGCCGCGCTCAGTGATGGTGGTCGTGCTCGTGAGCGCCCGTCGAGTGCGCGCGATCATAGGCGTCGGCCCAGGCGAGAATCAGCGACAGCTCTTCTCCCTGAACGGCGCCCGGACGATCGCGGGGCATGGTCGGCTTGGACCCGTCGGCACCCAGCACTTTGCGAATGCTCGCCGTGACCTCGTCGGCATGATGGCCACCGAAGGGATAGCTATCCATGTCGAAGTGCTTCAGCGCGTTCTTGCTCGACTTGCTGCCGTGGCTGGTATGGCAGCTGGCGCAATGGGCGGCGAAGATTGGGCCCGCCTTCTCGTACGCAACCTGTGCCGAGGCAGCCGCAGCGCCGCCGTCGCGCGGTGTCGTGTGCCCGCCCGAGTCATGCTCGTTTGTGGCTGTCGGCACCTCCGCCGGCAGCTTTTCTTCCGGCGCATGGCCCTCCGGCTCCAAAACAGGCTCCTGCGCCGTGGATTCGGACGCTCCCGCGTGCTCGAGATGCGCCGGCTCTACCCTTACGGGGCCCGCCGTTTCGGACGGGCGCGTTCCGCTCGTTGAAGCGCAGGCGACGAGGCTGACGATGGCCCAACCCCAGAGTCGCGAAAGGACGAGCTCGCTCACGGAGCATCTCCGACGTCAGCCTCGCCCATCATGCCCCCCTCGGCGTGCTCGGGAATATGGCAATGGTACATCCAGCGGCCCGGCTCATCAAAGCGGGCGACGAGTTGCATCGTCGTCTTCTGCGGCACGATCACCGTGTCCTTGTTGGCGAGGGCTTCCATCGGTGCTGCTATCCCATCGGTGCTCAACACCTGAAAGAAGGTCCCATGCAAATGGAACGGATGATCCATCTCGCTCTCGTTGCGCACTTCGAGTCGGCGAACTGCGCCGACGGGCACCCGGATCGGGGGCACGCTGGGGTAGGTCTCTCCGTTGATGGTGAACTCGAGGGTACCGTCACGGAGGCCCTCGTCGAGCACCAACTGCTCGTCCGATGAACCGCCGGGAAGCCGCTCGATTTCTCCAAAGGCGTCCGGCAATGCGCGACCGGACACACTCGGTTCGTCGCTGACGCGAAACTGCGCGAGGGGGAGCGGCGCCTCGGCACCGGTATCATGGCCACGCTCATAGGGGTCGTTCATCAACGTCACCACGTCGCCAGGCGCTCCGCTGGCGATCACCACCACGTCGTATCGCTCGCCCGGAGCGATCAACAAATGGTCGGTGTCATACGGTTGCGGCATCGTCCCTCCGTCCGTGCCGATCACCCGCCACGAATAGCCAGGGAGAGCCAGGTTAAAAAACCTCCCGTTCGCAACGTTGACAATCCTCAGGCGTTGCAGCACCCCGGAGCGCCAGCGGAAGGTCGGCAGCGCCTCTCCATTGACGAGGAGGATGTTCCCTTGCCGGCCCAGCATCTTCGACTCATCATCGAGGTACGTTGGCAAGCTGCCGTCGGCCAGCACTCGCACGTCATCGAGCACGAGAATGCGCTGCTCATCCGCCTCGGGTTCGTCGCTGCCAGTAACGCGAATGATGCCGTGCAGCCCCTTCTCGACCTGAACGTCCGAGCGAATGTGAGGGTGGAACCAGAACAACCCGGCATCGCGAAGCTCGAACTCATACTCGAACGTTCCGCCGGGGGGGACAGGCGACTGCGTCGCCAGGGTGCCGTCCATGACCGCGGGCAGTCGCAGCCCGTGCCAGTGGATGGTCGTCTCCTCGGGCAGGCTGTTCGTGAAATGAACGCGCAGACGCTCGCCGACGCGCCCCTCGATGAGCGGCCCAGGGACGCTGCCGTTGTACGTCCATACGGCGGTTTCTGGGGCGTCGGCGTAGCGCTTGAAGGCGGGGCGGGCCTCGAGAGATACCTCGAGCACTGCCGGGTCGGGATCTTCGTCGGTCGCCGGCGTGAGCGCGGGCTCGGGCCCGTCACCCGACCCCGCCTCGTCGGATCCACACGCCCACAGCAACGTCGCCAGCGCCGCGAGGCGAAGGGATCGACAGGCGGTCATTCGGGTGTCGCGCTTCATGTCAGTCTGAACCCGTCACTCCGCGTCCTGCGGATTGGCCGTCATTTCATTTGAATAGGCGGAGTAGATGGCGCCCTTCTTGGCGCGCAACCGATACGTGTAGGGCATGTCGTCCGTCGCTTCGGCGTCCATGCGGTTGTCGACCGTGCCCGGCACGGTAAACGCCGGTTCGAACTCACCGGTATCCATCTTGCGCTCGGCCTCCACAGAGTCCGCATCGGCCTGCATGTTCATCCATGTCAAGTGCAGGGCGCCTTCCATGGGCTCGACGTCCATCAACATGGGCGCCTGGATCGTGCCGTCGGCCTCGTCGTCACTGGACGAGCATGCGGCCAGGGCGATTGCGAATGCAGTAATGAGAAACGTCTTCATGTGGTGTGCCTCGGTTCTGGTTCGCTCGCTCCGCCATGGAGCGAGTGAGGTGACCTCCTTGAGGATTGAAACTCACTCGTCGGCTAGACGCAAGGGCCATGCTGGAGCACGGCGCGAACGAGACTCGGCAATGAGTGAGCCATGCTCCTTGTTGATGGAAAAGCCGAGATCTTGGCTAGATCCGCACCTGGATCGTCGAAACGATACGTGACTCAAACGGTTACTCGTAGCTGCGACGGTCACGCGCATCAGATTCGGCGATGCCTGCACTCAGGAGTTCGACCGCGCCCATGGTCAATGACACCCCGCCTGTTCTCAACGGCCCGTCGCTCACCAGGTGCCACCTGTAACCTCGACGGTTACAGGTGACCGGCCTCAGGGGGAATGACCCCGCTCTCGATGGAACGTCGTTGACGCAGGGGGCGACGAGAGGCCAGGATCCTCCACGTCGCGGGGTCAGTCGATCATCAACACCGTCGACCGGCCCCGCGACGGCATCACTGGCGAGCCTCCTTCAAGGGCCACCCTCGGCTACCCAACACTTTACGTGCATCGTCTCGTTGGCCGTAACTCGCCACGCCACATCTGACGAGCTCGAGCTGCCCCGGCTGGCGCAAGTTTCGCGCCGATGCCTTGGGAGGGCGCAATAACCGCGCTCGTCGAGAGCCGTGAAGTCGCGCCGAAACGTTCGATCCTGCAACTACACGCAAATGGCGCACGGCATGGCGGTTGCTAAGCCGTCTTGGACGAGACGCGGTAGCGTGCACCCGCCACGACACCGGGCCAGTCCTGACGGATTGATGTCTCGGCTACCCATCATAACGACAGAAAGCACAATCCATGAAGCCCTCGATCACTCTCGCGCTCGGTATTTCATCGCTGTTCGCTCTCGCATGTGGTGCGCCTGCTGGAACGCAGCCCCACGCCATGAGCGCTGCCGAGCACGAGAGCGTCTCGCAGCAAGACGCTCGAGCCGCCGAAGCGCACCAATCCCAGTTCGATCCAGCCGCCGCTCCCGGCAAGCAATGCGCTTTGAAGGGGGAACGTGGCTTCTGCTGGAAGTCAGAAGAGAACCCGACGGCGGAACACGAGCGGGACGCGACGCACCATCGCGAGCTCGCTGCGAAGCACCGTGCCGCCATGCAGTCGCTAAAGACGGCCGAAGCACAATCCTGCTCGGGAGTTCCAGAAGACGATCGAGTTCTGAGTCCCTTCGGTCACGGCGAAGAGATTCGGTCGGTGACTCCCCTCCGCGAGGATGTGACGCTGGGCAGGACGAAGAGCACGCGCACCGCCGGAGCGGAGATAACCTTCGTGGCAGTTCCCGGGTTGACCGCCGAATGGCTGCAGCGGGTTGTTGATTGCCACATCGCACGCAACTCGGCGCTCGGGCATGAAACGGCGAGCACCGAGATGCCGTATTGTCCGCTCACGCTGCGGGGAGTGACAGCGACCGTGCGCTCGACGGGTGATGGTTTCGCGGTCGCCGTGCGCGCCGATGACGAGGCCACCTCGCAGGAGATCCTGCGTCGCGCAGAGTCATTGAAGACGGCCGCTCATTGAGCGATGAAGCGCGCCGCTGAAGATGCCTCTACACGTTCGAGGTGAATCCTCGCACCTCGGCGGGCTCGCCTCACCGGGCAACGGATGCGTTCCCCATCCGTTGCCCCGAAGCGGGTAAGTTACGGTGGAGCGCGGGGCAAAGCTCTCGCTATTGCCTCAATCGCCTTCAACCCCTCACCGAAACGCGCCATCGCCTCCCGATGAGCCTCCAGGTCTCCATACGCCAGATAGCGCAAATTCAGCTCGAGCACTCGGCTGAACGCCGGGCGAGCGAGCTGGGCGCGCACCTCGTCCTCACGGTCGCCAGGGGCCACCAGAAAGAGCCCGCGCGTGGTGTTCGAGGGCGCGCCGAGCGCGAGATCCAGCAGGCGAACGATGCCGGAGTAGATCGAGGTGGTGTGCTCGACTTCGAATGCCGCCGCTACATGGCTCCGCTGCGTCTCGAGCCACAGCACGTCGATCAGGCGCACTGATTCCGCCCCTGGCGCGGCGGCTAGCTCGGCTGGGAGCTCGGTCAAGCATCCGTCCCCGAGGTGGCCGCCCGAGTAGCTGCGCCTGCGGTCGTTCGAAGCGATCCAGACGTCGAAACCCAGGGCGCGGCCTAGGTCGCGCAGCCATCCCTGCACCTCCGTGTGCGTCAGATCATTGGCATCGGCGATCTTGGTCGGGGAGGCCGCGGCGAGCAGTCGGACCTGCTTCAGGTCCGCTTGCCAGGCCGCGTGCTGCGATGGGTCATCGGCACGCGGCGGCGCTGGATATCTACCGCTTCCAACGTCGAAGAGGAGACCTGCGATCGCGCCGAGATCGTTGGACAGCTGGGCGCGGTGCGCTTCGTTGAGCCGCAGTATTCCGGCGCGCATGGCCAGATACTCTTCCCACTTCCCGAGCCTGACGCGGGCCCCCGTGACGGCGTTGTAGCCCTTGACGATCGCCGTGTTGAACGGCGGCATCAGCGTCGGATGCAAGAAGTAGAGCAGATTGGCGACCGCCGGACCGAGCCCCTTGACCCTCCTGGCATCGAGGTGCCCGATCGCTTCGATCAAGCCTCGAGCCCCGTCGCAGCAGGAACACGTCGCCAGGAATCTGCCGAACGCGCGCTGATGGTCGGTGTTCTCGTAGATATCTGGAATCCGGAGCTTGGGTTTCCAGAGGAACGCGTGGTCAGCGCCCTTGAAGATCTGCCGCTGCTCGGCGATTGAGCGGACCACCGTCTCCAGCGACGACCCCTTGTACTGGTTGCCAAAGCTACCGGTTTCGATGTCGTCGATGACGCGCTGCAGTCCCCGACGGATGGCGCGGAAATTCTTGAGCCGTTCCTCCCACAAGAACCAGCTCTGGTAGCTCGCGTGTGGATCCTCACGCCATTGCTCGAGCAGGATGCGCAGGTCTGCCTCCATCATCCCCGTTGGTACGGTACGAGGGCCGTCCGTTTGAAGACCCATTGAAGTCTGGCGGAGTGCGTCGGCGCTGGACGAGGGCACGCTCGAACCTACGGGACGCGCCCCTTGCGTTGGCGTCGAGGGCGACGCAGATATTGCATGCTCGATGGGGCGGTCTAGTCAAGGCCCGTTCGGAGCCCCGGGCGCTTCAACCCGGTGAAAGCGAAGGTTGGGTCACGAGGTACTTGGCGCGGGCTTTGCTCGGACGAGCGTAGAGGCGGCGAGATTCATACGGAGCCGCCCAGGAGTATGCGACATGTCGTCCAATAAGCTCGCTGCCATGGCAGCCCTCCTCCTCGCTGCAGCATCTGCGACCGCTGCGGCCGCCGACGCCAACCCAACAGGATGTGCGCTCCAGGCCCATCGCGTCACCGCGGTCGCGCCTTACAGGGTAGGCGCGCACATTGGAAAGGCAGTCGTCAACAGGCTCAGGGGTGCCACTATCTATGTCGAAGCTGAGCGCCACATGAGCGCGGAGTGGCTCGAAAAGGAGCTCCGGGGGCACATTGCCGCCATGCGCGGGTCAGCCGAAATGGCCGACTGCCCCTTCGACATTGAAGGACTCCAAGTACAGGTGCGGCCGCGCGGCCCCGGGTACCTGGTCACGTTGGTTGCGAAGGATTCGGCGGGCGCCCAGGAGGTTCTGCGACGGGCGCGCCTGTTGCTCGACTGAGCCCTGCCGCCTCGTCTTGCGCCCGCGTTGACGGAAAGCTCATGACGAAGACAGCCGAATCGCATTCCGCCGAGCTGACGCTCCTCGTTCGCCGGCGCTATGACCGCATGGCCTGCATCTACGACTTGCTCGAGTGGCCCATGGAGCGGAGCGCGCGCTACTGGCGTCACCAGCTCTGGTCGCGTGTGGGTCACGGCAGAATTCTCGAGCTCGGCATCGGCACGGGCAAGAACATGCGTTTCTACGCTCCCGGCATGGCGGTCACCGGGGTGGACTTTTCACCCCGAATGTTGGAACGGGCGAACTCGCGGGCGCATGAGGTGGGGATTGCTGTCGAGCTCGTCGAGGCGGACGTTCAAGCTCTACCTTTCCCGGACGCGAGCTTTGATAGTGTCGTGGCCACCTTCCTATTCTGCTCGGTTCCGGACCCGATAAAGGGCATCGAGGAAGCCCGTCGGGTACTGGTACCCGACGGCCAGCTCTTGCTCCTGGAACACGTGCTCTCTAAACGTAAGGTGATGCGCTGGTTCATGGAGCGGCTCGATCCCGTCACATCTCGGCTTTCGGGAGCGCACATTGCTCGGGAGACGGTCGACAACGTGCGCGCCGCTGGCTTCAGTATCGTCGAAGAGGAAGATTTGGCCCTCGACATCGTCAAGCGGATCGAAGCGCGCCAAGCGAGTCCACGGGAGACGCCGCCGACTCACTGAAGAAACGGGCAGACCTCGCGCCTGCGATACGTGGCTGAAGGTGCCGCTCTGGCCTCCAGTAGGCTCGCCAGTGACCTGTCAGGTCACCTCGAGACCGCTGCGGTTACAGGCTATCGCTCGCTGAAGGGGTCTGAAGTGCCGCGACAGCCAGTGACTTCGAGCCCGGGCCCGTACATACTGCCTCCCAGGAGTGTAGGATGTGCAGGGCGTGCATCCGACGAGATCAGCCATGTACCAGCGTGCGTTCGTGTTCGCCTTGCTGACCAGCTCACTCACCACCGTTGCCTGCCGTCGTGAGGAAAGCCGTTCTGTTGCGCCCCAGGCAGGCGCCTCAGCCGCCGATATATCCGCGCAGCGTATCGCCGTCACCTCGGACGGCTTCGTCCCTTCGGGGTCTCGCGTCAAGGTCGGGCAGCCCGTCACCTTGGTCGTCACGCGGCAGGTGGAGCGCACCTGCGCCACGGACATCGTCATCAAGGACTACGGAGTCAACACGCCTTTGCCGCAGGGTCAGCCGGTCGAGGTGACGTTCACCCCCACGAAAGCGGGGCCCCTGCGGTATGGGTGCGCCATGGACATGCTCGCTGGCGCGCTGATCGCCGAGTGAGAAACGAGACGCGTCAAACGGAGCAAGGTCGGGCCGAACAGGGCGTGCAAGCTTCTGCTGCTCGCGTGCTCGCGCCGGCGTCCGCCGCGCTCGCTGACGAACCCGAGCGAGCCCTGCCGGCGAACGCCACCCTCGACCGGCTCATCCACGACAGTCTCGCGGCGGTCCCAGAGCTCGCGCGTGCCGAGAACGTCGTTCGGGCCGAGTCGGAGCGGCGCCGCAAGTGGGGTCATGGCCGGATCCGATGCTTCAGATCGGCGTGCAGAATATGGGCTTCACGAGCATCGAGATCAGCCGGGATCCGATGAGCTTCGTGTCCGTCATGGCCTCCCAGACGATCCCGTGGCCCGGGAAGCTGGGCTTGCGACGAGAAGAGGCGGAGCTGGGCGCTTTAGGGGAAGCAGAGCGTTCTGCGCGTGCGCCTGTCGATCGAGGCAGACGTCAGACGGGCCTATTTGGTCCTGCTCTTGGTGCGCGATCGCGGTGCGCTCGTCGAGCAGCTCGACGTCCTCTGGCAGAAGTCGCTCGGTGTGGCGCGGCACGCTACGAAGCGGGCAGCGGAGCGCAGTCAGACGTGCTGCGCGCTCAGCTCGAGATCAACCGGATCAAGCAACGCCGTTTTGCTACAGGCCGAGGAGGCGACCACCGTCCAGGCGCTGAACCGCCTGCGAAACCACCCGCTCGATGAACCCATCGATTCCGGTGGTCACATCCGGGATCTGCCGGAGCCCACGTCGCTCGCGGCGCGCTTCTCCGCAGAGAAGGCGGTCGCACGTAGCCCGGAGATACGGGCTGCACGCCTCTCTGCGAGCGCCGGCGCTAGCACGGCGAGGGCGTCCTCACCGAAACAATTGCCGGCTGAGCCACTGTTGCGAATTGAGGCCGTCGCCGATCGTTAGCTGATCGAGGTCTGGTCCGGGCGTGAAGCTTGGCATGGTCGATGCTCTTGACGGGGGTATGGAACACATCGACACCCCCCAAACTCAATCGCCGGCCCCCTCAGCGAGCCCGGACCGTCGGGTCCTTCTCGGGCTGGCTTCCGCGCTCGTCATCGTTGCTTTCTTCATCTTGCGCGAGCACTGGGAGCACGCCCTGGGACTGGCCCCTTACCTCTTGCTGCTGGCCTGCCCGTTGATGCACCTGTTTGGGCACCGCCGCCATGGCGATGGCGACGAGCGCTCGCGCCATCGACCCGACGCGCGCCATTGATGCCGCGTTGCAACTGCCCAACTTCTGCCAAACCTGCGAAGCACCAGCGTGTTCGCCCGCGTTGCCCAGCCTGTGACCTCTGTAGTTACAGCACGGTTTGTCGCGACCACTTTGGTCGACGCAGAATTCGCACGCCCCGTTCGCGAGCGGCAAATCGTGCGTGATTTGCACCACTCGACCCCTGTTACTCGCGCAGCACACGCGCGGCACGGGCCTTGCTAAAGGTCGAGTTGAGAACCGCTCTTCGAGTCCCGACAGAGTGCGCGGGCACCGTCGGAACCGACTCTCGGTCGCACCATTCAACCGCCTGGAGACGTATCATGAAGTCCTCGATCCTTTTCGCACTCGGCCTCGCATCGGCATCGGCGCTCGCCTGTGCATCCGCTGGAACCCAGCCCCATGCGATGAGCTCGGCGGAGCACCAGAGCGCTTCGCTGCAGGAATCTCAAACCGCAGAGGCACACCAGGCGCAGTTCGACCCGGCCGCGGGCACGACCAAGAAGTGTGGACTCAAGGGGGA